>Ga0180438_10000108_pt1 | contig 170389 bp, 251 predicted proteins | sample SS_ome_12_FD_132455 | JGI IMG/M metagenome (GOLD analysis project Ga0180438, IMG submission 132455) | Hypersaline lake sediment archaeal communities from the Salton Sea, California, USA - SS_3_D_2 metaG | ecosystem: Environmental > Aquatic > Non-marine Saline and Alkaline > Hypersaline >... | reverse complement strand
TCTCGGGGCTGGTAACGTTGCTTCGGTTGGTGTTTTGGGTGGTGCTGATCTAACGGGCGATATTGATTTTTCAGATCCAAGTGGATTCATAGTGTGGGGCGATACCGCTGGTGCAAATCCGATTACTGCAAGCATTGACACCCATGCTCTTTCTGGGTTATGGGATCTAAATTTAATTAATTTAAATCGACAAGCCATTCATTCTTCGGGGCAGGTATTATTATCCGAAAATAGTGCGTCGGGTCAGTATTTGTGGACACAACTAAAGGTATCAGGCCAGCAAATTTTGTCTAGTGTTGTAAGATCGATTGGTGTTCAAGGGGGGGCAAACCTGAGTGGTGATGTGGATCTTGTATCATCTAGTGGTTTTGTTGTCCTGGGTGATAACACTGGGACAAGCCCCATATCATTTGATGTTGATATTCATTCTTTGTCTGGTTTCTGGGGACTTGGAAGCCTTGGGGCTGGTAATGTTACTTCAGTGGGTGCTTTAGGCGGTGCTGATTTAACAGGTGACATTGATTTTTCTGATCCAAGCGGGTTTATTGTTTGGGGAGATACTGTTGGTGCTAGTCCAGTCACTGCTAGTGTTGATATCCATGCTCTTTCAGGTTTTTGGGGCTTGAGTCAGATTGATCTAAATAAACAGGCTGTAATAGCATCCGGGCAGGTATTGTTAAGTAATACTGCTGACCACAATAGCTTGGATGGACTTCAGGGTGGTACAGGCGGACAGTATTATCATCTTACGGAGGATGAACATAATAATACGGTGCCTCGTAAATATTATGGGTATTTTAATAACTTTGGTAGTGGGTATTTTAATCATGGACTTAATACAAAGTTATTGACGTGGGGTGTATATGCCTCAGGCACAACCGTTGATGCCATCGAGCCGGATCAGTTTAGGGTCATGGATGAGGATCATATATTTTTAAAGTTCAATTCTGAAGAAACCGGCCTAGTTGTTATTATGGGGTAAACATAAGATAGGAGTAAGATGCATAAGTATATATTAACAATTATGTCTTTGCTTATACTGATGTGTGGTTTGGTACACGCTAGTGAGATCTGGGTCGATACAGATGGTGGTAATGATGATAATGTAGGCACCAGAGAGTCGCCAATAAAGTCTCCTAATATTGCTGTGGGTAGACTCGGTGAAGGTGGTGGAATCGTACATATAAATGCTGATGGTTTCGCTCCATGTTACGAATCGTTACACCCTGGTATGATTATTTATGATAAAAATAATCCGCTTATTATAGATGGTCATAACAATACTATTTTTTATGGCTTTGATGGTGATTTTGATGATTTTGACCCTATCAATCAGCCAGTTCGTAATTATCATGTTGTTGGTGTGATGGATTGTCACAATGTTATTTTTAAAAATTTCGAGACATGGGGTGGTGTTACCCAAGCTTTTGGTTTAAATGATTCTTATCCAGATGTTGGTTTACATCATATCACTTTAGATAATATAACCGTTCGTTATGGCCGAGACCGTGGCATTTTTATGGGTGGGAGCAACATTTCTAACATAAAAATTCTTAATAGTCACATAACAGAAACAGCATATGGTGATGTGACGCACGGAATTTATTTATCCGGTGGTATTTGGAGCGGAGACTATCCGCCGATTAGACATATTACTATAAAGAATACTACAGTAAGTTATTCAACTGGGCGACATGGTATCCAGCTTAATGGTCGTTTTGAGCATGTTATGATTGAAAATTGCTCTTTGTTTCATAATGAATTAGCTGGTATTAGTTTGATGGGGTGTAGGTTTGTAGAAGTAAAAGATTGTCTTATATACGGTAATCATAAACAAGGTATTGTTATATCTGACTATTTTGATGATCATTACTGGGACCCCGATGATGAGGCCAGCGTCACTGATTGGCGTAGTAGTCATCATTCCAGTGGCTGGATGTATATACATCATAATACCATCGTAGTTGGTCCTACTCAATGGCATAGAGATGGTCATCACAACAATATACCGGGTGGACATGGGTGTATAGCTATTAATAATGCCGCTAGAGCACAAATTATAGATTATGAAATGGGTCCATATTTTATATATAATAATATCCTATGGACTCCTGGGCCTGTTTCTCTTGCCCTAGGTAGTCAGTATAAGGGATACCATGGTGAAGCCAACATGCTTTATGTGCATAATAATATTGTGTGGTCTAGTGGGTCCGATGATAGTCCGTTGGTGGTGGTTCATAGGCATATGGGGCGATATTCTTATGATTTCCTTGAGGGTATATTGGGTAATTTTTTTATAAACAATAGTGTTCATGATCCTGAATTTAATAAAATACCAGTATATGATTTCGTGGATCTAACAAAGCCACCCTATCGTTTCAATTGGTCAGAGCATATTTCGTCAGCAGATTTATTTTCTATAAAATGTAGAAAGTTGGGGATTGGTAGACGCAAGAGATAATTTATTAGTGTATATTGATGAGAAAGAGCCTTTTAAAACACATAAGGGACAGATAGATGATACGTAATGGCAATATTATACCTAGGGCTAGTGGTCACCCAGAGGGGTCTGTGCTTGGTAATGCATGGACGCCGTGGGGCGAAGTGCATATGGAAAGCGGTGTTTTCCATAACCTAGTTGGTGTATCACAATCTGGTGTTATAAGATTTGATCCTTACAATAATGGTCTTGAGTTTAGTAATGATGGTGGAAAAACATTCGATAGTTTTGGTAAAATCACCAGCCTGGGTGTTATTGGCGATGCAGACCTAACCGGAGATATAGATCTTTCAGTACCAAATAGTGGTTTTATGACTATTCAGGATACTGGTGATGCCAGCCCATTATCTTTCGCCGTAGATCATTTAGGTTTGTCTGGCCTATGGAGATTCCCGACTCAAGGCCTTAGTAACGTAGTTAATAATATAAGACAAATCGGAAATACTCCGTTACAGGGTGTTGTCAATTTCCAAACCAAGTCTAGCGGCTTCATGTCAATTACGCAAAATGGTCAAAATCTCCAGTGGCAGGTTGATTACCATGCACTTTCGGGACTATGGGGCTTATCACCCAGTAGTGGTATCGCCGCCGTAAATCAGCAGGATGGTCAATATTTAACCTTAATAGGTGATGACTCTGTTTCTATAGAAAACCCCGCTGATGACGTTATACAGGTCGTGTGTAGCGGTATAACTTCTTCAGGCGAGGTCAACTTTTTGCCTACGACCATGATGACGGTTTCTGGACAAAAGGTTCAGTATGATATGCATCATCCGGCTGGTAATGCTGTGACGTATCGTTTTTATGACTGGAGTACATTTGGGCATTATCGTGTTGGTAATGACAACGATCCTGATTATCATGGTTCACCTTTTACATTACACCAAACATCTAAAGGAACTATAGAACAGAGGGCTATGTTATGGATTTACAATTTAGTTAGAGTAGATCCTAACGACATTGCCGCTGGTTATTATGGCTGGGTTATGGAAAACCATAACGTACAGATTAATACTGTGGCTGGTCAGAGGCCGATTGTTGCTCAACCTACCGTAGGTTTGTCAAGCGGTATAGCTACTTTTGACGGAGAAGGAGTTCTTCCTTACAACCATGTTTCTGGTATACAGTCCACGAGAGATATACGTTTGGAAGCCACCGATAATATCTATATGTTTACCATGTTGGGTAATCGTCCCGAAGTTAATGGTAGCGGGATAGCGTTGCTTGGTGAACCAAGAGTGTTATCATCTATAAACGATGAAGATGGTCCTGATATTGATATCATAGGAGATGACTCTATTTCGATAGATGTTCCGGCAAGTGATGTTATCCAAGTTATATGTAGTGGTGTTGCTTCGTCTGGTACTTTGTTGCTTGATGCTACGCAGAATTTCGACACTATGGCTGGGGGAAATGTTCTTCATTCTGGTGCTGGAAATTTTAAGACTTATGTTTACAATAAAAATTATTCGATTGGTGAGGCATCTGGTGTTGATAACTATGATATCACTAAGACCCCCACTAATATATACGGGTTCGCTACATCTAGTGTACGACTAGATGCTCTTAACATATACCTTTATCCTCAAACCAATTTACACGTTGGTCATAGTAGTAAACTTAAAGATAAAACACCATGGAATATTAATTTTTACACACGTAATCAATTCAGACTATTTTATGATGGTGCCCAAATAACAGTTAATAACAAGAGACTCCCCGAGGGGTACGGCCAATTCTATGCTTATATGAGTGCTGCCAATTCTGGTATTCCAACTTTAATATCTGGTAATAGGGGCGTTATTCCATGGGGTGCTGAAGAAATAGAAGATTCTGACTATTTCACGCATGCTACAGCGTGGCCAGGATACAACACCCATGTTTATGTAGATAGAGATGGTGTGTATGAGATCACATATACTGTTACTACTGATATATCTGTTGGTACGACAAGAACTGGTTGTCGAGGTCAGTGCAAAATAAATAATACAACATTAGTTCCTGGATCAACAACCTATACTTATAATAGAACTTTGGGTGCTGGTAAAGACACAATGACATGGAAGGGTACTCAGGAATTAAATAGTGGGGACTCCATAACTGTCGAGGTGGTGGAGTATGGTAATTCAACTAACTGTGTAGCCGTTCAAGGGGCATGTTCTATACATGTAAAATGGGTCAGAGATAGTTAATTGGAAGGGTGTAATTTATAATGTCTGATGAAAAAAAGACCGCACTTAGCGGCACTCCGTGTGATGATTGTCGAGTGCATGATACTTTGTGTTTGCGTGTAGATTACGTGGAAAGCGATCACGAGGATCTGAGGGAGAGTCACAACGAAGGAAAAAGAGTTATATGGCAAAGTATTAATAAGTTAAACGACGAGAAGGTTAGTTTCAGAAACTTCAAGATGTTCATGTCCTTAATTGTAGCTCTTCTTTTATTGGGTGCTGGATTAATTGTAGAAACTCGCGTGGCTGTGGTTAAGGAGTTAAGCGAGATACGCAAAGAGTTGAATGGAAAGATAGAGACGACTAAGGCGATCGAAGGCAAGGAGATAAAATTGAAGCCAGGGGAATAAAGAGGGAGGTTGTACCGCCTACAGAATTGTAGGCGGTATTTTTTTTACCCGTCTAAAACTACTAGTGTATTGTTGTTTGCATCAGAGCCCATCCTAGCATTTCCTTTGTCCGATAATTCTCTGCCCCTTGAAGTTATTTTAATATACCCCTTCTGCAAAAGAAACGGCTCTACTAATGTTATTATATCTTCTTCGGGTAGCCCAGACATAGCCACGATGCTTTTTAAGCCAGACACACCGTGTTCTCTCAGTATAGACATACACAAGAGGTCTTCTTTTGTGCATCCGTCTTCTTCGATGCTATATATATTGCAAAATGCCTTAAAGTGATCCATGGTAATCTTTTTTGCATTATTCATATCCAGAAACGCGGCGAATGTCTTAAGACGCCCCTTTGCTCCTCTAGGGTTTCTCCCTATCCTGGAGAGAGCTATCATTACATTATTCGGGATATCGAGATTGGTGTTTCTTTTAATGATTTCCACCATTTCATCTTCGGTATAGTCATCAAATGTTATTTTCATGATCCTGTCGAGGATGGTGTCTCTTAAGCATCCACGATGAGTAGTCCCAAGGATAAAGGAAATATTAGTAGGTAAAACAGCTTTAATTATATCTCCCTTTTGAAAAGTTTTTGTTTTGCCGCTTTCCGTGTTATAGGTTTTCTTTGTGGGACTAGAAAAACATAATGTAGCAGGTTCTTCAAGTACAGACAGAAGGTTTTCCTGTATGCCCTTTGGTAACTCGTGTGCCTCGTCCAGGAATACTAAAAAATGCTTGTGTGGGTTGGATCTGGCCTTATTTATGTCTTTGAGAAAGGCCATAGGGGTTTCAACAGACGTGGAGTTAATATAAATAAGCTCAGCCCCCATCTCTTCTGCTATTAATTCGCTTATGAAGGATTTACCCATGCCCTTAGTAGCGAATATACCAAGGTGAGGCATCTTTCCCATAGATCCCTCGTGGATAGCAATCCTAAGCTGCATTTTTACTCGGTCCTGTCCAACGAATTTCTCAAATGGCATTTCAACGTTCCTTTAAAATTAACCGACTATTTATTAAGTATAGCTATGACCTTCTCCCAGTGGGATCTGGCTTTTGCGGCAACTTCTTTATCCTTTTGTTTACGGAGCAAGTATGAAGGATGATATGAAAACGCAACAGGGCATTTAAAATCGTCTATCGCGATCTCATGACTTGTATCACATAGCTCGCCTAGATTATCCACCTTATCTTGACCTATAAGGGCCTTAGCAGCAGCAGCACCGAGTCCTAGAATAACCTTGGGTTTTATAAGATAAATTTGACACATTAGCCTACGATTGCAGGCCAAGATCTCTTCATTAAAGAGCGGTGTTCTGTTACCAGGAGGGCGACACAGAACTGTATTTGTAATATAGGTATTTTTGTCTCGTTCCAACTTAAAGAATTTCAGTATTTCATCAAGCTTTTTCCCCGCCCTTCCTACGAAAGGTATGCCCTGTTCATCTTCATTTTGGCCGGGGGCTTCACCGACAATAAACAGGGGGGCGAATACATTGCCCTCCCCGAGCACTATATTTTTTCTTACGGAGCTAAGTTCACAATTTTTACATGAAGAAGCTGCTTCTTTAAACAGATTATGCAATGTTTGTTTTGCTGAGAAATCCATATGTTGTTTCCTTAAAATGAATTATCGTCTTTTCCTATTGTTTCCTACTCTGTATGGGGGAATTGTTTTGTTGTATCTTGGCGAATGATTGTCGGGTATACGTCGATCATGCTCATCTATTTCATTGCAATTCGTACACTTTGATATAGATGATGGTAGTATCGACACGAGATCTCCCGGCTTCAGTTCTATCCTATTTCCTTTATACCACTGAGATCCGCACTTTTTACATTCAACTAGACTCAGTGTTTTCGGTGGCATTTGATTCATCTTCACTCATCTCCATTATAATACGTGCTGCCATCTCTGTCAAGACATTTTTACTTTTTGGTGAAAAATTTTTGAACTGCCTTACGGTATGATTATTGCTTGGTAGTACTTTCATTTTGCGTTTTAGTGTTTTATTTCCTATATTTTTTTCATTATATCTGAATACTGGTATAGCGGCTTTCTTGTTAACAAGATGTATGGCCATAGCCACAATATCTTTGTTCTCTTTTAAAATTTCCGATATATGTTCCTTAAAATTGTCTATTTTACAATATGTTGTATTGTTTCGCTTTTTTTTAGTATTATATTTGATCTGGATTTTTGTGTCGGGTTCGACTCGTGCATCCCTTTTTAGACTTTCATAGAAGCCTGATAGGTTTTCCCACTTCATGTATTTCGTACTCCACAGAATTACTTTTCGTATGTCGTTAATTCAGAATTTAATGTTGCTATAATATCAAGTAGGTCGTGTTCTAATGCAAAACCTAAAGCTTCTTGTTTGGTAATCAATTGCCATTGACCTCCTCCCGCCCCTGAGTTCCAGTGTCTTACCCAGTTGTTTTTTACTGTTCTATAAAATGTGAATGTTTGTCCTCCTATATTATATGGTATATATTGGGTAGCTGATATAATGTCAAACCACCATTTTTTTCCTGTTGAATCTGTTATAACTTGTTCTATATGTGCCACTTTTCTTGCCTCCTTTCACATATGTTATTTCCTAATGAATATACACTAAAAGGAAGCTTCAGTTAAATTTTAATCGTCTGTGACAATGAAACCGTAGTCGTGATCTTCGTCTACCATATCTATCAAAAAACCATCATCTACTACCTGTTCGTCTAGTTGGAGGGCCTCAGTTTGCTCTTCTTCTGCTTTTTTATTATAGTAGTCTATGATCTTACTTAGTATATATAATATCACGAATATGGCGAATATATAGAACGCTATGTGGTCTGAAGTTATCATTGCTCAAACGCCGCAGGGCTTCTGCGGTCTCCTTTTTTCTTTCCCTCTACGTGGGCATTTATCTGCTTTTACCAGTTTGTAGCAGAATGGCATATTTTCTGTGCCACGGTAAATTCCCCCACGAGATATGCCATATTTACAGTGACATTTTTTATGCCAGGGGCATGCTGGTACCCTATATTCGCATTTTCTTATTCTTATATTACTCACTTTTGTAAGTCACTCCACTGTAGTAAGTTAATCGGTACTTTGTACGCAGGTTTGTTGCCTGCCGTGAACCATTTGACCAGTTCGCATCTTGCTGCTATCACTTTACATTGTCTAACCCCTATTAAGGTAAACTTAGGTACGTTTTCTTTCCATCCGTTTACCATAAGAATTTGGGCCTTTTTACGTATGCATGTATGAAGCTTACCCTCCTTAAGATGAAAATGGGTTGGGCACATTGGATTAGCATACTGAATTTCCACCAAGCCAAGTTTTTCTATTTCGTAGTCTGGGTCTGTGGTGACGTTTTTATTGTTTCTGATAAATCTGCCGCTATTGTCTGACCCTTTGTCCCAATATTTTAGGTCGGTTTTGCCAATTGTTTTAAGCCAGCATTTCAGTATAGTCACCTGATCTCGGGTGCTCCGCTTAATGTCTTTTCTAAACTCCTCTTCGGTCCTTCTATCAAATCTACTCATATTATACCTTCTTTTCCTGTAAAGTCAAGGAAGTTTTGCCCAGAATTTTTAAGTCCTGGGCAAATACTGTTCTACCTTACGAGATTTTAACCGAACTTATTCGTCGAAAAATGGAGATGATTCATTATTTCCCACATGTTCGTTCGCTATAAGTGGAGAATCTTGGGTCGCGGTTACAACATCAACTCCCTGTTCCTCTTGAGTTTCGGCCAATACGGGGGTGTCGGCCTGGGGCTGGACAAGATCCTGTATGTGTGATAGATTAAGATTTACTTTGTTCCCTCCGAGTGCCTCAACCTTGTTGTTAAGATTAGTGAAAGTCTCGAAGGTTTTTTTGGGATCATCAATGCTTGTCACATCCCGAAGTGCCTGTTTAGCATCTTGAACTGCTTTGCTTAGTTTGTTCATTTTTTCAAGGATGATCACGATATTTTTCCGCTGTTGTGTAGCCTTTTTTAATTCGGCTGGAGACTTGTGTTTTTGCTCAATGCTTTCAATTAGGGCCACAGCACGGGGGTCGTTCTTTTCCCAACCAGCAGCTTCAATAACTCGCTTGGCTCGATCGAGGTCGATTACTCGTTTGGTTCTTCGCTTCATGTGTAGTTACTCCTTAAGTAAAATAGTTTGTAAATTTATTAGACCAATAACTGATTATATTATGTATAAATGTTATATTGCTGTGTTGTGATGGTATCACTTGAATCGGTGCTGTTTTTAATACCGACCTTTTAATAAGTGGTCCCATCTCATCCCAAAAATGTGATAGTGCCCTTTTCACAACGGAGTTTTTCGTATATTTACTCATTTTGAATTTAGCTACCTTCCATAATTCTTTTTGTTGATAGGCAGATAATTCAAAGATCTTAGATGGGAAAAATTGTTCCGTTTCTGGTGGGATTATAATGCTTTGTCTTATAGCATGTTTTAGCAACCTTGTCCATACCTTTGGTTCTCGCGTTTTTTTTGTTGGTAATGAAGGTGTCAAGAACGCCTTTCTGTGTTGGGTAAATCTGTAAAATTCTGTCGTACTTATTTTAGTTTCGTTTTCATCTATTCCCACTTGGCAAAAATTCCAGTCGAAACCTTGTAGAATTTTTAATGGATCATTTATGTTATCCACATTCATAAATATAAGTTGTATTTTTTTGTCCCATTTTGTGTCTATGTATTGATACTCAAATATAGCAGCAATGTTATGTTTTGATGATTTGAAGTGCTTGAGTTTGAGAGCCTGTTTCTTGGTTTGCCCGATAGCTTTAAAGTTTCCTTTAGGGTTTACAAGTTTGTCTATTACATTATCCGTGATATTATTACTAAGGGGCACGAATACATCAACATCACCATAATTATTTGTGTATCCTTCCGCAAACAATCCAGCACCACCGGCTATTAAGAATGGATGACCGTGCTGTATACGGGTATCAATAAAACCCATAACCCTGTTAAATACAGTGTTCCTGTCATAAGACGATATATTCTGTGTAGGTTCGATAATAACATGTCCTGATGGCGGATCACATACATCACACACCCAGTTTACAAGAAGCTGAGTCATTTTGTTATTACATTTGGGACATTTCATTCGCTTAATCGCCGCGAAGGCTTACTCCATTTATTAAGTCTTTCAAGACATTCTACACAGTCTGGTTTTCTATATTTATAACCCCATGGCATTATTACTACGTGTTCACATAATGTATGTACGTTATCTATTTCATTACTGGGTTTTTGGTTGTTTTTTGTGGCACAAAACCCGTTACTATGTTCGACGCACCATACTTTTTTCATTGTAATTTCTTTTTCTTATATGGTATAACATAACCACTACTATGTATTGCGAGTAAGTCACCCGTCTTTATAGGACCAGAAGCAGACACTTGGAATGTTGCTCCTCTTGCTGTGCCGCCAGTCATCATCACGAGCACCGTGTGGTCTTCTGGGTCAGGAGCAGACACTGCAATACCAATAGGTATCTGTTTATCATCGGCATATTCCCACCCGTTCCATTGATCGTCTTGTGGGAAAACACACTCATCTTCGGTTGATGGCTCTTTGTTGTTAGCAGTCTTTTTCTTTTTAGTATTGTCAGACGGATTACAGTTTTCGCAAACCCAGGATGTTAATAACTGTATCATGGGCTTTTTACATTTGGGACAATTCAACCTTTAGTCACCCTCTTTCTTTTTCTGTTTTTTGAGTTTTTCCAGCACCTCGGGCGAGGCATTAATTCTACGATAATCAAAGCCACCATCAAGAGACAGGTTTTGGCATTTGCATGTTTGGTAGTCGTGTCTATGTAACGAATGTATAGTTTTTTTACATTCCGGACATTTTATTTTCGGTGCTTTGTTTTCGTCAATAATATTTTTCTTCAACATGTTAGACGGTAAAGTTAGTGGTAGGGCCATGCCTCCATAGACTGAAAAATGTCTATAGCGTTTATGTAGCCATCCGAATGACTGTCTACATTCACAATAAACTTTACGTCGTTGAAGTTTTTTGATGTCCCGGCATCTGGGACAATATATAAAGACATATTTGTACCAATCTTTTTCGTTATATTCCATTAGCTATATCCACGTATTGTTTACTTATATCAAAACCAAGCCATCTACGGTTTAGTTTTTTCGCTACCTTAAGAGTTGTTCCAATACCACAAAAAGGATCGACAACAAGGTCACCAGCATAACTAAGCATTTGTATAAGCCTATAAGGCAATTCTTCTGGGAAAACGGCAGGATGTACCTCGTGTTTAACTCCTGGAAACTTCCATATGCCATTAGAAAACTTAACAAACTCTTCTTTTGAAACAGTTATTTTTTCTTTATCACCTTCCTTGCGATGTGTTTTGTGTGCAAACACCAGTATGTATTCAAACGGTCTAGGGAAAGACGGGTTAAGAGGAGATTGGAACGATCCCCACGCCGTTCTATTGCTTGTACTCCCTTTGTCCCACAAAATAATTGTTACAGGGAGAAATCCCAGATTGTCAGTCATTCTCTGTATAATGTCAGAATGAGTGGGGACCTTCCCGTTTTTGCCGTCTCCTATATTGATGCAAACCCTAGCACCGTCTTTTAAAAGAGGCATAAGGCGAACCATTTTCATCATTAACCACTCTATATAGTCTTTGTGATCTTTATTGTCGTTATATAGATCATAGGGACGCTTATTGTATTTGTTGTTTCCCAAGTTAATGTTGTATGGTGGAGAGCAAATAACCATATCTATTATCGGGTCTTTTACGTACTTATTTATATTAATACAATCATCACATATGGCTTTATTAATTATGTTTTTATGCATTTTTATACACTTTATAGTTTTTGTTTTTGAGTATTTTTTTCATTATATTTGTGGATCTGGTTACCCATTGCCAATTACGTGGTATATTTTTCCCACCACGAGATTTAGGGATTATATGATCTACGGTAGCGTCGAAACCTAATTCAAGTTTTTCATTTGTATAAGCACATTGATAGTTTTGTTTTTCAAGAATATTTTGTAAATCTTTCCAGTGTTTATTGGTGCCTGTAATTTTGTATGACTTAGTTTTAAGCCAACATATTTCACACTTTACGCCAACGATAGCTTGACAACCACAATAGGGACATAGCCCAGATTGTTTCCGCTGATGTTTTGTCTTGAGTTTAAGTTTCGCGGCTCTCTTTTTATTTAATTTATACCATGGATCACCACCATGTTTTCTGCGATATGCTCTCCTACAGGCATTTATTTTGTCTTTATTTTGCTCTCTGTACACACGAAGGTATTCTTTTCGTTCTTGACGATTCATGGCAGAACAATTCCCCCACCAGTTTCTTCGTTAGGGAGAATGATACCTTTGCCATGTTTCTTTTCCATCATACGTAAGCATACTTTTAATATATGGGCGGGGGCTTTTTTGTCTTGTTCAGCGATGTGCCCTATTAATGACAATATAACGGCTACGTGTTTATCAAGATAGCTTTGGAATAGAACTTGGCTTAGCTCAGTTTTGCTTTTTATTTCTTCTTTGAGTATAACACCTTCTTGTATAGTCCATTCATCTATAACTTGTTCAATAGCAATAGCTAATGCACGAAGTGTGTTCACACGAGATATATTTTCGTGTTGATATAGGATATAAACTATTTGTTGAACTGCTGATTTTATTAAATCTAGATCTTGTTCTGTTGGCTCTTCTTTAAAGGCTTCCATGCTCATTTGGTGCTCCCGTATATTTCTTGAAACGCTTCTTCCCGAGTAATTTCGCCCTTCTTATGTCTGATCGCTTGTTCTTTTTTCATGCGAAATCTTTGTCCTGTGGCTTCTGTAAATTCTTTGATGTTTGAATACACAGTGTCGTTTTCTGAAGTATCAGATTCTTTTGCTTTTTCGCGACGGAACTGGATGCATTTTTGTCGTATGCGGCCCTGCTCTTTTCTGATATACACTATTTTTTCTTCACAGTCATTTCTTTTACTTAGGACTGGATGAAATTCTATGGCCATGCGTACTATCATACTTGATTTATGTTCTCTAAGTATTTGTATTATATCCATTTCTGCACCGCATGTTCGATGATCGATCATGAGCATTTTACGCATAAAATGTTTAAAAAGTTCTCCTTGAAAATGATTGGTTTGACCATTTTCTTGGGTTGTAAAAGGATAAGAGCCATGAAAGTTCTTAAGAAAGTCGTACAAAAGAAGATAAAGATCTTTGTCGCTTAATTTAAGCTTGTCTGTCATTAGAATGTTCCTTTTTTTATTTTTTCCTTGACTTATTCTATCCCATAAAGTATACTTTGTCAAGTTGTTTTTTCTTTTTTTTACTATATGGAGGCCTTATAAATGCCTTATATTCCAGCCGAGCGTCGAGAAGAAAGATTTGATGAACACCTCGAAAGAATTCTTGAAGGTATTGAGGTCCAGGGCGATCTTACCTACTGTATCTATTGGTTGATGGTCAAGTGGGCTCGTTCTAAGCCTGGACGACCCAGCTATCATAATTATAGCCCATCCGGAGCAGCCTGTCAAGATGCAAATAGTGAATTTTACAGAAAGGAGATGATCCCTTTAGAAGATAATGCTATTGAGAGAAATGGAGATATTTAATTTTGTATTGCATAAATGTGGTAATTCTGTGTGTTGCAATCCGAAACATTTATTTTTAAGCAGGAAATCGACAAAAGATTAGTGTATATATAATTAAGGCAATTTGACAAAGAGCAAGTTACGAAAGCTATTGAACATATATAACAACTATGAAGGAGGTGGGTCATGTTCAAGAGTAGTATTGTAACGTGTGTTTTGTCCGTTTCTTATTGTCTTTTAACACTTCTCGGCTGTACCACATGCAAAAAGGATGTTTCCCCCTCTTTATTTCCGGAAGAACAAAGAATATCTAATATTTATGATCGTGTAGCCCGGTCTGTTGTTTTAATTAAAAACAAAAGAAAGCATCCTACTATGGGTGTAGCTACGTACTGTATGGGTAGTGGATATGTTGTATCTTGTGGTATGGATAAAATTATTGTAACAAACTATCATGTTGTGGATTTAGCATATTCTGTTTGGGTAGTGATTAATGAACAAGAATGGGAAGCCGATTTCGTAGGCGGGGCTAAGTCTTGTGATATCGCAATTATTAGAATAAAAAACCCAGCTATTTTGCAACACATGCCGTCTTTGACATTTGGCTCATCTGCTGACTTGAAGGTTGGCCAAGATGTTTATACTCTGGGTTACCCCTTTGCTTTGCCGTTAACTATGACAAGAGGTATAGTTAGTGGTTTGAATAGAAGGGTTTGTGTGGGTGACGATATCGATATGCATGGATGTATACAGATTGATAGTGCCGTCAATCCAGGCAGTTCTGGTGGTGCGGTTTTGAATAGTAGAGGAGAATTAATAGGTATGGCTACCATGATTATGTCTCGTGGAGGAGACTTTTGTGGGATAGCATTTGCCATTCCAAGTGATCTTATTCGTACTATTGTAGACTCTATTATGGAAGAATATAATAAAATGTTAATATTTTTTCATAATTCACTTGACTATTGAAAATAATATGTTATGGTAAAATAGTTATGGTGTGAGAAAAACATTTACACTTCGTGGTCTTAAGGGTAAATTGATTATGTCACAGAATACAATGGATGATTTCGATAAACTTTTTCCTGGCTTATCAGAAAAGATATTTGAGCAGTTTTACGGTGATGCTGATCATGGTATATTAATATGGAATAGAGAACAATTAGACAGAGAAGGTTTCAACCATACGTTTTGTGCTGAAATAATATTACATGGGCAACATATTTATGTAAGCTGTCAAGACGGAAATTGGAATGGATCAGAGATACTGGATTTTGAATGTTGTAAATTAGATAATCATCAAGAAAATATATGTCCATATTGTGGTGGACAAATAGAAACAATTATTGGAAACTTTAAAATATGTCAAAAGTGTGAGGATTGTTAATATGAGAAATCTTGCTTCTATCCAGAAGATCAAAAGCCTTCAACCCATTGAAGGGGCTGATAAAATTGAAGTGGCTCGCGTTCTTGGTTGGGATGTTGTGGTAAAAAAGAATGAGTTTCAGCCTGGAGATCTCTGTGTCTATATTGAAATTGATTCTGTTCTACCATCGCGGGATGAGTTTAATTTTTTACTTAAGCTAACGGCTAAATGCTCTAATGACAATTGCCCAAATCGTTGGCAGGTTCCATATGATTTTAAGCTTATTGGTGGTCGTGTATACTGCCCTAAGTGTGATAAGCTAAGCGAAGAGATCGAGGAGATTCCTGAAGTCAAGCAAGAAAAAATGAGACGTATTCGAACTATTAGGCTTCGCGGTCAGTTATCTCAGGGAATTGTTTTCCCATTGTCGATCTTGCCTAATAATGCCATGTGTTTTAAGAAAGATATGGTAGATACCGATGTTACTGAAGCCCTCGGTATTAAGAAATATGAGCCCCCTATTGCTAGCGGCCCTGGTGGCCCCAATCGTAACAAGAGAACTAAGGGGAAGCGACCTATTTATGTACCACTGACTGACGAGACCCGTGTACAGATCCTGGGTCCTGTTATCGAGAAATATCAAGGAACCGTGGGTTATATTAGTGAGAAACTGGACGGCTCTAGTTTCTCTGCTTCGCTCGTAGGAGGTAAGTACGAGGTATGTAGCCGGAATATGAATTTGGCAAAGCCCGGACTTCCTTGGTTACGCAGGTTATTGAATTGGTACTGGCAGTTGCGAAACCGACAAGAAATGGTCCGTCATCCCGAAAGGGTAGACGCCTGGTGGTCTGTGGCCAATACTCTTGGTTTAAAAGAACGCATGCAAAAGTACTGTAAAAATCATGGAATAAGAAATATTGTTTTACAGGCAGAATTAATAGGACCTAGAGTACAAGGAAACAAATACGCACTAGATGATTACGACCTTTACGTTTTTCAAATTTATAATCCCGACACTGATAGTTATTTTAGTTTTATTGATTTTATTAATGCTGTTGAAGAAATGGGACTTAAAACTGTGCCAATTTTGAATGATAATTATATTCTCGGTGGTGACAGTGATACTTTACTTCAGGTGGCGAAGGGCGATAGTGTATTAAACCCTAAAATTCCAAGGGAAGGCATAGTCTTCCGTCCATTAAAAGAAGTCTTGGTTACTTCTGGTATCGGTAGTAAGTTGCATCGAAGTAGATTAAGTTTTAAGGCAATCAATAATGATTTTCTACTAAGATATGGTGAATAATATGGGGAAAATAATCCATGGGCACAGTTTACAAAATAATAAAACCTCTACTTATCAAATATGGAAATCTATGATAAAACGTTGTTCTAATTCTAATGATAGGTATTATGCAAATTATGGTGGCCGTGGCATCAAAGTATGTCATCGATGGAAAAAGTTTGAAAATTTTCTAAAGGACATGGGTGAAAAACCCAATGGCATGACGCTCGATAGAATTGATAATAACGGGCATTACTGTATGGAAAATTGTCGATGGGCTACTAGAAAACAACAAATGAGAAATACTCGTAGAAATAGATTAATTACTATAAATAATAAAACCAAGTGTTTGTCCGAATGGTGCGAAGAGTTATGTCTAAATTATCACAGAACCAAAAAAAGACTTAATCGTGGGTGGCCTGTAGAAGAGGCTTTTGATATAGTGCCACATAAAGTCTTGTGCCATAAATATTTTACGTGGCATAATCAAACACTAAATATGAGACAGTGGTGTAAAGTATTAAACCTCAAATATACTACCGTGATGATGCGTATAAAAAGTGGGTGGTCTATCCCAAGAGCCTTAGGTTTACTATAAAAAATTTAAAGGAAAAAAATAACTAACGAAGAGGGGGAAAACAATGACAGCCAGCAGTTTCACCGTGAACTGTTTTCAATCGACGGCGACTAATGCCACCAAGTGTTCAAAATGTCACAGGCAATTGAAGAATAGTGAAAACTGCTGGGTTATTCAGTGCTGTATGTTTGACGAACGTATTTTTTCCTATTGGATCAATAATTATTGTTCAAGCAACCATAAAGTTTGTAAACAATGTATTGATGAAATACGGGATATATTTCAATAATGATTTACAATCATAGATGCCGTGTGTGTCCTAAATTTGTGTCTAGGGGTAAAAAATTCTGTAGCCCGAAGTGTGCGACAAAGTTTTATGCCTCGGGGGCTCTTAAGGAAAAAAGACAGCGGCTTGCAGCTAACGCAAGAAGAAACTTATCGGCAGCTACGAAAGCGTATTTCGCAAGATTATGTAGTAAAGAAGAGAGATTCTTCTGGAAAGAGCGACGATGTTCGAAATGTGGAGCAAGCGGTAAACGTATGCATGTTATTCTTAAGAAGCCGTTCTGGCAAGGTGGACAATATACACCAGATAATATAAGATATTATTGTAGTAATTGTAATAAATGTAGTGTATAATAGATGAATAGCGGGGAGGATGGGTATCCCGGCAGGGCTCATATCCCTGTTCTTGCAGGCTCGACTCCTGCCCCCGCTACCATAAATATTTTCTCCTTAGGGAGTTGTGTTCTCTGCCTATGGCAGATAATCTAAAAAGGTTTCCGCTGAACCCGCCTGGCGAATCAGCGGTTTTTTATTTGGACCCGTAGCTCAGTTGGTGAGAGCACTCGCCTCATAAGCGATAGGTCCTTGGTTCAAGTCCAAGCGGGTCCACCACCTCAAACGGCAATAGCCTTAGTTTTACATTGGAGTATGAATTAATGCATTTACCAGTTGGATAAGACTTATTAAGGACATAAAACATAATGAGTGAAGAACTAATACGCAAGATAGAGGAAGAGTGGGATCAGCCGCAACCAATGCAGTGCCCGGATTGTGGAAATTTTGTCATGGTTTCTCCAGAAGATTTGCTGGTACCAGTTGAGGATTTGTGTGAATGCTGCTTCAGATATAATGAAGAATGTATCAGAGAACACGAAACTATGCACAGCGACCGACTATTCGACGATGATTTATGGTAATTTTTTCGAAAAAATAACTTGACTTTTCGTAAGGTTTAGAGTATTATATATATACACGGGGTTATTCCCGATCTTACTATAGTTTGTGGGATTGTGACAGTTTGACTCAATTCCACTAAATAGTAGAACACGCATATAGCGTAGTTATTTCATAGGTTATGGAGAATAAAATGTTTCTCGCAGAGCGACCATCTAGTTTGTCACATTTATGGACACCGGCATACGGCATCGAAGGAGCCGATACGGGATAGCTGAGGGTCTGCTTATAACACATTTTTTAACACAATATACAGACCCTCAGGAGAAAAACTTCTGAGGGTTTTTTAATGTTCAGTCGCCGAAGGGCTCACAAAAAAGTAGCTTTAAGATTAGCCGAATGGATTCAAGATATTTATAAATAAGTGCGTGGATGGTGTAGTGATAGCATCTGTGATTCCAACTCATAGGGCCAGGGTTTGATTCCTTGTCTGCGTGCCAATTTTTATTGAGATATTTTATAACGGGGGTGTAGTTCAGGTAGTTAGAACGCCAGCCTGTCACGTTGGAGGTCGAGGGTGCGATGCCCTTCATCCCCGCCACTTATTTCTTTGTTATGGAGGAATGAGCCTTAAATGAACGATATATGGGCGAATAGTGTTAACGGGAGCATACTAGATTTGCACTCTAGGGGTTGGGGTTCAACTCCCCATTTGTCCACCAACACTCAGTCGCCGTGGGGCTTTGATAAAAAATATTGCTCTTAGGCGAAAAAATAGATTGACAAATAAGAAAGATGTAGTATGATTACTAGGGTTAACTCAGTTTGGTAGAGTACTGGCCTTGGACGCCAGGAGCGTAGGTTCAAATCCTACACCTTAGACCAAAATTATTCTTCCTTGCTGGGTCGTCTAATATGGTAGGACGCCAGTGACTCCTGTGGGGCGGAGCCTGCTCCGTAAACTGGAAATGGTGGTTCGATTCCACCACCGTCATGGAGGAATCTTTTAAGCTTAAGTTATATTGTATTGGATTTGTGTTATGATATATTTAAGTGAAAAGCAACGAAAAAACAAACGCATTATATTAGAGGAAATCAAACCTGTTGATTGTCAGGTGTGTTTTTTCCATGACGTATCTCATTTGCCGTTTAGTGGTTATCCTATGCGTTCGAGTTATTATGATGAAATTAATAAGATAGCTTTCGTGTATACGGCTGAAGCGACCAACCGTCATATTTTGTATTCGTTACTACATGAGGTATGTCATCACATTACATGGGACAAGAGATGGGATAGGCGTAAGTTTAGACGAGATGAATGGGGGGAGTGGAGACCTAGCCATCCTACATATTATTTGCGAGAATATAAAGCAGAGAAGTTATTGCGAAAAATATGTAGACGATATGGATGGCATGAATTACTACAAGAGTCGGATATGTTATTAACAAAACATTTATTAAATAAAACAAAAGATACTGAAAGACAATATACATATTCTTGTAAACGTATAGTAAGAGAAGAAAAACGAGACATAGCTCAGATGGTTAGAGCGTTCGGCTGATAACCGAAAGGGCGTAGGTTCAATTCCTACTGTCTCGACCAACACTCAAGCGGCGTGGGCCTTATGGAGAAAATAGATGATAAGAAAGTGTGATAAATGCGGATCTAACCTTGTTGAGTTGATTACATCGTGGGTTTGCCCTAACAGTTGCAACAAGGTGGACACCCCCTTGAAATCCCCCGGTGACTGGGGATCCGAAATAGAACGTGACACCTTCTACCAGGACTTGCTTAAGGAGCAATGCAAAAACTGCGTCAACGAAGGAGATCATGATAATTGTTGTGGCAACGCTTGTGATGAAATACCGTGTCCTGGATTTGAGAAAATGCCTGTAAAGAAGTCTATTACAGAACAGTCAATGATGCAACCAGTAGATATAACACAAAGCGGTTGTTTGAGTGGGCTAAAGAAGCCGCAGACAAAAATGTCATTAAAACAAGATCTCCATAAGCGGCAAGAAGATAAGTCCGCGTCGCTCTGTTCGATGGGTGTTTGGCGATGTGGATGTGGTAAGTTTCCTATACTCAAAAGCGAACCGGATGAAGAGGGAGATTTATTTTGGTTTTCATGTTGTGATATAGTTTCTTTTAATACGTCAGATCTTAAATTGGCAGTTTTGCGATGGAATAATCTCCTTAAGCAGAAGGAGGGGTGGGAAAGACTAGGTGAAGTAGATCACATCGAAATAAACGATGGAAATAAAATTGTTATACATACTAAAAAGAACAATTTTCATATGAATGAGGATCAAATAATAAGTGATATGTCGGAAAAAGATTGTCCAAATAGTATAAAAAACATATTTCTTTATTATCAACAAAAGCATAATATATATAGATTTGAAATTATACCATGAGTCGAACATATAAAGATACTAAAAGGCGTAGAGATGAAGCAGACGCACAGAAACAGATAAACGAATATAATCCCGAGCGGGAATAATTGCTGCTTTGCAGCACTAAAATGTTAAATATTTACCGAGCGGTAATATCTAGTTGTTTTTATTATCATAAACACAAATGTATTATATGTGATGAGATTAATATAGTGGCCGTGCATCATTTTGATTTTAATAATAAAAATAATGAACCGGATAATTTAATACCAATGTGCCCAACGCATCATCAATATATGCATAGTAGATTTAGGGAACTAATAGATAAAAAAGTTATTGAATATAGGCAGAGCTTCTTAAAGAAATTTCGGAGCACATAAAAAATGGGAATGTATGATGAAATCAAGGTGCCTTGTCCTGAATGTGGTACAATTCATCTTGCCCAATCTAAGGGCGGCGATTGTACACTGGCACTTTATACGTTAAACGAAGCACCGACAGACGTATTACTTGATGTAAACAGACATGGTCCATTCCAATGTGAAAGGTGCTGTACAAGATTTGCTGTTAAAATACATTGTGTAGCTCAGGTTGTAAAAGAATAATTTGCGTAGCAATAGCAGGACATATCGTATAATGGTATTATGTGTGGCTTACATCCACAAGACGGTGGTTCGATTCCATCTATGTCCACCAATGCTCAATCGCCGCAAGGCTTGTTAAGGATATTATTATGAAAACAAAATTAAAAATTGTGATTGAATATGAAGCAGATCCCGAGGATTATGATACCGAAGATCCAAAGAAAATGGCTGAAATTGATGAGAGTAATTTTAGAGAAGACCCACCATCTTTGATGGAAATGTTATGTGATTTAGAAGATATTAAAGTTAAAGTGGAGCCAGCATAGTCATGCAAACTTTTCTCCCGTACCGCGACTTTGAAAAATCGGCTAAATGTCTCGATTATCGTCGGCTCGGTAAACAAAGAGTTGAGGCAAAACAGATCCTTAATGTTCTCCTGGGAAGGACAAATAAAAAGGGTTGGCGTAATCATCCATGCGTGACAATGTGGCGTGATTATGAACTTGCTTTACAAGAATATTATAATATGATTCTGAAAGAATGGATAAGGCGTGGATATAAAAATAATATGGAATTTGAGTATACTTCATATTATAAACATGGTATACTGAGGGTATATCAAGAACCATATACTAATCCTTATTATTGTAAGCCAGAATGGCTCAATAAGACATTCTGTGCCTCTCATCGTTCTAATCTGCTCCGTAAAGATCCTGAGTGGTATGGACGATTTGAGTGGGAAGAACCAAATAATTTACCGTACATTTGGCCCATTCAGTCAGCGTGAGCCTTTTTTGTTTATGGAGTAAAATATGATTGATCCCCAAATTAAAGAATGGATCGACGGTGCTAATATTGAAATGTTGTTGAGGAAATGGAGGTTCGCAAGGTCTGGTGATCCATATTTCCAAGGAGAAGCCGGAAAGTATTATTCTGAAGTTATGGCCAAGAAACGAAATGAAGACCCGGCGGCTTATACTCGGGCTAGCAAGAATATTGGATGGTAATAAGTTATTTTTGGAGACAATGAAATGAAAACTACGGCTATAGTAACCCTGGCGATATTTATGTTCATAATAGGATACGGAGCCTTACATTGTATTATGATAGAACGGGTGAAAGATAATGCAGTTGAAGACTATCGTAGATCGGCGGGTATGATAAGTTTTGATGATGAAGGTCCTAAGAAAACGGCATGTAAATGGGGCTGGGATATGGAGGCTGATCTTATCGAGACTCCTCATGGTAATCACAAGTTGATACTTAATGCAACTATTACCAAAGAACCCTGTGGAGAGCCCACGTTCACATTTTTTGTCTTTTTCTTTGGTTCTGATAATCAGATACTAGGGACTAGGAAAATTGTACGTCCTTGTGATAGTCCTGTGCAGTTATGGATTCCACGAAACACAGCGTATATACTAGTTTGCGGTGAGGGTAAATGTGGTAAATGCGGAAGCGAAGTGTTGAATGCGGCATTGTTGGAAATAGAATAATCAAGAGTTGACCATGGTGTAGATAGTTAACATATCGGATTGTGACTCCGGGGTCAGCGGGGCGGAACCGCTTGGTCAACCCACATAACTTCGTTATGAAGAAAGTCGTAGTTTAAAAATTGGGAGGGTTGTCGGAGCGGTCAATCGAGGCGGATTTGAAATCCGTTGGTCAGTTTAAAGCTGGCACGGGGGTTCGAATCCCTCACCCTCCTCCAAACTTTAAATAAAAGTCCATGGCGAAGTGGCAGACGTGTTATTTCATGGTGGGCGTCGGGAGCCGTTAACCGATAGCTGTTGGTTCGAATCCAGCCCATGGACTGTTTTTAAAATGGATAACTTCCCATGGATGATAAAATAAAAATACTAAGATGGTGGAATAAAAATGAAGCCGAAGTAATAAAAGAATACCATATTGCTGTACGGGTTACAAGAACTAAATCTGGTAAACGACATAGGTATGATGTATGTGCTCAAGACGATGATCCGAACTTAGCGGGGTGGAATTTTATTAGTATATATCTTCCTCACGATCAGGATGAAGAGGCGAAAAAGAAAGCTATTGAAAAAATTAAAGGCATGGTTCGGTGTGGTTCTCCTGACATACATATGATAAGAAATGATATCGAGGAACATAAATCATGAAACCCAGCAAAAAATCTGAAGGTATTGAGGATTTCCTAGATCGTTTTGGCGAAGTCGCATACGGAAGAGGCCGTATAGAATCAATTGAAAATGATATCTGTATAAAATGTGGTCAACCAGCCAAAGTTTTTCGCGACGATCTTTCCCGTAGGGAATATACGATTTCTGGTCTTTGCCAAAAGTGTCAGGATAAGATATTTAAGTAGGGGTGGCGGAATAATAGACGCAGCCCGATTATGGGTGGCTATTTTGATCAAATAGTGTGTAGGTGTGAATCCTACCCTCTACACCAAAACTTAGACGCCGTTAGGCTTTGAAATAGAGACGGGCGGGTACCCAAGCGGCAAAGGGGTGTGGCTGTAGACCACATGGCTAACGCCTACGTTGGTTCGAGTCCAACTCCGCCCACCAACATAACTTCGTTATGGAGAAAGAAAAAATGCGACTAAGTGAGTTGATTAATGTATTACTAGAAGTACAGAGAGATTGTAAAAATGATCCCGATTATCCTGATGATCCCCCCGTAGAGATTTGTCAAGCAATTAGTACAAATATAGGATCGGTAGAGAGATCAAGATATTATAATCACAGGACGGACGGAAAAGATCCAATTGTTATGATACATGAAGCATGAAGGTCGATAAACATAGTGGCTCCGTGGGGGAAATTAGCAGACCCGTATCGCTTAAGACGATATGCCCTAGGGCGTTCCAGTGCAAGTCTGGACGGAGCTACCAAAACATAAATACCGCTACAGACTTTTGCGGAGCATATACTAATGGGAATGTCACGATCAGAAGCTGGTAAGCTTGGTGCTAAGAAAGTTAATCCGGCACAAAGACAAAGAGCGATAAACAAATACTACAAAAGTCCATCTATTTGTAAATATTGTGGTAAAGTTATACGAATCAAAAATAAGGAAAAAGCATCTTATGTTAAAAGAAAGAAATTTTGTAATAGATCATGTTTAATGAGATACATAAACGCGTTACATGTTCGGCAAAGCGATAAACGAAATTGTTTACAATGCGACAAGGTAATACCAGCGAGACAGAAATACTGCTCTTTGAAATGTCAGCAATTATATAAAAAAATAAAAAGATTCAACGATATAGACGAAAGACAAGATGCTGATGGGTATGGTAATAAAACTATTAAGTCATATTTGTTATATAAATATGGTTATAAATGCTCTATATGTAATAATACTGTGTGGATGGACAAACAAATCCCCTTAGTTATGGACCACGTAGATGGTAATCCATACAATAATAAGATCAATAACTTAAGGCTGGTCTGTGGTAACTGTGATATGCAGTTACCAACGTATAAGTCAAAAAATAGAGGAAGTGGTCGTCATTATAGACGACTAAGATATAAACAAGACAAAAGCTATTAGCCTGCATAGTTTAATGGTAAAACCTCGGTTTTGTAATCCGAATTTCGGCGTTCGATTCGTCGTGCAGGCTCCATGTATTTTTCTTTGTTATGGAGGTGTTAAAATGGTTAACTTCAGTAACGTAAGGGATGTCGGCAGAATTCTTGCTCTTAGAGAGAGAGCATACCGCAGGTCTAATCGTGAAAAATCATTACAGCCTCGTCATAGCAAACATTGGTGTCCGTCTTGTGACGGAGCTATAATTGGTGCTGGTAGCAAATGTCCTAGATGTGGAAAGCGTATTTCGCCGAGACGGCTGAAAAAGGAATAATGCTACGCAGGCTAAAATTTTACGGAAGGGTGGCCGAGTTGGCTTATGGCACCGTCCTGCTAAGGCGGAGGGGTATAATAGCCCCCGCAAGTTCGAATCTTGTCCCTTCCTCCATGCTCAATCGCCGCAAGGCTTACAGTTGATCTTTGAATATTTATAAGCAAGAGGACTAGGGGCGAGAATCCGTATAATTCAATTCTTAGCCAGGACGTTCGGAGCATGTAAAATGCAGCACCGCCTAGTATGAGTTTGCGGATACATATACAGCAACTCTGGTGATAGTTGCTCTGTGAAATCTAACAGAAAAGGCCGTAATATTCAAAGACTTGATTAATTTTAACTAAGGAGCAATTTATCATGTTTAACTTTCTAATTTATCTGTTGATTACATTTAGTTCTTTTATAATGCAAGATCCTGGGCCTGGTCCGCAGGTTTGTGTACTGGAGGGGTGTATTGATCTTGTCACTGTTGATTATGGTGATGGACTATACGGCCTTGAAGTCTATTCAAGGGGTAGTTCCAGCTTGAATCACGGGGTCTCTATGGAGATTTATTGGTATGTTTTTGACATGTTCGGGAAACTTGTGGGGCTTGGTCGTGATCTTATTCCGTATTGGTATGACGAGAGAGAATTAATCCCTTTGGTGGCTGGTCAACACGTATATATCGAACTAAGAGTGATTTGTTGGAAATGTAAGATCGATACGTGGGCTTATGCGGATACTAAGATACCTCCATTTTAAACTCAGGTGGCGTTGGCCTTATATTGTATTGTTTTAAAGGCACAAAAAATTGTGCGTAGCACAATGGCATCCTGGCGAAATGGCAGACGCGGTAGGTTCAAAACCTGCTACCACGTAGTGGTGTCCCGGTTCAAGTCCGGGGGGTGCCACCATATTCAGTTGCCGCAGGGCTTAGAAAAGGAAAGATAACATGAGTGAAGATGAAATAGTCGAATGTCCCGAGTGTGGTTTTCAGCAGCTAGATCCTGGTAAAGGAGTTGCTTGTGAAGAATGCGGACATTATCCCCTTGTTTCTCTTAAGGAGATCGAGAAGCAGGACAAAGAGTGGAGAAAAGGCAATGGCTAGATGTAATTATTGCAATTTTGTAAGTATTAGAGAAGAGCATAAGAATAGTGATAAGACGGTGACTTTAACACCAGACAATCACGTATATGTACACCCTAAAGAGATTATTATTGCTGATTTGTCAAAGGAGGAAAGGGAAAAATACTTTGTGGCCTGGTTTATGGAGTTGCCTAATTATTGTTGTTGCTAAAGCGGGTGTAGTTTAGTCGAATAGAACACCTCGCTACGAACGAGGAGGTCGGGGGTTTAAGTCCTCCCACCCGCACCATTGAAGCTCGATAAGAGATTGTCAGAGCCCGTTGTACAGGCTTGATTCGGTGGACGTGGTGACCGAATGACTATGATACAAGGAAGCAACCTTGCAGTTATCTTATCCATACAGCATTATTTTTATGTGGGAGAGTGGCGTAACTGGTAGCCGCGTATGGTTTAGGACCATATGTCGAAAGGCGTGCAGGTTCGAGTCCTGTCTCTCCTACCAACACTCATGCTTCGCTGGCGTGGGCCTTATTAGGGGTATATTATGACCAGGAAAGAATTTAGTGAAGTGCTTCGTGATTTATCTCCCGTTGTTTACGATGGTATGTTGGCTGGGGGTATGTCGCTGCCTAAAATAGCACAGGCTGTTGCCCTGGACTGTTTTTTATATAGGTCGGGAGAAGTAGACAGTATTATGCAGAGAACACTGCGTGGGTATTTACAAAACCTAGATAAGACTGGCGTCTTTGGATTTGATAAAGAATAGAGAGGCTATGGTGTAGTGGTAACACGTCAGGTTTTCAGCCTGAGGTCGAGAGTTCGATTCTCTCTAGCCTTACCAACTTAAGAAGAATATGATATAATGAGAATTCCTGATATTTTGATAAAAGATCTTAATAGCCTAAGTCCAGGCAATCGTGTTTTGAGATTAAGGGGATTGTCGTCATATTATCGAAACCCAAGATATTGTTTGTTTTGTAACAAAGTTATTAATGCTGTACCTGGAGTACGTCTTGCACGCACAAAGGCAAAAAAGTTTTGTAACCAAAGATGTGCTGCATTATACAATAATAAGCGTAAGCTGTCTAATGAGTGTTTGTATTGTGGTAAATCAATATATAAGTATCGTAAATACTGTTCTCATAAGTGTGTTCAAGAGCATAAATATAGAACATATATCGGTAAATGGCTTAGCGGTAAAGTAAGTGGTATAAAAGGCAAGGACAGCATATCTAATTATATCAGACGTTGGTTAATTGATAAATATAACAATCGATGCGTTAAGTGTGGATGGAGTGTAAAAAATAGATATACGAATAAAGTCCCTCTACAAATTAATCACATCGATGGTAATTGGAAAAACAACAAGTCCGAGAATTTAGAGCTTGTATGTCCTAATTGTCATTCATTAACACCTAATTATGGTGGTAGAAATAAAGGAAAAGGACGACCATATAGGTATAAAATGCGAGTATAATTCAATGGTAGAAAGTCACCCTTCCAAGGTGGATATGCCGGTTCGAATCCGGCTACTCGCTCCATACTGCTCAATCGCCGCAGGGCTTGCTTTTTAAGGAAGAATATGGTGGAAAATAAACCGAGTTATCTCTGGGTGTGTGATCAATGTCGTGAGAAAGATTGGGAAACCCTGACTATTGGCAGATTAATTGATGACCGGGTGTGCAAGTGGTGTGGTAGGGGTGGCGTTAATACATCTGCTGTTTCGTTTGATAAACTTATTGGTACTCATGCTATGAATTATATTTCTAAGAGAAATGATATTGGGGGTGGTTCATGTGGCGAAGAAGAGAAAAGAGAGGGTAATAAAGCTGGCTAAGGAATTGTGGAAAGATAAGATAGAGCAAATGTCTGACCAGGAATTTGTAAATTTCCTTAAGATGAATTCGCCATGTGAAAATAAAAGCAAAAAAGGATTTGACATTCTCCGAAAATAGGATAAGCTTGACTAAAAACTCTTAGGGATTATCTGGATGGAAATTAATGAACGTGTTGTAGGCATGTTAGAACAATCAGCACAAAAACTTAACATTACCGCAGAGCATCTTTGGGGTGCTCTTGTTGCCCAAGCTCCTATTCAGGGCTTAGTGAACTGTTGTTATCTTTTTTTGTTTTTAATATCATCTATCTTATGTCTTAGAATGGCTTTTAAGTTTAGCGTAAAGGGTCGATGGGGTCCTAACGATCCATGTACCAAAACCGAGGCCATCACTGTTATATATGGCATTTTATGTTGTATATCGGTTCTTTGGGGGCTGGTAATGATGTATCGCCTGCCCATGTCTATCGGTGCTATTGTTAATCCTGATTATTGGGCTCTCAATGAATTAGCCACAATACTTGGTGTATCTAAATAAGGAGTGTATTCATGAGAGGTGATTATGGTTCCATGGGATGTAATTTAGGTAAATCATCTGGGGCGGAACGATGGGTGTTTATTTGTCTTATAGTCGCCGTCTGTCTTGTCACCGTAGTATCGGGTCTATGGAGTGCTTTTGCTGATGAACCCGTTATACGGCAGACGGGTGCTCCTCAAGATACAGAAGAAGAGACTGGTGGCTGTCCCGTTAGTATAGAAGTTAATGTTTATGAGGAAGATGGCAGTCTGTATTATTGGGTGAAGACAGCAGAAGGATGTGGCGAAACAGTTTTTGAAATTTCGTTTACATACTGTGTAAGTATTGGTGGAGTATTCTCTGTAACCCATAGGATATATGGAGATATAGAGGACTCTTTTTTAATCGACTCCGCTGATCTTAAGCTACTCACCATCGTAGGTAATGCGGTTGATGAGGAAAGACATCAAAGCGTTGATTATGATGTGTGGGTTTCTCCTTCTCATACGGAGAGCCTACTTAATATTGCCGTTAATGTATGGCATATGAAGTTCAGTGTTTTTTATTCTGCTGATATCACAAAGGACACATCACCAGCCAGGTTCAGTATAAGTATAACTACGGTATTAAAAGGTGGTGGTATAGCTACTTATTCATCGCCGATCCATCGTGATTGGCCGCATGTTCCCACTGATAACTATGTCGATTTGGCATTGTCCAGTATAGTCGGCGAAGCCATAGACCAACAAGGACACCATAAACTCGACCATGATATGTGGAAGGAGTAAATAAAAAATGAGATGCGGAATGAAGCTTTTAACATCTTTGTGGATAGCATTTTCTTTGATGACATTGTGTGGATGCATTAGTCGAAACGAAGCCGAGGCTGTTGTCACCGCAGATATCGTTGCTATTGAAAACAAAATTATAGATGGCGATTTGAATTTTGGTATTCTCGGTGGCCGTGGTTCGGTGAGTAATGATACCATTAAAATAGGCGTCAGATTTTATCTTGCCGATGAGTTATTTTTGCTTGATATTGATGCTTTACATGCCGAACTTGCACATTTTTGTAGTAATGAGAATAATAACAAAATACCTATTCGGGTTAGAGCAGTAACTTGTGATACCTGGGTGACAGACGAAGGAATTTTATATTTTCATTTGAATCATAGGCGGATATATTATAATCGTATCCCTATGGGGCGAGCAGACAAGTTTATTAATTACCTGAAGTACAAATAGGGGGCGATGTTGAAGTACATTATCAACTTATTGTCAACTTATCCTAAATTTTATTGACAACTTCATGGGGCAAGTAAGCGACTATCATTATAGGGCTTGCCGCGAGTAAGCCCGTCTCATTATAGGGTCTCTTTGCCGCTATATTCTTCGGTTATGGAGCAGCCCCACATGTCGAAGAACATTTACTCCTGTCGAAATGACAGGTTTTTCCTGCCAATTTGTCGAAACGCAAATACTACCTATTTTTTGCGTCAAAAAAATATTTTTCAACTTGACAACACCATTTCGCGATGTATAATAAGGTAACTTCGAAAGAAAAAGGAAGCTGAGTTTTCCTTACTCTTTTTAGGCAAAATAGTTATGTGAGTGTACCATTCTTTCATGGATTGTCAAGGAGTTTTTATGAAAATCGCTGTCGAAGATCTTGAGATAGGTATGCAGGTCGGACCTTATGGCGAGGTATATGACATAAGAATCTATGATACTTTCATAGTCGTAGAATTCATAAGAGATGATACAATACACGATGGGATTTATGGTAGATACCAGGAAATTATGTGGCTATGAGTTATAGACAAATTCAAGGGGATTAAATTAATGAATAATATGTGTCCTAAATGTGGTGGTGTTATGGAGCTAGGTTTTAACCAATACACTTGTTATCAGTGCGGAAAAGAACCGGTATATAACGAATATAATTTCGATGTAGGTTATAACCGTGATTTTAAAATTGGCGATAGGTGGTGTAATATTTTTAAGTCTGGTGGTACAAAGTATTTTAGAATAGCCACTAGCATTACAGTAGATGCTTCTACTTGCAACTGGTTTCCTTTGTGTCCAGATGAATTGAAGATATTTCTTTATACTATTAAGTCTCCTTATAAAAATCATTTGCTTTCAGGCACGCAACACGCATTGTCAGGAAAGCATTTTGATATCACAATATATAACAGAGACCAATTAGTTATAAAGGGTTCTACAACATCTGAGCAGATGGAAATCATTTTTAGTAAAAAAGATGCGGAAAAACTTGTATCTCTTGTGAAACAAGTGAAAAAATTATTTGACTCTTGTTGAAAAATAAGCTATACTTTAATCAACAAGGAAAGGATTAATCGATGACTGAACATTGTACATGTTGTGGCCGTCCACTTAAAGAGAGTCGGATAGTGTGGTTAGAACTTGACCAGAGGATTAATGAGTATCATGATGGCATTATTCCGGAGGAGTCATCACAGGGTGCGTTTCCGTTTGGAACTGATTGTGCAAGGAAAGCAATCGTCAGAGCCAATAATGCTCTTATCAAGCTAAAGAAAGGAACTTAACTCGGCGTGGCAGGTTGCTACCCGCTTGCGGGGAAAAACGGTTAAGCGTGATCAAAGCGAAAGAATCGAATCATAGGTTGCTGATCACTGATCTGCTGAGGGCTATAGTCCGTTGAGGCTTAATATGATGAGTGAATTTCGTTAAGGTTTAATTGAGCGGGTTCGAATCCCGCCGCCGATGTCCAAAATTAATCTTGTTTTTTCTCTTGACTCTTGGAAAAAAAGAGATATAATTTAGTTGATGTGAATAAAAGACAAGCAGGAATTTGTTGAGCGGAGCGAAACAATGAATCTTAGGGAAGCTAGAGAGAGAACCCAGTATTTAATGAAGAGGCATGGCTTAGGGAATAACTGGTCTTTCAGGTGGTCTCGTGGCAGAAGGCTTCATGGGTATGCTCAATATAATGAGAGAACAAAAAGGGGACATATCGCGTTGTCAAGATTTTTTGTGCAGCTTAATACATCTGACGAGATTGAAGATACTATTTTGCATGAAATAGCTCACGCTCTTGTCGGTGTCGGCAAGGGGCATAGTCCTGCCTGGAAGCTTAAGGCTATAGAAATAGGGCTATCTAATCCACAAAGGGTAACTATAGCTAATATGCCTGAGCCTAAATATTTTGCTGTTTGTGCTTGTGCGATAAGACATAAGCGTCATAGAAAAAGTCGTAGACATGCTTACTTTTGTCGAAAGTGTGGCGAAGAATTAAGGTGGAAAGAAAAATAAAATTTCTTCCTTGACTCTGATTGAAGATCAAGATATAATTAGGTAAATCGAAACTAAGAACTTTTGTTAAAAGGAGTAATGCTGATGGAATCAACTTTGTGGCGTGATGAAGGCAAGGACGTTAGTCACCTTACTACTCTTGATGAGGTAATCGAGGCGGCTGGTCTTGATTTCCCGATGGTTCTTTGTCAGGTTAAGACTATGCTGCCTGACGGTAACGAGAGGCTGGAAGAGAATCAGTTCAACGTGGTCCGTTCCGATACGAACGTGACCCTCACCAGGAAGACTGTCGCCGGGTCTTATGGTCTTCTCCAGAATAAAAATCTCCTGGACATAGCTAGGCAGTTGATGGAGCAGGGATGTACTCCCGATGCTGCTGGTGTCATCGAAGATGGCCGTCGTGTTTTCTGTGTCCTTAATTTTCCCGAAGATGAAAGTACTGTCACTGATGTCGGATCTTTAGGTGGTCAGGCTGAGGATATCATTCTTCCTCGTATCGGCATCTTTGCCGCAAATGATGGTTCGGGCAGTGTGGTTGCCAAGCTTATGTCGCTTCGTATGTGGTGTAACAACATGTACCAGGCTGCTATCGGGCAGAAGGGATATACTATCCATATGAAGCATAGCAAGAATGTTCATGACAGACTTGCGGAAGCTACGAACGTTCTCAAGAACATGAGAGAAGAATGGATTCGGAGAATTGATTTTTACAAGGCTCTTCGTAGCAAGCCATTGCCTTTCGACCAGGCCCAGATGGCGGCTCGCCGTATCCTCAAAATAGATACCGAGAAGCCTTATGATGAACTTCCTACTAAAAGCCGTAATCGCATTGAAGCTTTGCTTGGTGAATTCAATAACCCCGAGAGAGGGGCTTTCGGCAAGACTGCTTTTGACATGTTTAATGCGGTAACAGCCTATAATACTCACACTGTCAATACTAAGAAGTCTCGACTCGACTATGCGGCCCTTGGTGATGGTGCTAAGAGGGAAGACCGTGCTATGCGGATATTGGCCGAGATGATCGGATACGATCTAAAAGAGGAGTAGTAAACCCCTTTTACAGTGAATAAGTGTGCAGCCCCTACACGGATAGTCCGGTAAGAGTCCGGTTAAATCGGGGATTCATCGAGCAGAGCTATCCTTTATATTTCTATTATGGAGAGGATCATGGAATTGATCAGTAAGGTCGGGCATTATTACTGGAGAGATAATGAGGATCGTATTGTTATCAGTGACGAATCAGCAGATGGTGTTGATGAGATTGGAAAACCCGAAAACACTGATGATGGCATCTTGTATCTTGATGAAGAGGGGTTGAGGAACATCGATTTGAAGAAAGCCAGGAGTAGTTTTCGTCAGTCTACTTATTACCTGTTGCCTATTATCACTACAAATGGAGAGAAAAGATGGACCCCGGCAGAGACAAATGAATTTTATTTTGCTTTGGGGTTGGCACTTGGAGTTAAACAGTAGTTAAAAAATAGCCGGTATGTGTCAGATGGAAAACTCTCAATGGTCCAATAGAATGCTCGCCGGTTTATTTAAACTCAGTTGCCGTTAGGCTAAAAAAGGACTAATAACAAATGAGTACTAATAAAAATATTAAGCGTCTTCCTATCGAGTGGCAAGCGATAGATGAAATAGTTGTTATAGATGCTGATGGATGGCGTTGTGATAATAAATCTTGGGACGATCCGATTACTCGTTTTGAATGGGATAAACGCAAATCTCAGTCTACTATTCGACCTAAAAAGAAGATTAAGGGGATGACTGTCCGACGTGGTGATACAATCGAAAGTGAATTTGGTAGGGGTTTAATTGTTGCCATTACTAAACAGTGGGTTATCCACGAGATTCGTGGTGGGGAAGAAGAGGTTGCTTTATATCGTGCAAGAGATTCTTTTTGGATACCTGCTGAGCCCGTGGGCGAAGATGTACTTGATGTAGAGATGGAGATCGATTAATGGACAAGGACCAACGAATTGCTTACATTAATGCTATGGTTGTATGTGCTCAAATCGAAGCTATGGGCATGCAAGCCGAAAATAAATATCGAGAAGAATGTGGTAAACAGATAGCTTACGATGAAAAGTCTTTCATGGACGTGATAAATAAGTATGGTATTCATCACAATGCCGTAATAGAATATTTGAGGGATTATTAAATGACACGAAAGCAAATCTTGACGCGAAGCGTCAAATATTTTCTTTGGAGATGGTTCATTTGTCCCTGGAGAGTATACCATCATTTAAGAAGATGGCCAAATAAGTCAGCGGCTATTAGATATGTTCGTGAAAACACAGGATGGCCCCTGCTGAAATGCAGAGATTATGTCTATAGTAAATTTGGGCGGCATGTGTGGCATGAGAATCTTCATTGTATGTATTACAAAATAGGACCGATCAAATTGTGGCAATATCCACGCCTGGCTAGACTAAGATTAAGGAACCCAAAATGATTCGTATTAGTGAATATCCTATTCATAATATATTAAGTAATGTTGTTATTGCTCAAAGAGGTAAGAAAACAAGAAAGAAAGACAAGAGATATTTGGAATGGAATGAACATAAGGTCAGAATGGATTCGTTACGCCTCAAAACATTTGCGAATTATGGCACACAGTGTGTGAAGTGTGGAATCAAAGGTAGGTTTTTTGCTCTTGAGAAACATCACATAAATGCGAGTCGTGATGTTGCACATTTTAATCTTTATGCTTTTGATGATAGGGGTCACGAAGTATTAATGACAAGGGATCACGTTATCCCAAAATCTAGGGGGGGAAGAAATTTTCTTGGTAATATGCAACCGATGTGCTGTAAATGTAATAATGAAAAAGGTGATCGAATTGGAGATTAAAAATGAATTTTAGAATAACCAGAAACAAAAGAAGTCGAAAAATGGCTACGGTAGGCAGCTTGGTCCGTGTAGGAGGAGTAGTTGTGATTGCTCTTCTAATTATTGGGGCGATTACATCTGCTTACTGGTCTCACGACACCGTAGTTGTGACCGTAAAGGACAAGGAGAGGGTTAATAGTGGCGATTCTTCATACTATCTGGTGTTTACCGAAAACGAGGTATTCAAAAACAAAGACTCTCTCCTCTATATGAAATTTAATTCGTCTGATTTATATGGCGAATTGGATAAGGGAGAGACTTATGAATTCGATGTGTATTGGTTTCGTATACCATTTCTCTCAATGTACCGTAACGTTGTGGATGCCCGGTTATGCGGCTTTAATAAGAAAGGTGAAGAGTAAATGAACATCACAACTGCTGATATCCTCGGAGTTCTTGAGGGTGTTTCGGGTATAAAAAAGTATGAAGTTGCTTTTATCCTAAAGTGGGATAGTGATATTGAACTTTTATTTAATGTCGAAGCTACAAATAAAGATAAAGCAGTTCAGGCAGGTCGCCAGAGGCTTATCGCCATGAATCAAAGGGAGCGGAAAAAGAAGGAAGACGGTGGTCCTCTTATTGATCTAAATATCTGGAAGAAACATCCTCGGGTGACCGAGATTGTTGAGAGTGGTCGAAGAATAGGTAAATAAATCGGCGTTTCACGCCGATGGAACAGTAGGAACGAAAAGAGAATTTGTGTTAGTGTGTTGGTTAATCACACTGCGGGTAAAAAGCCTCGCTCGTAAAAACCCGGAAAAGTTAATAGCGAATCCCGGTCAGCTTTGTCTTGAGGCAAACTGCTAAATTGATGACCCCATACCTGAGGCTCAGGTGAGGTAAAATTATTGAGGTTTTTTTGGTGCTTGTCATTTTTGTCCTAGTAGAAGGTCAATGATCGTAAAGATCAACCGGATAGGATAAGAATCACCAAAGAACCATAAGTGGTGAGAATCCACACACAAGTTTTCTTTTTTTAATTATTATTAGCTTTGGAGTGAAACTACAAATGTACCACGAAGTTAAAATATCTCTCCAGTGGTTTTTGGATCAAGAGATCACCGGTCAGGCTGCGACGGTTAAAGATATGTTGGTGGATGAAGCGATGAAGAGAATGTCCAATGAGAATGTCCCTATTTCTGAGTATGACTTGGGCAAGCCTGTTATAATATGTAGGGATGGGTATCTTGTGATCCATTTTTATCCGCATAGGGGAGAGGACAATGAAGTGCCCCAGGTATGATAGAGAGATGACTATGTTGCTTACGTCTTCGTCTTGCGACGTGTGTGATGCCAAGAGTGATCCGGATGGGAAGGAAAAACCATCTTCGTGTAATAGCAATATAGGGTATAAGGTCACTGATGCTGCTCTTTTTAAAACTGGGTCTGATGGAAAGGGATCTGTAAAAAGTCTTGTTCCAGGATTTCAATTCAGGACAAACTGTGTCAAACAACCATCTATTCACGACCCTTACCGTATCGAAGATTATGCTGTGGCTGCTTCTGGTAGATTTGCTGACGTGGAAATAAAAATTCTAAGCTTTGGTTTTGATGGTTACGGGAAGAGAATAGATTCTTATTATGCTATTTATCTTCCTGTGGATTGTGACTGGAAGAAATTTGGTGAAATGTTATCCCGTGTTCGACAGAGACGAAAGGACAAAACTAATGGCCCTTAAAGTTTGTACACAAGACGGAAGTTTCGAAATCAACGGACCCATTTTGATTTCTTTAAAAGATGGTCACCAGGTTAGACTGTATGAATCGTCACATGGTGGTATAGCGGTATCAAATAACACTGTACATCCTGTACAAGAAGTAAAAGATGGCACCGTTGTTTTTGGTCGTAAAGATAACGATAGGGTTCGTAAAAGCCATCTTTGTGTGAAGAGATGGGACAGGGTGGCGAAGTACTAGGAGTATAGTATGTTAAAATTGGAGTATAACAACAAATGATAAACTTAATCGAAGGTAGAATTATAGAAAGGTTTGCTCACATAATCAAATGGCATACCATTATTATGTCTGGTGCTTATAAAGATAATAAGTATTGTTTAAAGACAGCATCGGATAGTGAAAGAGCCCGGCTATCCAACGCGGTGGGGATCATGAATAACCACGTAACCCGACTCGGCGAGATAGTAGAAAGATTACCGACGGAGTAGTCTCAAGAAGTATGTCCGGGTTGTAGTAAACTAGTAAGAGATTGCACCGGACAGTTTCCCATGTGTAATAGGTGATAAAAGTGCAGTTCACAGTCAGAGAGATTGTTCCCGACATGGATTACATCGCATACTGCGATAGGGTCCCAGGAATTCAAACCAAAGGCAGAAGCGTAGCCGATGCTATTGGTAACTTTGTGATTGAAATGAATAATCGGAAAATAGGTACGGTAAAAATTGTTATTAAAGCCGCACCCATTGGGTCGGCTTTAAGGGCTCTTAAGGATAAAAACAGTGGCTAATACATGCAAAACTTTTTGTCGTCGGTTACATACTGAGGGTATGAAAACTGTTCGCAAGCATGTATCCAGTATTGATATCAAGGCGGCATGGGCATTTAAGAGTATAAGCGGTACCATGGAGTTTCATGGCCCTAATAAATTTTACTGGCATAATCAGTCTTGTTGTAAGTGGTATATGAAATATAAAGGATGGATGAAATACCTTGATTACATTGGCGTCAATATAGATGAGGAAAAACATAATGATTAAAGGATACTGTAAAACACATTATGACATAGGAGATAATTCTATGCCGTGGCCGACTACGTTTGCTTCTGTCCCACGAAAAGGCGAATTGATAGCTAGTCCATTCAGCATAGCATATGCGAGAGTGCTTAATGTTATGCATGCTACTGAAGATAAAGAACCAGTAATTATTGTGTTTATTGAAGTAATAGATCATATAAACTCATGAAAGGAATACTTGATATGGATAACGACATTAATCAAAGAATCGAAGACGCAAAGACAAGGGCTAAGAATCAGTTTACTAAGGTAAGAAGCCATCTTAGTGAACTTGAGAGTTTCGTAGATAACGCCGAACCTATCGTGGAAGACCGGGTAGCGGAAGCCTGCGATATAGCCAGAGAACGGATAGATGGTGTCGAAGAAGCCATTAATGATTTTTTCAGCGAGATTACGGAAATGAGGAACATGGAGGATTAATGCTCAATCGCCGCAGGGCTTATATTAAGGATCAATGAAATGAACTGGGGTGATTTTTTATACAACACACCTAAGGGTTTTTATTTTGTGTGGCCCTATTCTTCTCTTAAGAAGCATAAAACATTTTTTGATTATCCTTATCACAAAAGGATACAGATAGTCTGTGATTACCTTGATGAACAAATAAGACTTGTTAATCGGTATGGCTGGGATTACGATCATAATAAACGGAGATAATAATGGCAACATATGAATTAACCGTGTCAACAAATCATTATCGTGATTGGGGTGTTAAGGAAGGAGTGAGTGAACTTTTCCAAAACGCGATGGATGGAGACACAAGGGGTAATATTATGTCCTATAAATATATCCCCAAATCTAATACTTTAAGAGTTCATAACCAGGGGGCTTTTCTTAATATTTCTACTTTGCTTCTTGGAGAAGGAGACAAGGCGGATGACTCCAGCCAAATAGGTGGATTCGGTGTGGGTTATAAGCTGGCTGCCATAGCTCTGCTCCGTATGGGTAAAGAGTTTGTTATTTTTAATCGGTGTCATCCTGATGGTCCTCAGCAGTGGAAAGGTTTTATCAAACATTCTAAGAAATATGATAGACCTACTGTTAACTTTAGGGTCACTAATATTAATCCAAGTCGCGACCTTGATAAATTGACGTTTAAGATCAAGGGTATTACTCCAGTAGAATGGGAAGAATGCAGAAAGAGGTTTTTGAATTCTGGAACTTATGGAGATTATACCGCCTTTGATACACCGAAGGGACAGATACTTGATGGGGAAAAAGTTAAGGGATGTATTTTTGTAGGTGTGTCTGAGGACAAAGCTATTTTTGTCCAGAAAAATGATAGACTTCATTATGGTTATAATTTTAAACCTGGTGAAATCCAACTAAACCAGGAAAGAAATATGGCCCAGAGTTGGTCATTAGAATTTGGTACCAGCAGCATATGGAATCATTTGGGTAAGGACGATAAGCATTTACTAGCTATCGAAAATATGCTTGGTCAAGATGCTCTTGATGTATGCAGACTCAACGAAACATGGTGTGGTAGTGATGATTTGGTGAGCAAGCTATCAAATAGATTTCGTTCGAAACATGGTGATAACGCTCATCCTGTTACAGACTCAGCTAATACTACTGCATTGGGCTTTTCAAATATAATTGGTGTTCCAACCAGCCCTCTTTATACTAAAGTCTTAGAGCGTGATATCGGCAACGTAGATGATCGTGTTAAAAATGAACAAGAGTCTGTAAGAGGAACGGTTCCTTATGCAGCCCTGGATAAAGACGAACAACATGTATTTGATACCGCGATTTCCTTGATAACAAAGGAAGTTGGCAACATAGTAGATGTCAGTATTGTGACTTTTAATGGAGATAAAACAGAAGGGTTGTTTGTGGACGGGATCATTCTGGTTGCCAGGAAGGTTTTAAAAGATATGGGCAGAGCCCTAAAAGTGCTTATCCATGAACATGCACATTCTGCTGGTTATGACGGAGAGGCTGATTTTTGCGAAGCAGAAAGATCTTTATGGGCTAAGGTATTCGTGAGGTTATATAACAAACATGTCACGAGATAAAGAAAGCTTAGTTTTTCTTGATGGCAAATGGTGGAGTAATAGCGTGTACTATGCTATTAAGGAGGGATGGAGTCGTACAAGGGTCGTAAATGCCGCCATACGGGCTGGAGAAGAGGTAGACATACCTGAGACCATTAGACAAACAAAAGACGATCCTCGGGTATATTTGGTGCTCCAAAGTGGCGAAGTGTTCAGGGGCGGATATGATAAATATGGAGAGATCAGTTTTTCAAGATTCAATCCAATAGAATATGCCTGTATGGGTATCTTGCCCGGACTACAACTTTAGGATAGTATAATTATGATATGTTCTAAGTGCGGATCGAAAATGAAGCTTTTATTAACTTCATCTTATTGTGATTGTGAAGATACGGCTATCGCCAAAAATAATATCAACGATAAAAAGGCGGGACGATTCAATGAAATGATTGGAGGGGTTAATTTCTTTTATGAGGATGGATCACCACCCGTTGAATATATAGGTCGTCCATTTTCAATGACATGTCGGCAACCAGACGATCATGGTCAATATACTTACAAGTGGTTTTTTAGTATAAATAGTATACGTACTATTGTGAATTTTTTATCCAGTGTTTATTATGACCATAATGATAAAGACAAAATAATAGCTGACCATATTTGTTTTGAGTGTGATAAAAAAAGAACCGGAAGCTTCGTACATATTTATCATAAGGATTATAGTGATGAGCGGTGGATGTTTACAGAAAGAGAAATTGGGCTTATCGTAGGTTTTTGGCATAAGTTTTTATCCAGTAGTTGATTATAAGTCAATGTACATAGATCCTATAAGGTACATGTATTTCTATACATCCAATCATACATTTTAACGATGTATATACATTTTTCTGCTTGACTTTATACATCCTTCGGAGTAGAATATAAGAAGAAAGGAACAAAGTAGTAATATGAGCGATTTAAGAAAGAAAATTATCGATACTACGGCAAGATTAGTGTCTTTTGCCCGAGATGACTTTCCCTTACATGAACTTGAGCGGAAAGTTTTCTTAAGAGTTATAGAGCAGATCGATAATAACTTTGTTAACATGACGACAGACATTATGCGATATGTAGAGAGGGCTATCGATGAAATTGTCCGGAGTGGCATGGACAAAATTTTTATCGTTCATAATGGCGTAACCCCTGCTACTAGGTATGTTAAGGACATACTTGGTAAGTTCAGTTTGTCATGGACATCAAGTCGAGAAGACGCTATGTTGTTTAACAGGGAGGAAGCAGGGGCGGTGTTGGCTTTGGCGGAAAGGCAGTTTAGCTGCCCCTGTTTTGTAAGGATAGATCGTCATGAATAATGAAGAAAAGACTAAAAAAAATCCATGTGCAAATGGTTGCATATGCGGCAGTTACAATGCTGTTCGGAATTTTATAGCAAATAGTTCAGATGGTACCAAATATACGGAAGCGTTATTGAGGAGATTGTCCAAGTTTAGCGTCAGGGATGATTTGCATGAAGGGATTGTGGAGTTTGTCAAAGCATTATCTCAGGACCTCGAAGACATATACAAAGACGCAAAAGGTCCTAAGACTTGTTGTGTTAAGGAGGTAAAGGAATCCCGTATCCCATATGCTAATAGTCATTTCATGAAGCCCTATAGTCATCCCGGCCCGGATGGGTGGGATAACCATAATGAGCGGGTAGATACTCCCGAACGTATTATTAGTCTATTAAGGAGGGTAAGACAAGACAGTCGTCATATTTCTGTTGTTAGTGATGAAGAAATTGCCTGGGCTATCGGCAAGGTAAGAGGAATGAGCGACTACAGAATACCTCCTCATCTTTACCAGATGTTAGCTGATCTTAAATATTTCATAGACCTGCCTTTACATAAGTTTTATAGGAGGCGGTGGCCGTTTACAACGGTAAAATTTGTGGTTAAAATACTGGACAATCTTTCGCGGAGGACAGGCGAGATCGTAGAATCTGCAAGAACCTATCTGCCTAAATCATAAACAGTTATGCTCCATAAACAGATCCCGGAAGTCGGTTAAAACTATCGAAACAAAATCGAGTAATATGTGTAAATTGGTTTTTATGTGTTGCTCGAAAAAATATATAAAGCAGCTTGACTTTCCCGGTGTTATGGAGTATATTAAATATGAAGCGATCGCTTCAAAGACGAGATCTAAAGCCTCACGATCAGTTTTCGTGGCTTCCTAACAACAGAAAGAAGAAAAGGGCTAACCTTGCCAAATGGGCGAGTTGAGTCATGGCCAGACTTGGGAGATCTCAGTCTTGTTTTTCTTAGTAAGAGAACGGCGGTCAATGCCTGGTATCCAGAAGACCGACTACGTAGTAGGCATCGGCGTATCTGATTATCTGCCTCTTGGCCGCCTATTTTTTTCTTAAGGAGCCTAAAATAAATGTATGCTCTAACATCACATTATAAAAGAGGTTATCATGACTGCGTTGATTTTCTTGCAGTTTGGGGTCGTAAACCTACCCCTAAACAAGTCAAGAAAGTCTTGTGTGATAAGAACATTACACAGTTTTATGCTGCATATGAAGAGATACCCATGGCTCCGTATCAAGTATTGTGTTCGAAAAATGAGGTTAAGATTGGTACAGCAGTTACTTATAGACTAAAGTCTTTTGCCAAAGGAAAGCGTATCAGACTGGATACAAGTAAGTGATCGGAGTATATAGACATGACGTTTCTTGAATGGCTTGGTGAAAAACAGAATCAGGATTTTGTTTTACTGTTGGCAGTTTTGTTTTTTGTGTTTGCGGGTCCTCTCATGGTCGTTATTCGGAAGAACAAAAATGACCTGGATGACGAGTAAGTAACTTCTTATATAGCCGCAAGTAAGCGAGATCCTATATAGGACCCCGGCCATCATACTTCCTCCTGGCTCCGTAACCTGAATAGAGCCCACCTGCCAAAATGGCAGATCCCAGGCCAGAATGGCACCTGAGCCAAATCTGCACACTGCGGATTATACTATTATCATAGTCCCTCACATAGAAAAAAAGTCAAGTGGAAAATAAAAAAAACTTAATTGAGTTTTTTGTTTGACTATTTCCTTCTATGATTTATACTCTTAATGACGAGAAAAATAAGGTTAAACTTAAGGAGTATAAGTTATGTTGCCTGTTACAGTTACAAATCTCGGTACTGGAAAGACTTTGACTTTTGTTGGAATATCACCGAAAAAGGCTGTTGTTTGTGCTTATGAACAATCAAGGGGTAATTTTAATACGTGGACCTATGATGAAAACAAGGCGATTGTTTCAACTAGTGGTGCTACAGTATCTTGCGGTGATTTTTGCAGTATCATTGATAGGAGCAAGATGAAATCATGAATCCTAATTTAGAAGGTATTATCGGTTTTATTCCAATAAAAGATATTAAGCGTATTTTAACCAGTTATAATGTAGTATTTTATGATGATGATTTAAATTGGCAATTAAGGGCATTATTGTTAGAGAAAATCAAAGACGGCACAATTCCCGATAGTGCTATCCATAATTTTCTTTGATTTATTCTTGACTATTGTTTTCTATCTAGTATACTCTTAATAACAAAGACAAGGATAAGTTTTTTCAGGAGTTTAGATTATGAAACAATGGTACGCCATAGAATATTATGATAAATCTGTTTGGGAAAAAATAGCTAGACAATCTATGGAGCAAAAAGGGGCTTGTGTCGGTTCATGGGGGGTATCGTAACAATGAATGCATCTGTTTTTAAAACAAGCCATTACAAACAATTCATTAATGGTAAACGTCCTAAAAAATGGTCTCCTACCATAAGTATCAATTATGGGAACGAAAAAACTAGACCACGTAAACGTGGCGGGTTTAAGGGAGAATCCCTTGATATTTGGTCAACCGATGTAACTAAAGGATGTGACAATGGTTGTGTCGAATGCTATGCTGCAAAAATGTCGGCTATGGCTATGCGTAACTTTGGTTGTGTCAAAACCGTTAAGCTTATTGGTAAACCTAAGGGGAATCCTTTTATATGGACGGCGGGACAAGGGGATATACCTAAGTGTATTATCGATAGCAAGATAGGGGTTATCGTAACGGTTGATCCTATGCGGGAAAAATCCTTTGTCGATAATTCTATCAAGGCTGTATTGTCGGTACCACCTAGGCAAGTTTTGATCGGTTTTCGGGTATATCCTAAAAATATGGTCTCAATAGCTAGATGCTTGAAGCTTGCAAAGTATTTTCGAGCAAAGGGTTACAAGGGCATCTTTCATATGATTGTCCGGATAAACTCTTTAGAAATGGCTAGCAGGCTTGATTCTATCATATGCCCTAAAGGAAAAGTCAACCGTAAAATCTTCTATGAAGATAACAAAATTCCCGGTCTAGGCCTAGCTTGTGGGTCAAAGGGTAACGGCACTTGTGCCGATTGCATGTTTTGTTTTAACTATCATAATGCTACGCATAGGGTTGGAACATCTAGCGATCCTCTAAGATACCCTAAACATCTTGTGTCGGAATTCAAAAGAGTTGGATGGATAAAGTCTTAGACGCCGACGGGCTAATAATAAGGAAAAATAACCATGATGGAAATTATAAAAATCCTTTGTTTGTTTATAGCAATTTTGTTTACTATATCATGTTTGTTTCGTGCCCATGCTAAGAATGATATTGCATTCCATAACATGGTTATGATGAGTATAGGATGGACGGGATTTATTTATTTGCAATTTATTTACAAATAATGATTTTTGATTTGACTATCCGAATATGTTGAATATACTTTTATAACTAAGTCACATTTAAGGAGTTACGAAGCATGGAATTGATCAATACTCCAGCCGATCAAATCTTTGAAACGGTTGCCGATTATGAAAAGGCAAAAGGTAATTTCAAAACCCTGAAAAGTGATATTGAAGTCTTTGAAAAGGCTTTGATTGAACAGGCGGGTGAAGGAAAAAGAGACTTTGTTTTTCCTGATGGAATTCTCGTTATCCCCGAAAAAGAAAGGTCTGGAGATAGCCCAGCATACAAGGCTATGTTTGAAGCTATTAAGGAGCGTATAAACGACGGCTCTATATGGACGGATAGCAAAGACGACGTAAGGCTATGGCTTGAAAATCTTTGGAATGATAAAAGAGGAAACAAGTATAAAAGCCGGAAACCCAAGATAAAAAAGGAAATCGCATCTAAGAGCAAAAGAAAAGCCAAGAAAATGGCATCTGCGAGTTAAATAGATCTCCTCTAACCTCCTTGTCATCGCCGGTTTACATCGGGTAGACCGGTCAAGAGACCGGGCGAAAGCCCGGTCTCATTTTTTATTTAAAAACAAGCTTGACGTTTCCGTTTCATGGGATATAATATACATAACAAGGCAATAAAAGGTTAGTTATTAAGGAGTTAAGGATATGTCAAGAGATAATGTCTATGGTTTCTGGGCGGGAAATCTTAAGCTTGATAATAGCAATTCTGGTAAATCTTTGGTTGTTTCCGACGGAAAAAACAATTCTATAAGGGTTATCAGAACACAACAGGGTTTGTTAATTGACAATCTTCAAGGTATAGTCAAGGGCTCAAAGGCGGTCATAGACTCTATGGAATTTCTTAGGGCTAAGCCTGTTACGGAGCAAAAGAAAGCGGGATTAAGGATTGACATCAAACTATTAGAGAAACAAGCCAATCAAATTGGTATAATGCATCAAGAGATGAAAAACGGTCTTTCTGAAAATGATGATGATATGCTTGAAGGGTTATTAAACTTTGTAACTAGTGCTCTATTCCAGCTTAAGGAAAATGGGGCTGTAACCCTTATTGTAGCTGATTAAGGAGAAAAAGAAAAATGAGATATAAAACGTCTAATACAAAAGAAGCTAAGTATGTCCGACGACATAACGTCTATCGGTGTATTTGTGGCCGAAAAAAGATTATGCCTTTCAGAACAAAGGTTTTTGAAATGATATGGTGTCCTAGGTGTAAAAAGAAGACTCTTCATGAAACGCCATAAAAATCAATGGTACAAGGTATTATGGAGAAGAATACATCGGAATATCCGTATTATATACCTTAAAATAAACAAAAAAAGATACAATGAACTACTTAAAGAAAGACGGGGAATCGCTTGCAAGGTTATCTTAACCCATAAGGAGGAAAAAGAGTTAAGGAGGATTAATATTTTGTTAGGTAATGGCCCCTTATACATATTTTCAAAAAAGGAAATACAGGATGCGTTGCGAAAGATGTAAACGACATATAGAGAATGATAAGAATAGGGAAAAAGAAAGAATCTGGTCAAACATAGCTGAATTGACAAACGTGTTAATGTGTCAAGCGGCGTCAATACCTACTTCTTATGGAGAGAAGAGTTATAAAGAAGTTAAGGACCTTATTTATCAACAGATTAAGGATATTGTACTAAGAAATGATCAAGAGACTTTGAAGCATTGTTTTAAGGAAGAAGTATAATATGCTAATCCCACAACTGATTATAAAAATAAGCCTTGCGGAGTTATCAATAGGTAAAAATGATTCTTTTGATGGGCAATACGAAACAGCGAGAGTTTTAGAGGCTTTTGCAGAAAAAATAAGGAAAGAAGGTATACCCGAAGTTTTAGCAGATATAAAAGATAATAAAGATGGAAGAACCGTAGGCTTTGCATATCTTCATTGTTAAATGTATTAGGTTATGGAGTAAAGAATTGTGAAAACTTTTAACATAGATACAAAACTATTATCTAGACAATTAAACCTAATAGGACAATTAATCAATACCCTACCAGATGATCATTTCAAGGAAAGGGATACGGAATTGTTATCTGGTATCCTCGATATGTTTTGTTCTATTGAAGCAAGCATTATGCGGGATAATGGGGTTATGCTTGTTGAACATAAGGAATTAACAGAAAAGCAAGGGGTTACGGAGCAAGAAAAAACATATTTCATAAAAATACAACAAGAACTAGTATACACAAACAAAGAAACAAATAATAAAAAAGAAGCAATAGAACATGCAAGGCGAGATATGATCGAAAGGTTACAAAGGGGGGAAATGGACAATTCTATTTTCCACATCATTGAAGTATCATCGTAACAGGGGAAACAACGGGATTCGGTAGTTTTAAACTAGGTTCATTGTCAACATTATATAAGCCCCTTGTAAATGTACATTAATCCTCGAAGCAAGCGGGATTTTAACGAAAGGTATCGATAATGCGTGATTAATTCTGAAAAACTGATTTGACTTTTCTTAAGGGCAGGGTATAATAAAAGCAGAGAAGAGTAGTAGTGAGTAGCTTAACTGGGGGACGCGTACCTGACTTACTATAACAAAAGTTAAGCCTTCTCTTTAACTGGGTGATGACGAAAGTCAATATTTCCGGACTCATGATAGTTTGCCGGAAAAGCCCCTCATGGAAATTGCATGGGGGGGACACCCTATTTATTTTTAGGTTAAGGAGTTAGGGATTGACTAATTTTAAGCTTAAACTTAAACGCGTATTCGCGGGAAGGTATATAACTCATAGTCGCGATTTTATCATTAACAAAGATAAAGACGGGTTGTGGAAAGTCATACCTACGAAAAGCCCGTTGATGCATATCCTAGAGGCCGAGACCTTAGGTTTAGTCCGGGCTTATTATGAACAGCATGGAACATTTTACTAGGAGGTTTTAATGGGCTGGAGTTTTTGTTTTGCACACACAAAAAGAAAGATGCTTATTGAAGACTTGTGTCGTAACTGGTCTTATACGGGTTATAGAGGGACCCTCTTAACGATTAGAGTAATAGCCCATTGTTATCGCGGAAATCCCGGTAACGGGATATTATGGAGCGTACAGGAGCGATATAATGAGAAGACGGGGGAAATCGAAGATAGGATGATCCGTTGTGATAAGATGCATTATAGTCGTTTCGATGGATGTTGGGGCTATAAGCCTATGTGTGAAAGGGAAGGTCCCTATTATTATTCGTGTCCTCAAAGGTATTTAGATATGACTCCTAAGGAAATTAATCCAGGATTTAATCCATCATGGAGAAATACGGTTGAAGGACTCCATAACATGAAGAAAACAACCAGAAGTTTAAAAAAACTAAATAAAAGGATTGCGGTGTCATAACTCCATTGTTTTCCTCCAATTAGGGCCGGAATTTTTCCGGCCCTTTTTTATTAAAATGTTTGACAATGGGCAAAGCCCATGATATACTCTTAATAGTTAAGAAAAACTAAGCTTTAAGGAGCTAAAATCATGGCAAGGACCATCACACTAAAGTATAGTGGTCGCTGTAAAGATTGCGGTGCTTTTCTTCCAGCCGGTTCACGGGCTAAGTATTATGGACGTGGACGTATCTATGGGATCGGTTGCCATAGTAAGAAAAACAAAACTGCTTATGAACAAGGTGATAGATCCCCCGGAGCGATAGCAAGTCATTTTGATCGTACAGGAGTATATAGCTATGATGGGCGGAAAATAGGCTCTACTTGTGGGTGTGAGGATTATCCTTGTTGCGGTCATTAACTCTTAAGGAGCATATAATGATTTTCAAAAATATCATCCATGCAAATTTAGGCATTATACTTGCAAGGGAATCTAAGAAGGCGAGAGGGGAAAGGCATTACTGCCCAGATTGCGGGAAGGAACTAATCATTGATGATGGGGTAGCTTATTGTCTTATGGAGGAGGGTGGTTGTGGATATTCGTTTGACCCTAATTATAAAAGGAATATAGGATAATGACTCTTAAGAAAACGCTTGAAGAGAAAAGGGAAGCTTTAGCAAAACGGGATATGGAAATATTAGATGGTGAATCTTTGTTCCATATTTTCTTGCATGGATGTACCGGATATAATAATATGTCTGATGAAGAGGTAGAAGAATTGTATCTGATGTTTTTCAGCGAGTAAGTGAAAACCGTATATAGGTTAAGAGTAAGTGATTTCTGTATATAGAGGGATCGGCAAGTAAGTATCTCTTGTATATAGAGACGTAGGAAAACGCCCCCATGCCATATCGGCAGACCGGTACCGTCATTCTGGCAGTGTGCAGAATTGGCACATGTCACCCTATGGTAACATAGGGGATTCCGATCAAGTGTATCATATTTAATGAGACAATCAAGGAAAAAATAAAATTTTTTCGGCGGGGTGATTTGGTGTGAACAAAATTCTACACCGTCCTGCTATCTTCCCGGCTCTTTATTCCGGAGTTTCAAGTTTATTTATACTGGTAACTTTTCTTATCCAGTCTTTTGTTTTGTTATCTCTATTATACTATATATCGACATACAATCAAGTAAAATTAAGATTAAATTTTCATTTGACTACATATTTTTATCGACTATAATAATGGAAACGAAACAACAGGATAGAATCATAAGGAGTTAATAGTATGAAAAAAACAAAGCTAAGCTTAACCGAAAAGAAGATAGCAGAAATGCTAACTGAAAATACAGGGACTCATTTTTTAGATTCCGGCGGGGCATATGGTCGAAACTGGGAAAGAAACCAGGGAAGGAATTTCAAAGCTGAAAATGAAACATCTTTTCGGGCTAGCAACGGCTATCTTGAAATAACGCATAATCTTTTTCACTGGTTATCGGAACGGTTGGAATATTCTCCGGAATGGCAAAGAAGATTTTCTAGGTTTGCTAATAGAGAAGAGGAACAAAATAATTCTTGGTTTGAAACGGTTGATAATTTCCTAGGATACTTAAGAGAAAAGGGGCATGAACTAGGCGGGATATATGGGGAAGGTGAGCCCCTAACCGTTAATACTTATAACGGGGAAGATTTGCTTTCACAAACAATTCAATATACTTATTTTACTTATAATGATTCGGAAGTAGTTATTGCTCTTTTCATTCATGGCGGTTGTGATGTTAGGGGGGGATATACAGCACCTAAATTTTTCACTGAAAATGGCAATTATTCCGAACTAGCTATATTAAATAATGCCGATGCTAGAATATACTGTCAAAACAAAAACGATCGTCATTCATGGTATACTGATGATGGTTGTCATTTTTACGGGGATAATCAGGAACCGGATATAAACGGCTTTAGAAATAGCATGGAATTCATTGATTTTACTGATGATGAAAATGATTATCCTTTTTCTATTGACAAGAATGAAAAGGGGGATATAATTAATGTATTCCATGAGGGGAAAATTATTGATTCACCTTTGAAATCATTCAAGGGTATTCCTTTTAATGAGGTACCGATAGAAGAAAAACTAATTTTGCCTTTCGACGGGGAAACGGGAAAGGCTTTTTGTCCTATATGCGGGGAAGAATTGCTAGCCCATAGTTAAGTCTCAATTGCCGACGGGCTTAATAGGGGGGATTTTAAAAGGAAACGATAAAATGAGCAATGAAGTTTTAGAAACAAGGGTAAAAGGGGTAAATAATGCTCATAAATACGGAAATGAACTATATCGTATTTTAGTAAAGGTTTTTAAGCCTTTCATAGGTCAAAAGGTTATCAAGAAAACAGGGGGATTAATTCAGAAGGTACAAAGGGCTATTGATTCTCTTAATTTACCTTGTAGTGTACCTATACAAGTTTATAGAAATTCATTTAGTGATTATTCCCTTTCATATGTTGTTAAAACTTGTGAAACATTAAATCAAAGGGCCTATTATTATGAAGTAAGTATCTATATCGGGAACATAGAAAACGGAATCTTAAAAGATATTGATTATCCTTTTCCTAATTTTAAAACAGATTATAAAGCGGAAACAATTAGAGAAAACAGGAAAATATATAAGGAACTGCAAGAAAAAGCGGATAAAGCAAAAAGCAATTTATTTCCTTTTGATACGTATGATAGATAGCATGTCTAAATCTTAGTTTTTGATTTGACTTTTCTTTTCGCGGGGATATACTTAGATAATGCCGACATATGATTATCAATGTAAAAACTGTGGAAACACATTAGAGAAATTTCAAGGCATAACCGATAAGCCCCTTAAGAGGTGTCCTAGGTGCCGGAAAATGGCTCTTAAGCGAAAAATAGGACCGGGAAGTGGTTTTATATTCAGGGGGGAGCCGTTTTCAGCCAGTACTGAATATCTAGCAAAAAACAAGGATAAAAACAAATGAGCAAAGAAAAGGAAACGTATCCTCTAGCTGATTATCATTCAATGGCAAATCGGGCCATTAGAACCGGCGATTTTAGAAAGCCTAAAAAAGGGGAGTGGTTTCTTAGTGGGGCGATACCAGAGGCATATAAAGCCCCTAATGATTTGTCTGTTGCATATTATATCATGAGACCCGTCAAGGCTAAAACTAAAACCGTATGGATTATTAAAGAATATTATTAATCTGTTGACAAAAAGAAAATCGGGGATATAATTAAATCAACAGGAACAAACCGCCGTTTACTTTTTCAGTTAAAGAGCAGGGGGTAACAAATGACAAATACAAAGACTCTTAAGGCAGTGATTCAAAAAGAATTCCCGGAATTGACTGATCAATATTTTGATGCTCATGAATCAGATCTTTATGTTCAATGGGTGCCGGGATTAAGGCATTTTTTGCGGCATAACTTAGGCTTGCCAAGTATTCAAACATTTATGGATGATATAGACGGCTTAGCATGGCTTGACATTGCTTTTATGAATGATAATTTCTGGGATAGATTTAACTATCTGTAAAATAAACCCCTTCTTTTCCTGTTGCTATAGGCGGGGGGATTTATCCCCCTGCCTAGGCTCTTAAGAGGAAACAATATGGATAAATATAATATTCAATGGAAAAATCGAATAATCAATAATCAACCTGGTATATCATTAAAAGAAACTGGGTATTATTTTATTGATCATTATGGGTGTTGGCATAAAGTTAAGGTTATTGCTATAACCGATAGCAAAACAGCAAAAAATAAAATAGATGATGAATTTTATATGATAGGGGAATATCCGGAAAATTATTAATTTTTCGTTGACAATATAAAACAACAGGGTATAATTGAGTATCGTAACAAAAGGAAGTTTTTTTAGGGGTCAAAAATTATGAGTACAATCGGAAAAGTCATCATGGGTGCCGGTCGGGAAAAATCGTATACTTCCCCCACCTCCCCCCTCGTTTATCTCCGTCACGAGGTTGATTTGAACGGGGATTTTATGGAAGAATGGAAAAAGCTCGACGATACCACCAAAGAATGGTATCGAGCCGCCGCTCTGGCGGAAATGGAAGCAAATAATATTCCTGTCCAGGGTAAAAAGTAAAATTGTTGTAGTGGATTGTAAGCCCCACTAATTTCATGGATAAGCCCCGTTGTGGATCGGCCACGGCGGGGTTTTTTTATTGCTATCTGGGGACCGGGGTAAAGCCCTGCGAGTAAGCGGTTTTAAGTTATATCGCGAGTAAGTAGTTTCCCTCTATAGGTGGCAAGTAAGCGGTTGTCCTATATAGGCACCCTGCCGGGGGGGTGTTACCGAGTGGTAACGTTACCGAATGGTGACGCTCAATGTTACCAAAATGTGACTTGTAGTCAAATGGCGACATGTTACCGAAAAGTAACATAGGCAGATTTTAGGTATATGTTAGCATTATACAATACAAAAGAAAAATCGTCAATATGAATTTTTTTTTATTAAGTTATTGACTATATTATTCCGACAATATATAATAGTATTATGTTTTTTTGTTATTTGACAAATCATCTTTTAAGGAAAAGCATTATGGCGAAAAAAGGAAAGGCTAGCAACAAAACGGAAATGCTTTGCAATGAATGTAACCATACTTTCAAACGTGTTATAGGTAAAAATACGTTTGAGGTTAGATGCCCTAAATGTAAAGGGTATGATACGGAACCAAGCGGTTACATATTGGTTGTGAATCCTTTACGTACCAACACAAGAGGATAACATGGAAAAGACTAAACTCATTTTGTTACAAGAGGATATATCCTCTAGGTTAAGGCTCTTAAAAAGGTTTAACGGAAATCCTGATAGAATCAAAGAGTTATCCGAAAAAAACAAAGCCTTATCGGATCAAATCAAACGTAAAGCCTAGCAACACAAAAATTTAGCCCCTAAAAAAATTTTTAGGGGCTAAATTATTTTATCCTTCATTTTACCCGTTTATCGGTCGATAATATATATTAGTCAAGGAAAATTAACAAAAGGGGTTAAAAATGAAACACTTAATCGATAAAGCAAAACTTTACAGTACTATCCCGGTTATCGCAATAGTTATTTATATTTTTGCGAGAATAGCAATAACCCTTAGTACTGTAACCCGATAAAGGGGTTATCATAAATGATGATTATCGAAGCTAAAATGCTAGTCTTGTCTAGCATTTTAGACGAAAACGTTTATCAGACTAGTGTTATATCATCATTAATTAATGATGAAACGCATATTAAACTTTTAGATATTTTTGAAAAACTACAAGATACATATGGATTAGAAAAATCCATTAACTTTTTCCGTAAATATAGGGGAGAAAAGCCTTTAGATTTTTAAGGGGTTAAAATGGCGAAAATTCCGGATATGTCAAAATGGCCTAGTTTTCACGTTCCTATGAATCATCATAAAACTAGTGGAATAAAACCTTTAACCCCTAGACAAGAAAAACTTTTGCAACTAGTTAGAATGTACCGAAAAGCAAAATCTAAAAACGTTAAATCAAGAATATTAGACAAGATACATCAGATTGAATTAAACCCCTTAAGAGATTAAGGGGCTTTTGTCATTATTGATTGAACATTGACAAATGATTTTCCTAATAAGGGGCTTTGTATGCTCAAAAATGACCGAAAAAGACGATTCAGGCGAAAAGCCTTCAATACCCTTATCAAGCTTAAGAATAGGCTTAAAGGGGTTATCAGGGGCTTTTGTGAAGGTTTATTTGATCAAGATGAAAGGGGTTATTTCATCAAATAAGGGGTTTCAAAAATGGGAATAGTTATGAAAACATTTTGTACATCTAACAAAAAATCATTTCTTGGAAGAATAGAAAGATTATCCCTTGAACTAGAAAACCATTTCAAGAGGATAACCGTTATTCCAGATAAAAAGACTAGGATCAAGAAAAGGGATGAAATCAATTTTTTGACGGATTTTCTATATCGGGATATGAAATATAATCCTCTTGAAAATCACTAGCGAAAACTGTACCAAACAAATAGAAAACCCGGATTTATCCGGGTTTTTTATTTTTTATATTGTTAATTATTGGTATACCTTTTGCTATGCCCTAATCTATACCCTAAAATCTGGGATTCGTTTTGATACATGATTTTGATACGTTATTAGAGCCCCATATTTAGCCCCTATCGCATATTAACACCTAGGACGTATCTTAACCCTATTTTCTGGAGAATTCAATTTATACCTAATAAACCCCTAACAAAAAAAGAAAATAAATTTATTTTGTTTTTGATTTTTTATTTAGGTTAGGTATACTTAATAGACGATATAAAGGAATGAAGGGAAAAAGAAAATGAATAGATTATCAGATGAAATTATTTTACGTGATAATGATCATTTTGAAGGGGAAATAATAAGGTATCCGATTGATTTCATGTTTGAAAACTTTGGACCTTATGAAACCCTTGACGGAAAAACGGTACCGATACAACAATATCGTTTTTATATGAATGTAGGTTGTACCGGTAACAAATGGCAAGCTTGCTATATTTGGGATATTAACTCTAGGCAATGGACATTAGGGGCTAATTAGACAATCGATAGGAATAGGGGAGAATAGGGTTATAAAAGGAACTAGAAAGCCTTTGAATCCTGATAATTTCTAAGATCCTATTCCTAGTTTTTTATAAAAGGGGTTTTTGTGTTACGTCCTATCGAAGCAAAATTATTGATTCTCTATTGTATTATGTCTTTCGATGTTTTGCCTAATTTTACATCAAATCATTTTACTTTAGTCAATAATAGATTTGCCTTATTGGAATCGGAATATAATAAACCGGTTGATGATTATCACACCGATAGATTAATCGATAAATATGCTGCCTATTATGAATATCCCGATTTGTTTGAAATAGGGGTAGAATACGATAGATTCGGGAATAGATGGTATACAGGAAAAGAGGATAAATAATGGTATACTTTAGAGAATTGAAAGGCGAAAAGCCTATTGAATATGATAATCAAAGATGGTTATATGTTCATGATATTAAAGAAGGAAAAAACACATATTTGCATCTAAACTGCGATTGTCAAGTTGATGAAGAGGGATATTGTCTTTTATGCGGTTGTCCTAGTCCAATAGTGATTAAATAAAAAATACTCCTTTTCCCATTTCCTGATTTTAGCCCCTGGATTAAATCCAGGGGCTTTTTTTATTGTCTAGTCATATCCTAATAATACCCTAGCAAAAAGCATACCAAACCACTAATAAAATTAAATTTATTTTTTGTCTTGACGTATTCCAATGCGTCAAGATGTTACCATATGGTAACGGTCATTTTGACATGTCAACCTGCCAGCTTGGCAGGGTACCCGGTTTTTTAATTTCCTGCCATTTTGACACTGCCATTTTGGCAGCCGGGGGGGCCATCTATCAACGCCCCGCCTCGGCGTGAGCCGAGTTGCTCACCCAAGTTGTCAAAAATCGATGACCCCCCGGTTCAAAAAAGTTGCTCACCTAAGGGGGACACCCCCTTAAAACCCCCGGCTTCTTAACTACACATTCATGTATTTTGTGCAGACTCACAATAGCATGGTCTGTGTGCTATATCTGCAATATCACCACACCTCATATGTAATGCTTTAATTTCTTCGTATATCGAATCCAGTATAGCAAGTATATCACCAGCAGGGACGTTCTCACTTTTATGGTTGTTTAACCATACTGCCCAGCAGTGTACACAGTTTGTTTTTCGTAACGGCTTCCTGACACCTTTATATTTGGTGTGTTTAGGGCATTCCATTATTATTTCCTTTCAGTTAACCTATCCCAAATGATATAATTTGTTTCAAAACCCCCGGCTTGGGTGTGGTTTTGTAACAATGGGAAGCTTTATCCCACTTATACCACGTTTCATATTCTGGAAGCGGGGGGAGGGCGTATGTCCCTTCGGGGACTTTTTCAACAACAGCGAAGCTATAATATCCACCATCATTGATATCAAGATCATTTCGTATAACCATTTTTTCGGCTATACTCTTTTCAGAATACCAGCCAACCAACCTGCTGCGTTTGATGGGATAACTACCATCACTCAATTCGATCATGGTGATCGTGTAGATATATTTAGTGGTCATATTTAAGACTTTCTCTTCTCTGATGGCATCGCTGTGCGTTCGTGACCCAATTGCCCACTTCCTTTCTTTTGTTAAGGAGTAATATCGGTATCACCGGTATATTCCTTATACGCATCATCAATTTGTTGCTTAGTAATACCCTTATCACATGATTCACATCTGATAAAAACAAGCTGTTGTTTTTCAAAAGCCTGGATATTAATTATCGGTATAGGTTGATTACAATGTGGACAATATAAAGTTGATAAATTAGAATCGTCACGGACCATTATAAATGAAGCCTTTCTGTTTCACCGCTCATAAAACCATCTCTTCTAAAAGCACCCTTCTACTGGTTGCATAAAAAAGAAACTATTAAACCAATCTACAACATCCAAGGCCCTTATAAGCCTATCTTCGAAAATCATACTTGTCTTTTAAGCCACCCAATACATCTACGACACTCGACCCAACTATACACAATATCATAAGCACACCATTGGTATACTGCCCTTTTAGACATATGAGTACCACAAGCGGGTTTACCATCTTGTACGATGTGAACCTTCCCGCCATTCCTGCCCGGAATACCAAAGTATCCTGTTTCGTAATTACCTTTGTCTTTCAAAATATATATCCAAAGTATAAGTCAATACACCATATGGAATCTTAGTTCCATTTACCTTATGAAAACCGTCTACCTTAGACGTGTCTCTCCATCTACTATTTATAAAGTGATTCAAATATTTATCGTTATCACCCAACGTGTCTTTTATAGCCCTCCATGCCAATTGGTCCCAATCTAGTTGGGTGAGAACCCCATAATTTTCAGGATGCTTCCGGTATTTTTTCAGTACTATGGTTATTTTTTTCATCTAAGTTGTCCATTGATCATTTTTTCCCAAAACTCATGAATAACTTTTAGTTCACTCTTTGTGAATCTTATTTCAGCGGTAGAACTCGTTTTTGTAAACACGGCTCCCCATTGAGGGGCTGCTTTGCTATTTATTATACACAACCCATCTTGACTATAGTTACTATCCCAGACTGGTACCTGAATAGCATTGTTATGATCAAAAAAGAGCCATCTTTGTTTTACTATCTTTTCAATATCACTTCTACGAAAGAACCATTCTATTGTACTATTTAACACACTAACCCTGAAAAACGTATTTTCCGAACGATACGAAAAGAGAACACCATTTACATCGATGACGGTATTAGATGCGGAAGATATTTTATCATTAGAAGAACATTTTTCACAGACACAACTTGTCAGCAAGGGAATCATTTTATTTCCGCAAACTGGACATATCTTTTCACATTTAGTTCGCCTTGTTACCACGGAACACTCCTTAACAAAAAAATATAGCGGCAAAACAGATCACGCGGGGGTTCCAAAGGGGGTATCCCCCTTTTTAGTCGTTTGGATCTACCTCACTGACGCCCTCGCCCTTTACCTGATCTTTAATCCTCTCTACGAGAATATACCACCAGTCTTTTTGGCTTCTATCAGACAAGCTGTTTATAAATTTAAAACCCGCCTCCTCTATAGAATCATTTTCATAAGGACACAAAAAGCCTGCTTTGTGGCGAAGCCTATCTTTTTTCTTCTTTTTCAATTGGTTGTTCCATTTCCATCGAATAAAGTAAAAGGAGTTTCCTTACACTGAAAGCCAGATGCCCCCTTATGTCCGCCACCGCCGTGCTTTTTGGCGATATCCCCAACATTTACATCACCCTTCGTAGAATACATGGTCACAACCCAGTGTTTGCCATTCTTGTTATAATAAACCATCATTGCATCATGTTTGTCGGGATCATACACAGAGTCGAACAACTTGGACCCAGGCATACAGGCGTTCGCCGCTATGAAACGAAGGCCCTCAAATTCGAACTCATAACACAGTGGACCACACAAGAATTCGTTTTGTTTATTAACATACTTTTGAATTGTACGACCTTCACTGACAATATCCATAACAAGCGTATAAGAAGGCAGCATTTTGTTACCATCAAACAATATATGCCACAAACGATCGTCATCTTCCGGATTCGTGTCTCGTTGCTTGATGCCATACTGAAACGGCAGTACGTCCATGTCTTTATGATCCCAAACGTCATACCTACCCAACAGAAAGACAGAGCGAGGCATTACTTGGTTAGGGAACAGATATTGCCACGTAAGTTCACATGCCGCGAATTTCGTATCACGTATACCGGCTATAGCAATTTCGAATGCATTGACGCCGTTTATAGCTGTTTCGTGATGATCAATCCAAACCAAGTCACAATGATTAAACAATGTGATCATATCTTCGTGTGGCTGCAAGGAAAAATCGACCATAAAGACAATTTCGCCTTCTGTAATAGAATCCCACGGAAATTCTTCTCCGTAATCCATGCCGATCATTTCGCATTCTGGATATTTATGTTTGACAATTGCACCAGCACAGTGGCCGTCAAGGTCTGTTGAATGATAAAAACATTTCATTGCTCAGTCGCCGCAAGGCTTAGTTGCAGCCTCCATTTTCTAACACAATTTTTCTTATAAAATTACCTATACGTTTAACGCCATTGTTTTTAATAACTATAGAGTCTTTAAAAAGACGAACCCCTACGTCTGGCATCACTATCTTGCTAGCAATCGTTAATTTGCCAAACAGTATGGTAAAATATATCTCTCCAACACGCAATTTAGATGATGAAACTTCACTTAATAAAAAATCAGCTATTCTTGTTGCTTCTTTTTTAGAAAAATATACCCCTCTGGTATTTAGCATATCACATGACAATACCAATACATAATCTTCATGATCAGAATGTGACCATCGAGCATCATCAGTTATAATAGTTTTATCTGATGAGGTTGCTTTTTTATCGCATTCTTTGGAACAGTAAAACGAAGTTAGTAACAAAAGCATGTCTGCTCCGCATACAGGGCATTTCATTTATTTTTTCCTCAGGGAGATAAGGAAATCATAGATTTCCTTTATGTCTTGCATCGCGAATGTATAAAAACTGTTTCTTTTTTTGCGACCGAAAGCATCTGGGGCTGTATATTTTACCTCAAGACTGGCTTCGGATTTATGGTGTTTCGAGACTGGACGATAATTAAAAGAGACATTTTTATATCCACATTGGCTTAGAAGAGTCCATTTATATAACTTTTCGTTAGAAAGAATATATTCCAGGTTTTCGGCTAGTACATGTGTATGGTTTTCACCGAATTCTAAAATATCCCTTAAGTCATGTCTAGAAATAGAAAGTTGACCATCTCCGTATCTGAAACACACTTCGTTGTGTAGTATCAGTCGTTTATAGTTATGTGTACGACATTCTTGTTGTATAACATTTTTGTTGTCCGTTGGTGATGGCTCGACCAGGACTTCACTACGGCAGCTCATTTGATGATGACAAGCCGTGCAATTTAATAGACAATAGTCAAGACTACTCCAATTATTTTGTGAGCATAACGAATTGTTTCTGTATAGAATGTCTTCGATGGCTGCTTTACGAGTTTCGATGGACTGATTCCATAAATGTCTTGCTAATGGTTCATCAACGGCTTTTGGCCCCTTGATACCACACTCACTACAGGTATAATTATTATGAAAACCCATTTCACGATTTAAAACGGCCAACCCACCACATAAACATTTGTCAAGGAAAGTCGCATCCATTAGAATCCATCTCCTATTTTAAAACCACGGATATAATTATCGTCGTCGCCACATGGGTTATAGTCAGGATTGGGCTCTACTGGTCCATGTATATGTTTTTTAATATGTATAGGGAAACATGGGATGATACAAATCCATATGTCTGTTGATATATGTCGTCTATGTTTTGGTGTCGCTCCTGGATGTGTTTGTCCAGTATAGTTATATGTTTTTTTCCAGTATACACCAATCCACATATCCCGTAGATTAAATTCCCATTTTACGCTTGTATTTTTCATGATTTTCCTTAAGTGCTTTATATGCTGGGTCATTAGTGTCAGCTTTGCCTAATGCCGACAGGATGTTAAGTTTTAGTACTTCTGGTATTCCTCGCCAATAACATATGTTGCCGCAACCATCCTGACACTTAATATATTCTTCGCCATCCTCACCCTTGGAGAAGAACAAGGCATAATGCTTGCAAAAGGGACACTTTACTTTATCACCATGATCTGGTTTTAACATTATAGAAACCTTTTCCATATATCGTGTTCGTTGTCAAGCTTGCTTTTAGTTCGCCGACCACGGATATTGTTGATAAGTTTGAATTCATTTGTTATACGATTTATCATAAGGCTATGTTTGCCTTTCATAAAAGCTTCTGATAGACCAGGCGGATCGGGCGGACACGACATCCAATTATTTATTCTTTCTTTTGTAGAATAACATATGGTCCATTCCGAGGTATCACTATTATTTATCATACCAAGCGGGAGGCCGTCTATATTAACAGATTTGGCATGTATAATAGAATAACATTCGCCTATGTATTCCCAGTCTGAATCTTTTAATTCTATGCCATATGGCCTTTGTTGATACTGTGTTTTGAATATATTTCTATCCACATCGGGGGTTTTTGAGGGGGTCCCCTTAATGCATCCCTTGGGGCAATATGTCGAAGTCAGCAGCATTTCTAGCTCAGAACCACATACACTACACTTTTCCATTGAAGTCTCCGAATATATTACTAAACATACCAGAAGTCATCATCGCTGCTTGAACTTTACGTATAAGGTCTTCAAGCCTTGCCCTGTGTGTAGGATCTCGTGTCACACTAAATTCGATGCTAAGCTTCTCGTTAAACGTTTTTAATGTTTGTCTGATGTTCATATGGCTCCATAATGAAAAAAATAGCGGAGATTGATGCATCTATAACGGTGCTCTCTGCCATCAAGTGGCAGCAGCATTCCCGGCTTAATAGGCAATAGAAGGAAGATGCAATATAGCCGCTCATATTAACAGAGGTAATTATAACACCTAAATTTATCTTTAGAAGGAAGATGTTATATAGCCTCTTTTTTATTATATAAAGTAGCCTTTATATTTCAGGTCGGTCGGGGACAAGATTCGATACTTGTCATATCGGGGATCAGCCGCAGTTTATCTTAACCTACCCGCCGAGTTTGTTTGTTATCAAGGATCATCTTACAAAAACTCTCCCATAATAACATCATCATCAAAATGAGTTACTACACGAGCACCTTCTTTAAGAGGCAGGGAGTTCACGTCGTCAACGACAGTAAATATGGTGTCGGCTTCTTCGATACTGACGAGTTCGCCGCGAGCCTCTACGTGTAAATTGAATAGATCGAAGAGAGTGGGTTTTACACAGATGAAGTTAGACATAGCTTTGCCCATGGCGATCATGCCTCTCTGGTTACTCTCGACGTTGTTCCCGCTCCACGAAGGTCTTTTCTTAAGAGCAAGATCGGTCCAAATCACCTTATTATTTTTAAGGTCTATAATCATAGGAATACAGATGCGAGTATTGGCGGTTAGATCGATTTTGTTTTCTACCGTCTTGGGCTCGTAAATTTCTCCGGAGCCAGGTTCTTCTCTGCTCATCCAACCCATAAAACATTCAGGGACCTTACAGAATGGCTGACCGCTATATGAAAGTACCGACCATACGATGTAACGAACACCATATCGTCTAGCGGACTCGATATCTATATCAATGAATTCGCTTGCTCCATTGGGAGCATTAGTAATATCTCCGCTATGACATGCTTTATAAGCGTTTGACCTTATGCGTGTATATGATATATGCTCCTTATAATTCCAGTCGTCGTCGTATAGAACAGCGGACGAATCAATATCAACGCGATTACTAGCGGATATGTTTTTCCAATGGATAAAGCTGCGTAAGGTTTTCATATTTTCCGGCATATCCACCTGTGATCCACGAGTAATGGTCCGGAATGCACCGCTTGCCGACCTCTGAGAAAATGGAACGAGGTAGCTAGCAAGCCTTTCGTCGATATGTACGTTACCTAGACTACCCCTTTCCTTAAATATTGTACATAGTGCTTTATCGCACACTGTTACTACTCTTTGACAAATATCATCATCAATCTCGGGCAGATGATTATCCATACTAAAGGCTTTAGCTATTGTTCTTTTGGGGAAAAACACCCTTGTATTATGCTCAAGGCTATTCCTGCCGCGAAAATGAGCCATAACCTGTAGCAACACCGGGACGGAGACCTTGCTGGCTACGGCAGCAAATCGAGCAATTATATTGCCGGGCCTCGCGGTCATTCTCATTAAATGATCGAGTCTACGGGCGAATTCTCCCGGCCTCTGCTTAAGGAGATCGGCCGCCACGCGGGTTTCCCCTTGTGACAGGGCTGTTTCGACCTTACCATTAAAAGTCTTGATTTTCCTATGATTGTTACGGAGATTCCAGAAAGCACTATAAGCCTTTTCAAAACGCCCTTTATAATCACCAGGATGTAATTTTTCACCAAGACGAATCCATTTCATGGTGTAACGCTTCATGTCTTCTTCAAGAAGCCCACACGCATGCTCTAATAGACCAAGTAGTAGTTTTCTTTCTGAGCGATTGAAATTACGATAATTGGTGTTGGTAGCAAGACTTATATCACCATCTGACATGGATGTTGCCAGCCTCAAAACGTCGGTAGCTGTTTTGAAATAAGGTTTTAGAAACGTTATAGCGGCATCGTCAACCTGAATATTTTCAAGAACACACTTTGAAACCAGGGCTACGTTTTCTTTAAGAGGAATGGCATCAGGCAATAGTCGTTCAAGATCATTTTTGTAGTATTCGACGTACCACATTACGTCAGTCTTATCGGTTTCCGACAGAGAAGTTTTTGAGTTGATTAGATTTTGTCCTATCTCCACAAACTCTTTTTCTGTACCTAGACCAATACCCTTGGGCTTGTGTGTTTCTAAAGACGGAAATCTTTCTTTGACTTCATATTCTGGAATCCATTCGCCGAAAGTCAGATAGTGAAAAATGGCATTAATGTAAAGTTCAGCTTCAACCATTTCCATTACTTGCTGGGGGAAATTGGGATACATGGGTTTGTGACGAACGTTGGCACCCACCATCTTTTTAAGGTTTGCGGCTATGTTCACGTAAAAAGTTTTAGCCTGATCGATGGATAATGTCCTTAGGGCGTTAACTAGATCTTTTGAGAAAGTAAAACCAAGGTTTTCGATATTACGCATCATAGTTGCGATGTACTGATCGGGAAGACAGTTGCTTTTGAACATTCTACTGGTTCCAGTGGGAATAAACACCTTTAGTTTTCTTCTCAGATAAATTTCGTTTCTCATCTTAGTTCGTCCTTATAATAAATAAAAAAGGAAATTGACGCCTCTAATAAGGTAGCTCCCAAAGCTACTGGCGAATCGCCAGTGATAGAAGGAAGAAGCGTCGTGGCCTTAAAATTTTTAAAGCAGCAGGAAATTTTCCTATCTAATAACAATATAATGAATAGTTTTTAGAAGGAAGATAAGATGTAGTCTGCTTGTTTTTATTATATACAATTTTCCAAGAAAGTCAAGTAAAAAATCTAGAAATATTATGAAGTAGTTACTGGTATAATACCTCCGACCATCATTTGAGCCTTACAGGTAGTACACTTAACTTTACATGTGAATTTAAGACCTTTGGTTACATCATAGTCGCTTGGGTTTACTTTGTCATTCCACCATCCAGCAGCTTCTTCATCAGGCAGAGTTTGGCTACCGCCGTGATTACCTAGTTCTCCATCAGCGGTTCGATCATCATTGAAAATACATGTCCAGTCGCCTTCACCGTCTTTGGCGTCAGGGTCCCATGCGAAAATTTTCCAGTAATATATCCATTTTGGATTGTCACATAGTTGGACGCAATTAAAGCTGGCCGTCCATACAAAACCCTCTCCGTATACCAGAGGATTAGGATCTAGTATCATCTCTTTTCTATTCCACGCACACATTTTAACTTGTGGGTTCGGATTATAGTCCATAATCGTTGTTTCCTTTCTATCGACAGGATAGTTGTGCAAACAAAGTATTATGTGTTCTCTTTGCACATCTTGCCTGATTCGATCATTTTGAATATCTCACACGCCATATCTTCGGCGTCACCGATGGTAACATGGCTTGGTAAATAGGTCCATAGCAACTCATTAATGGTTTTTTTCAGTTCTGTGGTATCTGGTTTATCGAGTGCTCTTTTAACAACGCTTCTATGTATTTTGGGACATTTACATGGTTTTGTACCACATACACAACAAGAGTGATCTCCGTCGAATCGTTTATCCATATGTACGCCCCTCTCTATATATTTTGAATGCATCAACTCTTCTCTGGAAGAGGGCACCGCCGAGATTAGGTCCTTCTTCGTACCCCTCTTCAATAAGTTGTTTGCCCGTAATGGTAGCCTCTATTTCAAAAGCTTTGTCGATGATATCTTCTGCATAATCTAGCCATATCAAAATATCTAAATACTGTGCTCCTTCGCGATATATAGAGTCCAAGGAGGATAGATGCATCAGGCTTTTTATGAATTTTTTATTATTCAAAATCCACCTGAGTAACTTCCCTGGACGCATTTCCTGGATGGTTTTGATACGCATATGATGTTTTGCACAGAAAACACCGAAGTTCCTAAATTCGTTAGGTATTTTGAGCCTATCACAAAAATCATTAACGGGCTTTTCGCCCATTTTGCCATGACCATGGTGAGCGGGATGTATTTCTTTGGGAGTACATCCTTTTCCAAAGTCATGCACCAAGGCTCCAAATCTCATCAAAGGTGTATCACTAAAAGTTAAAATATTCATAGTATGGTTAAATGCCGTACCATCATGTTTATCGAAAACATTTAGGGCAGCTACTTCTTTAAAGTGAACATCTAGAACATCGATACTCTTAAGTACTTCGAAAAAACGCCTTGGGTTAGGTGTCTTCAATACCTTTTCAAATTCAATCCAAACCCGTTCCGGAGTTAAGGTCTCAAGCTGTTTCTTCATATTATGCATTAATACAAGAGTATGCATATCAATGTCAAATCCAAGCTGAGCCGCAAATCTGGCGGTTCTGTAAACACGGAGCGGATCTTCCTCGAAAGCTTCCGTGGTATGTCTCAAAATTCTGGACTCAATGTCCTTTTCACCACCAAAAGGGTCAACTACGGCAGACACATCATCCGGGATACAACATTTTTGCATATGAATCGCTATGGCGTTCATGGTCAGATCTCGTCTGGCTAAATCATCATGAATAGTGACATCTTTGCCTGTAAAAAATGTAAATCCTTTGTAGCCTACACCGTCTTTTTTCTCCTTACGAGCCATGGCTACTTCACATTTTTTGCCACCAATTTCTACAAGAAATACAGGAAAGTCATCACCGACTACCTTTTCAAAGGGCATGTCTGTAATATCAATACCCGTAACAACATAGTCCTCATCATTAGAGTTTATACCTAAAAAAGAGTCGCGTACCGCTCCTCCAACCAACCAAAGATGACCACCTAGCGAATCTATGAAGTTGGCGAATTCTGTTGTGTGTTCAAAGGTTTTTGTTTTCTTTTTTTTCATCAAAGTACCCCATACGAACGGTATTTTTTATATTCTCTTCTTGATATTGGTTGCCAGGACAACAGTGTTACTGGTATATCCTTAGTCGGGTCTTCTTCTCTTTTCTCCATGATTCTCTTAAAGGCCATAAACCAGTCTATTGGATGCTGATTTATGACTTTACAGCTTAATTTAGGGCCACTACGATAACTTATAAAATAGTATTTCAATTTTCCTCAGCCTCCTTTTCTATAGCGTTTATAATGGCTTGACGAATATCTGTAGTGCCACCAGGTTTACTGGTTTCATGCAATCTCCATCCATGCCCAGTAGACGAACGTCTACAAATTATTTTACCGGTATATTCTCTCATTTTACTTTGCAGCCAGTCTAGTAGCTCTGTGTCCGAATATTGAGATAGAGAATTTGTTTCTGGTATAGATATTTTTAAATTTGGTTTTGGAAGCCCATTATTCATTATGGCGTGCTCCTATTCTATTTCTAGTGCCTGTTTTATTGGCCATTTTAGTTGATTAATTCTGGCTTTAACCTTGTTGTAATCTAGACAAAGACTTTCACACCATTCCTTGAGGCATTTGGTGACATTATCGATAGTAATCATTTTGCTAGTACGCCTATTGCGTGCTTGTGTTTTACGTGTGGTCCATCGACAGTTTTTCTTGTTATAATTGCCATTATTGTTAATCCTGTCAAGTGTTAGCCCACTTGGACACTCCCCCATGTCTGACAGAAAATTTTCAAATTTTAACCATGTTTTACAAACCGTGATACCGCGAGAACCATAGTGTTTATAAGCTCTATTATGAGGATTGTTGCAACGCTGAATCATACTGGCCCACGAGCGATATGTTGTTGTATTTTCATAACCATGTTTTATATTGGGTTTTACTTGTTTATTCCAACATCCGCAGCTTTTAGTATTACCACTACGAAGGTTATACCCAAGTACTATTGGTCGATTACCGCATTTGCACCGACACAATCAACGCAACTTACCACGACTACAATTAGTTACACGACCTAAGACGATCAGATAATGAAACTTTTGTCCGGTTAAGTCAACCAATTTACCCATAATTATCTCTTATATTATGACATATATTCAGAAAATGTCAAGTAAATTTTATTTATTATTCTACGATTTCCTTATCCCCGTTTACCCAACCCTCCTGATAATCAATATCATCAGAATCTCTCACTCGCACAGCCTTGGCCGCAACGTCTGTCCAATCCATATTGTTTTCTGCCCAATCTTCGATATCACATGAATATTGTTCAAAAAATGGCCATGTATCTTCTTCAAGCGAACGACCTATATCGTTGTCAAATTCATGCTTGTAGTAATCCGCCCTATGTTTTGCTATTACGGAGACGGGAATATCCCATTTCGATCCGTCAGACATAGTAACTCGTAGCTTAGCTTTTCTTATGTTCATTTGGATTTGGCTCACAATAAAACATATTTTCGTATTCTTGAAGTATTCGTTGTTCTGTTTGTTCGATTAATTTTTTTATCATATCTTTGTCTATTATTTTATTATGCTCTAAGCATGTAGTAACCCCTGGTGGTGGCCAGAAGAATTTTTCTTCGGACCAATTAATGGCTTTAAAATCTTCTTTATCTATTTTTTCTGATTCTTTTACGGGTGTAAGGAGATCTTTTATCTCTGGTGTTAAAAAGCCTTTGTTGTCAAGTATTTGTTTGCACTCCTCGGCAAAAATAACGTGAAGCTGAGATATAAAAGAGTTAATCGATATCATGCCCTTTTGCAAAGCTTCTTTAAGAGACTCTTTTTTTCTTTCATCCCACGTTTTGTGACATGGCCACTCATGTGTCTGTTTCCAGTTTCTGCGGTCATGTAGCCGACCCCATTCCGCGATAGCTTCTTTTTCAGTTGGCATAGCTCCTGCATGTATACCACAATTATAACACCCTACACGGACTCTGTGTTTTAAATGCATTAAATATACACTGTCTCTGCCACTACACCCCCAACACCGCTTATAGGGTTCAGGAAGTTCATATTGATGAATAGATGTTTTTGATCCAACACCCCATTTCCGATCAAGTGTAGCCTCAAGGCTGGGATTTTTTAAATGAGTGTCACCTTTCAATATTGTTTCTTTAGTTTCAGCATCTACAACTTCAAAAGACCACTTACTTATCGCATCAAAGGTTTCTTTCATTGCTTGTTGATAACCAGGCTCCTCACAAAAACCGGGGGTTTCCAAGGGGGTGTCCACCTTGTTGCAATTGTTAGGACACACTCCCCCCGAAGTCAAAAGATCAATAAGTTCTGCCCCACATATATCACACTTAGTATGCATCTTTATCTCCGAACACGAACTCTATTCTATATTGATCAAAATAGTCACTCTCCTTTTCTCTTTTTCCATAAAGGATCATTTTTTCAAAGCCACTATGTTCATCATGTGTAAGCCCCAGCATTATGGCCAAAATATCTGAGTCGGTTATTTTAACATCGCAAGTATCAAATGTACAAGTCACAAGTGTACCATTAGACATTCTATCACCAACCTCGATGGTTACGTCAAGTCGTTCGTTGGTTTTATGCATTATGGACTCAGCCTCACCTAACATAAATTGTTCCTCAAGATCATGTGTGCCATGCATATTGATAGAATCTATCGGACCAAGTTCTTCCCAGCCTTGTTCTTGTTGTAATAATTTATTCCAATGTCGTTTGGCTTTCCTAATACTAGAAAACCCCTTGGTGGCTAATTTAGTTTTACAATCACATGACACACATGTTATAGTGGAAAATGAATATACTTCCTTGTTGTCGATTTTTGTGACATGTAAATCCGGAAAAGACCCACATTCACAACGCCATAATCCTATATTCATAACATCTAGTGGGCTGCCATCATTGCGTTCTAGCTCAAAACTTGACTCACACGAAACATTGTTTTGGTCTTCGTGTACAAAATCAGCACCGCTTTGATCCTGCTGATGACAATCCGCAGGACATACCCATGATGTAATAAGTTGAATCATTTCTTCACCACACTTGGGGCATTTCATTTACTTTGTTCCTTTATTTTATCGGCCAAAAGTTTTATTGTTGGTAAATTATAAAACCCATCATCAAAAGAGCTTAATGCTCTTTTTATTTGTTCAATGGTATATTTCTTTTTCTTTGCCTTAGGCGGCTTTCCACCACATTTATATTTCCACGCCACAGTATCAAAAATAGGCGGATATAGTATCGCAAATTCCTTAAGTAAAGGCAGCATCAAATTACGGATATCTGGATGGGCACCCTTAGAACACCGAAGATTAAACACATGGTTCCATTCACGGAAATTGGCTGACATAACAATTTCTGTTTTAAGATCATTGGGTAGTATACCCCTAGCTTGCTGTGGCGATAAACCTATCAAAACGAGTTGTAAATACCTTTCTTCATCTTGTTCTATGGCATCCATCCACAGTTTACGACATTCTTCTGAATACTCACTCCATGTACTTGGTCGTACAAATGTTAATTGATTATCAAATTTATCATTTGAATAATTACAGTATCTAGTACTTTCTTGGGAATAGGCAGCAATGCGATGCCGAACAAGTTCGTGGGTTACGCCACGGTTAGTGATAAATCGGACAGATGCATCCGAGTGCTCTATGACAGATAAATGACCACGGCCCATAATGCGACTCAAAAATTCGTCCGACTGTTCGGGCGAAACGTCCATCATATTTTCTGTTTTATAGCATGTCCTGGCCGCTCTTTCGATCCGCTTTAGTGCGATCTCCGGTTCCGGCTTCCATTCCCATCCGTAATATTGCTTTACTATTTTCATTCTGGGTCTTCCTGATCGGAAGGAGGAGGAACACTACCGACTTCCTGAGAAAGATGTACGTGAATAGGATCATCGATACTAATATCTACCTTTTCATTGTGACCTAGGTCTCTGTCGGCAGGAGTTTTGAAGAAAATTTGTAGACCAGTAACCCTAGTCTTGCCCGTAATTACTCTTTTAAGACGCAAATATTCTACTATATCATTCTCGTCCAGTGTTATAACGTCTTTTTTGATTTGTACATATTCAGTTTTTACTTTAACTTTTTTCTTGTCTGTCATTTTCCTTTTCCTTTCCTAAAAGTTCTGTCGGTATACAAAATGCCTCTATTATTTCTTTTTCTATGCGTGTACGAATATTTATTAAATCGTCCCATTCAGGGACGACAGCAAATTCTATAAACTCTATGGATTGAAGATTTTTGAACGTACAAGATATTGAGGAAATCATTTTATCACATTCCTTTGGGCATACCCACGAAGTCAATAATGGAACCATTTTAGACCCGCATATCTCACATTTGTTCATCGTAACTATCATCTCCGACATGTGGTAGGTTACCATAGAACATTTCAGTTATGTTTGCTGCGGTAGCCAATATAAAGCGTCTTATTGGTATTAATTCTGGATGAGCAACCAAAAAAGACAATAATTGACCCATTTGTCCTGTGGTTAATTTTAATTCTTGATTATTCTCAACAATTTTTGGGTCTTTATCCTTACAGTCCTCTGCCCACACATTCATAGCGTTCCATATTAAACTAGCCGCAACATACATGCTTGTTTTCACAGACATTGCTTCGGCAAAGGCATGTTTTTTAAGATGTTCGTTATATGCCTTTAATTGATTTTTTTCTTTTTCACTTAACGGCTGTAAAAGATATGGAAATTCATTGTATACATCAGCGTCATCATTTATTTCCATCAGCCTTCTCCTTTGATTCAAAGCCAGTACACTCCTCTAACCATACCGGATCGAAATTCCATGGATGATTAAACCACCCTCGTTCAATGCCATGCGGATTACCTTTAACATATATATCTGCGTCGGTGCTATCAGCCTGTATGGGCGATATACGACCGACACCAGCAAATATACCAAGAATTTGACCTAGTGGATCATCCATCGCGGATGCAAAATCCGGATGTTTACAGCATGAATGAGCATTACCAGCCAGCCCACCACGAAATTTACATTCGTAGCAATTCGGTTTGTTTTTGTTCATCTTCTTCTTAACCCAAAAATACTATGCTGGGACGACCTCTTGTTTCTTCTGATAGTGATGTTTCTGCGACTATGTTTGCCATAACTAGCTCTCGAACGGGTCATCCTATTCATTTTGTACTTTAGAAAATATTCGCTTCTGCATCTTGAGTACCGTTTATGTATTAGGCTACGATGCCCCTTACATACTACGACAACACGAACATTTGTCTGTCTGCTGCTACGACTTTGGGCCATTACTGGTACGGCTATTAGTGATAAAAATAAAATTACGATAAATACTTTTAGTTTCATTATCTCGCTCCTCTGGGGAAGGCCACGAATCCTGCTTCATCAGCACCCATATCTACGGTCCCCTGATATATACGGGACTCTTGATCAATATCTTTAGCCGCTATATAACTTGCATTATTATTACCGATATTAATAACTGGTGATGACCTAAGACCAATATGATAATCATCATTGTAATAATGCATGAAAATAGGGTCTATATTTACATTTCCACTTCCCCATGTAAGGGTGCTTCCTGTTTGTACCGTACAAGATCCAGTTCCTCCATCAACATCCGTATAGCTTATGGTTATAGAGGAGTGGAAGAAAAACCCATCACCAACAAGCATCTCGTCTGCTGCTGGGACCGCACATACATTACCCCATAAAATCCCGTTAACTACTTCGGCGGCAATACCATAAAATGTCATACCTGCACCAAAACCTCCCCAAACAGCAGAACTGTAATTATCCGCGATTGTATTATTGACAAATACTGTGTCAGTTGTATAAGTCAGCGTGGGGCCATAAACCATTACACCGGCACCGAAGCCATAATAATCCAGCGTGTTTTTACAAATCATATTGTTTTGAAAAACATTAGTTGTATTTGGGAAAGCGAATAACGCGAGTCCACCACCCTCTATATGTGCCGTGTTCTCGAAGATGCGATTATCGCGGCATGTAATCTCCGAGCATCCTTCGAAACATAACCCTCCTCCGCTGCCGTTCGCAAATGTGGTGAAACCGTAGACATAATTATCTTCGATCCAGTTACGGAGCACAACAGCTTTACTACAATATTCTACACAAACCCCACCACCCTTAACATAACAAGTGTTATTATAGATGGTATTATTAATAATTTTAGCCGTCCCAGTGAATAGTACCTGCCAATCGTCTGCTGGGCCGACATAAATTCCTCCGCCAAAGCTATGATGCTGGTCCCCGGCTAAATTATTGCCGTGTATTACATTGTTACGGAGAATAGGGGACGAATTTTTACAGTAGATACCGCCACCTACATATAGATAAACAACAGGTAAACCACCCATATTAAACTGAGTACCAGTCCCGTTAGTTATAGTGAAACCATCCAGGATAGACGTATTTGTTTCACCGTTATCAAACGTTACTACCGAGCCACTTTGGTTACCATCAATAATACAATTGTATGGACTACCGAGGTGTTCAACCTTGATAGCTTTACCAAGAAAATTAATATTTTCTGTGTAAGTACCATCAGATACACGAACAGTATCACCGTTTGATGCTGCGTTGATAGCTGCTTGGATTGTTGAATATCCGGATGGTACGTAAAGAATACTACCGCTGGCCGTGGAAAATAATCCTAATAATAGTCCGATGACTAAGATAATTACATTACGCATAATTGTTTACTCCTTTTAAAAAATTATTAGCCCCATCTGTAGCCACAGCTATTACAAGTGTGGCCATGTCCATCTAGTGTTCGGGTTACATTTGAACTATTGCATACGGGGCACCAGATGTTGTTTGACCAAAATTCTGCAATATCATTTGGATCGTCTGTTTGAAATTCAAATGGATTATCTATCATATCAATACCTTGCTGTAAACATTTTTTGCATAGTGTTATGTCAGTTAATCTGATTGATATCTTCAGACATTTGCCCATGAATAGGCAATTTGCACAATTACCACTTTCCTCTACTTCGAACAAGTCAACCACTCCCCTTTAGGTCCATAATCTATTTCTCACTTTTATAAGCCTACACATCATTTCTTCTTCTTTTGCCACTAATTTATCTTCCATTATCTGAACCGCACGACATAAGTTACTAAATGTTTGGTTAGTGTCCGTCTTTCTGTGCCGTTGATAATATCCATCGGGCATTTTAACCATCTCATATGGGATGTGTTTTCCCATATCATCATATATATCATCTATCTCTTGTTGAAATTTTGGATAATCATCTTTCCACCAACGATATATTTTATGAATTTCAATAGCATCGTCCACTTGTGTTCTGAATATTCTTTTAGCTATTTCGTTTTCTTGTTTTTCTGCCTCGTTGCGTAATTCAGCTACTTTCCCATCAAGGATCATATGGACATCCCATGGTTCTTGGTATTCAACATAATGACATAAGATTTCCATCATTCCGTGTAACATGCGTTCATGGTCTTCATGCATTTTCCATTTACTTAATCTACGTAATGGAATCATGAAGTGTTTATACTTAAACCTACATCTCAGGCGATAAGGGATATCACCTATCAGCCGAAAGATTCTCATGATTTTATTGATCATTTTTTCACCCCTATTCATATGAGGGTTCGTGTATCGGTCCAGCAAACAATCCACCGAAGCCTTCGCTTCGTCCAATATCTTGACAGTGAAAAAATCTAATCTTGGGACACTCCATAACAACAAAACAGGCGAGGGTGCCACGGCCATCCCTGATTTTCTTAACCCGGATAATCGCATAGTCCCTCGGGTTCATGTCAGTGTCCGTCCTGCGATAAAAGTACAGTCCGGGCCTCTTAGGAAGATCTTTGGTCCATTTATACATCGTTTTCACCTATAGCTACTTTTTCCAACAATTCTTCGGCAAATATCATGAATGTATTGAAGTCATACGCTTCTTCGGAACGCTGTTTTAGCTCTTCAACTACCACAGTCAAATAGCTGATATCTATGCCTCTCAATTGATTGGCTAAGGCGTCAAAATTGTACAGCGGTAGACTATGTACCTTAAGAGCCATCTTGACTATTTCCATTGCCGAAATTCTGTACCCACGCTCGATATACTTCCTAACGCGGAACAGTGAGGCGATAGGGAATTCAGACTTAGTGTTATAAACCAACCTCTTTGACGCCAAATGATGCATGAAATCTTTATGAAACCAAAACTGATCCTGTTTGATGCCATACATAGCCATGCAAACCGTGAAATCGAAATTATCAAATACGTGAGACGAAAAACACGCCTCTGCCAGGTCGGGTTTTAAGAAGCGGTCCATAATGATGACTTGTAGAACGCACTTGTCCCATTTGTACGTAACTGCTGTATCCGTATGGGTTAATTCTACTACCCTTTCATGGTCCTTACCCTTGGTTAAGATATAAAGCTGAACATCTTTCAGAAATTGGTCCCGATGTTCTCGTAGCTGAAAATATACGTCCAGATCTTTAATCCGGCTACGGCTAAAAGCGGCGGTTATAGCACCGCCAGCGATGCACGCACAGTTTTTGCTTAAGAGCCTCCATAGCTCATCAGGGACATATTGTCTAATAATATATTTTTCTCTTTGATATTCCATTATTCGCATTCCACTGTATCTACGCCCTGCTCATTAGTATATGGTTGCCCGGTGGCTTTAAATTCTTGTTTGCTGCCATTAAATACAGGTTTTCCGTTATATTCGAACATACGAAAAGTATCTCCAGTCTGTAACTGAAGCATCGAGTCGAGCCGTTCCCATGTGTCGTCAGGTCGTTTTCTTTCGATTATTCGAGTATTTTTACTTGGATCGGACTGGACGCCGTCTTCTGTTAAAATTTCGACTTCTGCCTGCGGCAGGTTGTCCTTAATAGCCTTTGTGACGATCTCCATGACTTTTTCTTCAAAAGCCTCGGGTTCCATATTTATATCAAGGCCATATGGACCAACGAGGTTAGTAGCTCGCTCAGAGAGATCTGGCGGCAAAGGTACACCATGTTTGCTCGTATAATGGAATAAGCCACGTATAATTTTGATTGCTTCAGCTAATGATACATCCATGTCTATTTCTCCAATTCAAACGTTTCTTGAATAGAACATCCGCGTCTTAATCGTCCATACACTGTTTGACGATTTAAGCCAAATATATCGCACCATTCTGTGATACATTTTGTTTGGTTATTAATTGTAATCATTCTATTTCTACGATAATTAGTGTTTTGTTGTTGTCGTGTAGCCCATCTACAATTTTCTTTACAATAATCTCCATTGTTATCGATTCGGTCGAGAGTTAAACCGTCTGGTTTTTCTCCCATATCTTTAAGAAAGTTTTCAAATTTTAGCCATGCTTTGCAGATACAGATGCCGCGACCACCATAGTTTTTATATGATTTATGATTAGAATTTGTACAACGCTGAATCATTTCTTTCCATATATTATGTATATCTGTGTTGGTATAGCCATGTTTATAGATATTTTCTTTATTTAGACATCCGCAACTTTTTGTGTGGCCACTTTTAAGATTATCACTTTGTACGGTCGTATAATTACCGCATTTACATCTACATAGCCACATTGCGTGTTTTTTAGTATTATTATTAATACGCTTTATAACTGTTAGTCGATAAAATGTTTTATCAATTAAATCTACTATTCTGGGCATATATTTTACCTATCTATTATCCCCATCACCATGTAATTGGTTTCGTTTCATCCTACTCATTAGTTTCGTTATGTTTGTTTCTGCGACATCACTTAATTTTATATCAAAGTGAGCAGATAGTCTACTATGATACCATAGAATATCACCAAGTTCTTTTTTGACCGATTCTTTAAATTCAGGAGTTACTTTTCCTTGATTGTCTCGAAATAGTTTCTTGATTTTTTCAAGAAGTTCTCCTGTTTCTCCACCAAGGCCGAGAACATAATATAACCATCCGACAGGCTTTAATGAGTCTTGTGCTGCTGTTCCGAGATCTGTCAGAGCAGCTTTTTCTTGATATTCATTGAATCCCATGTCTTCCATAATATACAACTCTCCTTTTGTACGATGAATTTGTTGTACGATAATTTTATCGTATATTAACTCCTGATGATTTGTTTGTGGATTCTGTTCGGCGAAGATATAATCCCCTGAATGAGATTATCATGTAGATCACCGACAGGTAATGTATCATCAATACGAATTCTTCTACGAAGCACTTCTACCTTTTCTTGAGTCTTGGGATTAAAACCTTCCTTGGGTTTTAGCATCCAGTAGGCCCCGGTGCCGTTTCTTTTCCAGCTTTCAAGTTCGTCGAAATTGACGTTATTTCGTAGAAGCATATTTTTCTTCTCTGCAACACCTGTACCATTCATCCATGATGCCGCTTTTCTGCGTGACATATTTTCAAGGCTTACAAGAGTCCAGAATGCAGCAGAGTTCAACGCATTTCTTTGGGCATCCGCCATACGCCATCTGAAATAATCTTTCACGTCTGCGACGTGAGGTAATAGTACAATTCGGCAATCGAATACGAGCGGAGAGCCAGCTATCATTGTCATATGAGCACTTGCTTCTCCGGCAAGGACAGAGATCCATTTACGAATTTTGCGGTCGAATGAATCGTCATACGGATCGATCAACAATGAAATCTCATCGCTTTGTGTATACCCGTACAAAATATTGAATCCACGATTGTTCATCAGATATCCCAACGTAGTTGTCATAGCTACGTGAAAATTGTCATCAAACGGTTTAGTATAACCAGATTTTTCAAGCAGCTTGGTGAAACCACGACCATCCAACCTCGCGATAGCATACGTACCTGGTATAACTGATGGATCATCCGCCTTTTCAAAAGCACGCATTCTTGCGTCGAATTCTTTGAACTTCATTTCATCTTCCTTTTTTTAATGCATATAAGGTTCTTTAAATACCTTTTCGTACATTTCCATAGCGTAAATATTTCCAAGCTTCATAGCTAAGAAACAAAAGATGCTACGCTTAAAAAGCGTCACCGCCTCGTCTACATAATTCAATCCCATTTGATTGGCAAGGACATGAGTGCAACGCATATAATGTTTTTCCCAACCTATTTGATCAGCAAAAGCTTTTTCGTTGTCGTAGAATACTTGTGACACTTTGCGAAGCTCAGCATAACGCTTATAGCCAAACTTGCGTTCGGCAGGCGACATACCATACCAGTCCGCGAAGAAACCGTCCGCAGGCGTTTTTTCTCTATAGTCATATATGCCATGGCTTGCCAGTATATCTACGACTACATTGATAAACCAGTCATCATTTGCTATCCATGTTATTTCAACATATGGCTCAAAAAACCACCATATGTGCTTAATGCCCCATCTTGGATCTTCAGAAGCATCCATGATATCTTTTATAATGGGGTAATACTTCCTACAGTCCCGAAATCCATCGGGGTAATCGATGTCTTCTCCTCCAAATTCGACGCGATAATTATTGCATACATCTTTGTCTTCTTTGGAATCCCATGTCATAGTTAGTGATCCTTACAATCTTTCTTTTTATTTTTCTTTTTGGGCTTTAATTCTTTAACGATTCTCTCAGCAGCCTGATCGGCCTCGAACTTACCTGCCTGTACTTCAAACGGGCTATAATCTTCGATAGTTATTTCTTCGCCACGAGACTTTTTTGCTTCACGCCACTGGCTATAACAAACGCCAGCCCTTTGCTTTTGCTTAGGGAATTCTTTTTTCATGGAATCATTTCCCATACAGCGAGATATAAATTTTTGTTTTGTTTCCTTTCCTTTTGGGCTAGGTATAGGCATTTTGTCTACCTCCATCCTTCTGGGTCTATGAAAATTATTGGCTTATCTTTTTCTCTGGCATATTTAATTGTAGAACCTGTGCCGCTTTTCCAGTCACCACCAAACACCGCAACCAATATTTGACATTTATCCACCATAAACCTATCTCTAATATGCATTTTTTCTGGAGAATATCCGCCTTCAGAAACGTACACTGGTGTAACTATTTTGTCACGTAAGATATCATGATATTTACTTTGTTGATAATGTGGCCACTTAGATTCTTGGCCCTTAAAAGGTATAGCTGCTATAAGACTTACTCTATATTTGATGGCTTTTTCTGCCCACAATGTATCGCTGCCTAATGCCATACCACTAATCATTTCTGTTGGTTTAAGCAATAATATAATTTCTTCCATTTTCTGCAAAACGTAATTGCTATATGGTCCTCTGTGACCCCATTCGTTGCCAAGTCTATTCGGTCTATGTCCAGTTATCGCTACTCTCATTATTTCTCTTTCTCCGGAGCCGGGGCCTGCATACTATTCAACCTCGCTGTTTCAAACTCTATGCATCTTGCAAGGATTTCCAGTGCATTTTGAGGATCGTCCCTGTGTAGAAGAAGACTGATGATTTGACCATATTGATATATATGTAAATCATACATTGCATGAATTGCTTCATCTCCTGTGACACCAGATTCTTCTATACCATCTCTTGCTCGCTGATCCCACCAGTCCACATAAGACTGTATCCCACCCATTAATGCTTTTATGGCAACAGAAAGACTAACATTAGATTCATTAATTATATTTTGAAACTTGGTAACTAGATTTCTAGCCTGCTCTATTTCTTCATCTGTTGCTTGTTGAAATAAATCATTAGTATTCATACCGTATCAGCCCAATAAGCTTCATCCTTTTAGTACTGCTAGTGTTCTTAATTTAACCACAGGTTCTACTAGATCTTTTTGTGCCTCCATAACTTCATCGATATTTTTATATGCCTGTGGTGCTTCACTTAAGTCATATCTTGTGCCAGGCAATGTAGCACTTCTTTTTATTCTTCCTCTGCTTCTTTTAAAGCCGTCCCATACAATACCATCCATTGCTGTATCACATTCCTCTTTACTGAATGTGGCTGATGCCTGGGTTCTACTCATAGTTCTCCCTGCTCCGTGAGAACATGATTTAAAAGACTGTTCGTTACCAAGTCCCTTAACAATATAAGAAAAACTTCCCATTGCACCAGGAATTATACCAAATTGTCCTAGTTTGGCAGAAGTAGCACCTTTACGGTGAATCCAAAGATTTTTACCAAAGTGATTTTCTATGGTTGCATAGTTATGATGTATGTTTACTTCCATACCAAATTTAACATCGTTGAATATTTCAGCTATACTTGTTTTGACAACTTGCATCATACGCGTTCTGTTTTCCTCAGCATAAGCCAATGCAAAATTCATATCATAAATATAGTGAACACCCCAAACACTATCCGTCGGTAAAAAAGCTAAGTCGTTACATGGTAAAACAGAATGCCATTGTTTGTTTAATTCTTTTGCAGTATCATTCCAGTGCTTAGCTATTTGATAACCTAGATTCCTCGACCCAGAATGCAACATAATCCACACAAACCCATCATCACCTGCCTGTATTTCAATAAAATGATTACCACCACCCAGTGTGCCAAGGTTCCGTTTTGCTAATTCCCACATTTTTTCATTATACCATCCGCCCATTATCGGTGGTGCTTCTGGGGTCTGGCTATAGCCATGCGATTTTTTGAATGTGTCCATACCTGTCCATTCTTGTGGATGAGCATGAGCATGACCTTCTCCCATAGGAACACGCAATTTAATTTTATTAATAATTTCACGCAATTGTTGTTTTTTAATAGATGTTAATGTGGTTCTGACTGCACACATGCCGCAACCTATGTCTACTCCAACGGCATTTGGAATTACAGCATTGTGACAAGCGATCACACCACCTATAGGCATGCCGTATCCTTGATGACAGTTCCCGGTGACAAAAGTTAAACCATTTTGCCTTGCTATAAAAAAACCAGAATCACATGATAAACATACTACGTTATCACTATAGTCTATTTGGTTTTTAACCAATATGCTGTTATGAATACCATTGCCGGATTCTATGACATTATTTTTATCAATAGATGATAAATAATGCATCTTGATATTTTGATATCCTTCGCTTAATCTAGTATTGTCGTTAGCAATACCAGTATGTATAGCTATCAGTGATGATATAAAATTAACATCACTTGTTCTTTTCGAATTATATCTTTTAGCACCGGTTTTTTGATAGTTAAGCCAGTCACCGTCCACCTTTAATATTTCTTCTAATAATATTGTAGCTTGATTATCCGATAGGCTTGTGATAAAATCTACCGGATATTCTTTATTTACACCAATATACTCAATGATTTTTGCACTATATTTAGTGTGTATTTCTATAGATGTTTGTTGATTATCTATTCTTATGTTATATGTATAACCTAATGATGTTAATAATTGTATTATCCTATTTATCTTACGTTCCTTTGTTAAACCAAACCTAATAATAATACTGCTGAAGGTTCCATCTGGTTTTTTATTATTTTTCTTTAGATTGCCATCACCCACAACCCAGGCGATTAGACATAATAGTTCATACTGTATATCAAGATAAGGCTTGTTTGTGTCTGTTTTACTTTTTTTAATACCATTGCCACTCCATATATAATGTGATATAAATGTTTTGTCTGGTATATCTAATACTCTAGTATCATAGTGTTTGCCATTATATGGCTTATATGTCATTCTATGATTTTCTGTAACAACAATATTCTTATCTAGAAACGTAGATATAAATTCAAATACTTTTTCGTCTTTTCTTAGCGGACGATTGATAATAGCTGTTGGGTGCATAAAATATATCTTACCATCATCTGGGTCATAGTTAGCTACCTTGTCGTCATATGACAATTCACTGATTAATTTAAAACCACAAGATGTTAAAACTTCTGTATTATTAGATAAACAATCTGCCATTAATGCAACATGATTTCTAATCACCGGATGATGTGCTAAATTCTTAGCCTGCTCAAGTGCTCCATCTTCCAAATCTTTACACCATGACTTGATATTTATATTGCTATTTTTACCACCATCTATGAAACGCATTGATACTTTTTCCCATTGAAGCATCGGTGCGGCCATAACGACCGCACCGATTTAGTTATACTACACTTCTCTTGAAGGAGCAGGCGGAGGTGGAGGAGGTGGATTGAATCCTGGTCCTGGTTGTCCGACAGGTACAACTGGTGTCCCAGGAGGAGGTGAAAAGATAGCTCCTTTGTCCTGCATCTCCTTGACAAACCTCGCGTGTTCTTGCTGCTTGCTTTTCCCGTTGTCGGCAATTCCCTGGCCGAGAATTTGTACACCAAACAAACCGGCGGTAGTCGGGATTAACATCATTAATGCTTCAGGCTTTGGAAAAAATACGCCGAAAAGCAAATATTCAATGATAATTAGCCCCACACCGATAGCAGCCGACTGAAACTTTTTACTTCCAAACAAATCTGACATCTTTCTTACTCTCCTTAACGAAAAAAATTAGTCGCCATTTCCATTTCTCGGATCACGCAACGGCACATAACGCACAGGTCTAGTAATTTCCCAGTATGCATCACAGGGACCGTCTTCTATCTGCCTTTTTTCCCAGACACGATAAACGTCATAGGCCGCCTTTTCCGAGGAAAACAACAGCGGTCCATTCATTGGGTCGAATATTACCCAGATCTCTCGCGGGATACGCATGTCTTTTTGTGCTCTTTTTCCTTTCTTCATACTACCTTTCTCCAAATTGATAAATAAACTGACGGAATATTTTATTAAGCTGTTTTGTTTGAGTTTTAAGATCTGGTTTGCCTGAGTGTATAGTTTTGAAATCTATTTTATCAAGACGAGCCATTTCATTATCGATAAAAGCGTGTATATTATTTATCCTACGCCCTATAGATAATTCCTTTCCATTACGTTTATTCTCTACAAGTTGATCAATCGACTTACGGAGCCCGGCAGGCAAATCTATAGCATCCACCAAAGTTTCGAAATCGACAGGTACAGTATTTGTACGATTATTTTCTATCCATTTACATGCAAGCATTGGGCGAAGGACATAAAAATATTTCTTAGTCCATACCTCGTCGCCTTTAAGATATTCCCGGTAGTTGCCCTTTCCCATATTAAAGTAATGATAAATGCATGATACCGGCGAGTAAAACTCAGGTAGTATTTGCTTAAGAGCCGCTGATAGATCCCACAAGCCTGGTCCCACTTTGTCAATATACACTATCGGTGAGTGGAGCCATTCTAAAAGAGGAGGATTAGATTTTCGAAATAATCGGAGTGCTTTGCTAAGTTCCCAACCAGCAAAATCTAGTGGTTCTTCCATTCGCTCAATAACGTCTTTTTTTTGTCGATCGATATCGATATACCATGATTCGTCATGAGCATATATGAATCTCACGTCATAATCACTGTCTTTGGACTGGAAGCCCCAGGCACGCGAACCAGCTTCGCACGCAAACAAAATGCGGACACCTTTTTCTTGCTCTGTCTTTTTGAGCATATCCAAAATTTTATCACGCAATTCACTAGTTCCTTAAATAATTGGTATATGAAATCATTCTATCATATCAAAATTAGAATGTCAAGCTGTTTTTGAAATAATTTTTGGCACGGGGAGCAGGATTCGAACCTGCATTATTCAGCTTCAAAAGCTGATAGGTTAGCCAATTACCTCATCCCCGCTTTATCCATTTGCGTATTGTGTTGCTACTTACGCCATATTTGGTTGCTGTTTTTTCATAATTGGTTGCTTTGATTTCTTCTGTCAATACCTCGATCGATGGTCTTTGTGTCTTTCTTCTTGATTTATCAAAGCATGTTTTACATAATCCTGTTAATCAGTATTTCATTTAATGGTCTTGGTTTACCTATTTTTTCAGTACGTTTTTTATTAGCCCTTTTTCTAAGTTCAGAGATGTCTATGTTGTCGTAATTGACCCTATTTATAAAAGTGCGGAAATTTCCACCCTTATTTAATAGGCCAAAATGTTTCAAAACATCACTTATAGTATCAGAGACAGATATAATTTCAATAAGGCGATCTCTTGGTATCTTCCATATGATACTTCTTCGTTTACGCATACATAACCCTTTTATTATGAAGCAAAAAAAATTATACTGTGCAGTAGAATTCTACTGAGCAGTGGAATAATTGGTGGGCGGAGAAGGAATCGAACCTCCGTGGGTAGGTCTTCAGCCTACAGCCTTACCACTAGGCTATCCGCCCATTGGTGGACCGTGTAGGACTTGAACCTACCACCTACCGCTTAAAAGGCGGTTGCTCTACCTGATGAGCTAACGGTCCAGGTAGTTAAATTTTCGCCTATATTTCTTCATTATGTAGCCTCTTTTTTGAGTTTTGGAGGCTCTGGGAGGAATCAAACCTCCGTACAGCGGTTAACAGCCGCACGCTAAGTCACTCAGCTACAGAGCCTTGTGTTTGGTAGCCCCACCAGGACTCTAACCTGGAACTTACGGTTTAGAAGACCGTTACTCTATACGGTTGAGTTATGGGGCTTTAGAATTATTTTTTCGGAAAAACAGCACATATACCATCTAGATGATCTATCTCGTGCTGAATTATTCTAGCAATGTTTTTGTCATCGAACCAGGCAGTATGACATTCAAAGTTTTGATCATAGTATTTAACACTAACTTTGGGATATCTTTTAACAAAAGAATGTGTGCCTGGTAAACTTAGGCACCCCTCATGAGACCTAAAAGTGTTGCCGTCTCTGTCAATGATCTCTGGATTAATCAGAACTAATTCGCTCTTTCTCTTTGGTGGTCTTGGATTTATAACGCACAGCCTTACTAACCACCCCACTTGTGGTGCAGCCAAACCGACTCCACCATAGGCGTAAGTTAAATTAAATATTTGTCGAATTTTTTCTTCCAGATTCGTAACCTGGTTTTTCTCAAGTAGTTCTGCTTTTTTGAAGAGGTCTTGATGCGGATAAAGTAAAATTTGCATATTTGTGTCCTTTTCAGTTATATCAGCTAAAATGATTTATTTGAACATTATTTTTTTTAAAAAAATTTTATGCTATAAAATTATGCTGATCCTATGCTTGTGTGTACCATTTAATACGTAAAATATTTTTTACTTGACTTTTGGGTATTTTCTGGTATCACTATAATAGCCGCCGTGAGGCGGCCTAGGCTTAGCCATCGGCCAAGCCGTTAAGTCTAGATGTGCTCTTAACAAAAACTTCTCCATAACCTAAAAATATAGGGGGTAAAAAGAGCACATCAAAGTCTAGAAACCTAATCTAGGTTTATCAACTATTATATCAAAGATTTTCCAAAAGTCAACAAAAAAAGTGAAATAATTTTATAAATTACTTGACTTTACGTATTATTATGATATAATACTATTGTTGACAGAGGGAAAGAACATATCGTTGATACACACATCTTAAATCTTCGTTTTATAATTCTGTCTTTTATTTTTAGTGTATATTTAATTTGGATATATACATTTTTATTTTTTGAGGTAGGATTATGTCTGAGCAAAATGAACCTAGGTATAAGGTTATAATGATTCCTGAAGATAATGTCACGCAGATGTCGGAAACAAAGTTCGAACCTGGCAAGGGCGAAACTTTGGTTTTTGTTAAAATAGTGGCCATGAATCAGCCGTGTATTAAAAGCAGGAACCATGATATCCCGAGTGCTTTCGCTGATAAGGGGCATTTGGTATTTGGCGAGGTTGATGAGGTTCGTAGATTTTTGGTTGATATGCTAAATGAGACAATGGATCAGGCGAAGAAAGATGCCGAACTAAATCCATAAGGAGGAAGGATGGAGCCTAATAGGAGTTACGCACAACCTAGTCCGGAGGCAAAAGAGTTTGATAATGTCGAGGACAGATCAAATGCTTCCGAAGCAGACACGAAGAAAAGGCGTGCTAAGGCCATGGCCGATCACGAAGTCCAGGTTAACGATGAGGACCGTAAGCCGTTGATTACTTCGCGTGATGAGGTGGAGGACGGGTAATTGGTTAACGGTAGTGGTATTGCTGCCTGGCGTAGTAGTGAAGGTTTGTATAGTCAGACTAGTGGTGTTATAGATAATATTATACATCATTATCTTATTATACAAAGAATAACAATTCCAGACATGGATGCTGAGGATATTGCACAAGAAATACGATTTAAGTGTATACAAGCCCTTCTATCACCCAAGTTTGACCCAGATAAAGTTGGGACATCTCCGTATAGTTTTTTACATCGTGTTATTCATAATCATGTTTATAATCTCAAGAGGGGTGTATGGACTGTAAACAACCCACCGTGTGTCAGGTGTGAGTATTGGGATAAAGATGTTAGAAAATGCTTGGCACAAGTTAATCATTGTGATAAAATGTTAGCTTATCAAGATGATATGCAGAAGAAGGCCGCGTTACGCACTCCTGTTGGGTTTGAGAAGGATTATGTGGAAAATCAAGCCTTCGAGGTTAGTTCTATAGATGACTATATTCTAGATGACCATGTTATTAGTAGATTGCCCGAGAATCTACGCAGCTTTTATATTGATTTAAAAAAGGGGCTTGATATACCTCATCTTATACGTAAAGAATTGCGTCGTCGTATTATGAGAATTATTAAGGAGGATTAATAGTGTGTCTTGTGTATGAGGTTTTTGATTGTGGTCAGGGGGTACACTATAGTTTGATGGATGGTCGTTGTATTGAAGCTAGTCAGGACGTTGACACTTCTTATATCTATCACTGTTCTTGTAGTGAGTGTGAGATTTTGAGAGAGGAGATGCGTGAACAAAGTGGCATCGAAGAGATTTGATCCAGAAAGAATCAGAGAGCTTTTTAATGAAGGCTTTGATGATAAAAGAATAGCATTACAACTTGGTCATAATGCTGTTAATGCCTGGCGAACGGTGCAGAGAATACGTATCAAAAATGGCTGGACTAGGAAGCGTGGTGTTAAAAAGAAGCCGTCGAATCCAGTTGATAATAGCTCATCTCCTGTGAATCAAAACATTAAAAAAACTGCTATCGCTGATTTTAGTCGCATGAATCCCGATGAGCGAGTTGATTTTTTACGTGAGCGTTTTAAAAAGAGTGCTAGATTCAGTCGTTTTTCTAAGACGATGAGTGAGGACGAAATGGAGGTGTTTCAGGAGGAATACTTTAATATTATACGTGATATAGATGATGTTAGTCTGACAGAAGAGCAGGCCTTGTTTTTTGCAATATATGATTTGATATTAGCTATGCGTGCTCAGGTTCGTCGTCAGGAAGAGGAAGATATATTAGACAGGTGTAGAAGCGGCGAAATACCTCAGGTTGATCTACGCTATATTGTTACTATTGATGATAGGTGGGATAAGGAGTATAATAGTCATATTAAGTCTTATAAGGAATTTATTGATAATCTTAAGTTGTCGCGTAAACAGCGTTTGGATAAACAGAAAAAAACGAAGAAAACAATTTTAGATTTTGTTGTAGAATTGGCTGATCACGACAACCAGACTTCTGTAGCAGAAACTATTAGACAATTGGAAAAAGAAAGCGATGCTGAGTTGTCACGTCTAGTGGAGAACGATCTGTTATTGGGGTATTTTGAGGGAGCTAAGTAGATTATGGTTTGGACAAGTAATTATGTAGTATTAGATACTGAGACCACTGGTCTTTCTAAAAATCCGCTTGCTGAGGTTATTGAAGTTGGTGTGATCGCCTTAGATAGAAATGGTTTGTCTGAGATAGGTAGATTCCAGTCTCTTATTAAACCAGCAAATATTGATTTAAATAAACCGTTACCGGATTGGTCTAAGAAGGCTTTTGAGAAGCATCAGATATCTGTTGAAGAATTGATGGTTGCACCATCTCCCGAAGATGTGTGTCATAAGATTATTGGTTTGTTGAAAAAATTAAGCAAGCCTATTCTGGTTGGACAGAATATCGATTTTGATGTTCGTATGCTAAGAAGACTTTTTAGGTCCTGTGATGAGGATTTTGATGAATACTTTTTTAGCCCTATAATAGATTTGTATTCTATTTCTTACATGTTTTGGCGTGACGATGCTGATATGCCTAATGTACAACTTGGCACGGTTGCTGAAAAACTAAAGATTAAGCCGGGTGAGGCACATCGTGCGTTAGGGGACTGTGAGACATCTGTGCCTGTATTTAAGAAGTTTATGGATTTTATTGGTCAGTATGCTGGTGTTATTTCTGATGTAAAAATAAAAGACCCCAAGCGGATGACTGGGAAGTATGCTTGTCCTATGTGTGGTTATGGTCTATCATTGCGGACGGCCAAGAGGGGCGTTAATAAGAATAATAAATTTTATGGATGTAAGGGATTTCCTTCATGTCGTTTTACGTGTCAGTTGAATGAGATTGAGCAATACGAGAGGAATGAATAATGAAGATTGCTGTATTGGCTGCTTTTCATAGCCTAGATAAAGGATGGTCGTGCCCGTTGTCATTAATTAATCAGCTTGAATCTATGGGACATCAGGTGATTATGTTCAATCTTTATCAGCTTAATAATGAGAATGTTGGTGTCAGTTATACCGACAATGGCTTGAAGAAATTTTTAGATCAGCAAAATGATTTTGATTTATTCTTGCATATGGATTATGGTATGTTTTATAGTCCCCTTTTAAAAGATGTTAAGATTCCTTCTATAGGTGAAATGGGTGATGATCCTCAGGCATTTTCACGTAATTTGCCTAAAGCGAATTTTTTCGATTTAGTTTTTTCGCCTGACAAACGCTGTGTTCAACAGTATAAAAATCATGGGATCAAAGCTGTGTGGCTTACGCATTGGGCCGATCCGTCTATTCATATGCCTATTTCTGATATAGTCCCCGACAAATTTGTTGTTACTACTTGTGAGACCGGCAGGGGGAACGGCATGATAAATATAATGCGTCAGCAACTTGGTGGTGATATTTGGCTAGATGATAGATATTATTACGCGTTTGAACATACAAAATTTATGCATCGTGGACATGTTGTTTTTCAAAAAAGTCAATGGGGTGAGATCACACGCAGGCCGTTTGAGGCCGCAGCGTGTAGAAAAATGGTTATGCTTGATGAACTAGAGGCTGATACTGGCATTAAAAACATATTCAGGGATGGTGTAGACGCGGTATATTATCATAGCTGGGAAGATGCTGTTGATAAAATCAATTATTATAAAAGCAGACTAGATGAAGTAGCAGATATAGCAAAAAGTGGGTACGAAAGGGTGATTAGCGGACATACCGTCGAGCACCGTGCTAATCGTATTCTTGATTTAGTGGAGACATTATAAATGACCTTGCCCAGGATACCTGACGGACAAGCAATTGACAGGAACAAACAGGTTTATAGAGATATCATCGATCCATATTGTGAGCCTGGTCTTATTTCTATTATGTTTCTGGGGTGTGGTAGACATAATGTGACACGGATATCACTTGATAAACTTTTGTTGTCGTTGAGAAAATATGATGGTCCGACTGAATGGGTTTTTCTAGAGCAGGGATGGGATATTGATAATGATGGTGCCACTAAGAATCTGACGTTATTTAAGAATATCAGTTCTTTGTTAGATAGGTCTATTATTTTGTGTCCAAATAGGAATTATGGTATTAATGTAGCTATTAATCAAATGAATAGTGTGGCGAGAGGACAATATTCTTTATTGATCGAAAATGATTGGATGTGTCATCAAACTACGTCAAAATGGTTATATGATAGTAAGCAAATTTTAGATGAGTATCTTAATATCGGTGTTGTCCAGCTTCGTGCCATAAATGATCCTAACGATAACTACGGTGTGGGAAAAGTCATGTTTAATCCTTTTTCTATACCTATGTGCGAGCATGTTGCCGAACTTGTCGTTTCTTGTGGTACAAAATTTTTATTAGCTAATCATAAGTTTGCTGGTATTAATAACAACCCTAGTTTAATTCGTAAAGAAGTTCATCTTGAGCTTGGTTTTATGCGTGAGCCCGAACTGTGGTCTGACCTTAGGCATGGTGAGACTGATAGAGAAAAGAAGTATATGCAAACAAATTGGAAAACAGCACATTTGATAGATGATGTTTTTTTTCACTACAAACCGTAGGTATTATATGGGTAGCAAGAAGGAAAGAGAATTCACTGTAGCTGTTGACACCAGGGAAAAAATTCCATTATGGGATGTAGATGATAAAAAATTTTTCATAGTACACCAGAAGGTAGATGCTGGTGATTATGCGTTTGCTGATGATGAAATAAAGCACCTTATAACTATTGAACGCAAGAAAAGCTTTAATGAGTTATATGCTAATTTTACACGACACCGTGAACGTTTTTACAATGAAATTAACAGGATGAAAAAGTATAAGAGGCGTTTCATTGTTATCGAACAAAATGCTTCTGATGCACTTAATCCTTTTTCATATAGAACGACCGCAAGTAAACGCAGAGCTGCTATTGCTATTGTTTTGTCGTCAATTATTAATTTGATGCTTCTGCATGATGTACATGTTGTGTTTGCTGGTGATAGTGCCAAGTCTATTATTAGGCAGCTTTTTGTTAAGACATATGAATATTATAAAAAAAATAAGTTATAGGAGGCGAAGCCTTGGACGGTGAGGAACTGAGGAGTAGATTGCGTCGTATAAAAACTGTTATCATCGAAGCTGACAGACGTGCCGACGAAGCGGTTAAAGCTAGAGACGATGCATTTTCTGAGTTGCTGTCGCGATTGAATCAAAAACATGATGAAGCTGTTAGAATAGTCCAAATAGCTCGTTACGAGGCTGTTTTTAAAAGTTTATTAAAGAATGAGAACGAAGAGAATGAAGAGGAGTTCGGTGGGTAGATATGCCAGCTATTTGCACCGATGAGGTTTTAGATGTTTTTGATTCGGAAAGCACGCCCGTACATGCCATGGTACGAATGGGGCAATTTTCGTGGACATGGTTGATCTCCCAGATATACCGTAATCAGAGGGGCAAACCTCTCCGGTTGCTACCCTTTCAGTCTGTGATGTTTGATATTCTATGGAATAAGAAATTTCCTATGATTATGGCATCTCGTGGCGGTGGGAAGACTTTTTTGCTTGGATTATATGCCTTAACCCGTGCTATTTTTTGTCCTGGTAGTAAAATTATTATTGTTGGTGCTGGCCTTAGGCAGTCTGCTAAAGTATTTTCTTATGTCCAGGATTTGTACAATCAGAGCCCCATTATACAAGAGGCATTGCATCATTTCGGTGGGCCGAGAATTGTTACTACCGGGCCGTATATTAAGGTTGGGGAGTTATCTAGTATTATAGCGTTGCCTATCGGCGATGGGGAAAAAATTAGAGGTCAAAGAGCTACTCATATATTGTGTGATGAGTTTGGATCGATCCCGGAAGCGATTTATGAAACTGTTATCAGTCCTTTTGCATCTGTACATGCTGATCCAGAAGAAAGGGTTATGGTTGAGAATTTCTGCTCAAGAGTAGGGGGGCTAGGTGCTGATGATGCATTGCTGGATAAAATACGCGAGATACAGGGCTATGGAAACCAGATAGTTATTTCAGGTACTGCAACATATGAGTTTAATCATTTTTATCGAAATTATATGTCATATAAGATGATTGCAGATTCGCACGGAGATCCCGAGCTTATTCGAAAAGCTATGGAGTATAGACGTAGAACAGATATGCATTCTAATGTTGGGGAAATAGATCCAGAGACCATCAAAATCTTATCAAAGGGATGGAAGAACTATGCTATTCTTCAGATGCCTTATCAACATATTCCCGCTGGATTTTTAGATAATGAAATTATTGCTAAGGACAAGGCGACATTTTCATCTGTAAGGTTCGGCATGGAGTACGAATGTAAATTTGCTAAAGATTCTGATGGCTTCATTAAGAGGTCCTCTATTTTTGATGCCACACCTCAGGACGAGGCTGCTTTCGATATAGAGCTATATGGAGAAGATGGCTTTGATTATGTTATGGGTCTTGACCCAGGTAGACATAATGATAATTTTGGCCTTGTTGTATTGAAGCTTATACCAGGTGGTTCTAAATTAGTATATGCGGACGCGTGGCACGGAAAGGCCTCTCCTCAGACTGGGCGGAAGATACGCCAGATTATGAACCGCTTCAATATAGTCAGAATAGCAATGGATAAGGGTGGTGGCGGTGACTACGTGTCTGATATTTTAGCGTTGCGGGAGCTATGCGAGGAGGGCGAGCTACCTATTTTTCTTGTTAGGGAGCAAATAGAGAACAAAGCGATGCTTGGTGAAGAGGGGTATCATATTCTTGAGTTGGTTAGTTGGCAGGGTTGGATTTCTCAGGCTGCTCATAGTATTAGTGGTGATATTCAGCATAATCGTTTGTTGTTTCCCACATATCCTGATATTGAGCGTATTTATGCCAAGTATGCTACCCATGTATTGAGGCATAGGCGAGCAATGTCTGATGAGGAAAAAATTGAAGTTGATATAATGGTTTTTGGGAAGGATAATGAGGATTTTGAAAAGGTCCAGCTTGGTGTGTGGGACAACGTAGAGGCCACGGTGGATGAAACATGTGCGATCCAGTTAATGGTTACTCCTGGTGGCGTTGAGAAGTTTGAGTTGCCTCCTTTAGCTGAGCAGCCAGATGGTATGGATATACGTAGGCGTGATAGATGGTCGGCTCTTGTGTTAGCGGCTTATGCAGCAAGGGTTTATAGAAACCAAGAGCGAACCAATAAGCCTTTGCCGCCCGGAGGATCTCCCAGTTCTATTTTGTCTGGTAAGAAACGATATAGAAAGGTGAGGAGAAAAGGAAGTGTTATGTACTAGTTTAGTGTATATCCTTGAGTAGATAGCATATAAGCATTTCTTGGCGAAAGGATTAAAATAATAATGAAGAAAAAAGGTGCTAAGGAATCGAATAGACGTAAAAAGAAGTCTACAGCCGTGATTGTGGAAAATGAGCCTTCTAAGGCTATTAAGTCTAGGAATACGTCTGCAAAACGAAGTTCTAAGACACAATATAAGTATCCGTCTGCCGATGCAATTATGCGTGTTAACGCACGTCTTATGGGGGTTGCCACTGGTTCTTATGAGCCCGGTCAGATAGGTGACGCTGTTGAGAGACGTATTATCGAGAAGTATAATACTGTTTTAGGCGAAGATCCTTTGTCTTCGAATGAGAAGTCACGGGGTGAACAAATACAGATTTTGAAAAGACTTGCCACTAGTGACAAAATGAATCATGCCATTATGTCGCAATGTCATATAGCTTATTTGAGTTATGGTATTGTCCGTGTTGTTGTCGATTTGTATGCCGATTTTGCCACTGAGGGTCTTGAGATTTTACACCCAAATAAAAGTGTAGAGAATTTTTATAGAGCTTGGGCAACAAAAGTACATCTTAAAGAGCGTGTCAATAGATTCTTTACCGACCTGTTCGTGTCTGCTAACGTTTTTATTCACAAGATTCGTGCTAAGATTAATCCAGAAGAGGAGCGTAGTATGAGGCGTGCTCAGGCGAATAATGTTGAATTACTTGATGCAAATACGCTGCTTATACGTGGTGGTGGCAATAGTATAGATGTGTGTGTGTCGCCCAATTTGGTGTTGGATAGTGAGCTTACTCCGTTTTTTAAGTTATGTGATGTAGCTGATAAACAGATAAAAAATGGTAATGCAATATGTTCTATTGCTGAGTCACCGGATGTTACTATTGATGTAAATAAGAGGAAAATTCCATGGGAATATATTTCTCTTCCTCCCGTTAATATAGAGAGTCGAGATAGAAATTTTGCTAATCGTGGTAGATGGGTGCTTGTGCTTAATAAAGACGACGTTAGTTCTGTTTCTAATTTTTTACGCATGGTATATGACCCTCATAATAAAAAAACCAAGATTAAGCTACCCCCATCATTATCGGGTAAGCTTGCGAAATATGAAGGTAAATCAAGATATTATAAGGCCGAGGTGTCATTACCGCCTGATGATGTTTATGTTGTCCAGGATAAGAAGTTTGATAATTGGACTTGGGCTATCCCATTTGTTTTTCCTTCATTACGCTGTTTACGTTTTAAGGATAATCTGAGAAACATGGAGAAAAAGTTTTGTAATAGTGTTATTAATTCTATTACGCTTTGGGAGCTTGGAGATCCTGAGAATGGTATATTTCCGGAGGATGAGCATTTTGAAAGACTTGCTGATATGTTGCAGCAGCCTGGTCAAGCTATGAATTTGATATGGCCAGCCCCAATCAAAGGTAGTGTTATCGAGCCGAGGTCCTCGAATGCTCTTGATCCTCGTAAACATGAATCGATTGATAGAGACACTCTTGTATCTCTTGGCATTCCTGATGTTTTGATTGGTGGCAAGGGCAGTAATTTTTCCAACTCTTTTATTTCTGTAGCTACTACTCTTAAGAAACTTGAGGTTGCTCGTGATCGGATAGAAGCATGGCTTATGAATGAGCTTAAAGAGATTGCTGAAGCAATGGGGTTTCGTAAGCTTCCTAGGATTAAGTGGGGCAAAAGTAGCTTGCGTGATAAGAAATGGGAGCAGCAGTTTAAACTTCAATTATTCGATCGTGGCGTTTTGTCTGCCGAAGCGTTACTCAAGGAGGCTGATGAGCACCTTGATACCGAGGTACAGAGGCAGAAAAATGAGAAAAATATCGCCGATTCTACCGGCGTTGGTGTTCTTGATAAACACACTCCTTATTATCGTCCAGCCGATTTGGTCAAGGTTGGTATTATGCCTCCTGGTTGGAAGCCAGAGCGTAACATGTTAGATATTAAGGAGCAAGAAGCCGAGGTTGATATTAAGATAGACAAGAAAAGAAATGATACACTTAATCCAGAAGGTGGTGATGACAAGAAGCCCACTAAACCAGAAGGAAGACCGCCGGGCAAGCAAGACACTCAAAAAAGAAAGAAAAAGGAACCTGTCCCTCGTGGAAATAATGTAGCTGCTTTTATCAAATTTGATTCGCTTAAGGAGCAGGGAGCCAAGTTATTGGATACGGTCGGCTCTATGCTAAAGACCAAGGGGAAGCGGGGGCCTGTGTCTGAGAAATTACTTTACTCTGTCGTAAGTAATTTAACTGCTGGTTGCTCGAAGACAGATATCACAAAGACTATCAAAAGTCTTAAGAGCATAAAAAATAATAAGATAAATGCGTCGGTTAATAAACCTTATGAGTTTTTAGTTAATTATTATAGGGTGAAGTCTATTGACAATAAATTATCTAAAGACCAAAAACGAGATATATTTATTTATGCTTGGGCGGTAGCAAATATGATTAATCTGTTGTAAAATCATGTGTTGTTAGTGTATAATGTTATAGCATATTATTTTTGTACATATTTTTGACCTATAAAGAAGGCAGGTGATATATGTGGCTAATGCAGCTAAAGAAGGTCAAACTGATCCTAAAGCAAAGGTTAGGAATCGTGGCAAAGTAATTTTTCCCGCCAGTTCTAATAAGGTCAAAGACAGCAAGGACCATTTCCCAATCAACGATGCAAATCAGGCACGTAACGCACTTTCTCGTGTATCTCAGTATACTTCAGTTCCGAAATGGTATAGTGGGACTCTTAATGAGTTGCAGAAGGTGGTCTGTAGTGCCGTTAAGAATGCATATTCTGATATCGAGGTTAGTATGAAGAAAAAATCTAAGTCTTTTCGTCTCATGGATTATGAGGAATATCAAAATCTGATTAAGAGTGAGTTTTTTATCATGGTCACATCTCCAGATCCGGAGGATGGACATACACATATTGTCTGGGTAGATAAAAAGGGTAATGGTATGACATCGCCTTATCCAGAAGAAGAAAGTTATTCTAGACATCAGCACGTTATCGTTGGCAAAGATGTTGTACCGTTCACTAACGGATACAGCGTTTCGTTTCATTCTGGATTGCAAGACGCAACAGAGGCTGATTTGAAGGACTCTCTTTCTTGTGGTAGGCGTCGTGACAATAATGATGGGTGTCGTGAGGCGGCAGCAGGTCTAGTTGGTAGGGGTATTCCTGATACTCAAGAGCAGGAAGCCGATGAGCGTATCAGTGGTTATCGCAGGAGTTTAGACAAGATAATTCGTGATAGGCTTAAAAATAAAAAGAAAAAGAAGTAGGTGATGTGAATGGCCTCTCCATTGAACCCGAATTTTGTGAATAGAGTGAATTTGATTGCCGTTGGTCAATCACATAATGCCGCTTTGTATACCGATGGTAGAGCTTTGTCAAGTGGTATTGCTGGTGGTCTTGCTCCTGATGGTGCTCCAGCTAGATCTAAGGTTAATCAAACTTTTACTGGTCCTGAATTACCAGAGAGATCCGAGGTATATTCTTTGCCTGGTTCTGGTTCGTTTAACCCGGAGGTGTAATAATTTATGGCTAGATGTACTAAGTGTGGGGCTGTTCTTTATACAACTGAGCGTGGTAATATTACTATGGACACCGAGTCTAGGTGTGGGTTTAAACACAAAAGTTGTGATAAAGCTATCGGTGTTAAGAAGTTAACAAAGGATATTGTTCCTGTTGTGACGCCGAAAAAGAAAAAAGTTTTTCCTCGTTCATCAGGTGGTGTTGGTGAAACTAGGTCTTCTAAGTTGGATAATGAGAACAAAAATAATGATATAGAAAAAGAAACTTAGTGTATTAAACACTTTGGAGGTAGAGTGTGAGTGACAAGAAACCCTTTAAGACATATGCTTTAGCTAAGGCTACCTTATTTGAACCTAATGATAAGGCCATAGCTAAGACTAATGCTGCTCTTAAGCAAATTGGCGGGGAAAAAACCAAGAATCTTCTTCCACAAACTGATCTTTTATATGTCAAATCCGTTCTTGTTACTGCTGGAATGAATGCTAATGATGATGTTTTTTTTGTAGACGAACTATGGGATGCTCGTTACTCACCTATATTAAAGCCACTTGATTGGCTTCATAACGAACAAGAGATTATTGGCGTTATGTATAATGTTTCTGCTCGCGATATAAATGATGGAGCGGGTATTGATTTAGAACTTGAGCATTATGATAAGCCTTTCGAAATTATATCAGAGGGTGTTGTTTATAAACTTTTGTTCGCCGATCGTGCTAACGAGATTGTTAGGGGAACCAAGGCTGGTGACTTGTTTGTTAGCATGGAGTGCTGGTTTGATAATTATGATTATGTTGTGTTTAATAATGGTAATATAGAGCGTATTATTAAACGCAGTGGTGATACATCGTTTTTAGATGCATCACTTAAGGCTTTCGGGGGCAGCGGCTTTTTTGATGATCCCGATAGCGATGGTTTCAAACGTATTGGAAGAGGGTTACGCAATTTAACCTTTGGTGGTTGTGGATTTGTACCGCGTCCTGCTAATAAGAGATCTGTTATTGAGGTAGTGGGTGATACGGAAGAACCTCATGAGAATAAGGTGATTGAAAGTGACGCAGAACAGAATTTGGTGTGTGCTGATAGTAATAAGGAGGATGTAATGACCAACGAAAAAGATCTGGTTAAAGCGTCGGTTAAAGAGGTTTTAGATGAGCAGGCTGAGGTTAGCCGCATCAAAGATCTTGAAAAGAAAGCAAGGACGCTAGCTACTGTACAAGAAGAAAAAAATAGTCTTGAAGCTCAGATCGAGCTTATGACAAGACAGCGTGATAATATTTTGTCTGCATTTACTGATACAATGCAGGAAATTGTAAAAATCGTTGCCGCTGAGGCTCCGCCTGAGATCGCAGCCATCGATGCCGCAAGCGATGATGTCGAAGCTGCATTCCAAGCAAAGTTGTCGTGGATTCAGAAATCTGTTGGTTCTATGGCCGAAAAAGTTGAGGCTGCTTCTGAGTATAAAGAGAAGCTTGATGCTTTGGCCAAAGATGCACGCAGAAGTGAAGTAAACGAACTACTTTGTGATGTGAATGTGGGGGATGAAGCACTTTCTGGTCTTATTGAAAATGCACTTGCTATGTGTGACGAGGATTATACCAAGTGGTTCGATGAGAAAAAATTACTTATCGATAGTATGAAGGCGGAGTCTTCAGATAATTCTGAGGATGAAGAGTCTGCTGCTGATGGTGGTGAAGATAGTGCCGAAGCGTCTTCTGACGAGAACAACTCTGACGGAGACGAGACTGATAGTGCCGAAGCTGATGAAAATGAAGTCAGCGAAAAGGTGTTGGATAATGTGGAAGAAGATGACCAGCCGAATTTGGCTGGTGCCACTAGTGAGCCTGAAGATAATGATCCAGATGGCGTAAAACAGCTTGCGGCTGATCTTCACCCCACAGAAGAGAACGAGGACAATGAAGACGAAAAGTCTGAGTTTGATTTTCTTAACCATGATGAATAATGTGTGAAGGAGGTGTTAAGTAGATGGCTCTTAAAGAGGATCGTCAAATTTTTGAAACAAGTGTAAGCTTTGCTTCATCTGGTACTATGGAGAGAGGTGGAGTGGCAAGTATTATCCCGTGGGCTGATGGGCTCGTGTATTATGCTGCTGGTAGTGGACAAACGCCTCATGGTATCGTACTTGATGACATTGAGTCTTTGAATCCTATGACGCAACCCGAGTATCTGCAAAGAAATGTTTCTCCTGCGGGTGCAGCAGTTGGCATCGTGACGAGAGGTGAGGTCAAGACAGATATGATTGATACTGGCAATACTACTTATGCTGCTGGTCAGCCTTTGTATCTGTTAGGTAATGGAAGAATCACTAACATTGCTTCTGTTGTCGGGACGTTGGATGTGCGTGTTGGCACTTGTTTGTCAACTAGGGATTCGCAAGGTTTTATCAAGATGAGAGTTGAATTATAAGAAGGGGGTGAAAAATAGATGTCTTATGCAAAGAAGTATAGCGAAAAATCAAAGGATGCTCTTAGGAGAGCGGCTTCTGCTAACAAGGAGATTCGTGAGGATGCTCAACAAGCTCTTGCTCAGGCACTGACCGTCCCTCTTCGTAAAGCTATTTTCGACAGGGATAGTCTTGGTGAGATCTTCGTAAAAGAAGTTCTTGAGCCGGGTGGACAGGCCAATTATCCGCTTGATTTCATCAAGCCTGGATACGAGGACGAGTTTGTCGCTTTTACTCTTCCTAAGCAGGGGAGAATACCGGAGAGACATGTGGAAGGCGACGAGCTTTGGGTCCAAACTTTTCGCGTTGGTAATACCATCGATTGGGATATTTCTTACGCTGAAAATGCTCGCTTTAACGTTATTGAGAGATGTATCCGTGCTTATGAAGACGGCTATATCCGCAAGAATAACAGTGATGGATGGCGTACTATCCTAGCTGCTGCTGATGGTCGTGGCTTGATTGTTTCCGCTACGGGTGCGGCTCCTTTTACTGGGGCGACAGTTGTTCCTACTGCTGCTGCCGGTCAGTTTACTAAAGAGCTTGTGTCTCGTATGAAGACTGCCATGATGAGAGGTGCTGGCGGGAATGGGCCTTACGCTGGACGTTTGACCGATCTTTATCTGAGCCCTGAGGCTATGGAAGACATCCGTGCCTGGGACGCGGACGAGGTTGATGAGTTCACACGTCGTCAAATCTTCGTTAACGAGGAATATGGTCTGGCAAGTATTTATGGGGTAACCCTCCATGAGATGACCGAGTTCGGTATCGGACAGGAATATCAGAACTTCCTTACTAACGTTACTAGAACTTCTTTTCCTGGAAGCGAAGTTGAGTGGTGCGTAGGTCTTGACTTGTCTACCAAGGATTCGTTCCTGATGCCTATTCGTAGAGAGCTAGAAACTCTTGATGATCCTACACTTTACAGGCAGATGAGAATGGGTATTTATGGCTGGATGGAACATGGCTTTGCCGCTTTGGACCCTCGTAGGGTAATCCTGGGCTGCTTCTAAGGTTATGTCATTTATTACAGTTTAGCAATATATAGAGAGGGATAATATCTCTCTCTATTTTTTTTTATTTAGTGTATATACATACATCAAGTCTTACTTTACAATCGGTCCCTTATGGCCGGTGGGGTGGAGGCGAAGAAAACAAGATATGATGGAGGAGGTTTTAGATATGGGTATGAGAGGTACACTTAACGCGAGAGGTTCTCAGTTTCTTCGTGGTGTTGCTTATGTGAGGCATTTGGGAGATGAGGGGTCTGCTGGTAGTCCAGCCGGTCACGTCGCATTAAGACCTGATACAGACCATGTTGTTGGGTTTACATCAGGTATCCCATCAACTGCCGCGACGGCTGGTAGTGGTATCACAGTTCCAGCACAGGGCGTTTATAAAGCCAAGGCTTTTGTGCATGTATCTGGTATGGCTCCCGTGCCTGCTGTTGTGACTCAGGCTGGTCCTCAGTATGGTATTGGTTTTACTCTTGATGGTGCTCCTATTCAGCAATCTCGCAATATTTTCAACGCCGCTTCTGGTGTCGGTAGTAATGGCGTAGCAGCGAGTTCTCCTCAAGTTACAAGACTCGAAGCAGAAGCCACTTTCTTTGCTCGTAAGAATGATGTTCTTCGGGTTGTCATCCGTGGCAATGGAGACGCTGGTGGATTTACTCTAGTCGGACAAGATGAGCTTAGCGGTGCTAATGTGCCGATGACTGTTCCTGCCGCTTTTGTACATCTACAAAGAATACCTACTAAGGAGCTTGGTTCTGACACATACCTTGTCTAACAGCTTATAATGGGGTGACTCCATAAGGAGTCACCCTAATACTCTTAGATTAGGAGGAGTGTGAATCATGACTACCTTAACGGGTGATGGTGGCATTTATGATGCTGTACGTATCGACGCAGGCGATCCTGATGGGGTTGTATTCGTTGATGCTTTTTTGAATCGTGTGCTACAGAAAGCTGTGCGTAGACTCAATAATACGCTTGGTTTGTCTGTGACTAATCGACCAAGAGGCGTTCATGGATACAAATCTCTGAGTGTCGCTCCTATCACATATAACATCTCAGGTAACAGTATTGACCCAGACAACGACGAGCTTGCTGACATGATAGTATTGATGATGGAATATATTATCAAAAAAGGCGAGGTCGCTGCTCTTAAGAGACTCAATGCTGCTTATGGGGGGGCATTTTCCACCAATGCGGAAGCAGATGATATATCTGTAAAAAATGCTGATGGTGTTGATGTAAGGATGGGGGCAAACAGACTTGCTACTAGAGCAAGATTATTTACTCTTGATTTAGAAACAATCATAAAAGAGTTAAATGAAGCGATAAAAAGATTTTTATTTCGTCAAACTGGTAATTATAGTAAGTTGGTTTATTAAATGTTATGCTTGTTTGGTTGCGAAGCCCATTTGCTATTGGTCTTATTCCCGAGACTGGTGGTAGAATATATGGATATAGGCTATGCTATGATCCTTGTGAAATATCTTATGAGCTATACAAGAGACATAAGAAGATTTTTAAATTAGCTCCTTATACTACTAAGTGGCTACGCGAGAATTATGGTGCAGATTTTACTCCAATTTTTTTTACGTATGATGAGGTTATGGATATGCCTTATAAGGCATTACATAGGCTCGCTTATGAAATGAATCTAGGATTTCGTGGTAATCCATCTATTAAAAAACTTAGGCTTGCTATTCGTAGATCATTAAGGAGCAAATAACTATATGGGACTGAAGCCACTAAGGACACAATACATGACAAATAGGGATGATTTTTGTCATCCTCGCACAAGCGAGCGTGGTGGTGTTTTAACTGCTGTCACTGTGTCTGGTGTTGAGTACGCTGATTATTCTGCTGATCCAAGTGGACTCGGCATTTTAGGTATTAAAGCGAATGATCATGAGTGGATGGAGTTTGATAGACAGGTGTCTAACTATGGTGATGTTAGACGCGTAGCCCAACTAGATGATATAGCTTATATAATAACTGGTGGTGAAGTTGTAACTGATTGGGTCCATCCAGATTACGCCTCTTCTATAAAAGCGGGTGATGCTGCTTATGCTGGTCCTTCTGGTTTGTTGGTAAATGACCAATCTTTTGCTGGTCGAAAAGTGGGCACTTTTCTTTGTAGTGTTGGTTCAACGCAATTTAATTTACAGAGACATGATACTTATCTTGTTTTATATGGAGGCGGTGGACTAAGTTATGTATGGACCGATCCACAAACAAAAGAAATAGAAGAAGTAAATACGACTAAGGTATTTTTATCTGTTGCTGGGTGGGTTAAATTAAGAATAGAACTGAGTAGTGGTTAATTATGGTATTATTGCCAACAAAAGAGGATTTTTCTCAGGCTTCAGGCACGATACCTTTTGGTATTATGGAGCGTTATTACGAGGCTATTATGGACAAAACCTATGTCCAGAATAGTGGCATAGCTCGTCAAATTATATTACATCTTGAGCCATCACGTACTGAAGATAAAACAGTGCAGGCACAGAACAATCCTGGGGCTTTTAATCCGTATTTTCAGGGGGCGATGAGACCTACTGCTGGTGGTAAAAATAGGAGTGTTGAAATAACTCCTCGCGATATACCGTATATGGCCCAGATTAGACATGGACCTAAACCAGATGATGATACAAATGGAATCGGTGCGTTAGCACAAGATGAGTGTGCTACTACTTTAGCTATTGAATGTTTGCCTGATTTGGAATCTTGTTTGTCAGCTACGATTGATGATATGCGATTTACTAGATTGGGTGGGCATAGGCCAATTGGTTTTATGACTAAAAAATTTGTTATACAGAAGTGGAAACGTAAACAGGAGACTGTGGTGTAATGGTTGAGATTTCTATTGATTTAAATAAAAGATCTAATAGGAGATCTCTTATGTTTGCTGTTACTAATAAATGGAACAAGGCTGTTGTTCTGGCTGCTCCTGCGATTCAAAAGGAGTTGCGTAGTCAGTTGATTACTGGTGGCGGAGCGATGATTCCATTTAATAAAACGCTTGTTTGGACATATATGCATCAGCCAGGAATTTTGGCTGAGCTTGGTTTTATGTCGCTTAAACCATTTGATGATTTGTTAGATGCTTTACGTAGTACTATTGATGTATATACATCTCGTGCTAAGCGTAAAATGTTAGTTATCAATATGTTTTCTTTGAGTGCTATCGCTGGGATGACAATTCATCCTTCTGCTGGGACTGGTCAGCTAGGTGAGGTTTCTTGGTTTGTTGATTGGGTTGTTCGGGGTAGACCTATCCGCAGATATGATTTTAAGACTACCGGACCTCCTGTACCAAGGTCATCTAGGTTGGCAGGCCCAGAAGCTGGTTTGATGGTTCCTGCTCGTGGTGGATTTTGGAGCATACCTCCTTTTAAGGATGATATTTTGAGGTGGTTGGATAATAACGGAAGTCATATAAAGTCTTTGATTATTAGTCAAATTAGGAAAGCTGTGAAGCGGGTATAATTATGGGTTTATATAAGCATAGATCGTTATTAAAATTAAATATGAAAATGCTTCTTGATTATGAGTTTGTCAGAGATGGTAGATATAGTAATGTTGCTTCTGGTCAGCAATATTATGATGGTTCGGACATGAGTATTTTGCAGTGTGATACAGAGGCGTCTAACCAGTTTGGTATGCAGGCCGGTCAGGTATGGCAAAGCATTTCTCGTAATTGGGTTTATGAATCTGGTGTTGTTCTTAACGACACGATAGGTATCAGGGATAATGCCCTACCTATTGTTTGTTCCGGTGTTTATGTCGATGGTATTTTTAAGGCTACCGCGTCTTCTCATCCAGATCATGATGTTTCGTATTCGCATCACGTTGATTGGATCAACGGGCGTGTTATTTTTGATTCTCCTGTATCTTTAACGTCTAATGTACAGGCTGCTTTTGCTTATAAACATGTTCGTGTTACCTTTGAGGATGATTTTAATAATGAATTACAGCAGGGGTATTTAGAGTCGAAGTATTTGACTAATCCGTTAGTGTCTAATAATTTAGCTTATCCGTCTGGTATGGCACAGCCTTTTCCGGCTGTTTTTGTCGAGACTGCTAGTCGTAGATGGAAACCGTATGAGCTTGGTAATAGGAGCTTAACGGCTCATGATAGAGTTATTTTTCACGTATGGACACTTGATGGTATGACGAGGGATGATGTTATGGATATTATTTCTTATCAGGAAAGAAAGAGTATCCCTATGATTGACTTCAATTTAGCACCATTGCCTTTGTCTGGTATTTATAATGAGATTTCTCCTGAGTATATACCTTATCAGGAGTTGTTGAAAAATCCGGTTGTTAATGTAATAGGTTCTACGTATGGGACGGCACATGCTATTGGTTACAATATGTTTATAGAAGATACGGAATCTATGAATGATGCAAGGTATGCCGATTTTGAGCGTGGTCGTGTCGAATGTATAGCTATTGTGCATCAATTTCATCCTAATTTGCCTATAGGAATAAATACTGGCTCTTTTGGATTTAAGGGCGGGAATGAGAACTTTTAGTGTATTGTATTAAAGACGGTTAGTTTAATTAGCTGACAGAAGGAGGTGTAGTAGAGTGGCAAACAAGAGAGTTTTTTACGCTATTGAACAAGTGGCGGTAAAAGATAACTCAGCGAACCCTACCAACGAAGTGGCTTGGTGGACTGCGAAGGAATTTCCTACCGGATCTATGGCTTCTGGTGTAGATAGTGTCGGTGGTATTTGGGAAGTACCTCGTGGTATGCAGTCCGTTGGTATGTCAACTACTTTCAACCTTGAAGAGACTTTCGAGCTTGGTCAAGTTGAAGTATATGAGCAGTCAGAGCGTCAACCGGATGTTGAGTGGACGCTGAATAGGGTTGTTGATGGTACGAAGCCGCTGTGGTTTATGTTAACCGATCCCGCTTATGGTAATAACCTTGTGGGACGAACAGCAGATTACCGTGTTGATGTGATGTTAACCATTTATCCTGATACGCAGTATCGTGCTGATAACGATCCTCTGTCCGCATGTCTTGGTTCCGGTATGTATTTTTCTAGTATGACTTATACATTTCCTGTAGACGGTGCGGTTACTGAGGAAGCCAGTCTTATTGGTAATGACAAGATATGGTCTGTGCTTGATTCAAGCATTTCTGGTCTTGATGAAGATGTCTTGTCGGCCCCTCAAACTGGTTATGAATGGGAGGCTCCTGTTGGTATTCCTTCCGGTGTTTTTGGCTGGGATAATATTGCTGGGGCACAGGAAGTTGCTGGTCCTCCTTCGAGTGCTGGAACTATCGTGATGGGTTCTGGTGTACAGAGACGCGAGGAAGTTGATCTTCGTAGATCTGTTTTGCCTAACGATATCCCAGGTGTGTTGACGGCTTCTTTTTCTGGTTTAGCTTCTGTTTATCTTGATGGTATACCAGATAATAATGGTCAGCCGACTCGGACAGTTCAGGTTGGTGATTCTAATATCGATTATGTTGCCGAGCATATTCAGAATATAACATGTACTGTTGATTTAGGGCGTTCTGATATTTTTGAACTTGGTTCAAAGCGTGCTTATCACCGTGCTGTTTCTTTCCCGGTTGAGGTTACTTGTTCTGTGGAAGTTATTACAGCAGATGGTGATTTGATTGATGCCAGAGCGTTGGATTCTGAGGATAACACGGTAGCAAACAATACTATTATTATACGTACCGTGGACGGTCTCCAGGTAGACCTTGGTGATTCTAATCGTCTTGTTTCTGTTGATGTCGCTGGCGGCGAGGCCGGTGGTGACAACCTGACAGTGACTTATAATTATCAATCTTTTAACGTTTTTAACGTTACTCATGATGCATGGAATCCTAATCATAGGGTTATCATTTTCGAGACTGGTAATTCTAGGTTCAACCAGGGTGCTCCTTCTTATAAACGTACCGATTTCGGTATATAATATTTATGATTGTGGGGGAGGATTTTCCTCCCCCATTTTCTGTTTTTTGGAAGGGTTGTGTTATGATTAAGAAAATAGTTTGCATATTTTGTTTAGTGTGTGCTATATTTGGGGCTATTTGTCTGAGTGGTTGTGTTGATATTGATGAAGCAATGCCTCATTACGGTATGAAGAACCAATATTCTAGTAATTAATATTTATATCATATATAAGTATAAACAAGGTACAAAATGGAATACGATAAGATCGAAGAATATATCGCTAAGATTCTGTGGGGGAGGCGTATAGTCATCTTAGATGATGAGGCGTATGTTTTTCGACCTTTAACTATTGATGAAAGAAATCGTGCATTATTTGTGTACGAAAAAGCATGCCAAGATTACCAATCAGCACTTCTTTCCAGCGATCAACTTATTAGAAAAGCCCGTGAACAAGGGGCATGGTCTAGTGTCGATGATAACTATTATAATAAATTTGATGAACTTATAAAAGTTGCTAGTGATCAACTAGAAAACGCTAGTGTAGCACAAAAGAAACGTATTGAGAAACAGATTAAGAAAGCAGAAGACAGAAGAAATTCTGTTATTTCTCGTTATAACCATATTACGTCTCATAGTATTGAACAACAAGCAAATGAAGATAAGTTAAAATATATTATTCGGTGTGTTACAGAGGACCTAGATGGTAACCCCGTATGGGGATCTGGTCGTTGTTTTGATGACGACACGGATCATACTTTGTTAGTCAGGCTGATATCTGCTTATATAGAAAAGAAAAATGATGTTTTTGATGTAGCTACTATGAGAGCTATAGCACGCTCTCCGCAATGGCGTATTCGGTGGAATATAGGTAAGAAAGACCCGAAGACGCTTTTTGGTTCTGATATTAGGGACATTGGAGACGTTCAGCTTGGGCTTATATATTGGAGTCAAGTTTATGATGGTGTTTATAGTATGGTAGACGGACCATCTGATGAGATAATAGAAGACGATAAGCGTTTAGATGAGTGGTTGAAAAAGCATCAAGAAGAGGAAAAGACGCGTAAGGTTAACAGGGCATTAGATAAAGAAGGAAAGACCAAAGGCTTTTTCGATCGAAAAGGTAAATTTCATGCACACGGCAAGGGGGCGTTGAACCACAAAGAGGTTGGTTGCTGCTTAAATGGATATTATAACGAGGATGGTTTTTTTGTTCGTTATTCCAAAGAAGAGAAGCAGGATATATTAAACGAATTACATCAGCGAAATAATCCAGCGGTTAGACAGATTTTGGGTAGTGAATACAAAAAGCTTAAGGACGATGGCGGATCATTAAGAGAGGAAAGATTGCGAAAGGGACGAAATCGTATGCTTATGAGTAAAGTTACTCAATAATTAAGGAATTCTATTGATGTATAAAACACGGACTATTTCTAAGAATATCAGCGGACGGACCAAGTTTTTGTCGGCTAGAATGTTTCAGTTGATTGAACTCAGTATGCCAGATATCATAGAACGAAAAGAGTGGCATGATGTAAGAAAAAAAATACTTGATGTTATGAATCAGATTTTGAGGGGAAACAAAGAAGACCTCAAAGACTGTGATATTGTTTATAGACCGATAGCTGTTAATAATAATGGCAGAGTTAAAGTAAAAGCATCATCTGATATAATTAATTTATTCAGAAAATTAGATTTTCAAAGTGATCCGTTTTTAGTTTTATTGAAATCAAGTATGCATGATATAGATATTATGACTAGTGTATGTGATGAGTTTGGTTTTGGCAAAGTCACATTTGACGCAGACAATAATGTTTATTATACTATTGTTGGTGAGCAGTGCTTGGATGTTTTGTCAATTTTCGATCTTATAGTACTTCCACAAGAAGTCAAGAAAAAGTATTTAGATTGGCGTAAAAAATTAAAGGCATTTTATCAGGAGAATAATAATGCAAGATAGTGATAATGTAAGTAAAATTATTAAGACAAAGGACGCTGATGGTAAAGACATAGATTTGTGTTTGCTTCCTAATAGTTTTGAAGTATCACGTAAATGTGATATTGAATTTCGTAAAGCGTTTGCTGGTGCTCTTCAGGAGGGTGTTTATATACATGATGTTTTAAAAGAAGTTTTTGAGAAGCAAGGAGTATGGACCAAGGAGCATGAAAAAGATTTTAAGCGACTTGGTGTTGAGCTTCAGGCACATATATTATTGCTTGAAAAATATAAGACGGCAAAAGATAAGACTAATGCTAAAAAAACTGCGTTAAAGCTTGTCGAAATTCGTAATGACATTATGGCTATGAATGAGAGAAGACAGCAGGCTTATGTTTATTCATGCGAGGGTGTTGCCAACGAGGTACGTATGGAGGCTTATATAGCTTATGCAGCCGTTGATGCCAGTGACTATACTAAGAATTATTATAAAAATTATGAAGATTTCAAACTAAGACGAGATGAACAAGCAGCCGTTGATCTTTGGGCATTTTATCTTAAGCAGATGATGAATGAGAACATGGGATTTATAGAAACATTGCCCGAAAACCGTTTTTTGGTTGAGATAGGTTATTTGACTGATGATCTTAAGAAGGCTATAAAAATTAACAAAGGAGTTAAGGAGGCACTTGATAAGGCCAAAGAATTGGATTCTAAGAATGTTAAGAAAAAGAGCGGGAGTGCCAAGAAAAAAACCGTGGCAAAAAAAAACGAATCAAATAAGAGGAAAACAAAGAAGAAGAAAAAGACTCGCCGTTAGTTTATACAGGGAGGCGAATATAGATGGCTAGCGATATGCTACTGACTGCAAAAATTAAGTTTACTGATGTAGATATATCTAAGGTCCAGTCCGTATTAGCTAAACTTAAGGGCATTAAAGTCCCTATAGATACTACGGCTATAAATCAAGCACAACAACGCATGGCCGCCCTTACTTCTCAGTTAAGGAGAACGCAGGGACAGGCTGCTGCTTTACAACAACAGTATGGTCGTTTTAGGCAGCATAATAGGTCTATTCAAAATGCTCAAAGGAACATGAACCGATTGGGTACTTCAACTAATCGGGCTAGAAGACATATGTTATCTTTGAGTGAAAGAATGCAGGAGATTGCACCTCGTGCCTTAGCCTTCCGTATTGCCACCACTCTTATTAATGGTTTTGTTAATGCTATTAGTGATGCTATAAATTTTATACGTGAGATGGATCAGATTCTTGCTGATGTTAAAAAGGTGTCTGGTTTGACAACTCTTGAGTTGGAGTTGATGGGTGATAAAATTATAGAGGTTGCTAGTAATTATGGTATTGCAGCCAGAGAAGTTGCCGAACAGTTTAGAACTATTATCCAGGCTGGTTTTGATGCCAGCAGGGCTTTTGATGTAGTTGCTCAGGCGGCAGAGGGTGCTGCGGCTACTACATTGAATTTTGGTCAGGCTACTGAGGTTCTAATTCAAACTATAAAAGTATTTGGTGATGAAGAAGCAGATACAATTTTTGATCGAATTGCCGTTGCTGAGTCTACAGCCGCTGCTACTGCTACTGATGTTCAAGAAGCGATGAAACGTAGTGCCGCCACTTTCAGAGAAGTCAATGCGTCTGTTGATGATATGATTGGCTTGATTGCTGCTTTGCAGGAATCGAGTCGTCGCGGTGGTGCTGTTGTTGGTACGGCTTTTAGGACTATCGCTACGCGTATTATTGCTGGTGATACGGCTAAGGCTGTTGAAGATCTTGGCGTAGCTACCAAGAACGCAGATGGTACGCTGCGTGATTTTGGCGAGTTATTGGGTGAACTTAGTCTTAAATTTAAAACTTTGACCGAAGCCGAGAAGGTACAGGCTGGTACTGTTATTGCTGGTCGTCGTCAGTTTGAGTCGTTCTTTCAGATATTGAATAGTCTTGATAAAGCACAAATAGTGTCTCGTGAGTCGGCTAGGGCTCATGGCGAAGCCCAGAAGCGTGCCGCTATACAGGTTGAGACGATTAATGGCTTAATGAATCAATTAAACAATTCGTTTTTAGCCGCTGTTAGGGGTGTTAATGACCTTGTTCCTGTCCTTGGTATATTTAAGCAATTAATTAAGTTATTGAATACTTTGCTGACTACAGCAGATGGTGCCGTTGCCAAAGTTGCTGCATTGGGTGCTGCTTTTATAGCTATGAAGGGTACAGCAAAAGTACTTGGTCCTTTGTTTGGTGGTCTTACTCGTGGTGTTGGTGGTCTTGTTGGAGTCGGTGGTGGCCGTGGCCGTGGTGGAGGCATCCCCGGACGCAATATTACTGTTTTGCCAGGCATGGGTCTTCCTGCACGACATCAAAGCCGTGTTGTCGGTGGTGCTTCTGGTGGTGGACCTGGGGCTGTTCAGGCGACCAAGGGTATGATGAAGTCTCTTGCTGGTTTTAAAACTATTGCCGGTGGGTTCGCGTTGGCTACTGCTTTTATGGGATCAGAGATTAAGGAAGCTGGATTTTCTATGGAAGATTTCGGCTTATCAGCGAATGCTACTACTGAGGAAATCGAATATGCACGCAAGGCTTTTGAGGACACTAAGGGCGGTGTCAGAAGATTTGCTGACGAACTTGTTTCTTCTCTTGGTCCTACCGCGATGGGTTTTATGATTAACCCTGTCGTCGGGCTTGGTGTTGCTATTTTGCAGGCTGGTCCGAGGATATGGAATGCTATTGATACGTATGTTGAAGCCAATAAAGCCTATGAAGTTGCTGTGAGGTCTCGTGGCATCCCCGCGACAATGGATTTAGCTGATGCTATTGAGGAACTTGAGAAGGAAGGCAGAACAGCAGAGGCTGCTATTTTACGTTATAAAGATGAAATAGGTAAGCTTAGTGCGGATCTTGTTAGAGTAAGATCTGCTGGTGAAACAGAGATGGCTGATGATATAACAAAGGCAATAGAAACTGCGGACATTAAGCTTAAGTTTTTTGAAGATGCTGAAAATCAGGCGTCTGCCCTTGGTAGTCGCGTGAGTGCCATTTTAGAAGAATTTAAAAAGCAGGCAGAGGGCGTCAAAATGTCTGCTCAGGAGATGCGTGATAATATTATCAAAGCACTTTTGGGAGACCCTAATGTTGAAAATGTTGCTCAAGCAGAGGCGATATTAACATCTGGCGATATTTTTTCTGATGTAATGAGGCAGGCTGGTTATGATCTTGAGTCGGTTGCCAAGGGTGGTAATTTATTACTTCAGGTGGTTGATCAATTTAATGATGCTGTTGTCAAATTGTCTACTACCAGGATAGACCTATCGACGATTTTAGATTCTGATGCATATATAAATGCTGTCCATGATATGAATGTGGAAACATTAAAGATGGCATCTGCTTCTTTAATATATAGCGAAGGTATTACTGACAGTATAGCTCTTAAGCGTGAACAAGCCCAGCTTGAGCTTGAAATTGCTCAGGAGTCGAATAAGAAGCAGCAGAAATTATTTAAAACAAACCTTGAGGCATTTGTTGAATCAATAAGTGAAATGAAGGGATACAGTGCTGCTCAGAGTACTATGTTCACAATGGATATGGAGAAGTTTTTCAAGTCCGTTTCTGCTAATGGCCAGGGCGTCGTAGATGCGGAGGCTGCTCTTAGAGGATTAACCGAGCTTCTTCAGGGTAGATATGTACAGAGCACGGAAAAAAATATAAAATTGATACAGACTCTGCATGGTTTATGGCTGGATAATGAAAAAAGTTTATCTAAACTTAATCGTTCACAAATTAAGCATAAAAAAGTTGTGGACGATACAGATCTGGAAAGGCTTGTCCGTCAGTTAGAGGAAGAAAACAAAGTTAGGGAAAGAAGCATTGAGGTTATGGAAGCTTCACGTAGGCTTCTTGAGGGCACAGATATCGATTCAACTAATTTAATGGAGGTCCAAAGTGTGTTTGAGGCTTTGGCTGGCGGGTCTATAGAAACAAGTAGCGGTATGGCCAAGCTTTTAAAGTCCATTGATGAATTTGAAAATCCTGTGGCGAAACTAAGTCATGAAATACAACGAGCTATAGGTGACGGGATTCATGAAGTTGATGTTTTGAAAAATAGAAATGATAGTATAAAGGAAGAAATAGATAGACTTAATGAAGCCAATAAGGCCGGTGATAGAAATGCCGAGATTGCTAAACGAGAAGCAGAAGTATTAGAGAACGAAAAAGATATTATGTTAGCTCGTATTAATACTATTAAAAATGTAAATGATTTGAATAACAAGCTTAGGTCTGAAGAAAAAGACGCTGCTGAAAAGTTAGCCGATGCACAGAGTAAGCTTATCAATGCGTTTATGAATCTTGAGGATCAGATGGCTGCTCTTAGTGAAGAAACATTAACCGCTATGACCCAAGAAGATATTAATGCTCAGAATGATTTAAAAGACGCACAGCAGGCTGTTATAGATTCTACGGAATCGTTAGCCGATGCTTATGCTGACCTTGTTGATTCACAGTTGAATCTTGGTGATGCTATAACAGGATATAGGATTGGTGTATCGTTAGCTGCCCGTGAGGTAGATGTTATACGTGGTCGTATACGTGGTTTTTCTGACCAGATGCGTTCTTTACAAAATGTATATACTGATATTTTAGATACCGCAGTTATGACAGAGACAAAACGTCTTGAGTTAATGCAAGAGATGGCGTCAGCACAGTTAAGTTTGGTGGAGTCTGTTATTGATGAAACTAAGTCGATAGGTCAGCGTCTTTTTACTGCTACGGCTGAAGAAGCAACTGACTTGGTAAGTGGATTTGCTGCTTTAAGAACTGTTATAGAGCAGTTCCAGGGAGCCGGTGGGTTCGGTGGGTTGGACATTAATGAATTTGGTAATGCTTTGATGAATTTACCTCAGGCTACTCGTCAGGCCATGGTGGATGCACTCGGTATGCTCCCGGAAACCGCCACTCTGGGAGGATTAAGTAAACAAGAGATAGAGAATATATTATTTGGTGCTGCTGTTGGTGAATCTCAGGAGGCTAATATACAAAATATAAGTGATTTAACCGAAAGACAAACAGATCTTATGGTTGAAATAGCCGAATTAAATAAGACGGGCATAATATCAGCACACCAGCAGCTTGATGCAGCAGAGGAACAACTATCTTTGGCCGAAGAGCAATTAGCTTTGGATGAAATAATGCTTGAAAGAGCAGACCAGAATGTTGTTGATGTCAGAAATGAGATTAGGTCGGCAGCTTCGTTGTTGAATATTACTCAGGAAAAAGTTGGTGAAGTAGTTGTTGGTGGAGTAATGTCTGCTACTGATTCAGATATGCATCAGAGAGCAACGGAGCATGCTTCAAGATTGGCAGAATTAGAGCGTATTGGCGTAAACACCGATGGTTTACGCGATGCTTTTTTATCTCTTAAGGAGAGTGGTATCAATGTGGCCAAACTAGGTGGAGCGGCACATGGCAATATACCGCGTAATTTTGCTGCTGGTAATACGAATATTGCTGGTTTAGTAGCTGCATATATGCGTGAGAAAAGAATGGGACCTCCAGGATCTCGTCCTGTAATAGCAAACGATTCTGAGTGGATTATACCTACGAGATCTAAGGGGAATGTCAAGAATTATCAAGCTGGTAACAAGAGTGCCATACCCATCGAAAGTAGAGAAATTGTTAGCTTGTTGAGCAATATTTTGGAAGCCGTTCAGGCACAGCCTACGGTTGAAGATAGTGCCCCTACTACTGGTGCTATAACACCCGAACAGAGAATTGAAGCTATTATTAATGTCAATGCTGAACAAAAGGTACAAGTAACTGGTGCATCTAGTGTAGCCAACGCTGTTGCTGAAGCAGTTAAAGATGGATTGAATGGATATGTTACGGATGATGCTATGGAGGCTATCAGTGCCGAGATAATGGAGATACTTAGTGTATTGAGAGAAAGAGGACTTACTAATATATTTGGAAGAGGATAGTCATGACAACCGAAAGTAAAACTAGGAATTCTCCCGCTAGTATAGTAGAGGTCCATTATGGCGAATATCGTCTTATACCTGCTCCATTAATTCAATGGACCGAGGAGAGCGAGCATGACCCAGATACAAAAGGGCGTACCGTACAACGAACTAGATTGAAGCTCGATGGTACTTTTATTATTTTACCAACCGGTACCTATGAAGGTATGTTCGAGATGCAGAAAGCGTTACGTAAAGCCTTTAGTGTTGATGGTCGAGAATTTCGCATCTTGGCTGGTGCTGGTAATACAACGTTGCCTTCTGGTGCTCCGATTGTCAGTGGCATGTTCCCGCTAGTTACTAATGTAGACATAGAGGCTGACTTGCAACACAATAGGGTTGATTATACAGTCGATCTTGAGGTTGAAGCGGCGTCTACTAGTGGTCAGGCGTTTGAAAGTCTAACCGATACGTGGGACTTAACAGAAAATCCGGATGGTTTATATCTAGATGTTGTGCATAATGTGTCGGCTAGAGGTATTAACACTTTAGCTTCTGGAACAAACGCTGTACATAATGCCATCAATGCCGTTTATCCACTTCTTGGTGTTGACAAGATGCCTTATTATTTGCCATATTATACGGAGCCAAATGCTAGCGGTGGCGGCACTGTACAAATGTATCATGTTGCCGTTAATCGTACCGAGCAGATAGACACAAGGGGTGGTAATTATTCTGTTACGGAGAGTTTCATTTTAGCTTCTGGTACTGACCCATATGTGCATAGTGTCAACTCTAGTTTCGATGAAGACGAAGATGGCATAGCCACAGTTAAGGTTAATGGCAAGATACAGGGCTTGGGGCGTAGTAATTTTAATGGTGATAATGGCGGTATTGCTTTTGATAGAGCCCTTAATGGTTTTTCGACTGATATACAGCCTAACTTACCATCTACTGCTTCTGGTGTGTATTTAAGATACAAGAGTGGGACTTTATATACGACCAATCATCTTGGTTTTTCAATCAGTGAAAACAGAACGCGTGGTACTATCAATTACAGTATTAGTTATAATGATGACCCAGCAGAGAATTTGCCTAGCGGTATTGTTGAGGCGACATCATCAGTACAGCGTACAGATGGTATACGTCTTTATGGTTCGCATCCTATTCCGTTTCGAAGATTAGGCAATGTTGTGCAGGATATTAAAACAACCACCGAGGGACAAATGGTTATTACTGCTTCAGCTAAAGCCGAGAATACTGGTGATGCTACAGCAGATACCAATAGAGCTATTTTACATGTACAAGATGAAATTAATAGATTAAAACCTAATTCTGCTGATTTTCAAACCCTTAGACCTGGTGCGATGACTGAGAATCATAGCGACAAGGAACTTACTGCTCAAGCTAGTGTGACCTATATTTTTACTATTGATCTGGCTAGTGTTTTTGAGGTGGATAGTGATATCGCGTTACACACGCTTTAGGAAGGATATTGACGATGGTTAATGTACCTATAGTGGAAATACGAGAATGGGAAACCACAAGCAACCCTTCTGGTATTCGTATATCTGATGACACGGATACGTTGAACGCTAGTGGGTTTTTAGGAAGCCGTGGTACCGCTGCTGGAGATACTTTGATTTACCAGCCCCTTAATACAACTGTGTCTGGGCAAGTTAGTGATACCAAGATGTTGGTTGGTCATGTTGAGTCATGGGGAGATGCTAGTGGTATTTCCAATATGTCTCTTTTTATGTCGTCCTTAAGTCATTTTAACGCAGGTAATTATCGATTTTTATATAGATTTGCAACACATTGGGTAAGTGGCTTACAGCTTACGGAGAATGATAGCGATTTACCAACGTCACAACCTGGTTCGCAGACTGTATTTAGTACACTTGGTAGCGGGATATTAAAGGACACTGGTTATTATGATGAAACGCAGGCGACACAATATATGTATGTGGCTACGTTTATAGACTCTGATGTCCCTATTGGTACATACGGCGGTCCTGGAACAGGCGGATTTCGCTATCGTTTTCTTTTTGATTTTAGTTAAGAGGGTAAAATGAACGAAATGCCAGGCTTAACATGGTATCAATTTGATACTACTGAGTTATCCAACCCTTCTGGTGAGCGTCATATTGAAGGAGGGGCGTTTGCATTTGAGCGAGCAATAGCTAGTGGGACGTGTGCAAGTGGTATGGCTTTTCCTCAAATAACTATGGAGGTGCCTGGATATGCTGATCATTATGTTTCGCGTCCTGTGGCGGTAATATTCCGCCTCAGCACAATTGCTAGTGGCAGTGGTATCGCGGACATGAGATTTTATCTTACGGAGGATGCTGCTTTGAGCGGTGATGGAAATGAACCGAAGGCTTTTGTCCAGATTGCCGTTAGTGGTCAGTGGCTTCCTAATTGTACTATGCCGAGTGGAGCTAATGACAAGATGTATAAAAATGTTATTCCTGCTGTAGCAAATGTTAGTGGCCAGGCAGGTCAATTCGCTATTGAGGGAACAAACGACAATTTTGTTTCACAGTATATTTATATGAATGTAGTTGTTCCTAGTCGTTATCCTGTAGGGGATTATGGTATTTGTGGTAGTGGTCAGTTGCGTTTTTGTCTTTTGTATGATTATCAATCTATAATTTAGTGTATATATTATATGCAACTCGGCTCTGCTCAAGAGCTACATCCTCCCAAAATGTCGTTTTTTTCAATTTATTCATTTCTGTGTAGGTTTGCAGGAGGTGCAAAGATGGCTACTATTAATTCGACTTCTTCTACGAATAACGTCAACCAGATTTTGTATAGTTGGAGTACCGTAATGGAGTATTTCACTGATCGTAAGGCTGGTAGCGTTGCTGCTCGTGACAGCATTGTAAAGCTTCAGGGTCTTGGCGTTAGCGTGACTGTGACAAATCCTTTTACAAGCAAGTCTTCGTAATTGAGGGTAGGTAGTTAGGGGATGGTCGGGGATTTCCCCGACCATCTATTTTTAAGGTACATAATTATGATTAAGCCAACGATACACCATGATAATACAAGTGGGGTTATCAGGTTTAATACTCATTTGAATAAGCCCGTGATCTATACAATGTGTAAAATGGAGCATGAGGCTTTTTTTATTAGTTATACGGCTGTAAATAATCTAGTTGTATTACCAGCACAAGTATCATCGGTTTGGCCTAAATATTTGCAGGCATTTTTGTTTGGTGGTAAGAAAGTTAATGCTGATTATCGTGGCAACAGCTTTCATTGTGGTAAAGAGATATACGTTGCCGAGAATGTTGATGCGATTTTGCGAGGCGACGAGTATGAGTGGGTTGCTTTAGTAGATGTCCCTCATGATATTAGATGTGTGTATGTTAATTTAGATGTGTATGATGGTAAGAAGCATGTCAGGAGATTACAAATTGATACCTTTTTTGGGCGTAGCAGGGCAATAAATTATGAGTAGCTTGTCAGTTTATGATAGTAATCTGTTAATGTTTTATAGGTTTGATTCACCTAGTGGTGGTGCTATTCAGAATCGTGCATATTACCGTCCTAGAACTCAGCCCGATGGTTCTGATTTGAATACTGATTTGGCTTGGTACGATAATCATATTGCTGCTTCTCCTGGTATTCCTGGTTATCATGCGTGGAAGTTGGTAGACTTGACTGAACTTCATGCTTCGGGTTTGGGTGAATTATATTTACCTGGTCAGTGGGGAAGTCCTAGCGGTAATGCATTTACAGACAATGGTCATCATTTGGCTATATCTGGCTTGTTGTATGATCATACTATGACGACGAGCATATCTCATCTTCACAAGCTGAGGTTAGAGGATGATAGTGACGCTAATTTAGATGGTACTTCAATTGCACAAGCTATGGCTTCAGGCGATGTTACTTTTGGTGGATGGGTCAGGTCTTTTACGTATAAGCCTTTGACATATATGTCTATGATTGGTTTTACTCAGGTTAATACTGGGTTTAGTTCGCCATGGCTGTTTTTAGAACAAAATAATACTGGTGATAGAGACTTTGAATTAAATTTGGTTAATGCTGGTACTTTGACAACTGGTGCTGGGAAACCCTCTGGTAGTACTGGTGGTCTTCCTGGAGATATGAATGTATATAATCCTCCGTGGGGAGGATGGAACCACGTCGCGTTTTCTCTAAAGTATGGTGGTGATGGTGGGGGCATATATGCTAGATCTTATTTAAATGGTCATCAGGTTGAAACAAGTAATAATGCTAATTGGGACGCGAAGAGGTTTGTCGCAAGGTTTTTCTATGTTGGTGGCTTGAATTCTACTACTAATAGTGTTGGACAGGGGTGTACTGCATGGAAAGACTTTTTCTTGTTCGATCGCGTTTTATCTTCTGGTGAAATTTATCATGTTTTTAATAATAGTATAAGTGAAACGCCAATATTAACAAGCCAGGATAATGATTTGCTTTTGTGGTATCGGTTTGTTGAGCATAGTGGAGTACCTGTCAGAAGCTGGGCAGCAAATACGCCGAACCAGGATCTGAGTGGTGGGTCACTTGATCCTTATCTTTATTGGCATGATTATCCACCAGATCCGATTTATGGTTTATTTAGAGTAGAGGCCGATTTGCCTGAGGCGTCTGGGGCGTGGTTTCCTTCGCAGTGGAATGCTCAGTATCCTGATCAGGTTAGAGTTTGTGCTTCTGGTAATACTACTAATCCGTTCCACGGCATCCGTGGAACAAATATAGATCACTCTGATATTAGTCATGCTATTTCTTCTGGTAGTTTTACCATGTCCATGTGGGTAAATCCTAGATATTATTCTTCATACAGGGTCCCATTTGTTTGGAGCAGGGGTGATGAAGACACTGTTTCTATTGGATTGAATTGTACGAGTGCATCGCAAGTTAGAATTAGATATAACGATGGTACTGGTAGCGATCACTCTTTGTATAGCACTAGTAATCCGCCGTCTGGTTATTTTTGGAATCATGTGTGTGTTGTACATCCCAGTGGTGGGTTTGACGGTTCTTCCGATACAGCCAGACTGTATGTGAATGGTAGTTTGGCAGGCAGTACTACTGATCCAGATTTCAATAGTCTTGCTGTGCCTTATTTGGTCAGTTTTTTCAATTACCATGATGAATGGTCAGATTCTCAATTTTTGGGTGGTATTAAGGATTTTACGCTTTGGAAGAGGACACTGGAGCCACACGAGATCCGCTCTTTGTTTGGTCGCGGTATTGATTTAATTTCAAGTAAGGCGAGTGGGACGATCGGCGGACATACGCTTGGTCGTACTAGGACATCTGGTGTATTCGGTGGATATATTGATGCGTGGGCTTATCAGGCTAGCGGTGTTTTTGGTGGTCACACGCTTGGTAGATGGCGTGGATCTGGTGTGCATGGCGGATATGTTTTTTGTGGCAATAGGGTGTCTGGTGTACATGGTGGATTTATTTATTGTAGTGGTATAGGCTCTGGTGTCCATGGTGGATATTGTTTTGGTATTTTAAAAGCTTCTGGTGCTATAGGTGGTCGTACTTTTTCTGTGGTCAAGACTAGCGGAGCGTGTGGTGGTTTTGTTCATTGTGGTTTACAGGGGTCTGGTGTATTTGACTCGTCTATGAGGGTCAGAGCAATTACGTTTTCTGATGTTGATGCTTTAGTAGAGGTTAAAAATACAATTAATAAGGATTTTGATGCCGAAATAGAAGTTTACAAAAACGAAAGACCTCCATTTGTAGCCATAGAGTATCCCCCACCAGAGATTGTTAGTGGTATACCACCTAGCAGTGTGTGGTTTGTAGGTAGTGGTGTCGCCGTGGACGGTAAGCAGATAGACAGTGCTAAGTATCTTTTCGGTGATTTAACATCTCACGCCAATGGTATTCCGTCTGGCAGCGACCAATATGTTTCTACGTATACTTATGCTAATAGTGGTCTTTATATAGCTACATTGCGGGTTGTAGATAATAATGGGTTGGTTGGCAGCGACTCTGTTATTGTTGATCTTGCTAGTGGCGTTCCGTTACCAGATGTTGAATTAACAGCTAGTCCACGTAGTGGAAACGCCCCACTATCTGTTGATTTTGATTATAGTGTTACTAGTGTACCCAATGGCGTAACTGTTACATCAGCTATTTTATATTTTGGTAATGGACAGTCAACAGTTAACCCAGATACTACCTATGTGTACAGAGAACCTGGGGTTTACACTCCTATATTGTGTATTTTGGATAGTAGGGGTATCATTACGTGTGATTCATTAACGATTGGGGTTAATAATTAATGGCTAATAATACTATATTAGTTAGCGGCGTTGGTGTGCCGGATTTTGCTATACCGTTTCCTAGCGGTCAGATTGATGCTGGTTATCCAGGATCTAATCTGTATGCATTTTTAGCCAGTGCAAATGCTAATTTTGGTTTTAATTTAACGCCTAATACTCTGGAAATGAATTTTATGCCTGTGCCTCGTGATGAGACTATATATCATGGTGCTAGTGGAAATTTACCAACCGTCGGTATGTTTCTTGAGATGTTTATTGAGGATTTTTATTTTCGTGGTAGAATCAATCATGCTGATTATAATAATAGTGATGCTGGTACAATTATACGTATTACTCTAGAAGATACAAGACGTTCTTTAGACAAAATAAAAATACACACAGAGGATCTTGGCGATAATGTACCTAGCGGTGTTGTGTCTATAGGCAGAGCCTACCGTATTTTGCATGGTTTGACTGATGATGATGGTGCTGAGGTTGATGGGCTTGTTTTTGAATATAACGAGATTATGGATCGTGGGGCTACATATAGTCAAATAATCGAAGCCTTACAGCTAGCTATTAATGAAAGACAAATTAATTTATCAATCAACCAAGTGCCTCCATTAAGTAAGCTTGAAGCTAATATTGGTGGTACTATTGAGGCCTTGCGATTTAAATTTGATATGACAAGTTTAACAGAGGCCATAACGACCGTGTTGCAAGACTGTGCATACGATTGGTATTGGAATATGAATACCAATAGTGTCTCTTTGATAAATCGTAAAGCTGCATTTGAATTGACCGAATCTAATTTAATGAGCCTAATTAATAAAGTGAGTGGTTATAGCGATGTGTCAGAGGGGACTAAGCGACTTGGTTTTGGCGAGGACGCCGTTCAAGAACCAACAAGGTTCCGTTTATTGGGTGGGCGACAGCAGGGTTTTATTAATTCGGAGTTATTGAGTCCTGTTGATGGTTTGGATACGTCGTCTCTTGATAATAATGTGACTTTTGTCCCGGCGTGGTCTGATATCAGTGTTGGATTTTACGATGCTGATGGTTTTTATAGAACGTATACTCCCACAGATAAAGAATTACAAATGGCTCTCGCTGGTATTGAGCACTGGACTTATTTCAAAATCTATCAGTCTGAGCCAGCACCAGATGGGTTTGGCTTAGCATCAGATGTTGGGTCTATTGCAGCACAGCATTCGACTTTTCAAAGCAGATTTGATCCTTCTGAAACTTTGGCTGATATGGTTGCCGGTTCTGATGCAGATAATAGTTTGCGTATTATTAATAATCGTAGAGATGAAGAACATAATTGGGTGAATGATTTTTTTAATAGAGTAAATAATCATGCCCAGAGGCATTTCGGTAGATCATATGTTGCTGAGGGTATTGCCTATAATGAATCATCAGGTTTATTTAAGCCAATAGATGCTGCCTGGTGCAACATAGAGAATCAAATAGAGGGACAAAGCGTTGGTGTCAGCGGATCTTTTGGTCCGTTTGTAGATGATTATGAGATCAATCGTTTATTTGGTCCAGTTGCACCGTTTTTAACCGATGATTTTCGCGTATCGGCACACTGTGTACTCCCACCAGATACTCGTTATGGAGCGGATGGAGACCAGGCACCGGCTAGTTTTTCTGAGTGGACAGAAGACGCACCACCATTTAATCCATCTGGCAATGGCTATCATTACATACCGTGTTCTATTTCTGTGGTTGGAAGAAGAGTCAAAAATCCTCGTAGTGATGACTTGTATAGTTTTGAAGATTATCCTGATGGGACGCTATGGGTGCAATTGCCTACTATTGCTGGTTCGAAAAGCGAGGATAGCGTGTTAGCTAATTTATCCACTTTAATCGAATTGAGCAGGAGTGCAAGTAGTCAGGGATTATTTGATGTTGCTAATCCAGCACAATTAATAGAGCCATACAGTTCTTTAAGTGGTGTTGCTATTCCCGTTGAGTCACGTATACGCTATGGACAAAATTTCCCATCCCAGTGGGTTTTGGGCGACGAGCATTATCAGCGTGGTGAAGACGTTGTTGTTGATGATGCATTTGTTCCTTGGGGCTTTTATCCTGTTGGTAATGATACTTCGTTGGAGGTTATGACCAATAGGGCTGTGAGAAAAGTACAAGGACGCTTTGTTGACAATATATTTTCAAGATATGCTGATATTAGTCAGGTTGGATTGCCGACAGTTGGTTTTGATAGTTTCGCGGACCAGGGTGCCAGTGCTTCCGGAGTTTATGGTGAAAGATCCCATGGTGTTACAGAGCTTAATATTGTTATTGGACAGACTGGGTATGAAACAAGATATAAAATTGCGTCATATTTTGCTACATTTGGAAGAGAGGCCCCACTTGGTGAAAGACAAAGGACACAAGTTAATGGTATTTTACATCCGATAGATTATACTCTTTTAACATTAACTAATCCTATCCCTGGTGATCCATCCTCACCAGCGGTAGCTGACTCTTTATATAGTATACCGCCTTCAGTAGGTGATAAGAAAACAGCACGTAGAGTAACAATCACTGAGGTAAATGATGTCTTTACGTTAGTCTACAAGAATAATCCAGCACTAGGTCCTATACAGGAACGTTATCGTGGTAAGACTGAAACTGGTGATTATGATGCACCTAATCCTAATCGAGGATCACATATCGATTATACAAATGGTGCTATATGCGTGGATGGTTTTTTGAATTACAGTGATAGGGCTATGTATCATACGGATGATTACGAGCTTGCTACAGGCAATGTTGTCTATCGTTATTTCACTGGTGGTCGTAAATTCGGTGCTGGGAATATTGTCGATGTAAAAGAATACCTTGGTTATGATGGTACATATCATAGATATAACGTAGAGATGGTTCAGGGAGCGGGTCGTGCCTTAATTAATACTCCTCTCCTTAATGGTACACTGAATATTAATGATAAAACTACGCTTGTTGCTGATGGCGGTGCTTCGGTTCAGCCGGGCAATGCACCGAGTGGTGTTTATCTTAATAGTGCCGGTGGCGGAGGAGGCACGCCGGTCATTATCCAGAGTATTACTAGTGCTGGTACATTGGACGCTTATGCTTATGCTCAACCGGTTAATGGCGATTTGGACCCGGATGCTACGCGTAGTGCTGTAAGTGGAGTACCATTCCCATATCCTCCTTATGCCCAAACTGGTGACATGGGGCTTTGGTCAACCACGTCAGATGGGAGAAATGTTATTTATGTAAGCAGGTTACCGATTAGGAGTATCGACTAAGATGACTATGGCTTCAGGACAGAGGCCGTTTGATTATGACAGACAGCCATTTCCATTCATTATTCCAGAAAACACTGGTAATACCAGTGGTGCGATGAATCCATTCCCAGAATATGGGGAGCCTTATTTTATTTACGCTCATCACCTTGGTCAAGCCTGGTTTGCTAATTTAGCTCAGTTAAGGAGCTTGCCAGATGGTCATCCTGATCAAAATGTATATCCTGCAATAGACAGAAATTGTCGTGGTATTATCCATGTACCGTCCGGTCAGATAGATCATCCCCAGCTAATAGCCCCACATATTTTCGAACCAGACCCAAGTGGTAATGCGTGGTTGTCGATGACAGCTAGGGACGATACCGGCGATGTTCTTTTGCAAAATGTTTCAGCCCATATTCAAGTCGATACTTATGGCCATTATATTTCTTGGTTAAGGAGTATGATGAACAATATTTTTGCTGCTCAGTCGCTTGATTATGATAATAAAAGTATGGGCGAGATGCGTTATGATTATTTATTGGCTTATTTTCCTCGTAGTAGTGGTTTGTATTTTGACCCTAATGCGACTGAATTTTTAGACATTAGTTTGGCTGAAGTTCAATATAACCCCTATCCTCGTATAGCTGGTGATCCTCCATTCCCCTATGTTGGTGATTATTATTGGACGCGTTATGCTGGGCAGTGGGGCGGAGACGTTAGTGCAGATGATGAAGATTATAGATTTGTTATTAACGGTTATTTGTATTATGATAATTTATTGAGTACGTCTGATTATGGTATAAATTATAACATTTATAGGAATTATTTTTCTAGATATTCTTGGAGGGGGTCTCCAGCTAGATCGTCACCCCTAGATGATGATGATTATATAGCTCTTTCTAGGGAGCTACTTACTAAGTTTGGAACTATCGATGTTTTTGGTCCTGTTTTTCCTTGTTGTCAATCTTTCGATGGTAGCTTGACTTCTCCGCATAGCGGTGATGATAGTAAATATGAGGAACCTCCGTCTCAATGGTTTGTCGATGGTGCGGCCATGGGCAAGGAGCCTGGGCAGTATACTATTGAGCAGTCTGATACTATATATAATAAATTCAGTGATGTTATATATCCTCTGGAAGCCGACATGGATGATTTTGATGACTTTATGGCGTTTTATTACTGGAATTATCCTTATCTGTCTGCTGGGTGGGTGTATGGTGGTTCTCCAAGAAACGTATCTTTGGCTGAGCATGCTTCTTTGCATGCACTGAATGATGCTGAGCCGTTGTTGTATGGATATATTCCTGGTGATATGCTTATAGGCTATATGGCATGGTGTAGTCAAGATAATGCCAATAGTATTAGAATAGATGGAGAAGGTCTTATTCCTAATTTGACACGGATGCGTATTTGTGATTTGTCAAGTCGTGATTACGATAAATGGGTATCTACGTCTGGTCTTGTGTATCATGCTACTGGTGATTATATTGTGCAGTCTGGTAGTAGAGAAGTCCATAATAGCGTAGACGCAAGAAATGTAAACGTTAGTTCACACTGGGGACGTAACCCAGCAACGAAAAATGGTTTCCCATCGTATTCTGGTGAGCCAGTTCGTTATATTCTTGATGAAGATTTCACTGCTGTACAAACAAGCGGCTATGTACCGAGTATTAAAGATCGTAGGGCATGGTTTCCAATGCCTGATTGTAATAACCCTAGTGCCGCGAGTGGTGAACAGGAGTTGATATTTATAGAACCTATCTTCGCTGAACGTAGGAACGTTAAGAAAATATTGGTACAGAATGATACAAGTTATAGTAGTCGTGGTGTTTGTAATGCCGCTGCTCCTTCGGGGTTTTTGAGTGTATGGCCGTCTAATCCGTTGTTCCAAAACGGTAGCGGCGTTGGTTATCATGTGATGGATAAAGGCATTTGGATGCGTAAACATCCAGCAAGTTGTGGGATGACGTTGGTGTCTCCATATAATGGTCAGGAGTTGTTATTTAAGAGAGCGGAAGATAAGATACAAACATGGGGGACTCAGAATGATACATGGCGTATAGAGGTTAGACCTGGGAATGACTTTCATTATCCTGAATATTATAATACAGCAGTTAATGCGTGGCGGAAAAATATGTTTTTTCGTGATCCTTATGCTATTAAAGAGGAAGTGACGCCGCAAGAGACCCATGCACAAGTCCCACAGTTGGCTTTACCGCATAATACATATTTGAGAGAATTCACTGGTGAGAGATCCTATGTAGCCTCTTGGTATAGGAACAAGGAGGAGCAAGTAGCTCATACTGACGGTACTTATACTATTTTTAATTTAGCAGCACAAGTGTCGTCATTTGATGATTATAAGATTTCGCGAGAGGATTACTTGGAGCCAGATAATTACAATTTTTGGTGGCATGATGAGGTTGATCCAACTAATCCGCCTGATCTTCCTGTAATGTCTGACTGGGGATCTACTCGCATTTATTATCCTATCGATAGTGGTTATTGGCATAAAACAAGGGGCGGGAATGCTATTCCACCTAGCTTTGTTCCGCAGGGGGGTGTCGGCTTAGATCAAACGCCTGATATATATTTATTACACCCTCACGCCAAATATTCTCCTTTAAGATCACAGAGTAGTTTAATTGGTACTTTTACTGCTGGAAGAACATCCACGATTAATGATGATTTTTATGGTCTAGAGGGTGATGATGCTGGGAAAAATAGTTTGACGTGTGATGTTGATGTCTATATAGCAAATAAGCCCTATTTGCAATTTGATATTCCTGGGTTGACTATACAGCGTAGCGGTGAAGCTACGATAGATATGTCTCATAGTATGCTTGAGGGTATTTTAAAAGAAGGAACCCTGAAGCCAGGGTTCAGTATTACACAGAGACGTGAGTGGGTGTTGCGTACTACCACCTATCGTTGGTTTGATGGAGAGGAAATCAATAACGAGGAAGTTGTAGATGTTTATCAACATCAAGTTGCTTTTGATGGTTTTTTAATTATGCGACTTGAAATGTATGGTTTACAAGAAAGCTCTAAGGGGGGTATAGTAGAGGGATGGGGAAGGCTATATGAAACGGCGTCTGCTGGTGTAACCGAGACTATAAATCCGGATAAAGATTGGCCTAATATGTCAACTGATTATGTCAGACCGGAAAATCCAGGAGAAACCCAAGAAGAAGATAGAGTCAAGTATTCTTTATATCATGTTGATTATTGGTCTTCGAGTCAATATGGATGGGGGTCAGTTCCTAGATATAGACCATATCAAGCAGATCATATTGGTCAGGACCAGTATGATTCTATGAACGGTTCGCGTTTTTTCAGAGTGTGGTTTGATCCCAATGACGATTCTATTGTTATTCATTGCGAGGACGACTTGCATGATCTGAAGAGATATGGGCTATTGCTTGGTAATAGTCTTTATAGATATGATGTTGTGAATAGAGAAAGTGGTGGTATCGCGAATGTATTGCATTCCACCAGAGAAGATGAAGACTTTCTCCCCGGCATGAATCCAGGCGATCTGCCTGGGTGGGACCCGTATGTACCAGGACCACCAGGGGCTGCTACTAGGCGTGCTATGAATCAGGATTATCAAGATGCCAAGAAATGTGTTATGAGTTTTACGTGGGTTGAAGATGAATTAGTCGCTGCTGTGGAAATGTATGATCAGCAATATGGTTCTACTATTGTTAATCATGGCAGGAAATGCGAGATCGCTACACTAGATCCTGATACTGGTATTTTTGACAATGAAAGAGCCAATATGATTTTCGCTATGCCAGGCAGGATGTTTACTAAACAAAGACCTTTGCTCGAAGACAGGGCTGTGACTACCCCTGGTACTGCGTTTGTTGAGTTGCCAATTTGGGATTATATTGATCCATATCAGTACGAACATTATCGTTACGGTGGGTGGCTTAACGCATTTGCTGGATATGGTGATATTGTTATAGAAGACGATCCTGATTATGGGGTTACTCCATTTTCAATTTTTGTTTATTCGTCAGAAGTTAGCGATATGTGGCCAAAGATAGTGTATACTAATATATCATAGATTTTATTTTCGATATAAGGAGGTTGAAGATGTCTGTAACTTTTATGGCTGCTTCTGGTGCTGAAAGTTCTATGTATCACGATGAAGCTAAGCAGATTATATGGGAAATGACACCAGCGGTAGGAGGGAACACAGGCCCTTGTCGTTTAGGCTTTTACGGTATCGCTGGGCATGGGGATTCAGTACTTTTGCTTACATGGAGTAGTTCTTCCTATATCGTGGATGTTAATGGTGATCAATATGGTGGAGGTGGCAGCGGCGTTTTCGTCCCCGTGCAGTACGTAAGTAGTTCGCAGGCAGCACTTTCTGGCATAAACGGCGGTGCAGGCTGGTCGTGGAATCTTAATCAGGACCATCGCGTTCCATGTGAAAGTGGCACAGTATTAATCCGGTTTATTGAACCTACTGGTGCAGCGGTACAAACATTAAATTGTACGTTCAGGTCTGTGCTTTTGACCGTAGACGACGTTGTAGAGAACGATACCGTCGGTGCTGATAGTTCACAGATTCAGATTTATGCTTTTGAAACCTCACGCATGAGTTTTATGACATGGCAGTGGGGACAAAAGGGGATGGAAGGTGATTCTGGTTTAACTGGTGATACAGCATGGACTAGGATAGATGATGGTGGTGCCAGCAACCAGCTTGCTGTAGATGACCATCAGTGGGAGGCTGTGGCCCACGATTATGTGGTTTGCGTCAGCGTATCCCCACAACAAACTGGATCTATTACTAGGTTTGGTTTTATGTTCAGAGTGGACTATGTTTAAGGAATATTATTATGCCAGAAATTAGCGTAACTCTAAACGCCCCAGAGATTAATGAACAGTCACACTGGGAGGCCAAACTTTCGGATGGTAGGGTTATTGTCGAAGACGTTATCAAGGGGGCACCTACCGCGTGGAGTCGCATGCGTAGGTACTTGGCAAAGTATAAAAATATAAAAATTTTAGAATTTTCCTTGACTTTTGGTGATCGTCGTATTATAATTCCTCAAAGCCTTTCTGTCGATGGTTACTTCTTCTCCGGTAGGTCTGAAGGAGTCATCGGGGTATACCAAATGGATTTTCGTGGCGTAGGCTACGTTGTGGGTGGGAAAATATATGTGTCATGGGCACGTCCAGCCACAAATAATTTTCCGGGTGGTGTACAACAGGAAATTATGGAATATAAAGAGGGTGACCCAAGGGTTATAATGAATTAATGGATAAGTTTAAATCCATTACTACGCAAGGAATTAAGCATGATGCAGCTAATCTCCTTACGGAGATATTATTGCTTAATAAATATGGAGATCTGGAGCCTTATTGTTGGCGAAAAAACCACTCTATGGCAAAGGAGTGGCCCAAGTCTTTAGCACTTATCCGTAAATTAATCAAGTCTTTCGATATCAAGCCAGAACAGATAGCTTGGTTTTTCTATAAAACACGCCCAAAGGAAATCAACTCCAAAGAGTTCGGACTTGTCGCTTGGCAAATCCGGCGTCTTTTCCCACAAATGCCTCTTGGTAAAATCCACGGGATTTATCTCGCGAAATTTAAGCCAGAGCCCAGTAGTTATTTTTCTCTTAAGGAGCAAAGTAAGCCGACAGAAACTGGAAAAACCAGACAAAAGTCTAATTTGTTAGATGTATTAAGTCAATTGGAGAATAAGGGTGGCGAATAAGAAAAGTAATGAAGAGCCTAAGGTCGAGATGTTTCAGGACGAGAAAACGTTTCTTGCTCATGCTAAGAAAGAATATGGTAAGCTAAGTGTCAGGGATATCGATACAGTTGAGGACCCGAAGCCCAATTCGACTGGTTCGATTATGCTGGATATAGATCTCAAAGTCCCATACCCGGAAGGACGTATTATTGAGATTTATGGTCCTAATCAGGCTGGTAAAACATCCATTGTCCTTGAAGCTCTTGGTCAGGCACAGAAGGCGGGGAAGTATGTTGCTTTTTGTGATGCAGAAGGCAAGTTGACCAAGAGTCTTGTTAGTGGTATTAGAACAATTAATCCATTAATTGAAGACGAAGAAGGTAATAAAACATTTAAGATTTTAAAGGGAAGGTGTGGGGAAGAGAATCTTAATTTGGTTAGGGATTATGTTAGGTCATATCCAGGCAGTGTTGTCGGTATAGACAGTGTTGATGCTCTTGTCCCAGAGAATGTTTTACAGGGCGATATCGGCGATTCTGCTGTTGCTGATTTAGCGAAGTTAATGTCTGATGGTTGTCGTAAATTAAACGAAGCAGTACAAAAAACTAAGTCCACCATTCTTTTTATAAATCAGATGCGTAATAAAATTACTCTTTTCGGAGACCCTAGAACTACGTCTGGTGGTGAGGCTCTTGGTTATTATTCTGATCAAAGGATAGTTCTTTCTGGTGTTGGAAAAGACCAAAGAGTCAAGGGTGAGGGTGGTAAAATTATTGGTCATATTGCTAGATATAGTATTATCAAGAATAAACTAAGTCCACCCGTGGAGGGTAGTGTTCGTATCATATATGGGATTGGCATACACAGGGAATGGGAGCTTGCTAGGTTACTCAAGGACCTTGGTCTTGTAGAAGCTGGTGGTAAGGGTGGACACTCTCTTAAGATTGAAGGTAGGGTGCTCACCGTGGATAAGACTGCGGCTTTGTTTGAAGCAGACCCTGATTTATATACTAAGTATTATGAAATGTTGATGGACTGTTATAAATAATCTTACGGAGATCATCCAGTAATGAGAACTTTAGCTGAGATTATTGAATGTATTAAAGATGGTTATGACCCGTCTTATGAAGAACTTTATTGGGCTATGTTGGCCATGGAGGCTTTGGCTAATTTCGATTCTATGGATATACGTAGGCTATTAAATAAGGGGCCATTATTTACGCCGGAATATGTACACAGGACTTCGTTTGATAGATGGAAAAAGGCCTTAAATAAAGACCCCAAGACCTGGGTGGGGACTAACAATGACCCCAAGACCACCGAGTATCAGAGGCGTCGTAAGATAGCTAAGAAGATATTTGATAAAGTGATGAACAAGGATGAGCCTCACGGCAACTGAGTGATGAAATTTAAAACTGTTGATGGGCGTGTAGTTTCCGTAGACCTACGAAGAAAAAACACATGTAGGGATATTAGCCAGAGATCTAAAGGACAAGAACACTTAAGTGTGTGTATTGCACGTATATATCAGTTTGTTCCTGTGTTCGAAGAGTTTATTATTCCTGGTGAACAAGGTTTGTCGCTTGACTTTTTTATACCACAAAAGAAGATAGCGTTTGAATTTAATGGTCAGCAACACTACGAATATAATAAGTTTTTTCATAATTCTAAAATAGATTTTTTAAATCAACAAAAAAGGGATAATAGGAAAAGAGAATGGTGCAGAGTAAACAATGTAACTCTAGTCGAGGTGGTAGACCAAAAGATATCATTGGAGTCACTGGGGGAAATGATAGAAAAAGCAATCCGCAAGCAGAGCAATTATTAATTGCTGCCATGATTAAACACCCGGATATCTTTTTTCAATTCGACCAATATCTTACCGAAGACGATTTTTCAGTTCATGAGCATAAGCAAATATATTATGTTATTAAGCAATTTTATGATGACTCTAGGGAGGATTTGAGTATAATTCGTTTTGAGGCAAAAGCCACTGATGTTGGTTTTACTTTTTTGTGTAATAACGAAATGGTCCAAGACCTATTCACTATGTCTGTTACTAAAGACGATGCGTCAGATAGTTTCGCGAAAGTTAAGAAGGAATCCATCAGACGTAAGTACGATGATGCTTTACAAAGACTTAGTGCTTATGTGGATGACACTGGCGATTCGGTTGGGAATATTGTTTCGAGTGTTGAAGAGGGGATTATGGAGGTTTCTTCGATTCTTCAATATGGTGAACATGGTATTATTAATCTTGCCGCAGAAGCCGAAGATATGATCCGTCGGTTAGCAGAGTCTCCTGGGCATCTTGGGCTTGATATAGGTTTTCCTATATGGCAGAAGCATGTTGGTGAACTACGTAATGGCAGTTTACATATTGTTATTTCTGATACAGGTGTTGGTAAGTCACAATGGGGTATGCGTGGTGCGATTTTAGCCGCTAAAAACGGTATTCCGTCCCTGATATGTGATTCTGAAATGAATGAAACAGATCAGGCGGTTAGAGCCTTTGGTATGTATATGAAAATCCCCTACTGGATACTTGAAACAGGATATTGGCGGTTAAGTGACGATGAATTAATTGAGCGTGATTTTAAAGAAACAATGCCTGAGTTTCGACAAATTCAAAATGCTAGGATGAGAATGGGCGATAAAGAGGCGTTGGATGTATTTAAAACATTCCCGTTACAATATGTTTCTATTAATGGACTGACCGTTAGTGATGCTATACCTTTTATGCGTCAATGGGTTATGCGGTATACTAATATAGACAAGGAAAATAAATTTCCACAAGCCTTCTTGGTATATGACTATATTAAGCTTGCTACAGTAGAAGAAGTGAGGTCTGGTTTACAAGAATATCAATTACTTGGTTTAAATACTTCTAAGCTACATGATTTTATGCAGAAGTATCATTTGCCCGGCCTGACTTTTGGACAGACCAATCGCGATGTGGATGATTCATTGCGTTGCATTGCTGGTTCAAAAAGAATAGCAGAACTTTGTGATTCTGTGTCTATTTTTAAAGAGAAGAATCCTGAGGAATTACAGCTTGACCCCAACGGGAACCATATGGTTAAGGTGTTTAAAGGCAGACATGGTAAGAGGACTGGTCGTGGTCATGTCAGTATTCAGTTTAATGGTGAAATAGGACACATGGAAGAAATAGGATTCGTTAGTTATGCAGAGAGACGAGCCCAAGAAGAAGAGCAGGAATAAGCTTGATAAAGATGATATCAAGATACTTAATGAGCTAGGTAGAAGGGACTTTTCTTGTATCTTGAATCATTTTAAAATTCCTTATGCTGATAAAGGCAGCTTTCTTAACACATGCTGTCCTTTACCAGGCCATACTGGAGATGGTGATAATTGGTCTGCTTTTTCTTTTCAGTATGACACCGGTATGTGGGCATGCTGGACCCATCATTGTGAAGAGCGGTATGGACGCGATGTCATAGGCTTTGTTAAGGGGATGAGAGAGTGTTCTTTTAAGGAGGCTGTCGAGTGGTTACAAAATTTTATGTCGGACACAAAGAATCTTGATGTTTCCGAAATAAGCATAGATGATGTTCCAGATACGAAGAAGCGTAAGAAAGAATCTATAGTTATACATCGTCCTATACCCGATATGATGTTGGATTATTTAGATTATAGCGATGATTCTTCTGGCATGTTGTATATGCTTGGTCGTGGTTTTAGTAAGAGTGTGTTAAAAAAGTTCGAGGTTGGTTACTGGGAACGTTTTGGAACCTATATGCACAAACGTGTAATTATTCCTGTTCGGGATGCCGAGGGGCGTATTGTATTTTTTACTGGTAGAACGTTAGAGCCTAAAGAAGTATGGTCCGATAAGTCTAAGGATATATCCAAGTGGCTCCATGCACGCAACTATGTTAAATATAATAAGAGAGATAAATTTTCAAAGACTTCAGTAGTATTTAATCTACATAATGTTATAAAGAAGAAATATGATAGTATAATATTGGTTGAAGGACCTTTTGATGGTTTCAAGCTTGAGATGGCCGGAATTTATAATTGGGGTGCATGCTTAGGTGGATTTTCTCCAGTCCAGCAGAGATTATTAATGCAGGCTGGGATTAAGTCAGTTGTTCTTGCTTTTGATCCTGACGACTCCGGTCGTCGCGGAACCCAGACAGCGAGAGCATTGCTCGCCGATGTTTTTAGTGTTAAGGAGATAGCTGTTCCGGAGCCATACGATGTTGGTTCTTTGTCTGTAGCTACGTTGAGAGAACTAATTGGAGTATAAGAGATGCATAATAATATTTTTCAGTTTAAACATTTTCTTGTCTATCTTGGTGGGGCTATTCAGTATGCCTCTGACGGTGGTGTGAATTGGCGTAGAGATGTTACTAATAAGATGATGACTTTGGGCATTCCTAAGGATCAAATTATTGACCCATGTGATAAGCCATTGAATAATTTTGAAGGTGAAGATTTGGATATGGCGTTTAGTAGGATCGGTGAGTTGCGTAAACAGAAGAAATGGAAGGAGATCGAGCGACTTAGTAGGAATACTATACGGGTTGATTTACGTCTAGTGGATAAATCAGACTTGATCTATGTACATATAGATCCTCAAATTCATACCTGCGGGACATATGATGAGATTAGTGTGGCAAGAACACAAAAGAAGCCCGTGATAGCCGTTATTGATGGTGGTCTTGAGAATGCTCCGTATTGGCTGATGGGTCGTATAGGAGTAGAGCATATTTTCGCGACGGATGATGATGCACTGAGTTATATAGGCGGTGTGATGAAGGGTCAAATTGCTTTTGATCCTAAATCATGGTTGTTTTTTGATTTTTAGATGGAGCAAGTTATGGTTAAATATATTGGTTTGTTTGGACAAAAGGAAGTTGGAAAAAATACTTTTTATGATGCTTTTGAACAATATGTTGTTGGTAGACTTCGCTCTGCTTGTTCTAGGGTGGTGACGGTTAAGGAAGCTAGTTTTGCTTATCATTTGAGACGTATTTTGGCTGATACATATGGTATTCCGGATGAGATTATGTGGTCTGGTGATAAAGACCAATTGATTAAAGTTGATAGGTTAAGGTGGGAGAACCTTGGGTCTATTGTACGTAATAAATATCCTGATCGTGTTGGTTATATGACTTTACGTGAATTACTTCAGGTATTTGGTACCGATGTTATTCGTGATGGATGGGAAAAGAATTTTTGGGCTTATTTCCCGTTTATGCAACTTAAGGGAACTGATGTTGACTTTGTGATATTTACTGATTGTCGTTTTTTGAATGAAGTGCATGCATGTATAGATCATGACGGTATAGTTATTAATCTTTTGCGACCTGCGTTAGAATCTAGCGATGCACATTCATCAGAAAACCAGGCTATACCGGAGGAGTTATTTGATTTCACAATAAAGGGTGTTGAGGGCGTGGGGCCTTTTACTCGTCAAATTCATGATTTTCTTGATGCGAACCAGGAAAGGTTTTTTGGACAATGTATGTAACTAAGTTAAGCCCATCTAGAGTTAATACTTTTTTAGATTGTTCTTTTAAGTATTTTTTGACTTATGAAATTTACATATGTCAGGATTGTCATCAACCTACGTATGTTACTGAATGGCAGGCGATGAATATCGATCATTACAGTAACAAGAAGTGTCTTAATCCTAAGTGTAATAGTACGAATTTAAAGAAGCTTGAGTTACCATCTAATTGGGGTGCGACAAATGGGTCCATTATACATAAGATATTAGAGTTGTATGCCGAGGCATGTAGAACTAAGGCTGATGTAGGTGACTGGCGTTTTAAATGGAAAGACAATTTGGTATTGGCTTATTTAGGAAGGCTTCCTAATGAAGATGGTGATGGTTTTGAGGACTTTGGTTCAGAGAGACTTAATTTGTTAGTTGATAAAAACCAGGACGGATTGAGTAGTCTTACTGAGTGTGGAGAATGCCCTTTTCATTGTCTTGTGACGGATAATAAGCCGTGCTTTGATGGTACGACACATAGTGGTTTATGTCCTAAGCTGTTCTTTGAGAAGTCTATACTATTCGTTGAGGGTGTTATTAAACGTTATGACAATAGATATCGAGAGAATTGTTTGGGGACTGAGAAAAAATTTAACATAGGTATTGGTGAAGATATTTTTATTAATGGCATCATGGATGCTGCTTTTCGTGTAGATGATGATACTATTGAGGTAGTGGATTATAAAACTGGTAAATTTACCAAAAAGTATGATGAGTTATTGAATGATAATCAGGCAAGGATGTATTCTATAGCAGTCAAACATTTGTTTCCTCAATTTAAGCACCATTTATTAACATTTGATTATTTCACGAGGGTGCCAGTTACTGTCAGCTTTAGTGATGTTGATGATGAGTATATGAAGAGGCGTGTTATAGAATGGTATAGACAAATTGAGGATACCGAATACCCGAGACGTATACCTCTCCGAAATAATGGTTCTTTATTTTTTAAATGTAGATATATGTGTGATCGTGATATTTGTGATTATCATTGGGATATTTTTAATTCACGCTATGGAAGGGGTGGTTTATAATGCCAAAAATCGCCAAGGATGCTATTGATATTTATTTTGAACATGGCATTGATCAAATTAATAGACGTATTTTTTTATATGGTGATGTTGATGAAGATCAAATAGGACAGGTTATTAAAGGCATTTTTCTGTTACGGTCATTAAATAAAGAAAAATCGATTGAGATATATGTGGGGACATTAGGCGGCAATATATATGAAATGTTTGGTCTTTATGATGTAATTAGGAATTGTGATGGTAAGATTATCACTATTGGTATGGGAAAAGTAATGTCTTCTGGTATTTTAATTCTTGCTGCTGGTGATGAGAAAAAGGCGTTTAGAAACACCTCGTTTATGATGCATGAGTTTAGTGCTTATGGTGATGGTGAAGGAGCATCTAGTCAAAGGGTTTCATTGGAACATATAGATGATCTGCATAAGAAGTGGGCAGAATGTATGGAGGAAAGAACACGCATACCAGTCAGGGAATGGTACAAGATGCTCAAGAGCCCTGATTATTTTTTCGATATAGACGAGGCTATTGACCTTAAAATTGTTGATGAAATTATACCGGAAAAGGAGATGGTGTGAAACTGTGTCTTGGATGTGATTTTAAGATTTTGGCACGAACTGGATATAAGTCTGTTGATATTCATGGCAAGCCAGATATTGAATGTGATGTTTTCGATCTTAGCGTAATACCTAACGATTCGTGTGAGGTTATTATAGCCTCACATATATTAGAGCATGGTTATTTTGAGGGAGCACTATCTTATAGGGTACAACAAGTTATTAATGTTTTAAGGATGTGGAAGAGAAAGCTTATTAAGGATGGTAAGATATATATTGCTGTGCCAGACTTTGAGTATGTGGTGTCTGCTTATTTTACATCTAGGGAGAATTTTTGGGCAAATGAAGTTGATATTATCGGTCCACTTCTTGGCGGAGCCACTAATGCTAATGATTTTCATAATATGATTTTTAATATATATTTGCTTAAATATGTGATGGAGCAGGCTGGTTTTCAGAATGTCTGTGAGATGCAGCCAGGCAGTGCCGAGTTTCTGCCGGATGTTAATGGTGCATCCAGGGATATACGCAGTATTAATATGGTAGGAGAAAATATATGATAGGATATAAGCTTTTATTATCATGCTGGCGATATTTTGCTGTATTATATCTTGATGATGATGCTAAGTTCAAGGATTTTCAGATTATAAGACCTGGTTGGTACTGGGGTTTTACTTATGATCAGTGTGGAAGATTTTTTATTTCACAAAAACATAGCGATCCTCCTGGTTATTATCCCATATATGTTTTAGATCATAATTTTAAAGTTATACGTAGGATTAATGAATTACCTGAGTATGGGAGCAACGTACATCAGATTCAATGTTATGGTGAAAAGCTTTATGTTTTATGTGCTCATAATGGTCACGTTCTTGTGTATGATTTAAATAATATAGATGGTGACCCGGAAATATGGAAGCCAGAAGGTTTACAGCGGTATTCGTATATGAATACTTTGTTTTTCCACAAGGACCATATTTATATTATGGAACATAACATGGGATATAATAATAGTATTATTTCAGAATACATGGTGAACAGCCGACGTTTGGAACATAAACATATTTTGTATCACAAAAAGTGTCACAATATATTTGAACTCAATAATGAGATGTGTTATTGTGCATCACATGATGGCTGTATATGTAATTTGAGAGGGGAGTCGGTTGTCAATATTGTTGATGGAAGTTTTGTCCGTGGTGTAGCTATGGATAGTCGCTTTCTATTTGTGGGTGATTCTAAAATTGCCGAACGCAGTAACAGAGGCGTTGGTGATGGTCGTATTATGGTGTATAATACAGATAATTCAGAGTTTGTTAGGTCGATAAATATAGAGAAGTGTGGGCAAATTCATGAAATTCGTTTATTGAATAGGGATGATTTATGTCATAATGGATACTAAGATATGATACCAGATATTACTTATTTTGTTTTAGATTATAATCCATCGCATAGCGAGAAAGAAGCTGATTGGCTTCGTGAGTGTTTGATATCTTTATATGATAATACGGACGATTCTTTGTCTAAGGTTGTTTATGTGCTCAGTCAGGGGAACGGGACAAAACAGGAAGAATACCTTGGGAGACTTTCTCGTTTTCTTGATTTTCATTTGTTATGTATGAAAGATAATCTCGGCATCAGCCGGGGCATTAATCATTGTGTCCAAATGTCACGTAGTCCAGTTGTAGCCTTGGTGACCAGCGATACTGTATTAACCAAGGGAATGGATATCGACCTGTGGTGTAAACTTAATGATGGTGACAGCCGTTTGATGCATGCGACACCCCTTACCCAGAAAAGTGATATACCTTATCAGCAGTATGTACCCGAAGAAGATTTCGGTGCTGAGTCTGTAGTTAAGATGCCTGGTAAAGATATTTTCTGTATAGCATATGAACTAACAGTTAATTTTTGGAACCGAAGATTATTTGATCAAATAGGCTTCTTCGATGAACGATGGAAGGCTTGTTATGAGAATCTTGATTTTTCGCTTCGTTCTTATATACGTGGATATGATAGTATAGTAAGTGGTAGCTCTTTCGTGTGGCACAGGCATGGGACATGTTATCAGAACGATTTATTGAGACATGCCTATGATGGTTATTTAGACTACTTTATGTCGGGAGGGTTTAATCATACTCCGTTAAGAGAAATGTGGGACTTGAAGTGGCCTGGTATTAATAATTTTATTGACATATATAAACCTGTTCGGAGTATTGGCATTAATGATGATGATGTGGTAAGATTAAGAAGTTTCTTACGTCGTGAATTTGAACATAATATTTATTTACCCTATATACAGAAAAGAGTCAAATATTAATGAATGATGCAAACAGGGACTGGATTGTTAAGCAACACAGAGAAAAGCTACAAGGTAGGATATTGGAAATTGGGTCGTTTATTGTTCCAGGACAAGAAGAAATATCTATGCGTAAAGCTATTGAGTCTTTAGGTTACCCGTTTGTGGGTATAGATATGCGTCAGGGACCAGGCGTAGATATTGTTGCAGATGCCAAGAATATGCGTAGTATAATAGCTGATGATGAGATAGATACTATAATTTGCCTTGATACACTAGAGCATGTTGATTGGCCTAGAGACCTTATACAAGAATTGTATCGTGTCCAGAAGCCCGGAGGATATTTTTTCTTGGCTACTGTTATGGACTTCCCCATTCATGATTACCCTAGTGACTATTGGAGATTTACTCCACAATGTTTGAAAATGTTGCTTAAGTATGCTGGTTATGAAGTGCTTGGGGTAGAGGGATGTGGTAGGCAAGATTTTCCTGGTGTAGTAAGAGCTATAGGGAGGAAAAATGCCTAGGTGGTGGTTCCAAGAGAAACGTAATAAGTACGCAGACCGGTCTTTCACTAATCATATATCGGTAGGCTGTAGACCGCACTTGAGTGATATACCTAACTGGGAATTGCAAACTTTCGATTATTGTGATGAACTGATTATTGTGGAAGCCTGCCGAGATCACGAAGTTTTACTTAGAGAGGGGTGCTCTAGGTTTCGTAAGCCTGTGAAAATTTTTATTGAAAAAATTGAAAAAATGCTTGACTTTTTCCCAGAATGTGGTATATTTTCATGGCATCATGGACCCGAACATAGTTGGGATTGGCAGCATGTGTTGTCAGAGATGGAAAAGAAGGCAAAACTTATCATGATTTCATGCCCGTTAGGACATGTCGTTCCTGGCCACATTCACGGCCAAAATCAATGTGACGAACATCCAGATGGACTTCGTATAGAAAGAGATTACTTTGACCAAAATGGTTACGAGGTTTTTATGTGGCGAGAGAAATGGGGGATTGAAATCAATGCCATTAAGGAGAATCCGTAACATGAGTAATAGTAATGGTGTTGAAAATTTGCGTTTGTTTGCTAGGTCTGTTACTTCTCAAAATGGTGAAGACGGTATTATATCTTATCTTTTAGACAGACTCGGTATTAGTGATGGATGGTGTTGTGAATTCGGAGCGTGGGATGGGATTCACTTTAGTAATGTATGTCGGCTGTGGCGTGATATGGATTTTAACGCAGTCCTGATAGAGTCTGACGGAGGCAAGTTCGGGGCACTGAAAAATAATGTTACTCAACACAAAAGTGTTCTTCCTATACATGCCAATGTTTCTAGTAACCAAAATAGCCTTGATTCTTTAGACGGTATTTTGTCTCGTACATTTATACCATTCAATTTTGATGTTTTGTCAATTGATATAGACGGTAATGACTATGAGGTTTGGAAATCTTTTATGGAGTATAAACCAAAAATAGTTATTATAGAGGTTAATTCTAATCATATGCCGGATGTAGAAATTATTAATGTTTTGCAAGATTTACGTGGTGATACGTGGCGGTGTACTTCGTTGAAGCCAATGGTTGCTTTGGCTAATGAAAAGGGGTATGAATTAGTTGCTCATATATCTTGTAATGCTATTTTTGTTGACAGGTCTTTATATCACTTAGTAGGTCTAGAGTCTAATTGTATTGAGGATATATATCATTATGAAATGGTGAGGCATAGATGAAATTAACTGATTTACTTGATATATACAAAAGATTTGGTAACCATGGATTAGTTTCAAAACTAGAATATGAATTTACTACTGATGCCGACTTAGTAGCCTGGCGTAAATATTTTGAAAAGATCGGCGGCTTTGCCCAAAATTCATGGTATGTTATGTGGGACGCTATTATCAAGAAGATTACTATAGAAAATTTTCTTGATCTTGGTGTACATGTTGGTCAATTTAGTATATTGCCTGCTCTTCTTGGCAAGCGGCATGATAAAGAGTTTAATATCCATATGGTAAGCCCATTTAACGGAGTGGGTGATAAATATAGTAGTTATGAACAGAAGGATTATGGAGAAGTTTTCTTACAAGCCATGGCAGACATGATGATTGACTCATGTAGTTTCGTAATGCATAAAGGGATGTCCCAAGACCCAAAAGTTAAAGACGAGGTTAAAGATACAAGATTCGACTTAATGTATATCGATGGTTCTCACGATTATGAGGTGGTTACCCAGGATATAGATTTTTATGTTATGGAGCTTCTTAAACCTAATGGTATTGTGATATTTGATGATGCACAATTTTATATACCATCTGGCGGCCATCCGTGGGAGAGACAGGGGTATGGTGATGTAGTGAGGGCCGTTAGAGAAAAAATGGATAATCATCCTGATTTTATGCATCTTTGTGATGTTACGCATAATAGAATATTTCAGAGGTTGAGATGAATTTAAATAGTGTATGCGTTTTGCTTGGTCCATACAGGAATTTGACTACTCTTTTATCAAGCATGATGTTTCTTCATCCTAATTGTCAGGTTTTAAATCATGCTGGTGATCGTGTATATCAACCTAGTGTTGGGGAAGATGTTAATTTTATTGATAGATATTCAGAAGAGACGCTAGATAATTTTGTTGATTATGCTTTACGTATATCAAGGGAGCCAACTAGTGGTTGGCGTGGCGGATCTATTACAGTTTCTCATGCCTTTATTTTCCATCCTAAAATGGTGAAAACATATAATAATAGATATGGGTCTTCGTTAATAAAATCCGACATTCGTTGTTTGTGGTGGAAGGAGTCTATGAAGACGACTCTTAAGCTAATGCATGATGATTTTGACTTTGATTTATTTTTGAAGAAATCAGATCCTCGTGTTAAATTTTTGTTACCCATTCGTAACCCCATGGATTGTGCGATATCTAATTCAAATAATGGTCAGATGTGGCCTATGTTATCCCCATCACGTTCTGAGCAAGCTATTTTGAATAAGATTGTGGAAATTATCAAATGGTTTACAGAGTGGCGTACAAGGTATCCTGATAGATTTTTTTATATTACTGAATATGATCTTGAGAATATGTTGAGTGGGACGTTATTTGATGTTGCTAATTTCTTGAAGATAGACTATGTAGATGAGTGGGTTGATGATGTAAGGACGGTTTGTGAATTAAAAACAACTTATCCACATCCTGACGGTCTACAGAAGCATTATGATCTTTTGTTAAATACGTACTTTGGTAATTTTGCTGATTTTAAACATAAATTATCGTTAATGAGGTGATTATTTAAAATGCCTTTTTATGATTACAGATGTAATAAATGCGAAGAGATTACGGAATGTTTTTTTGATGAGATAAAGAAGCGTCGTGATAAAATAAAGTGTGGCAATTGTGGCGAGGACGCTAAGCGTATTTATACTATTGCTGCTGGTTATGTTAAAAAGAATCGCGTTGGCGATATTTGGGACAAAAAGGGCATCGGCCCAGTTTCTGAAGGAAATTCCAAAGCCAAACAAGCTAACATGGAGCGTGTTGAAAAAATGCGTAAGGATAAAGAGTCGAGAATTGACATGGCACGAGAAAAAAGAAAAAGGGGGGATTTATAAGATGTCCTTTTGTCACCTACATGTTCATTCTGACGCATCGCTTCTTGATGGTATGTCTAAAGTAAAAGATATAGCCAAAAAGGCCAAGAAGCTTGGTCAACCCGCCGTGGCATTAACTGATCATGGCAATATATATAATGCCATTGCATTTTACCAGGCTTGTAAAAAAGAAGATGTTAAGCCTATACTTGGTTGCGAATTTTATTTTGTTCCCAGTATAAAGCGTATGAAGGAAGAAAAAAATAGAACCGCTTATCATTTAACTGTGTTGGCTGAAAATAATAAGGGGTGGAGTAACATAGTCAGGATGATTTCTGCTTCTAATCATCCGGATAATTTTTACCATAAACCAAGAATAGATTATGATATACTTGAGCAACATTCTGATGGCCTTATTGTGTTGACCGGATGTATGGGCGGTATGATATCTAAGTCGTTAATGAATGATGACCAAGACCAGGCTATCGATTTTGTCAAGCGAATGCGTGATATGTTCGGTAATAGATTATATTTTGAAACACAAAATGCTGGTTTGGAAGAACAAGATAGCTTAAACGAGGCAATTCGTGCCCTAGCTAAAGAAGTGGGTAGACCTACTGTGGCTACGGTTGATTCGCATTATGTGAATCGAGAGGATGCCATGACTCATATAGAGTTGAAAACTATTTCTACTGGCAGGGATTTTGTAATGAGTGGTGGCTTTGGGGTATCTAGTGAATTCTTTTTTAAGGCAAGAGAAGAAGTACAATTGCCAGATAAAGAAAAAGATATGACGCTTGATATTGCTGAAAGGTGTAATGTTACTATAGACTTAAAAAAACAAAGATTTCCATCTTATAGACCAAGAGAAGGTGAGATGGACGGTATTGACACACATGATATACTTTTAAGAAAGAAACTAACGGATGGATGGCAGCAACGACTAACTAAGGAGCAACGTGCTGATGTTACATATACGATGCGAGCCCAACAAGAGTTTAAAGAAATCGCGGCTGCTGGTTTTGTAGACTATTTTTTAATTGTGGCAGATATCGTTAATTGGGCTAAGGAGAATGGCATTTGGGTAGGTCCCTCTAGAGGATCTGTCGCCGGTTCGCTTCTTGCATATTTACTGAATATAACTGATGTGGACCCCATCAAACATGGCTTGATTTTTGAGAGATTTTACAATAGTGGGCGTTCTCACAGTGCTCCTGATATTGATACGGATATTGAGCTAAGGTATCGCAAGGATGTGATTAGGTATATCGGGGAAAGATTCGGATATGATCAAGTAGCTCAGCTTATGACACTTAATACGATGGCGGCCAGGGCGGCCCTTAAGGATGTTATGAGGGTTAATAACGTAGACTTTGAGACAGCAAACGAAATAACAAGTCTTATTCCGTTGAAAAACGATGAGCACGGTACTATTACGCTTAAGGAGGCTATAGAAAAAAATGACCGTTTAAAAACATATAGCGAAAATCCGGAATACGAGATGTGTTTCAAACATGCTAAGGCCATAGAGGGTGTTGCTAAGTCGGTTGGTACTCATGCTGCTGCGGTTATTATTAGTGATAAACCGTTTTCTGATGGTGAGTTGCCGCTTGTTAGATCTCCAGATGGACAGAATTTGATGTGTGGTTGGCCGATGAAGACTATTGATGCTTTGAATATTTTGAAGTGTGATATCTTGGGGTTAGCTACGCTTGAAGTCCTTCATCGCTGTTGTGATTTTATTAAAGAGCGTCATAATGTTGTAATTGATTTTGACAACTTGGATTATGGAGATGATAAAACATACGGATTGATATGTCGGGGGTTATTGGATGGTGTGTTCCAGATTGAAACTCATTTGGGGAAAAAGTGGTCTAAGCTTTTGATGCCCACCTCGTTGTCGGATATTGCCGATTTATTGGCATTAATCAGGCCGGGGTGTCTTGATACCAATATGACTGATGAATATCGTCTTATTAAGCATGGAGAGAAGCAGGCTGCATATATCCATCCGTTCCTGAAGCCCATTTTGGAGCCTACGCATAGCGTTCTTATTTTTCAGGAGCAGATCCTTGAAATATGTAAAAAGATAGCTAATATGACCCTTAAGGAGGGGGATGAGATTCGGCGTTGTTTGGGTAAAAAACTACCCGATGAAATGCGTAGCTGGAAAGATAAATTTATTACGAAGGCTGTTGAGCATACTGATATGCGGCTGGATGATGTTGAATCTATCTGGTCGTGGATTGAGGCGTTTGCTGGTTATGGTTTTAATCGTTCTCATGCTTTGGGTTATGCTATTATCGCTTATCGTACAGCTTATTTGAAGGCTCATTATCCTTTGGAATTTATCTGTGCGTGTTTGATTTGCTCGAAATATAATCAGAAGTCATTAGATGAAGTCAAGAGGTTTGTTAATGATGCTAAGTTATTTGGTATTAGGATATTACCTCCAGATATTTGTGCGAAGAATGTTGATTTTTCTATTGCGGATGATAATACTATCAGATTTGGTTTGTCGCATATTAAGAACCTGGGTGAGAGTGCGATTGGTAAAATTCTTGATTCTAATGAAGCCGGGGATGATTTTTATCAATATATCATGAATTGTCCGTTGAATAAAAGGGCTGTGTTGGCACTCATGCATTCTGGAGCATTGGATTGTTTTGAGATCCCAAGAGATCGCATGGTTAATGAGTATACGCTGTATAAGAAGTTGAGTCCGATCCAACAAAAAAATTTAAAAAGTGTGTTTAAAAAAGGTGAGGATAGTGTTATTTCTATTACTCGAAAAATGTCATCCGAGGACGAGGTAGACAATTGGAAGTCTGTTGGGGTGAGACCACCAAATGTTAATGGTAGAAAGAAATTGCGGAAGTTAGTTTCAGAGTATGAGGGCATGGAGATTTTATCTGATGCCCAGATGGCCGAAAAAGAACGAGAAATACTTGGTATAGCTACTGTTCCTAGGATGATACCCGCTAAAAGTAAGGACACATGTCTGTCGGTCAAAATGCATCTTCCCCCCGGTACCGATAATGTTAAAATCTCGGGTTTTGTTTCTGATGTTAAAATTGTACGTACAAAACAGCGTGGCGATCAAATGGCGTTTATAGCTTTGGAAGATTCTACGTATGCACTTGACGGTATTGTTGTTTTCCCTAAATTATTCAATCGTGTGTCGTCGCTATTGAAGGTAGATAGACTAATTAATATTTCTGGTGTTCTGGATAATCATGGTACTTTATTGTGTAGAAAGATCGAGGCATGAAGAAATTATCGGTTGTATGTAATTCATATAACAGTAGCGTGTTTTATAAGCATGATGATAATGTATTATGCGTGTTGCGTTGGACAATTAACGAGAATGAGCTTGCCGGTTTTGTTATTGATAGTCATAATTGTCTTGTAGATATATATGATAAGGATTTTTATCCATTAGATGATTCTGCGTTGTCGGCTTTTATTATTAATATGGCCGATAGGATTAAGCTTGATCAGCAAATGGACACAGTTGAATATATTGATAGTGGTGGTGTTGCATCATACTTACCTATGTTTCTACCTAATGAGATTAGGGATGAAGATATTAATGATTTACCTAGGTATCAAATAGGTGTATGTAAGGCCTGGGTGGCTTTTGTTAAGGAATTTAATTGTAGTCTTTATGAGGATTTTTTAAAATATTTGGATCAACAAGGTCTATTAGCTGGTTTTCTTGACCTTGTTACTGTTGAATTGTCTTCGTTGATGAAAGGAATAAACAATGAGTGATTTTAGTGAAGTAACCGTTTGTGGTAGAATGGGCGAGCCTCAGTTTTTTGAGATTGGTGAGAAGAAGACTCCGAAGGCTGCGTTTAGTGTAGCCGTGAATAAATATCGTCCCAAGCAGGGTGGAGAGGGTTTCGATCAGAGAACCATATGGGTTCCTTGTGTCGCCTGGGCTCGTGTAGCCAGCCAAATTAAGCAAAATGGTGGTAAAGGCGTTACCATTATGGCTTCTGGTGAGTTTGAAGTTGAGGAGTATCAGGACAAGGAGGGCAACCCAAAGAAATCGCAATTTGTGCGTTTGCGTTCTGTCAAATTGTTTGATTTTAAGTCTGGTAATTCTGAAGCCGCTTCTCAAAATACTTCTCAAAATACCAATAACAATAGTGGTTTCCAGCCATCTGGACCTTTTGGATAATGGAGAAAAATAGTGTCGGATAAATATAAGAAAAGAATTCTGTTTTGTGGTGAGGCATCTTTTCTGAATACAGGATTTTCTACTTATTATCGAGAACTGCTTCCCCGTCTAGCAAAGACGGGGAAGTATGAAATTGCCGAAATGGGGTCGTATGCTAATCAGGCCGATCCTCGTATTTACGATTTTATTCGTAATAGGTGGACGTTTTATGGTGTTGAGGCTATCCCGACGCCCAATCGTGATTCGTCTGACGAATTGGCATATCGAGATCCTCAAAATCAGAGCCCTCGTGCTCCTGGGCAAAATACTTGTCAGTTTGGTGATTACAGGTTCCAGTATGCTTGTGCTGATTTCAAGCCGGATATTGTCGTAGATATTCGTGATTGGTGGATGCTGGAGTATATCGAAAGATCTGCTTTCCGTCCTTATTTCAAATGGATAGCTATGCCAACCGTTGATGCTGAACCGCAGCGAGAAGAATGGATTGCTACTTATCGCACAGCCAATTTATGTCTTGCATATTCTGATTTTGGTGTTCACGTATTAAAGTCTTATCCTGGTGTGAAAGTCTGGAATAAGCCTACTAGACCTGGTGTTGATCTGGATGTATTCCATCCCATGGATCAAAAAGAACTGAAGAAAGATTGGCTTGGGTGCCAGGATGATGTCAGGGTTATTTTAATGGTTGCACGTAATCAAAGTAGAAAGCTGTTTCCTGATGCCTTAAATGCCTTTGCTTTAATGAAAGAAAAATACAAGGGTGTTCGTGCTGTTGATAAGGCAGTATTTGTTGTACATAGTTCTTGGCCTGATAATCAGCATTCTTATGATTACCCTCGACATATTGCAAGAATGCATACTGGGCATTATGGTCTTGAATATTATAATATGCCGACTAAATCTAAAAAACAGAGCAAGAAGAAGCCTAAGGGCGGGATTATGCATGATGTTTTCCAGACATATATGTGTCGTAAATGCAATCATGTTTTTCTTGGCTGGGCTATTCATTTGTATGATAAGCCCGTTGAGTATCGTGTTCCTAATGAAGCGGGTAAGATTTATATACAATGTCAAAAGTGTGGTGAAAATTGGGCCACTACCCCAGACACATCTCGTGGATATGATCGCGAACAATTAGCTCGTTTATATGCTATGGCTGATATGTTTGTGCAGGTCACAATCTGTGAGGGGGACGGCATGCCTATTCAAGAAGCTAAGGCCTGTGGTTGTCCCACGCTAGTTGTTGATTATTCTGCTATGGCCGAAAAGGGCCGTTTTCATGATGAGTATGTGCATTTCAAGGACAAAGATTTTAATAAGGACGAGTATACCGTCCATCATGGGGGGGCGGCCATCCCTGTGGAAAGGTTTTATTATGAGCCCGAAACTTCATGCAAAAGGGCTCTTCCGGACACATCTGAGTTAGCAGACCAGATGTATGAATTATTGACTGATGATAAGAAGCGTAATAAGATGCGTGTTGATGCACGCAGGTGTGTTGAAGAAAACTATGATTGGGATAAGCTTGTTCAGGAATGGGAATATGTTTTGGATAACATGGACATTCTTGATCGTTCTACCACATGGGATAAGACTCATAAAATAGTGGAAACAAGGAAGGCTGGGGATATCCCCGAGGGACTTAACGATAGTGAGTTTATTGATCATTTATATTTAAAGGTTCTTAAATACCCTAAGGTGGATGATGCTGGTAAACAACATTGGTTAGCTGCCCTGGAGGCGGGAGAGAGTCGTGAGGCAGTTTGTCGTGCTTTTGAACAGGTGATTGGGCAGGAGGTTAAACATCAGAATGCGGTTAATGCACTGCTTGCCACACCCGAAAAAGATCCTAATAAGCTTGATGGAGAGATGATATAATGAAGATTTTGATTGTTGGTCCGCTTAAGGATTTTTCAGGCTATGCACATTTGGCTCGTAATATGGCGTCGGCTCTTCATATGAATAAGGTCGATGTCGCTATGCGTCATGTGAAGTACGATGATTATGAATATATACCTAGTGTTGAAGAACTAGATATGTTTAAGAAACCTATGGATGAGTGTGATATTGTTTGGCAGTGGACAACTCCGAATGAGATTAGGTACATTCCTGGTAAAATGAATATAGCTACTTTGTTTTGGGAAACCACACGCATTCCTAGGTATTGGGTTGAACAATTGAATTTGATGGATTTAATTATTGTCCCATGTAACTTCAATGCCACGGTTCTTAGTCGATGTGGTGTGACAAAACCTATATGTACTGCCAATCCGTTGTTTGATATTAGTATTTATAATCAGCAGTATGACAGGTTTGAAATTCCTAATGCAGGTGATAGGACCATATACTATAATATTTGTCAGTTTAATGCTAAGAAGGGTCTTGATGCTTTACTAAGATCATATTTTCGGGCTTTTTACGATATACCTGAAGAAACATTATTGGTGTTGAAAACTTATATTAGTATGGTGAATCGTAATGGTGAGATAGATCGTGTACGTGGTTTTATTGATAATGTTAAGAAGCGTATGCGTTTACCACAATATCCGCCCGTTTATGTTATCACTAATATATTAGATGACAAAGGCGTATATAGACTACATACTACTGGTGACGTTTATGTGTGTCCGAGTCGTGGCGAAGGTTGGGGTATTCCGCCTTTTGAGGCGATGGCAATGGGTTCCCACCTTATAACTAATAATTGGGGTGGTTTGGGTGAGTTTGTCCATGAGAATAATGCGATTCTTTATCCCGGAGCCCAGTCTATTGTTTTTGATCAACCACATCCCGATCCTAATCTTTACACTAGTGCAGAGGAATGGTTTGAGCCTAACGACTTTCATATGTCTGTGGCTATGCGAAATGTACATGAGTGTATCAGAGGGAGGGGGCAGAAAGATTTTGTTGATAAGCTTAACGGACTCAAAACAAGAGCAAAGGCCGATATCCAGAATTATGATTTTCGAACCGCTGGTCCAAAGTTTATAGCTGAATTACGTAAACTTTATTCGTCATGGAAACAAAATGGTTGTATAGAGGTTGAACAAAATGAAGCTAATAAGGTTTAAGTGTATTGTTTGTAAAAGTGAGTTTTATACTCTTCCTGATTATGTCGAAGAGATTCGTAAAAAAGATGATGATCCCATTTGCCCTTTTTGTGATCCTGAGCCGGGCAAGTCAATATCAAGGTGTTTTGAGGTCGGTGATGTTGAGTTTGATGATCGATCTAAGCTTGAGGCAGATGATATTGAAAATACTGTCGAATTTTTGAAGGAAGTTGAAAAAGAGATATCTGGGCAATTCGATCAAGCTTACCATAGAATAGAAAGACTAAAAAGACAAAAGGTTGAAGATAGCGGAGACACCAATGAGCCAGAATAATCAAGGAGCTAACTATCGTGGTCAAATGGACGAAATAGCCGAGGTGCTTATGTGGCCGACTAAAATCGTTCAATGTATCCAGGTATTCAATGGGGAAGAATTCATAGAGTATGTGTTAAAATCTATATATAATGCCGTCGATCACATAAGGATTGTCGAGGGGGCTGTAAAAAATCAGGTTGGTGCTACCAAAGACGGTCATTCTACCGACAAAACTGTTGAAATTATTAAAAGATTTATAAAAGAGAGTGATCCGGGCAAAAAAGTCAGACTTATCCAGATTAAGAGACCGTATGAAAACCTGGAAGAAATGAAACAAACATTTCTTGATTATGCGGTTCCGGGTGAGTGGCTTTTGATTAATGATGTGGATGAATTTTATAGGGAAGAAGATATACATCTGTTAAGAAGGGCTATATATTATCAACCTCTTGCATCTGAGTTTGTTCCGTTATTTTTGCATTTTTATAGAGATTGTGTTCATATTGCTAAACCAGAACATGAATGGCAGCCTCAACATCAAAGATTTTTCCGCTTTGTAAAAGGAATGAAATATAATGCTCATCCGATAGTGACTGATCATATGAATCATTGTACTTATTATGCTGTCCACTATCAGCATCGACGCTTTGTTGTGAAAGACTGGTATGTATGGCATTACGGGTATGCTCGTGAAAATATGGATAAAGTCATGATGGACAAGAAGACTTATTACGAAAAAGAGCTTTCTAAGCATGCCGGGGCTGATAAGCCGTTCGATGAAAAAGCCAATCTCTTTTTGAATAGAGGTGAAGATCTTGGAGATTTTTTGTCTTACAATATCGCGTTACATCCCGAGGTATTAAAAAATCATCCGATGATGAAGTTTCGCGATGAGCAGTGGAGTGGGTTAATATTTGATCCATGGCACAAGGCTGAACCCTATTGTCTTGAGGAAATTCCTAATATATGGCTTTGGATGACTGGAGCTAATCCACGTATGCCTTTTTACAGTAATCAAATTACTTTGGACGAACTAAAAGAACTATAAGGAGACCGAGATATGCGTTGTATTATTATTATGTTGTTTATTATGTTGTCATTAGTCGGGTGTCAGTCAATAAATCAAAATGAACGTCATATAATGCTTGATGTTAATGTTGCTACTGTTGCAGAATATTTTTGTGTTGCCGCACAACTTGATATTATACTCAATGAATTGCTTGTGTATAATCCTGATAATGAAAGTCTCTTAGACATTCAGAAAAAGCTTAAAGAATCTAGAGCCAACGTTGCTGAGTTGGCGGAGCATCTTCGTAAAATGGTCGAGTCTTCTGATCTTGAAGATACTGTGAAAAATAGTATGTTCGAGGTATTAAATGCTGCTATATTGTTGGGTATTGATAACACCAAGGTATTAGTCACACCAAGAGGAGAATAATCATGCCATTCGAACCCAGAGGAATAGACGGATTAAAAGTTTTTAATATCCCTGAAGAGAAACTCAAGGAGATGCAAGCCAAAGCAAAGCATATGATCAAAAAGAAACATGTTAAAGAATTACTAAGTGTTATGGAGCAGGTCCAACAAGCCAAAGACCAACGAAAAGCATTAATTAAACATCTTTTTTCTGTCCTCCGTATAGCTATCGCCCTAGGTTTTCGCGTGTAAGGAAAAACATTTATGCCTAAAATAAGCTACTTAGTATCCACATATAATTCTGCTGATTATCTTGACAGATGTATTAGGGACCTTATGCTACAGAGCGAACAAAACTTCGAGATAATTATTGTGAACCCTAATTCACCAGATAGGGATGATGAAATAGCCCAAGAGTGGTTGGATCGCGATTCTCGCATCAGGTATTTTTATGTTAAGGAGCGGGAACCTTATGGTCAGTCATGGCTTAGGGCATGGCAGCAAGCCGAATCCCCGATTGTGTGTAATGCTAATACGGATGACACAAGACATTATATGTTTGGTACATATGTGATTAGTGCTTTAGAATCTACGGACGGTATAGCTTTTGTTTATCCTGGTGTTAATGTAGTAAATCAGAAAGGGATATATACTGGAGGCGGTGAGAGAGGGCCTTTTGATAGAAATGTTTTTAAGAAGGAGTGTCATGGTGGACCGTGTGTTGCTTGGCGGACGAGTCTGAGGGACGAAGTAAATATGGATGAGGCCTGGGAAAGAGCTGGTGTATATACGTCTGCTTTTGATTATTGGCTTTGGCTAAAATTTATGAGCCTGGGGTATGATGGTAAAGTTCTTTATGGAGTGCCTGTGACATATACTCAGAGGCCGGATTCAATCGAGAATAGTTCTGGTCCTAAATCTACGTGGCAGTCGTTTTGTGCTATATCTGAGTTTTTCCCCGAGGCTATCCAAGAAATAGGGAAGGAAGCATTGGACTTTCTTAGTTTTCCTGTTGTTCCTCCTCAGGACGAATGGTGTGAAATGATGAAAACTAAGATTGGACCAGATGATATCAAGAGGTGGGACGGAGCCAAGATTAATATTTTTGCGGAGCGGGTATGAAGATCTTGCATTTTATACATGATTTAGGAATTGGTGGTACTCAGAAAACCTGTGAGCAGTTTGCTATTGAACTTGCTAGGCGTGGGCATACATGCTCTGTCGTATTTTATGAAGGTGGGGCAACAGACAGGTGTGAAAACTTAGATAGTTGTGCAGCGAATGATGTTGGGTATGATAGATTAGTTTGGTTTGGTATTAATAGGGAGAATAAAGAGAAAGCCTTCCAGGAAATAGTAGATAAGTTTAAGCCTGATATTATTCATACATATTTGAGTGGATATCCTGAATTTCCTGATCCTGGCAAAGACTATGATCCTCGCGGAGCGAAGTGTGTTCAAACGAATGTATTTGGTCATTATAATAGTAACCCTGATTTACACAAAGTGTTATATATGAGCGAATATCTTTATTTTCATGCCAGGAAACATGGCTATGCTACTGGTCCTGATTTCCGATATGACTTTATTTACAATCCTGTCCCTAAACCTGTGGTTAGTAGGGTGTCTAAGCTGGTGCTTGATGGTGACAAGGAAATTTGGCCGAAAGATAATAAAATTGTTATCGGTAGGACTGGTAGACCTGAGAATGGGATATACGACTCTATATCTATTGACGCCTTAAATATATTGTTGCAAAACCAGCCGGAATTACGTGGCAAAATTAATTTTTTGGTTCTTGCTCCGCCTCCTAATATGGTTAAAGATCTTAAGAGATATAGTATTCCCTTTAGTATGCATTGTCCTACGGTCATACCTTATGAAATCGATCGTATTTATAGTAAAATGGATATTTTTGCACATGCTCGTTTGGATGGCGAGACATGTGGCTGCGTTATTGAGGAGGCTATGATGCATGGGCTTCCTGTTGTTACTCATGTATCGCAGCCCGATGTTCCAAATGTTTATCCGTTCCAGGCACAAACAACTCTTGTGGAAAATGATCGTACAGGATTTGTTGTTGGACATTCTGCTGAAGAGTATGCTGAAGCCTTGGGTGAGCTTATCGAAGATGCTGATCTTCGCAAGAAGCTTGGTGATGCTGGTAAGGAAGTTGCCTTGTCACTTTTTGAGACTGGTGTATGTGTGGATAAGTTGGAGAAAATATATTACGAGTTAATAAATGAATAATCAAAGAGTAAAGCCATTTATTCAAGCGGTTAACAGGCTAAAAAACGCCAGGTGTGATGGCAATAAGATATATTATGATTTCCAGATACCTGGATGGTGTCATCAAGAAACAATGTTCTTTTTGAATCTTGTAGTTGGTCATTTTTTGAATCAAGACGAACAGTATTTGGAAATAGGCACCTATTGTGGTAAAAGTCTAGTAGCTGCTCTTTATAAAAATTATGCTAAGGCTCAAGTAATAGAGCCGTTTGAGAAGCATTTGCCGGATGGAGTACATATTAGAAGTAAGTGGGTGGAAAATATTAGTCGTTTTGGTCTTGGGTCTGAGAATAGAGTCACGCTTCATAATGAAAAGTGTGAGCAGTTCGATGGCGATCTACCAGAGATCGGCGTGTTTTATTATGATGGTAATCATGACTCAGGTCACACTTACGAGGCTCTTAAAAAGTACGAGAAGTATTTAGCGGACAATGCAATTATCATAGTTGATGATTATTATATCGGCGGAGGGGACGCCCAAACTCCTTATCCTGGATACGATGTTGTTGATGGTCATCCAGTTAAAGTTGATACTGACAGGTGGGTGTCTGAAAATCAAGATAAGGCCAGGATAGTTTGGATTATGCCGTGCGAGAACCATCAAGCCGTTATTTTATATAGAAGAAATGGTCATGAAGAAGATTAAGGTAGTACATCACACAAAAGGATGTGGGTATTCTGGCACAGATAGGACAGCCCAGCTTTTCTGTCAATATTTAGACAGGAGTAAGTTTGAGCCGTATATTGTGTACAGGGAAAACGCTGATTGTTCGCGGGTAAATTTTATGAAGCGTGAACTTGAAGGCAGTAATGTGGTGGAATACGATCACGAACACGGTAATAATGTTTCTCCTTATTGGCCCAAGAGAGATAATTTTGTAGATGTGATTCGTTCTATTAACCCAGACATTATACATTTCCATCGTTCTGGTCATACCGAGTGGCCTTGTTTGCCTTTTCTCAAGAAGGAATTTCCGAAAGTCAAGTTTGTTGAAACTAATATATTCGCTCATAACGATAATTTTCCATGGGACCTGAGATTATTTATATGTCCTTATATCGCAACGAGAGCAGGGCATCCTGACGGATCTTATTTATATAATCCAGTAGAATTGCCTTATTGCGGTGAAGGTAGTGACGATTCTGATATTGTCGTTTTGGGGCGAATAGGTAGACAGGATAATTTTTATGATATATCCTTACAGGCTTGTCGATTGTTGTTAGGTCGAGGAATTAAAAACTGGAAGTACTTGATTGTTAATCCTTGTGACAAGTGGATTAACAGGATTCATGAATTAGGGCTTGATAAATATTGTGAGCCTATTGTCCCGATTTATGATAATCGATCATTATCTAGATTTTATTCATTATTAGATGTTTTCGCACATTCCAGAAGTGATGGTGAATGCCAAAGTGTTTGTATGAGTGAAGCACAAATACATGGTGTTCCCATTGTTACCCATAAGTCGCCATGCTGGAATGGTCAGGTTGATCAAATTAATTTGAGTAATTGTGGGTTTTGTGTTGGGTGGAATGATGCCGTTGGGTATGCTGATAATTTACAGGCATTAATAGAAAGTAAGTCATTGAGAGAACGACTTGGGGGGAACGGTAGGCGGTGGGCTAATCATAATGTCGAGGCTAGTGTTGTAGTTAAGCAACTTGAGGGATACTATGAGGGACTCATATAATGTCTAATATATTTTTTATCGCTGATACTCATTTCGGACACGCTAATATTTCTAAATATTGTAATCGTCCTTTCTCTTCGAAAGAAATGGACGAAATGATGATCGAGCGTTGGAATAATGTTGTCAAATGTCATGATCTTATATATCATTTGGGCGACTTCGCGTTCTGTTGTAGTCCTGCATATGCCGAAAATGTTTTAAAACATCTTAATGGACAGATATATCTTTGTAAAGGATCGCATGATAAAATTGTTCTAAAAAATAAATGTAGAACATATTTTGCGGATATTCAAGAATCATTTTATTTACATATTCACAAGGGAATATTCTTGGCTCATTGTTGTCATAAGGTTTGGCATAAATCTCATCATGGATCATGGCATCTTTTTGGTCATAGTCATGGTGGGCTTGATAACTATGCTCACAACGAGGGTAAGTTACTGGATGTGGGAGTAGACAGTAATGATTTTACGCCATGGCATATCGATGAGGTCCGGGCCGTTATGGCTAAGCGTCCCTTAAATTTTAATGATCTACAAAGGAGAGAAAATTGAAGATAGGAATCTATACTACTGCACTTGGCTCGCATATTTCTGGTGGTATACTATGTATTGTTGAAACACTGAATGCACTTATCAGGCTTGGACATGAATGTTGCTGTTTTGTGGACGATAAGCCGTATCGATCGGACTGGTTAAAAACTGATTTCCCTGTTTTACCATCTGATGAGATCGATAGTTTTGATGGTATACTGGTGTCTCCATATTCGCCAACGGCTGAAAGGGTTGCTTTTGCCAAAAATGCCGATGAGAGGTTCTACTGGGTGCATACCAATGAATCTTTATTCTGTCATAATGGACCGGAGTGGCAGGACCAGGCACGCAGATCATATCATTTGCCATTGAAGATTTTTTGTACATCTACATATGTACAGATTTTGATGGAAACTGTTTTTAATAGATATGTTATCGGTGCTTTAGTCCCGCCCGGCATAGACCCACAAACATTTTTCCCTAGCAATCCGTTACAAAATAAAGATGTAGTGAACGTAGGTATGCTTCATCGTCCTGATTGGGTCAGGGGGCATGACGTTGCAGTACTTGGTATGCAGTTAGCACAAAGGACACTCGGTAAACATATGAATTCTGTGGTTATCGGTCCTACGTCAGATCGTCGTCAAATGGCTAACAGGATGCGATCCTTAGATATTTTTATTGACCCAAGTCGCGTTGCTGGTAGCCCGACTCCTGTTAAGGAGGCCATGGCGTGTGGGGCAATACCCATTTGTACAAAATATGGAACGACCGACTTTGTTCTTGATGGTTACAATGGTCGTATCATCCCCCCTGACAATATAATGTCTTTGTCTAATCAGATAGTTAGTATTGCAAATCTTTCTTATGAAAAGCGTTGTGATATAGCCTCTCAGGCTGCTGAATATGTTAAACAGTTTTCGTGGGATCATATAGCTATGCGTTTTGAATCAGCCCTTGGAGAGGGCATTAATCGTGGCGACGAGTTACTTAAGACAAGAAATTGGAATGAACCCAAATGAAACATATAAATATGTATATCAAATGTTGTAACGAGTGTCCTTTTTTAAAAATGGATGATTACGCTAGACCTGGATATATATGGTGGTGTGAATGCAAGGGAGCACCACAGGGTGATAGGGGGCATGTTTTAGATATGCACGAACGAGGAAAAGATATACCCGTGTGGTGTCCACTACCAGATGCACACGCACTGGAGTTGCCTATGTTGGCCGCATGTATTAAGCCGGTAGAAAACAAGTGCCCAAAATGTAGAACCGTGGGTGAAGTTGGAATGATAAAATGCGATAACAATGGCGTGCATCAAAATTATCAATGTCCAAAATGTGGCTGCGGGTGGAGTGACAGAATTTGAAGATACTAGTATCGTATAGAGGCATACCACAATCTCCTGGTTGGGCTACGGGAGATCTCGTATTTAATGCTTTTAAGAGCATGGGGTATGAGGTGTACACCTACGGATATTATTATCAGAACCCCAAGAATAGACTGCCTAATAATCTAACTATAGAACAGGCGAAACGCGAAACTTGGGACCTTGTTCTTTATATGGAATGTAATGACCCAGACCCACAATATGTGGAGCTTAAACATTTAAATTCTAAGAAGTTTGTATACTGGGATTTTGACGCTTCGTATCATCTTGATCATACTCTTGGTTTCGTAAACTATATGAGGTTTGATCATATATTTTGTGCTAATATTTTACTTAAGGAGTATTTTAAAAGATATGCACCTACTACCATATTACCATACGCTTTTTGTAAAGACAAACACTGTATAGTAACACAACCGGATAGAACAATGAGATTTGCTATGGTCGGTAGTAACTGGGGCGAGCGACAAAAGATTTATGAAGCTTTGATTAAGGAGCGAATTCCTGTTGATTTAGTAGTAAATAAATTTCGCGAAGAATACATAGAGGCATTGGCGTCTACGCATGTATGCATAAATCATAATGTTAAGAGTGGAAGAGGACTATTAGTGATGCGTATTTTTGAAGCCTTAGGAGCGAAGACGTGTCTGTTGACTAATGATGCCGATGGAATTCAACATTTTTTGACACCGGACCAGGATTGCATAGTGTATAAAGATATTCCGCACCTTATTGAAATTTGTCGTGGTTTGAACGCACCAAAGGGTATGATACTTGCTGACCAGATAGCCGAGATCGGACATAAAACTGGTATAGATAGGCATACGTATCATCATAGATGCCAGAAAATATTAAGAGTTTTAAACTTGGAGTAATAGTAGTGAGAGATTTGACCTTATTAATTTGTAACCATAATCACGGCCACTTCCTAAAACGCATGCTGCGGGACGTTTTTAATCAAACCCTTAACCCAGATCGCTGGAAGTTAATAATCATCCATGATGAATGCTCTGATGGCTCAGAGGAGATTTTTGACGAGGTATGGACAGAACTTTGTTCAGCCTCAGGACGCCCGGTAGATTGGCTGCCGTGTTTTTCTTTTGTTAAGGAGAAGAAGAAGGGTTTGGCTAATTGTAAGAACTTTGGTCTTAGTCGTTGTGATACCAAGTATGTAGCTTACCTGGATGTAGATGATGGCATGCTCCCAGAAAGACTTGCTACGCAGCTTGGTTTTTTAGAGAATAACCCAGAAATAGATGCGGTTTTTACACAAGCCTGGGATCTTAACGACAAGGGACAGCTTCTTGTAAATTGTTTTGGTATAAATACTTATATAACGCATAACGATATAGCTGCTGCTTTACATCATGAAAACGTGTTGATGCACGGTTCTGCTATGATAAAAATGGATGCTATCAAGATTGTTGGTGGTTATGATGAGTCAGGCAGGCTTAAAGGACGAGAAGACTGGGGTTTGTGGCTAAAAATGCTTCGGGCTGGCTATAAGTTTTACAAGATTAATGAGAGGTTATGTATATATAGCTTGGGTACTTCGGTGGAGAGATAACGCGATGCGTGCAATATGTTCATGGTTGTTGAATATAAGAGCAAAAATCGGTGACGGTGTACGTAAATTAGGACTACTGATTATACCTAGAAGATATAGATTTTTGTATGTTACGAAGGGCATTAAAGCATTGAAATGTCTGGATGTTGATCAGGAATTTTATAGCCCCGGTGCTCCTTATACATGGGTGTCATTTGGGCAGTGTCCATATACTAAGGAGTGTACAAGCAACCAGTGTTTTTTCAAAAGAAGAGATTGTTGTGGATACCAACCGTGGGCTACTGCATATAAAAATCAGGATGTTGTAGATAATGAAAAAAGAATGACGGATAGATATGGTAAAGTCGTATTTCCTGAATTTGATATGGGGGTAGGTACAAATTGTATACGTATCGTTTGTAAAAGTGCTAAGGGTTATAGAGACATAGACTATAGGGGTAGAGAGGTAACGCGATGATTTTTCTTAAGTCGTTTAATAATTCTGTTGGACCAGCTTGTCAGTTGATGCCTAACGTTTCTCCTCCACCGGTATGGATTGATTATGCACAAGAACAAAAGATGAGTGAAATTTCTGATAGCTTTAAGCAGATATCAGCCAAGATAGATAAGCTTTCGAGTTTATTAGAGCAACTTACAAAAACTTTGGATGGATTAATTAATGAACGAACATAGAATTCTTTATTGCAGTCTTAAGTATGATTATGCTGAGCCTGATCGTGGACTGTCTTATGAGGCTCTTAATCTTGAACATGGTATGCGTGAGTGTGCCGAGAACGGACTGTTCGATCTTGAGGTTTTTCATATTGATGATGAGCATATTAAGCTTGGACAAGAACAGGCGGACGTTAAGCTTATTGATGTGATTAGAAGATATAAGCCAACCATTTTATTTCATACGTCGTTTGATGATAACTGGGATATTGATCCTGAGACGTTATTGTGGTGTAAAGAAGAAGGTATTAAAACAGTTCTTTGGAATTGTGATGCGTCTTGGAGGTTCAAAGATTTTATTCTTCCACGAAAGAGTAGGTATACTCATTTTATTACAACACATAATGTTACTATCCCTTGGTTTAAACAAGAGGGAATGAAGGTTATCAAGAGCCAATGGGGCGGATCTTCTTTGTATACTAGGTACATGAATAAGTCAGCGGGTGGCGTTAAGTTATACGATGTTTCTTTTGTAGGACAAAAGCATGGCATTAGGCCACAATTGGTTCATGCATTAAATAATGCGGGAATTAAGGTGCATTTGTTTGGAAATTATTGGGACGGGCACCCCGATGATCATGGCTTTATTTCTTTTGACGATATGATTAATGTATTTAATCAAACAAAGATAAATCTAAATTTTTCTAATCCGTTTCAAGTAAATACAGTGCCACAGATCAAGGGTAGACATTTCGAGATACCGCAGTGTGGCGGCTTCCAACTATCTACTATTGCTGATGATATAGAGTCTTACTTTGTTTCGGATAAGGAAATTGTTCTTGTTGATAGTGTACCTAAGCTGATTAATAGTATCCGACATTATCTTGGTCATGATGATGAAAGAGAAGCTGTCGCAGAGGCTGGTTTTCAACGTATGATGAAGGAACATCAATGGGAACATCGGTTTGAGCATATTTTAAAGGAGATTGACAAAAATGAAAACGGAACTAGAAGCTAGGTTAGATCCCAATGAGTGTGGGGTAATTTTAAGTTTTTTGCAAAACGCGGACTTTAATATTAAGGGTCAGTACATACCCATTGTCTCTAGTGCGATGCACAAGATGCAGGCAGTGTTGGTTGAGGCTGGGAAGCTTCAAGGAGATGCTTCTTCGCCTCAAAAGGAGCCCGTTGTACGGGCGTCTGGCATTAATAAAGCAGAGGATGGTAAAGATGGTGCTCCGTTTGGATAATAAGGAGGCATGAATGAATTTACTTATCACTGGAGCTAATGGTTTCGTGGGTAAACACTTGGTCAAACTTCTCGCAAAGAAGAGGCCAGATATTAAGCTTTTTACACCATCACACGATACGTTCGATTTGCTCGATTCGTGTCATTTGTATGGATATTTAGACACATTTAAGATTGACCATATCGTACATTTGGCCGCCCGAGTTGGTGGTATCGGTGCTAATCAGAGTAAACCCGCGACTTTTCTCTATGATAATCTTTTGATGGGTATGAATATCGTACACGCAGCTAATAGCACCCCAGGTGTTAAGAAGCTTATTAACATAGGGACAATTTGTAGTTATCCAAAACATACAGAGGTGCCATTTAAAGAAGAGAATATTTGGGATGGCTACCCCGAAGAAACAAATGCTCCTTATGGTATAGCTAAGCGTGCTGTGATGGCATATGCCATAGCATCTAATTTTCAGTACGGTACTAATGTAGTTAATTTGATGGCTGTTAATATGGCTGGTGAATATGATAATTTTCATCCTCTCACATCACATGTTATACCAGCTATAATTTTGAAGATCGATAAGGCAATGGATGATGGTGATTCCGATATCAAATTATGGGGTACCGGTCAGGCAACCCGTGAATTTTTGTATGCTGGTGATTGTGCTCGTGCAATACTAATGTCTTTGGAGACTCATGTGGGGCCTGATCCGGTGAATATTGGTACAGGCAAAGAGATTACTATTCGCGTTCTCGCAAACGCTATTAAAAGTTTTATGAAGTACCAGGGGAATATTATGTTTACCTCTCAGGTATCTGATGGTCAACCAAGACGTTGTTTAGATGTTTCTAGAGCTAAAAAGATATTTGGTTTTAAGCCCGAGGTAGATTTGTCAGAAATGATTCGGCGAGAAGTTCAATATTATTATAGTCTTAAAGAACAGAATCCCGAATTAATAGATTCGTATAGAGCAATGATTAGCTAAGGAGGATAAATGAAGACTGCTGTTATAACAGGTATAACTGGTCAAGATGGTTTTTATTTGGCGTCTTTGCTGTTAAGTAAAGGATATGTGGTTGTTGGTATAAAAAGGCGTACTTCTACCCCTCATGATCAAAGGCTAAGGATGTTGAAGCACCAGAATCTTTTTTTGGTTAGTGGTGATGTAACTGATTCGGCTTCAATACAACGTATAGTGACTAAGTACCAACCAGATGAGTTTTATCATTTGGCGGCAATGTCTCACGTTGGTTTTTCGTCAGAAGCACCTCAGATTACTCAGGATATTAATTGTGCTGGTACAGTGAATACTCTTGAAGCTATTAAGGATTTAAAGCCAGATTGTAGGTATTATTTCGCGGCGAGTTCTGAGATGTTTGGTAACCAGCTTGAAGAATCTAGTCTTGTCGCTCGTGCTCCGTCTACTATCAGGTTGAATGAATTGTCCAAAATGGAGCCTCGCTCGCCTTATGGTGCATCAAAGATTTTTGGTTTTGGTATGACGAAACACTATAGGGAAGCTTATGGGTTATTTGCGTGCAACGGCATACTTTTCAACCATGAGTCAGCGTTGCGTGGTGAAAATTTTGTTACTCGTAAAATAACAAAATCTATAGCAGATATTGTTGCTGGTCGTAGTGACAAAATAACGCTTGGTAACATAGATGCTAAGAGAGACTGGGGTTTCGCGGGTGATTATTGTATCAATTTAGACGTGCCCATTCTTACAATAAATGGCTGGAAGTATTATGACGAAATAAGTATTGGTGACATTATTGTCAATTTTGATACTAAAATGAATAGATTGTCTCGTGACAGGGTGTTGAACAAAGTTGTTAAGAGTAGTAGCGGCGACAAGATTTTGTTTACTGGGCGGGGGCTACACTTAAATGTTACTTTGGACCATAGGATGTATTATCAGCGTAAGTCTACTAAATCTAAAGGGGGTTGGTCTGACTGGAAGGTTATGATGGCACAAGAGTTATATGATGTACTTAATGATAAATCATTAAGGACTAAGTATGATTATAGATTGCCGCATTTTCAGGATTATTATGTTGGCGATAGTGGTAATTGTTCTATGTTTACTGATGATGAATTATATTTAATTGGTGCATTGTTGGCAGAAGGCAGTTTAGATAGTCGTTTTTTTAATGGACGTAAAGTAAGTATATCTCAGTCTTTTGTTGCTAATGAAAGTATTTTAGATAAGATTATTGATATTGTTGATCGACTTGGCTTGATATATAGAAAGAGAGTCAGAAACGATGGTGTATATGAATTAATCTTTGATGCTCAGAGTAGTGACATTATTTTGTCTCGTTATTTTGATGAAGATAATGTTCATATTATGCCCAGATCTCTGTATGATGTCGATAGTAGACAGGCTGCTATTATTTTTGGTGCGTTGATGGATTGTGATGGATCTTGGGGCAGCATGTCGTTTTCATCCAAGAGGTCTTTATTGGCTGTTGATTTTCAAACTATTGCACATTTGGCTGGATATAGAACAACGGCAGTAAAACAATTAGAGAATGGAATGTTTCGTGTTGGTGTTATTGCTAAACGTAAGAAATATTCCTATATTCAGGATGTTGAAAAATATAATGATAGTCATGGTAAAGTATGGTGTGTCACTACTAGTAATCAAACAATTGTGACTCGCGATCATGGCTGTGTAAATATTTCTGGTAACTGTCGTGCTATGCATATGATGCTTAATCATCATGAACCTGATGATTTTGTGATAGCCACTGGCGAATGTTATTCGGTAAAAGATTTTTTAGTTAAGGCGTTTGGATGTGCGGGTTTTGATGAATCGCCCCAAGAGTTGATTGATAAGTATGTTGTTTTCGATGAGAGATTTCTTCGACCATCTGATATTCATATACTGAAAGGTGATTCTACTAAAGCTAGAAAAATATTAGGCTGGAAGCCAAAAATGACATTTAATCAATTGGTTTTATCAATGGTTCAGTATGATCAAGAACAAGGCGTCGAAGGTAGGAGCGGTCGTCATTTTGTTTTTGATGCATTGGGATCTAAGAGTTTCGTAGAGGAAGGTATAAAATGAATGAGCAATTTTCTGATATTGATATTGAGAAATTTCATGATGCAAAACAGCAGAAGCGTACTGTTGTGTCATTGGATGATGGTCAGGTTATAGAATTCGCGAGGATGTTACAGCGTCAGGCTCCTCCTGGAGATTTTAATCTGAGGTTTAATATGTCGCCAGATGAGATAGAGCGTCAACGACATACCCTAGGGCTTATAAACGAAGATACTATTGATAGTTTTTTGAAGGCTATTGATAGTAGACAACCAGATTTGGATCGGGAAAGGGAAATAAAAGAAGAGGATGCCAGGAGACAGAAAAGATTGGATGAACTTAATTCTTCTAGGTTTGTTAATAATGTTAAGAAGACTCCTTCACGCAAGAAGACGTTTAATAGAAGCGTGAATGAACAACAAAAAGATCTAGACGCCATGAATGATGCTAAGCACGGCGTTAAACCCAGGATGAAGTATAATAGTGTTCAACATTATAAAGAGGTCACAGGTAAGAGATTCCGTAGGAAGCCGTCTGAAATACAAGAGGGGTTAAGTATAGAAGAGGCGTTCGAAAGAAGATTCGAAGAACCGTCTTTTCGGATTCCTGAAGACCAAGAAGAACAATTTAAGCTGGATTCTAGGCTTGGCATTAATATGTTGTGTAGTAAGTATGGTGCTAAAAGATCTGAGATTGCGGCTGAGCTTCGCAGACTTGGTGTCGATTTGGATATGTTGCCGCGATGAAAAAATCTATCAATGTGAATGAAATTATCCGGTTATACGAGATCGAAAAATTATCTAGTTATGAAATAGGTGGTAGGCTTGGTATACCTCCTTCAACTATTAGATATCATCTTAGAAAAAACAGGAAGCTTCGTGATAAGGCCGCCGCTCAAAGAGAATACTTAGCACGCCATGATCATCAGCGACTTGGTAAAAGGAGTAATTAAATGAGTGAACCTGTGAGGAAAAAGAAAAAGCGTGGACGACCAAAAAAAGCTAAACGTAAGGATATGGCTATCAATGGTGAATGGTATCATAAATTAAGAGATAACGAGATAGGAAAAGATGAGAAGAGCGGAGACGAGTTTCCATTTTTTAGTGGTTTAGCGAGGATAGCTGATGAAGCAGGGAAAGTGTCTGAGCGTGTTATAAAGACAGAGTTTTTTCGTATACCTCGTCCGGATGATGGTTATGCTTTGGCCGCCCATGTTGTTGTTGAAGTTGCTTTCGATGATGGTACTGTTTGGTGTGGGTCTGCTGACGCACACCCCGGTAATTGTGTCGCTTTTATTGGACACCCTACTGCTTTGGCCGAAACAAGAGCCCTAGGTAGGGCTTACCGTAGAGCCCTTGGTATCCATAAGATTTGTTTTGAGGAAAAAACCGACGGCGAAAATTGTGAACATGAAATGATTAATCAGCCAAGCCCACAGCAACTTCGATTAATAAGACATATGGCTAGTAAACATGATATAAAACTTATAGATGTAATATCTAACGTCACCAATCGTGAAGATGTAACTGCTCTTGAAGATTTAACATATAAGGAAGCCCAGGCAGCGTCTCGTTATGTTGCCAGTGTTGCCGACAAAAAAGCTATGAGGAAAAGGAAAGATGAAAGAAAAAAAGCCTAGTTTGTATAAAGTTAAGGGATTCAGGGGACCAACACTTATACCCATGATATGTCCGAAATGTGAAAAGCGTAGGATGTATAGGCCTGCCGGGCACCTAATATCAACTAATAAAGAGCTTGCTATAGATGGTAAAACAGAGCGTCTTATTGATGTGTGTGCTATATGTCAGCAAAAATATAAAGACATGGACGAAAAATATATGAAAAAGCAGGTTAGAGAGGCGAAGAGAGCTATCGAAGACAGAAAGAGTCTTGATGGTACGGGCGTTTCTATAGAGGATACCCTTAATAATGGCGACTAATATCAATTATTGGTATGATACAACTAATGTAAGGGTGAAGATGAGGGCTGGTTTGCCTCGCAATAATACAGATGTAGTTATTATTGGTGGTGGGATAGCTGGTCTCAATACATTACATTGTTTGTTATCTAGAGGGATAGATGCTATTTTGTTAGAAAAAAACGATGTAGGATTCAAGGCAAGCGGCAGAGCTAATGGCAGCGTCGGAGTTCCTTCCCGTATTGCTAAATATCCATGTTCTTTTGACGATCTGTATGGTATGGTTAAAACCAATAATAATATTCTTAGAAGAATGATTCAAACAGAAGGCATGGACTGTCATTTGGATATGTGTGGGGAATTCCAAATATGTACTGACGATCAGTCTGACAAGATGGTCGAGTCGGATGTTCATAGAGCTATTATGCATATGAATAAGGATTTATTGGATGGCATCGTTCCTAGTAAGGTGTTCGATGGTGGCTTATTTATGCCCGTGTCTTTTATGGTGAATAGTTATCGTTTGCTTTATTGTTTGGTGACTAAGTGTGAATCTTCGGGAAGCCGTATTTTTAGTCATATAGATGTTAAGAAGATAACACCACTTAAAAAAAGCGTTAAGATTACCCTGGATGATACAAATGTAATAAAGTGCAACAAGGTTGTTGTATGTAATGCTGATTTGGCCAAGAAGTTTGTTGATAACGACATATTAAGTGAGGCTACATTATATGGTGGATGCAGCCCTACTTTGCCGCTAGGTAAATGTTATACTTTTCCACCTTCGCCCATATATATATTAAACGATAATGTTAGATTGAGAATATATGGACAACGTTTATTTGTTGATGTGTTGGATGGGCGAGATGTTATAGATGTTATGCCTAAAATATATTCCTATTTTAGTCATATTGCTGGCATAAATTTAGAATATGAGTGGTCAGGCAGAGTGGTTAATACTAAGGATGGGCTTCCTTTGATTGGTGGTACACGTCATAGTAATGTTTATTTGAACACAGCGTTTGGGTATCACGGTTTAAGTTTTGCCTTTTTGGGTGGACATATTATTAGTGATTGTATTATTAACGAAGTCAATGATCATAAACTTTTGTATCCTGGTCGTTTTGAAAAGGAGTAATGTATATAGATGGAACTTAGAGGACTGTCGCGAGATGTTTTTATGGACAAGTACGCCGCTCCAGGCGAAAAAGAATGGTGCGAACTATCAAAACGCGTATCTCATAATATAGCCTTAGCCGAAGGTGGTAATTACAATAAGTGGGTTGATCCGTTTTTTGACATTATAAATAATATGGACTTTATACCCGGCGGGAGAATATTGTTTGGTGCTGGTAGAGCGAATCAATCGCTACTCAATTGTTTTTCGCTACAATTTGAGGATAACGTTGAATCTTTAGGCAGGGGGCTAAGAGATGTTTATTTAATATCTTGTCAGGGGGGCGGAATTGGAATAAATTTCTCAAAAATCAGACCCAAGGGAGACCCAATACAGAATATTCCTTTTTCTGCTCCAGGGGTTGTATCTGAGATTAGAAAAATTAATGTGATAGGCGAAGAAGTAAAGGGTGGAAAAAATAGACGCACAGCCTTATTGGCTGTTTTAAACGCAGACCATCCTGATATCTTAGATTTCCTGCATGCTAAGTTAGATCTAAGTCAGTTAAATAATTTTAATATATCTATCGGAATAACGAATGAATTTCTCAAGTCGGTTCAGAAAAATAAAGAATGGCGTTTTAAATTTAACAACAAAGATTACAATGTATATAGTGTAGATAAAATTCCATTTGGTGACAAGAAGAAAGAAGTCGTCCAGGTAGTAGCTCTTAACGAAGAAGATGCTATTGGTCGTGCCCGATATGCATGCAAAGATAATGCCGCAGACGACTTTAAAAATGCACGTATAGCTAAATATATGGCAAAAGATTTATGGAATAGGATTATAGAAAACTCGTGGCGGTGTGGTGATCCTGGGTTATTTAATCTTGATCTTGTGAATACACACACAACTGTTAGTTATTTTGAACGTCTTGATCAGTGCAACCCATGCGGAGAGATACCTTTACCACCCTATGGTTCTTGTTGTCTTGGTTCCATCAATTTAAATAATATGTTTAACCCCAGAACCAATGATGTTAACTGGTCCAAGTTGAGTCGGACTATTAAAATGGCGGTTAGGTTTCTTGATGATGTTTTATCAATCAATAACTATCCTATTTCATTAACAAAAGAAGTTAGTTCAAGATCGAGACGAATAGGGCTTGGCGTCATGGGTTTGCATTATTTGCTTATTAAGAAGAAATACAGGTATGGTGATGATAAGTGTCAAGAGTTTCTTGAAAGATTATTTATGAAGATCCGTAACGAAGCCTATATTGCGTCTACAGAATTGGCTGAAGAAAAAGGCGTTTTCCCCGCGTTCGATGTCGAGGCATATCTTAAAGAAGAGTTTATTAAACATCTTCCTTCGCGAGTTACAAGACGGATCAAAAAATGCGGTATAAGAAACGCCACTCTGTTGACTATTCCTCCCACTGGGACTACTTCCATAGTTGTGGGTGTATCGTCAGGTATTGAGCCTATATTTGCCCCTGTTTATAAAAGGAGCTATAGGGACCCAGAAGATGCTTCTGTGTGGAGATCATCTATTGTTGTAGATAAATTATTTAAAGAACTATATGAAAACGGACAAGACGTTAGTCATATTATAGGGGCACATGACGTAACACCAGAGGAGCATTTGCAAGTTCAGGCAACAGTACAGCAATTTTTAGACTCTTCGATAAGTAAAACAATTAATGTCCCAGAAAAGATAAGCACAAAACATTTGTCTGATATAGTTTTCGAATTTATTCTTGGGCTTAAGGGTGTGACAATTTATCGTACCAACAGCAGAGGGCAAGAACCATTGATACCGATAAAAATAAAAGACGACAGTCATATGCAACGTCTTCTTAAGAAGGCTAACGAAAATGGTAGTAATTCTATAGATACATGTAAAAGTGGGTCTTGTGAGCTATGATATTGCCAAATAGAAAACAAGCTGAAATAGACCAAAAGTGGCTAAGGGTAGCCGAATGTATAGCCAATGAATTCAGTCGATGTAAAAAACGCAAATGCGGAGCTATTATAGTCGGTATCTATGGCAACATAGTTGGTACCGGCTATAATTTTCATCCTAAAAAAACCTGCCTTGATCATATTTGCTTAAGAGAAGAGGTTAAGAGTGGAAGTAATAATGATATAGGTTATTGCTGTCATGCCGAAGTCAATGCGGCTACACATGCTAATTATAATGATATGCAGAGGGCCACCATGTATGTTACGCATGCCCCATGTATTCAATGTGCTCGTTATATTTTAAATTCAGGTATTGCACGATTAGTGTACTATATAGATGACCAGGATCGTATTGATGGCATAAGGCTAATCAAGGATTTAACGGCTGACTGTGGGCCGATGCGTTTCACTATGAGTAGCTATAAACGCCAAGAATAACGTATCCTAAGTAGGAGTAATATTTTATGAGTAATGTTACAATTTGTGATTGGTGTAAGAAACCATTTGATGATAATCAACTCAGGCCGGTTACTTTTCCAAGCAACACTTCTATGCCAGGCAGTGGTGCCGAATCCTCATCAGACGAGTCTTTTGATCTTTGCACAAAGTGCAACGAGCAGGTTATTTCTCGATTAAGGAGCAGGGACGTACAGCTTTTTGCCGTCAACGTGAACCCAACCATGGGACTAGAAGAATATGTGGATGATGATGGCTATGATTTTGTTGAGGAGTCTGGTGCATCACGCAGAAATAAGAGGAGGCAGCAACCGAAGAAGGCTGATGTATGGCCTGAGGATCGTGGTGATAAAATTGCTGCTATTGAGCGTGGTGACGTGCCTGTTCGTGATGGAGAAGAAAAGTCTGCTGCACGATCGAGGTCTAGTGGTGGACGTGTATTTAAGGACTCAAAGTCCGCCGAACATGCAGGAGATAAAAGAAAATGTCCTCACATGAACAAAGGCAGGATTGCTGGTATCCAAACTGGTCGTCCTTGGCGGCAGTGTTTAGATTGCAATAAAAAGATACCCATAAAGCGACCTGACGAAAAAGGTTTAACTAGGCCGCCTGCGGGTGTTAATTTAGTATCGAGTAATGATAGAAGAAGATAGGAGGATATTATGAGAGTTATTCTTAGCCTGGCTTTAGTTATGTTAACATTGGGTGGATGTGTTTTGTTTGGTGGGATGCAGCAGTCATTGACTCAAATGAATGATGCTCAGTTTACGGCATTAGAAAAACAAATCTATCTGATTAGTAATCGTGGCTTTGCTAGATTGTTTACTGAGCGACCAGACCTTAAAGAGGATATGGCTTCGTTTGCTGAGATTGTTGGACCATATCTTGATGAAGCTGATTCAGATGCAGCTTTTTTTATCACTGATGTACTTGATTCCGTTTTGCTTAAAATTTCAGACCCTGATGTGAAATTTATCCTTGAATTGGCGTTATTGGAGATACAGAAGTATGGTGGGTTGAGCTATATTGATGATGCTGAAGTAGAAGCGATTTTAAATATGCGTAGCATGAAGCTTGTTCAGGCTATTTTGAAAGGATTTGTAGAAGCCTTAAATGGTTAATTGCTATTTTGATAATAAAAATTATTATTTCACAGATGGAGATGGTGGCTTTACTTTTTTTGCTGGCTCTGATTCTGTGGCTATGTGGAAGTTGTCATCTGATTATCAGAGATCGTATTTGTTGTTAATGAATATGATAGCGGATCTTAAAGTCAATGGCATTAAAAATGTCAAGATACATCACAATACTAGAATTGTAGAAGAAGTAGGGGGTGTTATTAAACCTATGAATACATGGGGAAATAATGCCCTTTTGATTATTCGTCGTAATTATTTGCCGTATCTTATTGATTATTCTATAGTTAAAATATCGTCTGAAGAACTTGCTTCTGTGATTAGCGAAGGAAGAAAAAATATACAGCATTCTTGTGATATAGATCCATCGAAATTGTTACAAAGTTTTAAACAGAAGAGATTTAGGAGGTTTAAGCGTCGTTTTTCTAAGGAGGATGTACAAAATTGAAAAGGGCAGTTGGGACAAAGGATGATCGTCGAGCAAATTATGAGAGAAAAAAAGACGGCAAAAAAAGGGATCGCCGTAAGTCATTGTATAGGGACAAAAAATTGGAGAAATAGTTATGGAGAAGGAAATTAGAAATGTTTTGAAGAAATTTTTTGATAAGTATGAGGTGCCTAATTCGGCTATAGAGTCTGCTGTTACCGAAATTTTAAGACTTGCTGCCGGTGGTCCTCCTAAGCAGAAGTATGGTGCTGTAGTGATGACTGAAGAGGCTTCTATGGCTGCTGATCAGAAGCTTGGTGGTGGTCGTCAGAAGCCTCCAATCGTTTAATCTTGCCTAACTAAAAACATATCTACCTCAGTGGACCACAAGTTCGCTGGCCGCCAAACCCCCGAGTGGTGACCGGGGGTTTTTAATTCTATTCGTCTTTTTGTCATTATTTAGTGTATATTTCTATATTAGGACTCCCTACAACCTGTTATTGTTTTGGGGTTATTGGGTTATTGTGGCTGAAAGGAGGCTATAGAATAATGCGTGTTACTCAATCCATTATTGGTAGTGGAACTACAACTCTTACATCTGACATACGTCCTGGCGTTGTACCAAGTAGAGGAACTCAACCCGCACAAGGTATAAGAGACGGCATGAACGTTGTTGTGATCAATCCTGAAGACTTAAACTCTTCACCATTTTTTGCTTCGTCTGGTGTGATGCTTGCTGCGGATACCGTCACCGAAATTCCTGGTCTTTTACCTTTGCGGAGAACGGTGCAGTTTGCTAGTACTGGTCCCGGATGGGTGTTTATAGGCTTTAATCCTGATGAATTGACCGTTATGAATGGTTTTCCTGTGCCGATGATTAAGATGGGTAATCAGACGGGACCTGGGACGTATTTAAAATTAAATTTGTTGCCTGGTGTTCAAATATTCGCTGTTTCTAGCGGCGAAGTATCTGATGTTCGCTGGACGGAATACTAAACCCGGAGGTGAATTATGCCTCATACGGCAGTTACATTACCCGGAAGTGGTACTGTCCCATCTATTTATTCTTCTTTGCCCGGAGAGGAAGACTATGGCACTGTTGATGCTGTAACGCGTCGTGATGCTGATCCTATAGCCGTTATGAATGTCGAGGACTTCTCTGCTTTTTTGGGGCCTGGAGATACCCAAATTGTCACTGTGACCGGTGGTGGTGCGGCTGTTAAGTTGGATAAAGGGATAGTTAATAGGCGTGCTGTCGCTATTGTCAATACGCATGAAACCGCTATTCTATATGTAGGTTTTCGAGATACGATTACCACGAGTGCCGGTCCATTGGCTGGTTATCCTATCCTTCCTAGAACCGGTATATCAATTAATTGTACTAATCGATATCAGATATGGGGTAGAAGTACCGCTAATATTGATGCGGGGATTATGGAGATAGCGTAATGATTAATGGTGGTATGATTACTGTTGCTGGTGGAGGAGGCGGCGGTAGTGCCGCTGCTGGTAGTGGTATCATGTCTATAAATGGCGAAACTGGGCCAACCATAACTAACCAAAGCTCTGATAATACCATAAACATCACTGTTCCATCAACTAATATTATAGATTATTCTTGTAGTGGTTTTGTTAGTGGTGTACAGCAACAAATAGAGGCGAAGCTTGCTGTGTCTGGGCAGACATTTTTGTCTGCTATCAATGCGTCTGGGCAAGTACTGTTGTCTGTTAATAGTGCGTCAGGCCAATACCTATGGACACAACTAAATGTATCTGGTCAGTATATTCTATCTAGTGTTGTGAGGTCAATTGGTGTCCAGGGTGGTGCCGATTTAAATGGTGACGTAGATCTTTTATCCACTAGTGGGTTTATAATTATAGGTGATAATGCTGGTAGTAGTCCAGTATCTTTCGACGTAGATATACATGCCCTATCTGGGTTTTGGGGACTTGGTAGTCTCGGGGCTGGTAACGTTGCTTCGGTTGGTGTTTTGGGTGGTGCTGATCTAACGGGCGATATTGATTTTTCAGATCCAAGTGGATTCATAGTGTGGGGCGATACCGCTGGTGCAAATCCGAT
>Ga0180438_10000107_pt1 | contig 170674 bp, 137 predicted proteins | sample SS_ome_12_FD_132455 | JGI IMG/M metagenome (GOLD analysis project Ga0180438, IMG submission 132455) | Hypersaline lake sediment archaeal communities from the Salton Sea, California, USA - SS_3_D_2 metaG | ecosystem: Environmental > Aquatic > Non-marine Saline and Alkaline > Hypersaline >... | reverse complement strand
CTCGACCGAGATCCGGCCGCCGCTTGATAAGAGCGATGGTGACGCGCAGTATGTGTCGGAGCTAACAGGCTACCGGCAACTCGGCGAGCCGCCTCTGGTCATCGTCTTCGAGGGTGGTGGTGCATCGTGAGAGTCATCTACTTCGTTCAGGACACCGGTGGCGGCGAGATCAAGGTCGGTGTCGCCAAGAAGCGTCGGCTGGTGAAGCTCATCGGCAAGCTGCAGCTCGGAAACCCGTCGGAGCTGAAGCTGCTCGGGGTCATCCCGGCGCGGAACGCCGCCGCTTTGCAGCGCGAACTGCACACGACGTTCTCTGACGCCCATCTGCGCGGCGAGTGGTTCCGCTCGACTCCGGACCTGCTGGCTTACATCCGTCAGCGTGCCGTGATGCCCTAGCGGCTCGAGTCAGCCGGGCAGACGCCTGCCGCCTTCCGGCCACACGAGTCCCAACCTCTTGGTGAGTCTTTGCAGCAGCTTCTGACGTCTCTTCTCGAACCTCCTCTCACGTGTCAGTGCGCCCTTTACAGCCTTGAGGTAAGGCCAGACGAAGGCGAGGGCGGCACCGATATACCAGCCCGGTATGTCCACGTACACGCCGGCAACGTTTCGGAGCACGTGCTCACCGAAGACGGAGAGCGTCAACCATCCGGTGATCCCGCCGCCGAAGAAGCTGCCGAAGGCGTGACCGAGGACATCGGACGGTACCGCGGCCGCCGCGTCGTACCTCCGTTTCATCACCACGTAGGCGGGCACGAACTCATTGGCGATGATGTGCGCCTGCTCGTAGCTGATCGCCGGCAGCGCATCGCCGCTCGTAGCGCGGAGCCGATCGAGGTATCCCAGCGTCCGCTCCCTCAGCGTGTTCACATCCGTCGTCGACTCGAGCTCGTAGTCCAGAAACGTCTCCACCGCGGCGAGAACGCCCTGCGCTTCCAGAACGGAGGCGAGACTCGTCGACTGGACCACTTTCTCCAGTGCTCGGCCCCGGTCGCTCTGGTGCGACTCGAGCCCTTCCGCGGTCAGCGACGTCACGTTGGTCACGTGGCGGACCGCCGTGATGAGGCGGTCGACTAGCTCGTCGAGGAGCTTCCGCTCACGGGCTCTACGGGTGGCCGCCGCGTCGCCCCTCGACTCGTGCGCAACGCTCCCGCCCTCGAACAGGTGCTCGATCTCCAGCGCCCTAACTTCCCGCTCGGCATCTTCCAGCACCTTGGCCTGCATCGTCGCGCGTACGGCTTCGTCCAGCAGGCTGTAGAGGCCGCGCTCGACATCCGCGATCTCCGGCCCGACCCGGCGCGTGCGCGGCACCGGATACTCGTACGACATGACGGACGCGCCATCGCCGACGTTGATCTCGATGCGGGCGAGCGAGGGGGCGGGCAGCAGGAACCACCTCTTCCGCTCGATCACCTCGTAGCCGACCGTGATCAGCGTCCCTCCGACGTCGAAGAACGTGGAGTTGTTCTTGCCCGAGTATACCGTGGGGAGGAGTCTAGTCATCGCAACTGTGGCTGAGAGCTCGCCGCCGAACCGAGGATAGTCGGAGCGGGCGCGAATATCAACCGAGGCCATCGCCACGACAGGTTCGGGACCTACACCGATAGCCCAGGTTCGCTGCGCTTCGCGTTTCGCGGAACTGCTGTGCCGGCGCCGCAAGGACCATCGGGGCGCGAGCGGGTAACCGCGAAGCAAAACGGGCGACGGCCGCGCGCCGCGGCCGTCGCCCAGCAATGCTGCGCTCCGAGCAGCTCTACTGAAGTACCAGCACGATCTCGATCGTCGCGTCCTCGTCGATCCCGTCCGGTGGGTCGTCGAAGTCGATCTGGCCTTCCCCTTCCAGGCTGATGGTACCGGCGGACAGTACGAACGTGAAGACCATCGGATCGTCCGGCACGATGTCGTCGATCAACAACATCACGTCGTCGACGATCATCACCACACCGGTCTCCGTAATCGGCAGCTCGCCGGGGATCGTCACGTCAGCGCTGTACGTCGCATCGCCGGCCACAGTCATCGTCAGGCTGCCACCGTCGGCGATAACATCGATCGTGTCCGCCCCGGCCGGCTCGCTGATGTACCGCCAGTCCGTCGCCTCCCAGGTACCTTCCAGGTCGACCGCCGTCGTACCGACCGGTACGCTGAATACCGCATGCAGGTCGGCCGGCTCGTCGCCGGCGCCGAAGTCGAACTCCAGCTCACCGGTCTCGATCGTCAGGGTGTTGCCCGACAGGATCAACGTGAATGTCACCGTATCCCCGGGCGTCTCATCGTCGGTCACCAGCAAGAAGCCCCCGTCGACGTCCACCGAGCCTTTGCTCACGTCCGGCGTGTCCTGCGGCGGCAGCATGACAATAGTGTACCTGCCGTTGTCCGCCACACTGAGCGTAACCTCGCCGCCGAGCGTGATGAAATCGACCGACTCCGCCGGATTCGACTGGCTCGTGAACTCGAATTCATCCGCTGACCACCCACCGACCAGGTCGGCGAGCGTCAGGTCCTCGGGGCTGATGCCGTCGTCGTTACAGCCCACCATCAGCCCGGCGCCCAGGACGAGCACCGTTAGGGTCCGCACAAGTCTCATCGCTCCCTCCTCAGCTGTTCAACCCACGAGCTAGCCACATTGACGCGTGCCGGGCAGGGACGGCCCGCATTCGCTCGCATCTCCTCCAGTTATGACTCGCTGAACATCCGTCTGGTACGTTGACGGGAATGGGAAGGCCAGTTTCTACATACCCGCGAGGCGGCAGCAGGTTTCAGGCGCGATCGAGGGGGCCTGCGCCCGCGGCCGGCAGAGAGCGTGGGCGCGCGCTGAGAGCGGCCAGTCGGCCTCAGGCCTGTGCGGGCCGGCCTGCGTGAATGGCCCGTACTGCCTCGACGGTGTCAGCTTGCTCGGCAGGCTTGTCGGGCCTGTAGCGTTTGACCCTGGCGAAGCGCAGGGCCAGGCCAGCGGGATACTTGGGGCTGGCCTGGATGCCGTCAAAGGCGATCTCGACCACGAGCTCCGGCCGCACGTGGACCGTCCACTCGTCTCGGCCAACCTCCAACTCCTGGAGCCGGCGCGTTTGCCACTCCAGCATCTCGTCGGTCATCCCCTTGAACGTCTTGCCGAGCATCACGAAGCCGCCGCCGCCCGGATCGCGGGCGCCCAGGTGCAGGTTGCTGAGCCACCCACGCCGACGCCCCGAGCCCCACTCGGCGGCGAGCACCACGAGATCGAGGGTGTGAGCGGGCTTCAGCTTGAGCCAGCTCCTGCCGCGGCGACCGGCCTCGTACGGAGCATCGAGCGCCTTCGCCATGATGCCCTCGTGTCCCGCGGCCAGAGCGCTCTGCAAGAAGGTCCGCGCCGCTTCCGCGTCGCCGGTCGTCGTGCGCGGGATCAGCAGCCGCGGCGGAAGGACCCGCGAGAGCGCCTCCACACGCTCACACGACGGGATATCGGTGAATGCGTCTCCATCGAGATAGAGGAGATCGAAGTAGAACGCACTGAGGGGTAGCTCTCGTCGCAAGCGCTCGACGTCGAGCTTGCGGCCGAAGCGGCTCATCGTCACCTGAAACGGGTGCGGCATCCCATCGCCTCGAAAGGCGAGTGTCTCGCCGTCGAGGATGATCTCGCGGACGGGCAGCGCGCGAACAGCCTCCACCAGCTCCGGGACGGCGTCCGTCACCTCGTTGAGGCGGCGCGTGTACACGCGAACATCGTCGCCCACGCGATGTACCTGCACGCGCGCGCCGTCGAGCTTGTACTCCAGCTCGACGGTCTGGAAGCGTTCGAGCGCCTCGCCTACCTCCCCGGCGCTACCGGCGAGCATCGGCTGCACAGGCCGGAAGAGCTGGATCGAGAACCCGGCCAGCCCTTCCCGCCCCTCGGACAGCGCGGCGGTGGCGACCTCGGGGAGCGCGCCGGAGAACATGAGGGCGCGACGAACGAGCGATGCGGGCACATCTGCCGCTCTAGCGATCGCCTCCACCATCACACCCTCGAGCGCGCCCTGACGCAGCTCGCCCAGCAGCAGCCGAGCGACGAACTCCTGCTCCTCCCGGGTGCAGCGCGTCAACAGCTCGTGGAGCAGGCGCCCCCGCTCGCCCGCCGACCCGGACCCGGAAGCCGAGGCGATCCGCTCGAGCGCGGCGTCAACTGCGAGGATGGTCAGGGAGGGCGCATCCGCGGCGGCATCTGGAAACGCGGCCCGCATCTTCGCCGGCCCGATGCCGATGCGCCCCTGACGTGGCTCTCCCGTGAGAAGCGCGACGGTGATCGGCACTTCTTCAGGTCCCAACCGGCGCAGCAGGTCCGCCAACACCCTCACCTTTTCTAGGCGGGCGCTCGCCTGCGCGACAAGGCACGAGGCTTCAACGACGTCGTGCAAGAGCACCGCGGACTCTCCGGATTCTCCAGGCCGAAAGTCGCGTGAGTTTCTCGGTCTGACCACCAATCATTGCACCACTGCCTTCGTCCGGCTACCCTTGGGCCACAAAACCACCATCACCCGGATCCACAGCCCAGGAGTATGACATGAGGTCCTTGGCTCGAATCTGCGCTTTGCTTCCCGGCCTGCTCGTGGCTGTGACCGCGTGCTCGGAGCGATCTCAGCAGGAAACGGCGGCGGAGCAGATGGAGAGGGCGATGGACCTGGATCCGGCTCAGCTCCGGGAGGCCATCGAAGCCGTCAACGCTCAGGCCATGGAAGCGCTGCGAGCTGGCGACGCCGCCTCGTACTTGGCGCTCTACACGGACGACGCGACCATACTGCCGCCGGGCGCCGCCATGGCGCAGGGGTTGGACGCCGTGCGGGAGTACTGGCTTGCCAGCTTCGCCGAGGGCGGCTTCACCCTGAACTTGAATACGGTAAGCGTCGATGGCGCCGGTCAGTTCGCCTACGAGATCGGCACCTGGTCGATGCCGATCGGCGAAGGCGAGAGCAGCGTCGTCGAGCAGGGCAAGTACCTGGCCGTCTGGAAGCGCGGGGCCGACGGGACCTGGAAGCTGCACGCCGACATCTGGAATACCAGCGCGCCGGCGATGTAGGGGCCGGCAAGCCTCGGCTGCAGCCGGCGTAACGAAGGCCTCCCCAACCCTCGGGGAGGCTTCCGTTGACAGAGCCTGGAGTCAGGCCCGGCTAGAACGTGCCGAACTTCAACGTGACCTGCGCGTGGAACGAGCTCAAGTCCGAACCGTCCAAGCCCGGTGAATCGACTCCCGACACCCAACGAAAACCGGCGCCCGCGTGGAAGCGGAAATAGTCCGTGACGTTGAGCTCGCCGTTTAGGGCCGGCTCGAGCACGAAGACCGCCTCCTCGATCACCGCCGTGCCGCTCAACCCCCCGCCACCGACCAGCAGATAGGCCGTGAAGTGGATGAGGTCGTCGGAGCTGTTGATGTACTCGAGCTCCAGGCCACCATAGCCGAACTCGAAATCCCGCACCCCGTCGTCGTTCCTGTCGATGTCGTTAGAGAGCCCGTAGCCGCCGCCACCGAGCACGAACGTGTGATCGATGATCCAGCCGCCGCGCGCGCCGACGAACAGTGCGAACTCGCCATCGATCTGGCTGAACTTCACGACCGGCGCGCCGAAACCGCCCGAGTCAAAACCTCCACCAATCAGCGTCCTCTCCTGCGCCAGCAACGGCGAGGCCGACGCGAGGAGGACCGCGATGCCCAGCAGTCGCTTCATGCTTGCGCCTCCTTTGACGCGCCGCCTTCACCTCCAATCCAGGAGGTCCGACGATGCACAGTTCAGGTAAGCCTTTTCGTGGTTGAGGCGGGTGAATCCGTAGGACCACTACGCGGCGTGCGCAACCACTGTTTCAGCGCCCGGGTCCCGGGATCGCAACCGGTGAGCGGCGTGTGAGGGCGACTTCTCTCGCCGGCGATGGCAGTTCCTGGAGTGCGTCTAACCGGCCAAGGCAGAGGCTTGCTTGACGAGCTCCGCGTTCGACCCTGTCTTTTTCATGACACGGAGCAGCTCGGTCATCGCATCGACCGGTGAGGATTGAGCGAGCCGGCGGCGAATCGCCTGCGAGACGGTGAGTGTCTGCGGATCGAGCAGCAGCTCCTCGCGTCGCGTGCTGCTGGCGTTCAGGTCGATGGCCGGGAAGACGCGCCGGTCGGCCAGCTCGCGGCTCAGCACCAACTCGCTGTTGCCGGTGCCTTTGAACTCCTCGAAGATCACATCGTCCATGCGCGAGCCGGTGTCGACGAGGGCGGTGGCGATGATGGTGAGCGAGCCGCCGCCCTTCGCGGGATCGATCTTGCGGGCGCTACCGAGGAAGCGTTTCGGGCCTTCCATCGACGAGGCGTCGATACCGCCGCTGAGCGTGCGACCGGTGCCCCGCTCGACGTTGTTGTAGGCGCGTGCGAGCCGCGTGATCGAGTCGAGGATGATGACCACGTCTTCCGCCAGTTCGACGCGGCGCCGCGCCCGCTCCAGAGTCAGCTCGGCCACCGCCACGTGCCGGTCGGCTGGGAAATCGAAGCTCGACGAGACGACTTCACCGAAGCCGCACATCTCCATCTCCGTGACCTCCTCCGGTCGCTCGTCGACCAGCAAGATGAAGAGCGTGGCCGCGGGATGGTTCTTGACGATCCCCTCGGCCACCGACTGCAGCACGGTGGTCTTGCCCGCTTTGGAGGGCGACACGATGAGCGCCCGCTGGCCCTTCCCAAAGGGACATAGGAGGTCGATCACACGATTGGTGAGATCGGGGTTTCCGAGGATGCGGCGACCGCAGTCGAGGATGATCTGCTCGTCGGGGTGCACGGCGCCGAGACGGCTGAACTGGGGGCGCCCCTCCATGTCTTCGGGGGGGCGACCGTTGACCGCCGTGATCTCCGTGAGCGGCGGGCTCTTGCCCTTGCCGGGCGCCTTGCCCACAACGCCGGCGATCTCGTCGCCCGTCCGCAGCCCGTACTGCTGGATCAGCTTGCGGCCTACGTGGATGTCGCAGTTCGATGGTAGGTAGCTGGCCTCCTGGCAACGGATGAAGCCGCCACCCTTGTCCCTGAGTTGCAGAATGCCCAACGAGTTTTCCACGAGTGCTCCGATCACGACCGGCCGAGCCGCATCCGAAACGCTACGGCGTCCGCGAGGTCAGGCCCATATGTGGTGTGCACTTACCCTGGGCTGGCGAGCGCGGAGATTTACCCGCTCGCCGTCTCCTACACCCGAGGTGCCCCCGTGTTCACGGTCCAGCGGACTGTCGAACCAGACGGCGGCCGGGTGGGGAAAAGCATGACCCTTTAGCTTCGCGATCCACGGGCGCCAGCGCAAGCGCCCCCCGACTGGGTTCCAGCTAACACCCAACCGGACTAGCTTGTCCTTGTCTATGCAGGCGTCCTGAGGCTTGGCTGCGGCTAGGGGACCCGATTTGAGCGATGCGATACTCGTACGGCGAGCCCGCCGCGGCGACGCGGCGGCGTTCGAGGCGCTGGTGCGCCGCCACTACCGGGCGGCGTATGCCGTGGCGCTCGCCGTGCTCGGGAACGCGATGGACGCGGAAGATGTGACCCAGGACTCCTTCGTCCGAGCGGTGGAGCGGCTGGACGAGGTGAGGGAGCCGGAGCGGTTCAAGGGGTGGCTGCTGCAGATCGTCCGCAACCGGTCCCGTAACTACAGCGGTTACAGGAGGTTACGGACTGCGCGGCCGCTGGAGACCGTCACGGCGGCAGCGCCCGAGAATCCGGGTAGCGACGCGGAGCGGGCGGACCTGAGGGGAGCGCTCGAGTCGGCGCTGGCGGAGCTGAGCGAGCTCCAGCGCGAGGTGGTGTTGCTGCACGACCTGGAGGGTTGGAAGCATCGGGAGATCGCCGAGTCTCTGGCGATCTCCGAGGGGATGTCCCGCCAGCACTTGATGGCGGCGCGTCGCGCGCTGCGCCGACGGCTCGGCGGCACGCTTCTCAAGGAGTACTCGAATGACTGACGAACGGATCGATTTCTCGGCCCTCGACCCAACGGCCGAGGGTGACCGCTTCGAGGAGGCGGTGGGCCGGATCAGGGCGGCAGCGGCACCGGCGTTGGCCGCCCGTCGCGCCCGAGTCGGCGTGGTCGGCCAGGTCGCCGGCTGGTGGCGCCCGCTGCTGGCGGCCGCAGCCATCGCGGGGATCGTATCGGCAGCGACCCTGGCGCTGGTCGAGGAGCCGGCGCTGGAGAGCGAGTCGGAGGCAGGTGTGGCTGAGGCGATTGGCGTGCCGGAACAGATCGCGCAGTGGGTGCGGAGCGATGAATTGCCCGGCCCATCCGAGCTGCTCGTAGCGCTGGAGGAACCACGATGAAGAACGGAGTCGAATCGCTCGGCCGCATCCGCGCCCAGGGGATCGCGATCCTCGTACTCACCTTCGTGGTAGGCGTGCTCGTCGGGTTCGCCGCCGAGCGCGTCCGCGCGCGGCGCGCACCGCCTCCCTTCCAGCCGACGCCGGAGGTGACGAGGCGGTTCCCCGGGGCCAATCTCCCGGCTATGTTTCGGCAGTTGAACTTGACCCCGGAGCAAGTGCAGCAGATCGCCACCATCATGGAGAACGGGAGACCGCGCTCCGACGCGGTGCTGAACGAGATGCTGCCGCGGCTCCGCGCCGTCACCGACTCCATCCGCCAGGAAATCCGCGGGGTCCTCACGCCCCAGCAGGCGGTCGCTTTCGATAGCCTCGAGATGCGGATGAGGCACGGGCGAATGATGGAGCGGATGCCCGGGCGCCGAGGCGTTCACGGTGATTCGCCACCACCGATACGCTGAGAAGAGAAGTCATGAGAATCACGATCGTCCCGCTGCTGCCCGCCCTGGCAGCTCTGACCGTGACCGCAACGCTCCTCGCCTGCGCCGGCGGCGGCCCGGGCGTCGAGCTCGCTCGCCAGGATCTCACCGGTACCTGGTTGCTCAACGATCTGGAGAGCGACGACCCGCGCGAGTTCTTCCAAGATCCGACCCAGATGGCCGATCCCTCGCTGCCCGGTGGCAACCGCCAGCGCGTCGCCGAACAAGTCAGCGGCATCCTGGCGGCGGCGCGGGTCTTCAGGATCGAGCAGACCGACTCCACCGTGACCATCGTGCTTCAAGATGGCAGGGAGGTAACGTTCTTCCCGGACAACCGTCTGATCGAGGGGCGTGTCGAAGGGCTCGGGCTCGTCACGACGAGGGCCCGCTGGCGCGGCGACAACTTCCAGATCGTGCGTAAAGTCGAGGGCGGCGCCCCCACTATCACGACGACCTACGAGCTCAGAGACGAGGGCCGTAAGCTCATCCTGAAGTTCCACATGAGTAGCCCGGGTCGCTCCATCAGGTTCGAGCGGGTCTACGACGCCGCCCGGGGCTAGCTGCAGCGGCGGAGCCGATGAGCGCCGAATGGCTGCACCTGCCCTTCACCCTCACGGCCGCGACACTCGCGGCCACGCTCTCTTCCTGCTCCAGCGGACACGGCCGCCGCCCGGAAATCGAGCCCGACCGCCCTGACCTCGCCGGCACCTGGCTGCTCGACGACCTGGCCAGCGATGACCCGTGGGAATCCTTCGGTGGACGCAACCCCGCGGATCCCGGGCTGCTGGGCGGTAATCGCCAGCTGACTGACGCTATGAGCAACATCCTGGCGGCAGCGCGTGCATTCAAGATCGAGCAGAACGACTCCACCGTCGCCATAACACTCGCCAACGGCAGGCAATACGTCTTCCACCTCGACGGCCGCTGGGTGGAACGCCGCGTCGAAGGGCTCGGCATCGTGTTCGCGAGGGCCCGGTGGATGGACGGCACGCTCGAGGTCGAGCGCAGATTGGACAGTCGTGTCAGACTCACTACTACGTACGCGCTGTCGGAGGACGGACGGCGACTGTTCGTGAAGTTCAGGAAGAGCCCACCCGGCAGGATCATCAAGTTCCACCGCGTCTACGACGCCGCGCCAGGCTGAATCAGCGGCTCTCGACCGCCTCCCGGACCGAGCGCAACACCTCCGCCGCTCGCCTTGACTGCGTACGACCCGCAGCTATCTGCAGAGCCGATAGAGCCTCGCCCTCCCGGCGAACCATCGCCGCCACGTACTCCCGGCCCCGGTTCGATAGGCTCACTAGCGGCGAACGTCTGTGGGCGGGATTGTCCTGCCGCTCCACGTAGCCATCCTCGAGCAACGGGTTTACCAGCGCCTGAATGTGCTGCCGCGTGACCGCACGATCGCGCGCCAGCTGCGGAACCGTGCGCGGCCCCAGCCTGGCCAGCTCCTTCAGCAGCTCACGTCGTCCGCCGGACGGCGCTTCCTCGCCGTGCAGCTCATCGAGCAGTGCACGCAGGCATCTGGACACCGCTAACGCCTCTTCGATCAGCCGGGCCAACTCCGGACCCGCCGCCGCCGCCCGGCCTCTACCCGGCGAACCCACTTCTGGCTGCCGTAGCGGCCGCGCGCGCCCTTCACCGCCTAGCTCACCGATGGCGAGCGTCCCGAGATTGATCATGACAGACCTCCGACGATCTCCAAATAAATTGTCATTATGACAATAACATTGTCAATATGGAGACACCGGCGACCCGTCGGACCGCAGCGCCGGCGGCTCTCGCAGGCGCGCTTCAGCGCTACGAGCCGAGTGCCAGATCCACACCCGCCTCGGCATGGATCTGCGCGGTATCGAATACGGGGAGGGGCGAGTGCTCGGGCTTGATGAGGAGGCCGATCTCGGTGCAGCCGAGGATGACGCCCTCGGCGCCCTGCCCTGCCAGCGACTCGATGATCCGGACGTACTCGCGGCGCGACGTGTCGAGGATCTGGCCCTGGCACAGCTCGGCGAAGATCACGCGGTCGACGATCTCGCGGTCGGCGGCGCTGGGCACGACGACCTCGAGACCGTGGTGTGTGGAGAGCCAGCCCTTGTAGAAGTCCTCCTCCATGGTGAACCGAGTTCCCAGCAGCCCGATCCGGGTGAGCCCTTGTGCCTTGACGCGTTCCGCCACGGTGTCGGCGATATGGATGAGCGGAATGCGGACGGCGTCCTGCACGGCGGAGGCGACTTTGTGCATGGTGTTGGTGCACATGAGGATGAAGTCGGCGCCGCCGCGCTCCAGTCGCTTGGCCTCGGAGCCGAGCAGCTGGCCGGCCCTGTCCCAATCGCCGCTGTATTGCATCTGTTCGATCTCCTCGAACTCGACGCTGTACAGGAGTATCTTGGCGGAGTGCTGACGTCCGAGCCGGCGGCGCACCTCCTGATTGATGACGCGGTAGTATTCGACGGTGGACTCCCAGCTCATGCCGCCGAGCAAGCCGATCACGTTCATTGGAAACTCTCCCCTCCTCGAGTATGGGTCCGCCGAGATTCTGCCGCGCACCAAGCGCACGGCGGTCGGGCCACCGCCCGGCTTCTTCGCCCGTCCCTACCGCTGCCTGACGATCTCCAGAGCCCGTTCCAGGAACTCGTCGCGTCCCTCGCGCACCCCCTGGATGGTGCGTTCCGCCGGCACCGTCGGCAGGATGCCGATGAGATGGTGCTGGGACCCGTCGTGCTTCACCACCTTCATGCCCGTCCAGCTGATCCGGAAGCCGCCGGGAAGTGTGAAGGGGTTGACGTTACCGTTCGTCCCGGCCGTGGGCTGGCCGACGATCTCGGCCAGCTTGTAGCCTTCGATGAAGCTCATGAACGACTCGGCGTAGCTGATCGCCCTGCCGTCGGTGATGAACACGACCTTCCCGGCGATCTGCGGCTCCAGGGCGGGTAGCTGCCAGCCATACTCCGCAAACCCGGCAACGCTATCGTTGTCCGGATAGATGACCTGCGGCACGCGCATCCAGGCGGTCGAGGTGTCCGGCGAGCTCAGGAGATGACTGATCACCTGGTGGTTACCGTTGGGATAGCCCCGCAGATCGAAGATCACACCCGCGGCGCCGGCCAGGTCGGCGATCCGCTCGTTGATCGCCACGAGCTCGGCCCTGGACAGGTCGACGTAATAGACGCCGTCTTCGAGCAGCCTGATCGGATCTCCCTCGGACTCGTATAGGCTCGCGTCGAACTGCTGCCGCTCTACCTGCAGCTCCAGCCGCTCGGCACCGCGCCGCAGCACCAACTCCGCCGTCGTACCCACGTCGTCGCAGCCGAACGATCTCATGGCCCTGAACCGCTTCCACTGCGGCGAGCCCGACATATAGCGCTCCGCGTCGAGCACCGCCTGCTCCGCCTCGAGACCGTCGATCCTCTCGATTACGTCGCCGCGCTCGATCCCTTCCTGCCGCGATTCCGTTACGACGACGCGCCCTTCGATCCAGTCGAAGACGAGCGGGAAGCAGCCCTGCCGCCGATAGCTCGGGTGAAACACATTGCCGTGGCCATCCTCGAGATTCGCCACCAGCTCGCTCAGCGTGTAGTAGAACTGCCGTGCGCTCGTGTCCGCCCGGGCCGCCTCCAGAGCGCAGGTCAGTTGAGCGTCCCAATCCACGTCCACGACATCGAAGTAGGGATAGAAGTGCTGGAACACATTCCAGGCGATGACGACGTCACCGAGTCGCACCGACTCCGCGTCGGCGGTAAGCAGCTCGATCGTTATTTCCTCGAGCTGCGAGAGAAGGACGGTCAGCGAGTGCGGTGGCCGGGGCCCCAGAGTCCGGCCGTCCTCGCTGTACAGCGCCAGCGGTACCCGGCACGACAGGCCGGCCCCGATCTCTTTTTCGACCAACTCGCCGACCTCTGGGTGGCCATCGAACAAGGGGTCGGTCAATACCGTGCGTTGTGCCTGGAGTCGCAGGGAGCGCTCGCCACTGCGCGGGTCCTCCGATGTGAGCCGCCCGCCGGTGAACCAGCCGGGCAGTGGCCGACCTTCTTCCCCCTCCTCGAAACCGGGATTGCTGATTCGCACCGCCTCCCACTCCCCAGTTTCTTCCTGCACCAGTAGCTCGACGTCGTCGAGCCAGGCGCTCCCCTCGGCCACCACGAAGCAGCCAAAGGCGATCGCCATGGCATCATCGGCGACCGGTCCCTCGATCTCATAGAGCCGCCAATCGCTCGCCGTGATCGGACGATCGCTCATGTTGTCGAAGAAGCCCCTCTGATCACCCTGCCGATCGACGCGCAGCCAGAGCTGCGCCTGATTCCCATTCGTCACCTCGGCCCGTACATAGGCGCGCAGCTTGACTCTCGTGCCGCGATGAGGTGCGGCCTCGATGCTCTGCATGACCACTCGCGGGGCCGTATTCTCACCGGCTATCTCGAGATCTCGGTTCAGCCGCTTGCTTCTGTAGACAGAACGTGGGCTCAGCCCCACCCCCAGGTGTTGCCAGGCCACGACTTCGAGCCCAGAGGCGTCTTCCGGCATCAGCGGCAGCGGCTCCGGCGGCTCGGCGGTCGGATAGATCTGAACGGTGGGTGCGATTGGCAGGAACAGCTCCTCGAGGGTCGCCCGCAGCTCCTCGCGCGAGCTGGCGGCGGCGACGCGCTCGGCGCCATAGATGGCGAACCGGTCCCAATCGAGGGTGGTCGCCTCATCGCTGGGATGGAAGAAGCGGACGTAACCGTACAGCTTGGCGAAGGCCCGCAGGTTCTCCACCTCGGGACTGATACTGGGTCCGCAGGAGGCGCCAGCGGACCCGGCGAGGAGCAGCAGGCCGAGCCTTACGTGGTGGGAACCCGTGCGCATGATCGTCACTCCTCGCGGACTACATCCGCTTGTAGCTCGGGCCGCTGCCGCCTTCGCGCGGCGTCCAGCGCGGTCCGAGGACGTCCGTCGCCTTGCAGTCGATGCAGTTGGGGGCGTTGACGACGAGCTTGTCGCCGTCGCGCTCGTAGACGCCCGCCGGGCACATGTGGGCGTAGAGATCGGCGACGTCCGGCGGAACGTCATCGCCGACGATCAGATGCGATGGGATGTCGTCCCGGGTCGCGTTGCCCGCGCGGAAGACCGCGTCCAGCTTGCCGACCGTGAGCGCGCCGTCCGGAGTGAACTCGGCCGCCGGCGTCACATCGCGTGGCTCGTCGGCGTCGCTGGGTACGTCGATTCGGCCGCCCGGCAACGCGCCTCTGGTCGCGCTCATGATCGCCGCCTTCATCCCGCCGCGGTAGAGCCCCGACTTGAAGGCGAGCCGCATGTTGCGCGTCTTGTACAGATCCTTTCCGATGAAGCTGCCCCGGACTGCAGCGTCGTAGCCGGACAGCGCGCTCAGCGATGTGTCATCGTTCTTGAGTGCCTCGAAGATCGTCCTGGCGGCCAAGATCCCCGATTGAACCGCGTAGTGAATCCCTTTGAGCGACGGGACGTCGACGAACCCGGCGGCATCGCCGGCGATCAGCAGGCCGTTCCCATACAACCGATCGGGCAGTGAGTAGTAGCCGCCCTCCGGTATCGTCTTGGCGCCCCACTCCAGCAGCTCGCCGCCCTCCAGCAGCGGGCCGATCAGCCGATGCCCTTTGAGCTCTTGCAGTAACACGTGCACGTCCAGCGAGTGCTGGCGGTAGTCGAGCCCGACGACGAGGCCGAGCGAGATGAGATCGTCGGCCATCGGGTAGACCCAGCTTCCGCCGAAGGCGTCCTTGGGGAGCGGCCAGCCCATGGTGTGGATGACGTGATGGGGCGCCCGCTTCACCTGCCACAGCTCCTTGACCCCCAGGGCATAGATCTGCGGGTTCGGCGACCTGACCTCCTGCCAGGACAGGTACGCCTGGCTCAGCGACCCGCGGGTGCCCTCGCTGAGCACGGTGACCCGCGCCGTCACGTCGGTGGCCGGCATGTACCCGCCCCCCGGCTTTCCCTCGCGGTCGAGCCCGGTGGGCGTGGTGCGCACGCCGATCACCCGGTCGCCATCGACGAGCAGCGATTCGGCGGGAAAGCCGGTGAATACATTGACGCCGGCTGCTTCGGCGCGCTCACCCATCCAGCGCACGATTTCACAGATCGACGCCACGTAGTTCCCCTTGTTATGCATCGAGGGCGGCGTGGGGATGCGGGTCTTCCGTTTCTGCGTGAGCATGTACACGCGGTCTTTGGGCGCCGGCCTCCGAAAAGGCAGCTCGTCCTCACCTACATCGGGAAAGAGCCGGCGGAAGGGGCCGGGGTTCACGATGGCGCCCGACATGCAGTGCTCGCCCAGCGAGCTGGCCTTCTCGAGCACGCCGATCTCCAGCTCGCCCAAGCCGCCGCCGCTCTCCTTCTCCTGGGCGGCCAGTCGGGCGAGCTCGATGGCCCCGGCCAGCCCGGCGGGGCCGCCACCGACGAACAGCACATCCATGGGGACGGCCTCGTCGTCCGGCGAATCCTTGACTATGAAGCGATCGAGTGGCAGGGGCGGCTGGTGGTCCGAGGGCTTGATGGTCTTGGGCATATCGCGTCCGTTCGTCATCGCTCTGTGCGGGCTGCGGTGGAGGCATCGCTCGATGCTCGGTGAGGCCGGGGTCAAGATGCGGCTTCGGACGGCCCACGTCTAGCGCAGTGACGGTCGGTGTCGGGCGATCGCTCCGGCCGCCCCGACGCCGACCTTGCCGGAGACCCGGGAGCGCGGCAGTCTTGTGTAATACGACGAGAGGAGGACCGGATGCGCGTCGTTGAAGAGGCGGAAATTCGCGCGGCAGTGACGGAGCTGGAAGCGCTGGCGTCGGCGGAGAAGGCGTTCCGAGCCATGGCGGAAGGGGGAGTGGAGCTACCACCGCCCATGGGCCTGGAAGTACCCGAGGCCCGGGGGGAAGTGCACGTGAAGTCGGCCTACCTGAAGGGCTCGCCCATCTTCGCCGTCAAGATCGCCAGCGGCTTCTATGGTAACGTCGAGCGAGGGCTTCCCACGGGCTCGGGCTTGATCCTGGTGTTCGATGCGACGACCGGCTTCCCGTCCGCGCTGCTGGCCGACAACGGGTACCTGACCGACCTGCGGACGGGCGCGGCCGGCGCGCTGGCCGCCCGACTGCTGGCGCCGGCCTCAGTCCGAACAGTCGCGATGCTGGGCAGCGGGACGCAGGGCCGCTTCCAGCTCCGTGCGCTCTCACAGGTGCGGTGCTGGGAACGCACCGTCGCCTGGAGCCCCGACGCCGACCAACTCGGCCGTTATTGCGCCGACATGGAGGAGGAGTTGTCGATCCCCTGCCGCACCGCGTCGGACCCGGAGGAGGCGGTCCGAGAAGCCGACCTCATCATCACGGCGACGCCGAGCCGCGAGCCGCTATTCGGCGCCTCGGCGCTCGAGCCTCATGCAACGGTGATCGCCGTCGGCTCCGATGGCCCCGACAAGCGAGAGCTGTCCACCGAGACGCTCGCCAGGGCGGACAAGATCGTGGTCGACCGCCTCAGCCAGTGTGTGGCGATCGGAGAGGTCCACCACGGCGTCGAGGAAGGCGTTCTCACACCGGATTCGGTCCATGCGGAGCTGGGCGAGGTCCTGGTGGGTGCCAAGGTGGGGCGCGAGGGCGGCGAGCTGATTATCTGCGACCTCACAGGCGTCGGCGCCCAGGACGCCGCCATCGCCGAGGTCGCCTGGCACAACCTGGTTCAGACTGCAGCCTGAACCTCGAGAACCGATCAGCGGACTGGCACCGCCTGCGGCATGACGACCGCGTCCGCCGCCAGGTCGGCGAAGTCGCGCTCGACAACGCCGAGCTCATCGACGGCGATGGCGAGACGCTCCGCGTATCCGGCCTGTTTCACCTTCATATCGAGCTCGAACAGGACGTCCGTGTTAAGCCCGTTCGCCGACGCGCCGGCCGCCTTTACCAGCCCCGGCGCGACGCCCAAGTTTATCGCCCTCAGCACCCCATCGTCGAGCGAGCGAGCCGCGACCGGCTCGAGCTTCGCCGGGTCGTAGCTCAGCCGTACCAGGAAGCCCGTAGGAGTGAGGTCGACACCGACCGCTCGGACCTTCCCCGTCACCCGAACGCTGGAACCGGGAGCCGCCTGCCAGTCGTCCAGGGTCAGGTAGACGTTCAACCCCTGGGGCAGGTTCGCATCTTCGGCACTACCCGCCGTCGTCGGTTCCTCGGCGCAGGCCGCGAAACCCGCCGCCGCGATAGCAACGACCAGCGCGATCACAACCGGGGTGCGCAGGCCTCTGATTTCTCTATCTCTGTGGTTCATCCGATCCTCCCGATCGGGGCTCCAGCGGCGGTCGAACACAGTTCTCACGGACATGCGCCTACGCCGTATCCATCGACGTGGCTGTCGGCCGGTATCGGCAGCTCGACCAGGTAGCGGAGAATCTGCACCGCATCGACCCCGTTCACGACGCCGTCACGGTTCACGTCGCCGAGCTCGATGTCCGCGCCCTCGGCGAGCGGCAAGTCCACCAGGTGGCGGAGGATCTGCGTGGCGTCACCGCTTCCCACCGTACCGTCACGATCCACGTCGCCCCAGGGCCAAGCGCTGATACAGAGCCCACCCGGCTCCACCGTCAGCACCGACAGAAGGTCCTGGCCAAATGGCCCCTGCAACTCATCGAAGGTGACGATAGCATCCAGCTGGTCACCAGGGTTGACCGATGCGTCCACATTGAACGTCACCGTGAAGAGCGTACGCACACCGCCGCTCAGGCCCGCCGTACGCGAGGCCCTGGCCTCGATCGTGCCCGCCGCTGCCTGCTCCACGTCCGCGCTGAACAGGCCGCCGAAATCGCCCTCGCCGATCTCGACGAACTCGAGCTCGCCGGGCGTCCATTCCAACCTGACCGTGAAGTCCGTCACCTCGCGCGTGCTCGCGTCCATGTCCAGGACCACCGGCACGTCGAACGGTTCACCTAACAGTCCGTCCACTTGCTCGACGGCCAAGCGCGCGAACAAGTCGCCTTCGCCACCGATGGGCGGCCCGTCGTCGACCGGGAAATAGTAGACCTCGCCGAAATCAGCGGCGTCCGCCGTGAGCACCAATCCACCCTCGACGAGCGCGATGCCCAGAAGGTCCGTCGGTGAGGGCGCGATAGCGAAGAGCTCGGCATCGAGTGAGACCGCCGGATCTATCGTCCAGATGTATCCGCCGAGGAATTCGGAATCGAGGCCGGTGACGTAGATCGTACCGGACCGACCCACCGCCAAATCCCAAGGGATCAGACCGCTACCGACCTGACTCGTCGAGCCGTCGCCTACATCTACCTTCAGCAGGTAGTCATCATCATAGCTGGCGACGTAGATGCTGTTGTCCTGCCTGCGATAGTCCACACCCAACGGGCAGGGCAGCGACGGTCCGATGGCAATGACGTTGGAACCATCGGGATCGATGCGGTAGGTCTGGTCGGCGGAGCAAACGGTGGCGTAGATCTCCCCAACGGGACCTGTGGCGAGCCAGAAGGCATTGTCCGAAAGGACGGCAAAGGTCGACGCTCCGCCCTGGCGACCGATTCGGGTGATGGACGTGTTGCCCTCGACGCCACTGCCCACGAGCCAGTCGCCGTTCACCGCCAGCGTGACGTCCGTGGGGAACGGATCGAAGCCGCTGGCGACGGCGGCAGCGATACCGGTCGCCGCCGCCGGAAGCAGGCTGCCCGAGTTATCCCCGCTCGTGACTATGGCTCGATCCGTCCGCGCGTCGCTGGCCGCGCCCCAGGGGTTCAGCAAGTCCTCGCCGAGGATCGCCATCCCGGGCGAGTAGACCCAGAACAGCACCGGCACGCTGGCCGGCAGCCAGCCGTCGTCCGGCGTGAAGCTGATGACCGCCTCGTTGCCGCCGATCGCGAGGCCAGTCGGATCCATGGTCAGGGTGACGAACGTCGCCTGCGGAGCCGCAGCTCCGCCCGGCAGGCCGGACTGCTTCCCCACCGAAAGGGCCAGCGCTACCGACCCTAGCTCGGCGATCTTCTCCACCGACGGAGTTGCGCCCGGGGCCTGAGCGCTGACCAGCACCTCGGCCCAGGTCCGGCGCCGGCGCTCCGGCAGGCTCCCCCTGGCATCCTCGCGTGCTGTCATGGGTGCACCACTCACGGCTATCCTGCCGGCCGGCGGTGCGGCCGACCCACTGCCGGGCTCGGCGCTGAGCCACGGCTCGGAACTCGTCGCCGTCCAGCCGGTCGAGCCGACGCCCGACAGATTGAAAACGAGAACCTCCGCGGTCCCGGGATCGCCGTCTTGCTCGGCCCGCGCACTTACTGAGAGGGGATCGACGCCGAGTATCGGGCCCGCGGCACGCGCCTTCACCAGGAAGCCGCCGGACCCTTGGTCGGCGTAGGCGCCGGCTTCGATCACGTAGGTCCCATCCTCGGGTAGGACGAGCGAGTAGAGGAGCGACTGTAGACCCAGTCCCGCCTCGCGCGCGTCATCGTTGAAGGCGAGCAGCGTCTGGCCGTCCGGCCTGTAGATCCGCAGATACGGATCGGCCAGCGGCTGCGCGTGACCGGGATCGCTCAGCAGCGCCACGTCGACCGACTGGCCCGCCGTACCGCTCAGCACATATCTGACCCGCTCACCGAACGGCAGCACACCCTGTGTCGTGACGGCCGCATCGAGCGGTACGCTCTCCGCAACGGCGAGGCGGACGCGGATTTGTACCGGCGAGTTCGCCGCGTTACCGGCTACGGTGACGAAGGCGGTGTAGATTCCCAGCGACAGGCCTGCCGGGTCGACCGTGACATCGAGAGCGCCCGGTGTCTCATCGCTGGCGCTACCCGATGTCGGGTCGAGACTCAGCCAGGCCTGATCGCCGCTCGCCGTCCAACTGATCGTGCCGCTTGCACCGACGTTGCGGATCTCGACCGGGATCGCGACGGGGGCCGCCTCCGGGTCGATCGACACATAGATGTCACCCGGTATCATCGCCAGAGCGAGATTCGTCGTCGCCACAGCATTCACCGCACCGCTAGCACTGATGAGACCCCACCCGCCCGCCGGATCGAAGCCTGCCGCCGCGACATCGGTGGCCGTGCTCCGTAGAACCTCCCGCACTTCGTCGACACTCAGGTCCGGTCGCGCCGCCAGCAACAGCGCCGCGGTACCCGCGACGTGCGGTGTCGCCATCGAGGTCCCGGACCAGGATTGAGGTGGTCCACCACCGCCGACCGTGCTGGTGACCGTCACGCCTGGCGCCGCGAGCTCGACCTCCGGCCCCTGGTTCGAGAAGTCGGCGATGTCATCGGAGAAGTTGGTGGCTGCCACCGCTATCGCCTGTGGGTAGCCGGCCGGGAAGCGCACCGGGCCACCATCGTCGTTGCCCGCAGCGGCCACCACGACGACGCCGGCGGAGTACGCGGCGAAGATCGCATCCGATTCGGCCAGCGAGGGCGTCGTGCTGCCCAGGCTCATGTTGATCACGTCGATCCCGTTGCTGACCGCCCACTCGATGCCGCCGATCGTGTGGCTGCTGAGCGCGACGCAGGTGGAGAGTCCCGCGTTCTCGGGGTCGAATACCCTGATGGCGTAGAGCTGCGCCGCCGGCGCTACACCGACGACCTGGATCGTGTTGTCGAGCGCTGCAGCAGTGCCCGAGACGTGGGTGCCATGTGTCGGACAGAGCGACGAAGCATCGTCCCAATCGCTCCTGGTGAGTCCACCCGTCACTGCGTTGATGCCGCCAAGCGGGTTGAGGTCCGGGTGATCTTCATCGATGCCCGTGTCGATGATCCCGACCTTGACGCCGGCTCCCCGCGTTATCCCCCAGACCGCGGGAGCACCGATACGCTCGATCCCCCAAGGTGTCTCCTGCGTCGACTGTACCGCGACAGCGGGCACGTGCCCGACCAGTTCCTTCAGATAATCCGGCTCCACGTAATCGACGTTCGGGTCCGCCAGCAGCTCTTCCAGCCGGTCAGGGTCCATCCGCACGGCCACCGCCGGAATGATGCCGAACTGCCGTTCCAACGCGACGCCCAGCGGTCGCAGGCCCGTCGCCAGGTCACGGACCGCAGGCACGGCGAGGGCCGGGGACCCATCAGCGCGCATGCCCTGGACCGCCTGTGCCGGCTTGAAGCCGATGATCGCACGGCCCTCCAGCTCTCCTATCCGGCTCCGGATCTCCTCGATCTTCTCGCTGCTCAGATCCCTTTGCCGGCCCTGCTGCACTTCCTGGGCCCAGAGCTCGCCGGGCGTCAGCACGACGAGCGTGCCGAGCGCCAGTGCATAGACGAGTCGTCCGGCCGCCTTGAGTGGTGCGCCCATCAACTGCTCCTCCACGGTTGGGGCATGAGGCCGATCTCCAGTTCGCTCACGGCTCGCTTCATTGCACGGTCATGCTGGCTCGCGTCTCGACCACGGTAGTGATCGGCAGCAGGTCTACCGCTGCACCGGTCGCAGGATCGATGACCGACAGCTCCTGCAGAGCCGGGTCGAACTCCGTCGTCCCTGTGGCGGTCGCCACGACGTCATAGGTCAACGCGATCAGCACGGCGTCGCCGACACCGTCTATCGATATCGCGGCGAATCCGAGCGTGCCCGCGGGGCTCTCGTTGACAACGACCTGGTCCCAGGCCGCACCGGTCTCGCTGCCTTCCGCATAGTCCGCCAGCGCCGCGTCCCAGCCGATCGTGCCGGTCAGCGTCGATGCCGGGAGCGGGATCGCCGAGAGATCGAGCTCCAGCGTGATCGTCACCGTCGAGCCGACCGATACGCTGCTGTTGTTCACCAGAGTTCTCACTTCGATCTGCGCGCGCTGATAGCTGAAATCGATACCCGTGACATTTTCGCCCCGGCCGACCGTTATCGCCCGCTCGCGCGACGGATCGAACCGACCGAACGGGATGACTCCCGCCGTATCGGCGGCCACGGTGTAGGCTCCGACCGCGACATCGAGGAACCGGTAGTCGCCATTGGAGTCCGTCGTTGTCGTCGTCGTGTCACCGTCCGCGATCAGGTGGATCTCGATACCTACCAACGGCGCACCATCCCACTGCTGCGTCGCACGGCCCGATACCGTGCCCGGTTGTTCGGCGAAGACCGCCGTCACCGACTTGGGGGCATCCATCGCGAGATTCGTCGGGTTGGCCTCGCCGGTCAGATCGCCCTCCCAGCGGTCCAGTACCCACCCCACGACCGGTGAAGCCGTAAGCTCCACATTCGCCCACTCGGCGAGCCAAGGGCCCGCCGGTTCCGCCGCCACCGTACCGGTACCCTCAGGCGTCGTCGCGATGGTCAGCTCGTGCTCCGTGCCCAGCGTTGCCGTGAATGTCCTGTCTCGCTCTACCGACACGGCGTGGCTCTGAGCACCGCCGTCCGACCAGCGCTCGAAGATGTACCGCGTACCAGACCCGCCGGATTGCGGCGACGGTACACCGATCGTGTGGGACTCGCCCGTCCCCCACCGTGCACTGTACGGAGCCGCGCGGTCCGTGCCGTCGACGGTCACCTGCGTCCCGCTGCCGACGGAGGTCGTTATCGTCACCGACCATTCGTTCGGGCCGCCGTCGTCACCTCCGCCGCCGCAGGAAACGAGGCCCAGTACCAACAGCACACCTGGCAGTGCGTGAAAGCCGCCGGTAGAACGCACCAGTCGCCTCCCGAGACCCGACCCTCTGTCCCAGAAGAGCACCAATGAGCGGAGAACGCTGCGCGTGACGCGTCTGCAGGGAGAGAACGTTCTAGCAGTTAGCAACAATGGTTGGGAATCCACAGTCTGCCCTCCAGGAACAGCTAACCTAGCCGGCCGCTTATCAGAGCGGCAAGCGGGCGCCTCATATGCTCCACTCTTCGCCCTTCCAGCACATCTCCCAAAAGCTCCACTCATAACGGCTAGAGAGAACGAAAAGATCCATCAGCCGCGCCCGTTTCTCCGTCGAAGCCCCTTCTGCCAGGCGGTCCATCTCCGCCTTCAGCCAGTCGGCGGCCTGGGCGAACTCCTGCGATGCGTACTGAGCGATCCAGTCGGCGTAGCGCTGGTCCTCCGGTGGGTTCCCCTTCGCCAATTCCTGCGCCAAGTGAACGTAGGCCCAGGTACACGGGAGAAGGGCCGCCACGAGGTCGGCCATATCACCGTCCGCCGCCGTGCGCACCAGGAAGTCCGTGTACGCCCGCGTCGTCGGCCACATGGGGGCCGCCTCCAAATCGGCCGCGCTCAGTCCGAAGCGCGCCGCATACTGGCGGTGCAGCTCCATCTCGGTGTTCAGCGTCACGTTGAGGACCGCGGCGTACCAACCCATCGAGTCGAGGCGATCCGCCTTGGCCGCCGCCCAGGCGAAGACGCGGGCGTACTCTTTCAGGTAGCGGTAGTCCTGGAGAACCCAGTTCCTGAACAGCTCTTCGTCCAGCGAACCGTCGCCGATCCCCTTGACGTACGGATGCTCGAGCTGGGCGTCCCAGATCGATTTCGCTGCAGTATGCAGTTCATCGCTGAACGACATCAGGTCTCCTCCTCGAGGCAGGGCCAGCCCGCACCGGTCGCCGCCATCTCCCAGAAGGCCAACTCGTACTTGGCGGTAAGCTCGAACAACTCTGCCATCCCCTCACGCTCCGTCACTCCCGCATCGGCGGCTAGCGCATCGAGGTTGGCAGCGAGGAACTCGACCCACGCCTTGAAGGCGTCGCTCGTCCAGTTCTCAACGAACGGATACCAGGTGGAACCCCGATCGATCCCCTCCCTGACAGCCATCCACGAGTCGTAATAGGCCTTCTCGAGCACGTAGAGCACGGTGAAGGCCTCTGCGTACGACCGGGTGAACGCGCTGGCCAGCAGGAACTGCACGTAGGCGTGGTTGACGAAGCTCGGCTTCAGGTCCTCCAGCTCCACGCCCGTCGCCGCCGCACGCTCACGGAATAGCTCCAGCTCCCGCTCGAGGACCGGCAGGACTTCGCCCAGCGCACGCCGGTGCGCGGTCGGCGCCTTCGGCATCAGCGCCGCGATGAACGGGATCGCCGCCTCTACGAACAGGTAGTCCTGACGCATCCAGGTGGCAAAGGTCTGGTCCGCTATCGTCCCATCCCGCGTCTCCTTCAGAAAGCGATGGTCGAGGATCCGCTCCCAGACGGGGCGAACGCGGGCAAGTTGCTCCTCACAGAAGCTCATCTTGAATCCTCCCTGCCTGGCTTGCAGGGATGGAGGGGGGTTGGCTGACTCCCTGCGCCGGCATTACCCGGATCAGGTTCTCAGGGTCTAATCTCAGCCGGGAAACTCCCCAGCACCCCTGTCGTAACGGTGGCCGGTGACCGGTGGCCGGTGACCGGATTATCCGGTCCTGCCAGCCGCTACGCCGCCAGAGCTTCAGCGTCTCGGACCAGACGGCCACGTCCCACATCACCCTCGCACCGACGCTCACCCGACCCAATTGGACCCGCCCACTGAAATCGCGCTCATCGGCATAAAACGGTTCCTCCGACCGCTCGCCGTCGATGACGAGTGAGACGTAGAAGGCGTAGTTCTCGGCTTCCGGATTGACGATGTGGACCCAGAGGCTCAAGTCTCGCAACTCGCCCTGCCCGCTGGCGAAGAGATCGGCCTGGACTCGTGGGATGCGCTCGAAGTCGTGCTTCTCCGTCTCTGCGTCCAGGGCCGCCCACCAATCGTCGAGGAACGCATCGCAACCGAGGCCCGCTTGATCCAGGCTGGAGCAGACGTCGGCGTTGTCCCACATGGCTGCGAGTAGCCTCGTCAGAGCGCTACGGCCGTGACGCTGAACGAGGTAATCGACGAACGCGTAGCCCGCCGCTGCGATGACCCGGTGCCCTACCTCATCGCTCGCCCGCTCGAACACCTCCAGGTACTCCAGATACGTCGCTTCCTCCATGTGAGCATAAGCGGCCCACAGCCAGTACGGTTCCTCGCGGACCTGTCGACACCGGCTCGCCGCCCAGATCCCGAGACCTTCGGCGAAGAAACGATTACCCTCACTATCGAAGGCTCGACCGGCCAGCGTACGGCCACCGACGCGGGCCAAACGACGGGCGAGCGAGTGACCCATCAAGGTCTCGTGCATCAGCGCTACGACGACGGTCGAGTCACTCCCGCTATCGGCGCGCTCACCCTCGAGCCTGACCGTGACTGTTGCCGGCAGGGAACCGCTCAGTAGCGAGTCCACGCACGCATAGATCTCTTCCGCGTCGTTCAGGAACGCCGTGGCCGTGGCAGCCTCGACCGCCGGGTAGATGATGAGTAGGTGCTCACTCCGCACCTGCTCTATCGCGCCCTGCTGACCCCAGACGACCGCGGCCCACACTATCGTGGTCGCTGCGCAGGCAAGACTGACGGCACGGATCGGGCTGCGAATGCGGCGCTTCACGGCGAGACACCTCTCAGGAGCCCGCAATCTGGCGACGGGCGGCGCGGACCGTCTCGCAGTGAATCTCGACCGTGTCATCGAAGCGCCGCGCATAGCCGCCGGCTAACGCTACGGCTACCGGCACGCCCGTTTCGGCTGCGAGCCGCAAGATCAACTCGTCCCTCAGGCGCAGCCCCTCACGTGTCAGGCTCAGGCCACCCAGCTGGTCTTCCTTATATGGATCGGCGCCCGCCAGGTAGTAGACGAGGTCCGGCCGATGCTTCTCGAGGATCGCCGGGATATGCTTTTCCAGCAGTCCGAGATATTCACTATCGCTCGTCAGATCGGGCAGCCCCAGGTCGAGATCGCTCGACGGCTTCCACATCGGATAGTTGTGCTGCTGGTGGATTGAGAAGGTGAAGACCTCAGGCTCATCCGCAAAGACCGCGGCCGTCCCGTTGCCGTGGTGGAGATCGCAATCGATGATTGCGGCACGCTCGATCAGCCCCTCGCCTCTCAGCACTCGCAGCGCGATTGCCACGTCGTTGACCAGGCAGAAACCCTCCCCGTGATCCGGGAACGCATGGTGGAATCCCCCGCCCAGGTGCACCGCCAGACCGTGCTCCAGCGCCAGACGCCCGGTCAGTATCGATCCGCCGGCGCAAAGCCACATCGCGTCTCGAAGCTCCGGCGAGAACGGGACTTCCAGCATCATCACGTCCTGCCACGAGAACGCGCTGTTCTTGATCTTCGTCAGGTAGGCCGAAGTGTGGACCAGGGCCACCTGCTCATCACTGGCCGATTCGGGGCGCCGGATGTCGGACTCGCCGATCGTTCCTTCCGCTACCAGGATATCGTGGGCGACACGGTACTTGTGGGTCGGGAAGACGTGAACGCCGATGTCGGCCTCGTAGGCCTCATGCCAGACGACGGGAAGCGAAGGGCGAGGGTCTAACATTTTGTTCTCCCGCAGCGACGGAGTGGCCGCCTGCACCACAGACAAGCTAACACGACCGGAGCTTTCGCGCCGATAGTGCGACCAGCCGGCGGCGACCCGTCGGGCTGAGACAGCCGAGCGACCGCGATCCTGAGCGGTTCGCCGCGGGGGAGTGACGGCATCCTGTAACGCGTGTAGCTTGGTGGACGTGCGTACCGCAATGGAGCCCCCCCTGATCCTGCGGGCGGCACCGGCGCTGCTGGTCTGGGCACTCATCGGAGCGTCGTGCACCGGGGACCGAGACGCGGGCGAGGAGACCGCGTTGAGCGGGCTGGTCGACTCGGAACGGGCCTTCGCTCGTGCTGCGGCCGAGCTCGGCACGGTGACCGCCTTCCGCACCTATTTGGCCGACGATGCCGTGCTGTTCCGGCCGCGAGCCGTGAACGCACAGCAGTGGCTGCGCGAGGCGCCGGAGAGGCCCGGCCTCCTCTCTTGGGAGCCGGTCGTCGCAGACGTTTCCGCGGCCGGCGACCTCGGTTACACGACCGGGCCCTGGGAGTATCGGCAAGATCCCGAATCCGACGCTGTAGGCCACGGCAATTACTTCACCGTCTGGAGGGCGCAGCCTGACGGAAGCTGGAAGGCGGTGATCGATCATGGGATCTCCAACCCGCCTCCCGACTCGGTCGGGCCGCTGCGCTCACCAGACCGGGCGCCCAGAGCGCGACGCCGGCCGAGCCCTTCCATCGATATCGCCGCGGAGCGCGCGACGTTGTTGCAGGTGGACCGCGCGTTCGCCGGCGCCGCAGTGACGCAAGGCACGTTGCCAGCGTTGGCAGGCTACGTGACATCCGATGTCCGGGTTCTGCGAGAAGGGCTCCAGCCGCTCGACGGCATCACCGCGTTTCGCCAGCTGCTCGCCGAACGACCGGGTTCCCTGAGTTGGACGGTTCTGGGTGGTGACGTCTCGCGCTCGGGCGATCTGGGCTACACGTACGGTGAGTACGAGTTCAGGCCAGCGGCCGGCGACCCCGCCGTCGAGCTCGGCGTGTACGTGCGGGCCTGGCGGCGCGGGCCGAACGGGGGCGGCAGCTGGCGCGTGGCCGTCGAGGTGATGACCCCGCTGCCGCGCTCTCCTGGCGGCTGAGTTGGCGACTCGACCGTTCGGCGCGGGCACGGTAGATTGCGCTGCATGGCGGAACCTAGCGAGACGCGCCGTCGTTACGGCGACGAGGAAGTCGGCCTCATACTGAAGCGGGCCGCCGAGCTACAGCGGCAAGAGCCGACGCTGGCGGCGGAGGGCGGTGGCCTCAGCTTGGGCGAGCTGGAAGAGATAGCCGCCGAGGCGGGAATCGATCCGCGCTATTTGCGGCGCGCCGCCGAGGAGGTCGACACGGCGGCCGTGCCGCTGCCCGGCGAAGGCGTCGACCGGTTGATCGGTGCGCCGCTGATCCTCCATTTCGAGCGATCGCTTGCCGGCGAGCTCCCGGAAGGCGGATTCGAGTCGCTGCTGCCGGAGATCCAGGATGCGGCGGAGGGCTACGGCCAACCCAGCCTGTTGGGACACACACTTACCTGGCAGTCGAAAAGCCCCAACAACGAGCGGACGCTTCAGGTGACCGTAACCTCACGCGACGGACGCACCCGTATCCGGATCGAGGAGCGTTCCAGCGAGCTCGCAGCTCGACTGTTCGGCGGCATCATCGGCGGTGTGGGCGGCGGTCTCGGTCTCGGGGTGGGAATGGGCGTTGGAATAGGTGTCCTGCAGTCGGCCCTCTTCTCCGTCGCCTGGCCGGTCGGCGTCATCACAGGCTCGTTCGTGATCGCCAGGACGTTCTATCGCTCGGCTGTGCGACGACGGCAGCGCGTTCTGCGCCACCTGCTCGACCGACTCACCGAGACCATCGAGACGGCAGTAGCGCGTCAGGCGCTCGAACCCGGTGAGCGCAGGCCTGGACCCCCCAGCTCCTGACCTTAACTGCCCGCCAGCAGGCTCTCGAGTTCCTCACGCGAGACCACGCCAGTGCGCCGCGCAGCTTCTTGGCCACCCTTGAACACGATCAGCGTGGGGATGCCCCGGATCCCCAACTGCTGCGCCGTCATCGGGCTGTGATCCGTGTCCAGCCTGGCAACCAGTACCTCACCCTGGTGCGCCTGGGCGAACTCGTCGAGCACCGGCGCTATCACCTTGCAGGGAGCGCACCAGTCAGCGTAGAAGTCGACGACTACCGGTACATCGGCGCCCGAAATCACCGACTGAATGTCGTCGTCTGTCACTCTCACCGGTCGGTCGAGGAGAATCGGCTTGCCGCACTCACCGCACTTCGGCCGCTGCTCGGCTCGGTTCAGGTCCACCCGGTTGAGCGTCAGGCAAAACTGACAGGTCACCGTCACCTTCCCAGCCCTCGCGTCGGCCATCTACATCATCTCCGTTCTGTCTCGGCGGTTCGCGATATCAATATAACCGGCCGACCGGGTTCGTGTACCCGGCAGAGGGGCCGGCTGAGGTCTCGATGAGGGAAACGTCGAGCGACGCCGAGCAGCCGCCGTGGATGCTACTCGTCAATCCTCTGATCGGCGCCGGCGGCGTACTGCTGGAAGCGCGTCTCGAGGGTCGCGGCAAGCCCGAGGCCGACCCCGCTCAGGGCGATTCTCGCACGACGACCCGGTCGCTCGCCCCGCGCCCGAAGGTCTCGGGGTGATACATCTCCTCGGCTTTGGGCGGCGGCACGACGAAGGTGCCGGGCGTCGTGGCGCGCGCCAAGTACGAGTAGGTTCGCACGCCGCCGTACAGCAGACTGGTGAAGACCTCGACGCGCTCATCCCGCAGGTTCTCGTGCTCGTACCAGCGATACCAGTAGTACCAGCGGTAGGGCTGACGGCCCAGCGGAAGCGGCTCATCTGACCGCGAGGGGGGCTCGTACATATCGGTGCCCGCCAGCTCGGGATTCAGGGGTTCGAGTCCCGCCGGCAGCGGGTCCACCAGCGCCACGTGGTAGCGGCGCGCCGGCGCGGCCATCCTCAACTGCACCTTAACCCGGGCGCCGGCGCGTATCACCCAGGTGCCGTCCTCATCGCGTCGAACGTCGGCCGGATCGTCCACCGGCTGGTATAGGCGCTCGACGCTGAACCCGTGCTCCGCCGCATCGAGCATGAGGTCGGCCGGCGCGTAGCGTAATCCGATGCGGTAGTAGAGCCGACCGCGCCCGTCCTTGCTCACGATCAGGTTCTGCGTGCCGGTCCGCTCCGCCAGCCACGCCATCGGGACATCGATCTCGTGCCGCTCCGTGGTGCGGCCTCGGAACTCGTGGCCGCCGGCGTAATCGTCGCCGAGCCAGATGCGCGCCGCGAAGTCCGGAGTCACCCTCTCGTAGGTGTTGAAGTAGCGGTCCAGCGCCAGCAGCACGAATACGTTCTCCTGGGTATTGAGCCAGCGACCGCGTCGGCGGTGGCCGAGCAATCCGCGGACCAGCTTCGGGATCAGGTCGTTCCGCGGCTGATCGACGATCAGCGATTCCAAGATGACCGCGTCCGTCCTGCGGCTCGAGTGGAGGACGAGGTAGTCACCGTCACCGTAGCCGCTCGTGAACTGTGCGGTGGCCGCAGTCTCGCTCGCTCGGTTGTCCAGGTGACGGCGGATGGCGGTTACCTGACGGTAGTACTCGCGTTCGCCGGAGAGTACGGCGAGCAGCCAGCCGGTCGCCTCGAGCGGCAAGTTCTCGAGTCCGGCCTCTTCGATCAGCCGCTCGGCCGCCGCCGGGTCGGAGTCACCCATCAGCTCGCGGACGTAGAGCGCGTAAGCGACCAGGGTACGTCGCACATTCTCGCCGTACCAGTCCGGTATGCGTCGCTCGATGTCTCGGAGATAGCGGGAGACGTCCTCCCGCAGTTCGCCCGGTATCTGGAAGCCCTTCTGTCGTGCTCGTTCGATCGCGTGGGCCGCGTGGATGCTCACATAAGGCCACGACTCGTCGCGGCCGCCCCAGAAGGAGAACCCACCGTCGGCGTTCTGCAGCTCGGCGAGCTTGTCGATGTCGCGACCGACAGCGGCGATCAGTTCGTCCGGATCCGCTAGGCCCTCCGCCTCGAAGGCGGTGAGCACATCGCGCAGCGCGGAGACAGCGAGGATGCGCGAGGAGATCTGTTCCGCGCACTCGAACGGATAGCTGTAGAGATAGAGGAGCGCATCGGTGAGCGCCTGGAGCGCCGTCGACGAGGTCGTGACCTCGAGGCCGCCGTACTGCTCGAACACGTCCCGCGGAGCGGCTACCGGTATCGCCGCCGCTCGGTCGTCCAGCTCGCCGTAGGTCGCGAACGCCTCGGTCGTCGCCGGCGTCCAGACCGGCAACTGGATCAGCGCCGCGTCCGCCTGTTCACCTGCGGCCGCGGCCACCTGAACTCGCGCCGTACCGGGCCTGTACGTCGTTGCCGGGAAGCGCACCTCGACCCGGCCCTGGGCCGGCACCTCAACGCGCCTCCCCGCCCCTTCGATCCATTCCAGGTTCGTGGCACGCACCACGACGTCGACCGGCAGAGCAACGTCGGTCCGGTTCTGGACGACGACCGGGAACTCGATGCGGTCGCCGAAGTTGAGGAAGCGGGGCGCCGAGGGACGTGCCATGAGCGGCAGTCCGACGGTGATCGTCGACTCGCCTTTGCCGAACTGCTTGGCGCCGGCCGCGGCGAGCGCGATCACCCTATACCGTGTGAGGTTGTCAGGAACGCGGACCGGTATCTCGACCCGGCCGTTCGCATCGGTACGCGCGGAACCCACGAATACGGCGAGCGCGGCGAAGTCGCTGCGCAGTCGGATGCCCGCGGCTTCGCCCGCTGCTTGCGGCGGCGCCGCCGCTATGCTCGCGGCAGGCACGACCACGCCCTCGGCCAGAACCTCACGAAACATGTAACCGGTCGCCTGAGGAGTGAGGCCGAAACTCGCTGTGGTCGACTGGTCGGAATGGACGGCGATGCGATCATAGCCGGTCTGATAACCGATAAGCTCGGCCACGACGGTGTAGCGACCGGGCGTGACATTCTCGATCGAGTACGTCCCGTCGGCGCCGGTGAGCGTGGCATACGATGTGCCCTCCAAATGAACCCTCACACCGCCCAGCGGATCGCCCTGTTCTGTCTCGGTGACCGTCCCGTCGACCGCGCCGCTCTCGCGGCGCCCTGCCGCGGGATCGGGTCGCGGGCCCAGTAGAACGCTCGAGCGCAGGTGCGAGCCGATCGCATCGCCGGAGCGCTGCGGGTGGAAGGTCTCGACCGGGTTCCTCACCTCCTCGGGCCGCAGTGCCAGCACCGCCTCGTCCACCACGGCTACGACGACGTCACCGTTCTGGACAGGGCGGTCGGCGGCGTCGCGGAGCTCGATGTCGACGATCGTCTCTTCGCCGGGCTGCAGCTCTTTCGCCCGGGGCACGGCGCTCAGCGCGAGGGTACGGGCGCGAGGCGGAACGGACAGGTTGACCTGGCCCTCGGCGTGCTGGTCCGGATCGACGATTTCGGCTGCACCGTCGGCGGCAGCGACGAGGTCGACGTGCACGTGGAGGTTGGGGATGTAGGGCTCGACGATCGGCACGCGGAGGACGTGGGAAGGCTCGTCCATGCGGAAGCGTTGCGCGGCGACGATCCCGGCGCGGCGCAGCGTCAGCACACCTTCCGCCGGTGAGAAGGGCGCCTGCACCAGGATCTGCGCCGTGTCGCCGGGCTGATACTCATCGCGATCGGCGATGAGCTCGACGGCGTCCTCGCCGGCCCGGCCGCGAAAGTAGAAGCCACCACCGACCCAGAGCCGTAGCTCCGAGAGGCTGGTGCGCCCCTGGTCGTCTTCTACCGTAGCGCCCACACGGTAGCGGCCGCCGGCCCGTGTCTCGAACTCGCAGCGGACGGGCTCCGCCGTCGACTCGAACCGACAGCGCTGCGGCTCGCTCTCCTCGCTACGCCACTCGCCGTCGACGAGCTTCCAGGTCCAGTGAGTCGCCTCCACCTCTACTGACCGACCCGGCACCGTCTCGCCGTCGAGGTCGACGACGATCGCCTCGACCACGAGCGGTTCGCCGGCCCGTACGAAACGACGCGGGCTTCGTAGCCCGACCGCCAGGGCCGCCGGGTGAACGACGATGTCGGTCGACTCGGTCCAGGCCTGCCGGTTCACATCGAGCACGGTGGCGGTAGCGCGCAGGGCCACGGGGACGGGCGGGTCGGCATCGAGCAAGTCGACGTGCAGGTGATGCTTACCGTCCAGATCGGTGCGCGCCTCATACTCCTCCACAGGGTCACCGCCGTACCGTCCCGGGTAGCCGAAGCTGAAGTCGTCTCGGTTCGGCGGACGGAAGCGGGTGCGACCGGGCTGCACCCGCCAGCTCACCTCGCTGTTGGGCAGACCACCGCCTGCGAAGTAGCTGGCCGAGACCGTAAAGCGCGCCGTGCCGCCAATGATGTGAGGGCCGGGGTCGTGCGAGACCGATACCTCGTACTCGGGGCGTCGAAACTCTTCGACCTGGAAGTAGTGGACGTGGCTGCGGCTATCGAGATCGCCGGGTGCGCCGACGGCCTCCAGCTGAATGGACACGGATCCGAGGTTCATCTCCTCGGGCAATCGGAGTGCCGTGTCGAAGCCGGCGAGCTCGTTGACCGTGGCCCGACCGTTGGCCAGCTCATTGCCCTGGGCACCGAGCACGGTGTAGGCGACGTGGGTGATCCCGCCGCCGGGAAGGTCCAGGTCGCCGGCCTCGCCAGCTCCTATTCTCCTCAGCCAACCCTTGAAGTGGACCTCCTCACCCGGACGGTAGAGCGGTCGGTCGGTGAACACGTACCAACCCAACGCATCGCGGAGACCCCTGCCCCAGAGGCGAACCGGGAGCAGCGCCACATCGCCGTCGAGGCGCGCGATCAGCGCCGGGTGCTCGCCTCGACGGCGCGCGGCCGGCACGGGTAGCGTTGCCAATCCATCGGCGTTCGTCGTCGCACTGGCGCCAGTCGGGATCAACTCGAGCGTCGCGCCGGCGAGCGGCGTGGCATCTTCCAGCGAGGTCACCCAGCCGGTGACCTCGCTCGGGTCGGCCAGTGCGCTGACGCTGATTCGCGTAGCCTGGACCCAGGCGTAGACCGACTGGCGCCGCCCGGAATCCTCCGGCCAGTCGGTCGGCTCGACCGCCACCACTGCGTGCCCCAACCCGTCGCTGAGAACGGGGTCGAGGTCGATGCGGGTCTCGGCCCGCGCGTCGGGCTCAGCGTCGACTGGGACCGTACGTTCCACCGTCAGGAGACCCGGCGGCTCCCACGGGTCCTCCGAGTATCGGTGACGGTTGTAGCCCTCCTCGAACGCCGGCCAGTCGTTCGGCTGAACGCGGTAGATGCGGATCCGCAGGCCCGGAACATTGACACTTTTGACCGAGAGAGCACGCGGCGCCGGCGGATCGAGGACGACGAACCTTTCGGCGCGGCCTGTGAGCATCGCGGGAGCCGGGCCCACCTCGAACCGCAGGCTCGTCTCCCGGCCCAGGGTCTGGCCGAACACGTCCCGCACATCGGCGCTCAACGTGACGCGATAGTCACGTCGCGGCTGTACGCGCCCGTAGATCGCCAGCCGATCGCCTGACAGGCGGTAGCGCATCAGCGGCACCTCGGGCTCGATTCGGATCAGCGACGTGTCGAAAGCCTCGTTGTCGATCGGATTGGTGAATTCGATCTGCCATGCGGAACCCGGAGGACACCCCCGGTCCCAGCCGCACCACGACCGCTCGACGCGCAGCGGGCCGTAGGTGCGAAAGCCGAATGTCTGTGCCGTCTCGGTCCTGAGCGGACCCTCGGCGGGCGGTGTGCCGGGCTCGATCACCACCTCGACCTGTGAGTCGCCCGGCAGTCGTCTGACCGTCCGGAAGGCGACCCAGCGGTCGTCCGGCGTCGCTTTCGTCGCGTGCTCGACCCGCTCGTCCGCCGCGATCTCCTCCGACTCCGCGCGACGCACCTTGAAGGTCCGCCCGGCGGCACGAACCGTGATGTGGTCGAGTACCGCGCCTGGATCGATCTGCTGATCGAAGGCGACGAACATCAACGGTTCATCGGTGATCGCGTCACCCTGCGGAAGCGATTCGGTGAGGGTGGGTGGCGGCGTCTTGAAGACCCATTCCAGCGGCTCGCTCAGCCGCCGGCCGGCGGCCGAGACGATACCGGCGGGCACCAGCACCTCATACTCGGTGGCCATGGGGAAGCCGGCGTCCACCTCGAAGAGCAGCGTTCGCGTGCCCACCCAGCGCCAGCGACCATCGACCTGCGGCCGCAGCCGCGCGGGCACGTCGCGCGCCGCCAGCTCCTGGTGCGACGTCACCGGCACCATCGGCTGCGAGAACGTGATCGAAAGCTCGCGCGCCCGCCCGACCTCACCCTCCGGGGCATAGCGGACGACCTCCAGGGGGCCGGATACGGGCTCCTCCGGTCGCTGCCGCTCCTCGGCCGGCGGGAATGCGGCCTGTACCGTCACCCCGCGCCGCGGCGGCGGCAGCGGATCTGCCGGCAAGGCGAACTCGCGCTCCGCCTCCCTATCCTCCGGCAACGGCGGTACCCGGGCCAGAACCCGTGCGACCTCATCCGCAGAGAGCGGCTCGGTCACCGGGGTCGGCGTCACAGCCGTGTCCCGCGGCGAAGCTTCGCCGAGACGGATCGTCAGCCCCCGCGGCGGCTCTTGGGCGAAGCCGGCGAGCGGCGCGCTCATACCGACAGCCAGTTCCGGGCCACCCGCGCCACCGAAGATCAGAGAAGTCCCCTTGTAAAGGGCGACGAGACCGACGGCGAAAACGCCGCCGAGAAAGAGCAGATCGAGCAAGATCCTCGGCCCGGGGCCTGTGCTTGAGCGACTCATCGAGGTACCACTGTCCGGAACACGAGCTGGGGAGAGGGCAGCGCGACTACCGCTAGACGGTAGCCCCTGGGTCCAGGATGATCAAGACGGTGCGTCGGTGGTTGCCAGATGCGAGATGCGACATTTGATGTCACCGGCTACCACTCACCGGCTACCGCTCACCGGCTGCCGGCCCACCGGCCACCGGCTACCGGCCACCGGCCACCGGCTCACCGGCCACCGGCTCACCGACCACCGGCCCACCGGCCCACCGCCTACCGGACCCTCGCGTAGTAGTTACTGTTCCGTTTGAACCGGAAGACGTTCCCGTCCCCATCCAGCTCGAAGATGATCTCTTCGCCCAGCTCGTCGTCGCTGCGCACGCGACGGAACGTGTGCTCGCCGGTCCGTTGGAGTCTCACCAGCCCGGCGATCGGATCGTCGTTCGGCAGACTCAAGTAGGCGAGCCCATCCTTCCAGGGCAGCACAGCTATTTCGCCGCCCCACCACGTGCCGTACGTGCCGACGTACATCCGCAGCGCCGGATCGGGCTCCCTCGCTTCACCCTCGGACACCAGCGCTGCAGCTACCGCGGGCGCCACGATCCTATAGGCGTTGTTCGCGTAGCGGCCGGGGTTCGCGTCGATGGCGTTGGTCATAACGATGGCGGCGAACTTCTCTTCGGGGCGGGTCAGGAAGCTCGATCGGTACCCGGGACACGAACCGCCGTGTCCGACGAACGTCTTGTCATCGATTCTATAGACAGCGAAGCCGAGCCCCCAATGCGTCGACCAATCGGGATCGACCCAGTGCACCCTGTGCATCTCTCGCAGCGTGTTGGCATGCAGCACTTCTTCCCCACCGCGCTCCAGGAGCCGGAACTGCCACGATGCGAATTCGGCCAGGTCCTCGACCGTCGACGCGAAGCCGGCAGCCGGCGCGATGCCGCGGACCTGCAAGAACGTGAGCTCCGGACGCTCGCCCTCCCTGCCACGCGCGCCATAGCCGGTGGCGAGCCGTCCACCACGGTGCTCGACCGGGATCTCGGGGCTGGTGCCCTCCAACCCGAGCGGATCAAGGATATGCCGCTGCACATACATGGCGTACGGCTCACCCGACCGCTCGGCTACGATCTCGCCCGCCAAGGTGAGCCCGAGGTTGGAGTACTGGAAGTACTTGTAAGCAGGGTACAGGGTCTCTTGGCTCGCGAGCCGCTCTATCACCTGTTCGCGCGTCGGGAACTCGAACTCGGGCCCGGTCCAATAAGGGAAGTCCGACTCGCGGGGTAGCCCCGCCGAGTGGGTCAACAGCCCTTGGACAGTGACGGGCGGCGAATCGGGGAAGCTCTGCTGGATCTCAAACCACGGCAGGTGCGCTTCCACCGGATCGTCCAGCCTGAGCTTACTCTGATCCCTGAGCTGCATCACACTGATGGCGGTGAAGAGCTTCGAGATCGAACAGATGCTGTAGATGGTGTTCGGTCTCGCAGGCCTGCGGCGCCCGATGTCGGCATAACCGAACCCGGCGCTCCACAGGATGTCCTGATCGTGAACCACAGCGATCGAGAGGCCGGGTATATCCTCGTAGTCACGCTGCGCCTCCACCCAGACCTCCAGTAGCTCGAGGGCGGCCGCCACGCCGGGGTCTTCGCCCAGCTCCTGAGCCCAGCTGGCCGTGCCACTTAGGAGCACCAATACCAGAACGCCGCAAGCTCTCTTTGACATCGTCTCTTCCTGACTGTGAGGTTTCCGGGAGTTCGGGACCGGGATCGCCGTCCGGCCCCGCACAGCTCTTCAAGTGCTACGGCTCGACCTCACCCTGTCGGGAGCCCTGGTTGAGCAACCTGATGATGCCCTGCGGATTGGTTCCCAAGCGGTCGGCTTCCTCGCGCAGTCTCCTGTCGGGATCGACCTGAAACCCCATTTCGCTCAGGATGGAAAGCGCCTCCTCCAAGTCCGCTTCGTACCTCTCTGCATACTCCCGTAGTGTCAGACGCCCCAACCCCGAGTACGGCATCGCAAACCGTCCCGCCTGCTCACGCGGACCCGTGCTAGCGAGCCCCGGCTCCCGTGGCCGTGCCACCGAGACGATGATCTCGGCGAGCGCCTGTGGGGTGGTCGAATTCGCGCGAGCGATATCTAGCAGCTGTTGCGATTCGTCCTCGACCTCGACGCCCGCCTCTCTGAGGGCCGCCACCGCCTCTGCGCAATCGATGGTGACCTGCCTCTGGTTCTCCAGGCGCTCGAAGTCTTCCATACGCCGGCAGAACCGACCCAGCGGGCTGAGCTCGGCATGCCCCCAAGGCGGTGATCCATTCTTGGCCTCCCAGTAGACCTTGATCCCATCACTCAGATCGAGGAACTGACGAAACGGGGCCAGCCCGGCGAGCGTGCCAACGAGGAACACGGCGCAGAGCGCGAAGGCGACCGAGAACTCGGGGGTGAATACCTTCACCTTCTTGGTGCGATCCTTGAGGTAGTGAACGATGGGCTTCCAGTTGTACACGATGTGCCAGATTCCTGAAACCAGGAAAAGCACCATGAAGGTCGTATGGACGTAACCGATCTGCTCCTTCGACAAACCGAACAACCGCCAGCCGCTCCAATAGGCGACCCGGCCCTGAGGAGAGAAGAACAGCATGATCCCCGTGAGAGCCAGGAAGACGAACGATAGCAGTGCGGTGAGCGATACCAGCCTTCTGATCTTCATAGGTCATCCTCAAAGCGAAGCACTTCCGATCGCACAGTACCTATCGCCACAGCTGCAGCGGCGCCAGCGCTAGAACAGATCACTCCCCCGCGGCAGGCGGTCCGAGGGTAGGATCCCGCACGCCAGATTCCCGAAGACGAAATTGCGAAAACTTGTTGGAGCTGATCGGGGTCGTGGGCCCAACACGTTCCCGTCATCGTCGCCTAACGGTCTCCCGTCCCGCTAGCCGGCCAGCTGGACGATCTTCGCCACAATTTCGCGGGCGAAGTCTTTGTCCCATTCGATCAGGTTCTTGCGGGCAGTGACCTCGATGCGTGTCCCGTCCTCGTGCTCCTCGAACCTCACCTTCACGTCCACCGCGCGCGCGTCCGACCTCCCTTCCAGCTCGCGCCTGGCACCCCGATTCTCGACCTTCATCGACGTCTGTTCGATCTCGAGCTGCGCGAATGCGCCCTCGGCGGCAGCGAACGTCGCATCGACCGAGGCGGGGACGATCGACTCGACGCCACGGGACGTGTAGTAGACACCGGCGCCCGCGCCGGCGCCGGCAGCGGCAGCGACGCAACATGAAAGCACCAGAGGTGCGAGGAGCACGATACAGCTTCGCATCGGGTCGTCATTCAGTCGCATGCACTGTCCCCCGGACCTCAGGCGAGGTTCTAAGGCGGTGGTGCCGGCCGTGTGCCTGGCCAGCGGGTCTCACGGATTCCCCGCAGCAGGTCGCGGAACCGCGGGTCCGTGCGCACGGGATCCCACACCACCTCGGTTCGCAGAGAGAAGAGACGCGGATCGCGGGCTTCATAGGCTGAAGCGAGGCGCTCGAACGCTCTGTCGTAGTCGCCGAGTGCGACGAGCGCCGCCGCGTAGTCCACCTGCGAGAAGGGCTCGCCGCGCTCCTCCAGCTCCTCGTAGTAGTGCAGCTGCCACTCCCAGTAGCCCTGGCCGCCCTGCTCGGCCACAGCCCGCTCCAATCCCGCAACCTGGCGCTCCAGCTGGGCGACCTCCGCCGCATCCCCGGCTTCTGCTTCGGAATGAACGACCCGGTCGCGACGTACCGCCACGGCACTCTCGTAGTCGCCCTGAGCCGCGTACACGTGCTCGAGCGCGCTCCACGCCGCCGTGTCGGACGGATAGCGCTCCAGGGCGCGCTTCAAGATGTCAGCGGCGGTCCCGTATTCGCCGGCCGCGGTCAGCCGCCGGGCGGTTACGACGTAGCGCTCCGCGGTGAGCGGCTCTGCCCTATCCGGTCGCCGGTCGACCGATACTATCTCCATCTGGCGACCGAACTCGGTGTGCCTGGCGAGCCATTCGGGACTCGGAGCGTGCAGCGAATCGAGGCTGACCGTCATCCTCAGGTTGCCGAGTGAATCGACTACGTTTCCGAGTCGCATCTGCACGCCCGCCAGCACGGCCAGCGCCTCGGGGGAGGTCGAGTCGAGTACGATCGCCCGCTGCGCAGCTTCGATGACCTCCGGCAACCGATCGACGACGATTGCCGTGTCGCTCATCCCGAGCAGCAACTGCGAGGCGGCGAGGCCGGCGAAGGCCGGCGCGTAGGTCGAGTCGATCTCGACTGCCTCCTCGTAGAAGCGCATCGCGGACTCGAAACCCTCCGGCGTGCCCTTCGCCTGCTCGAATCGACCGCGCAGGTACGCTTCGTGTGCCTCGGGATTCACCGGTGTCAGCGCGGCGAGGCGAGTCTCCTGTTCCGGACTCAGCTCGGCCCTTATCTCACGCGCGATGGCCTGCGCCACCTCGCTCTGCAGCTCGATGATATCCTGGAGCTGGCGCTCGTAGCTGCTCGACCACAGGTGAGTATCGGTGGCGCCGTCGATGAGTTGTACCGTGATCCTCACCCGGTCGCCGGCGCGCAGCACCGAGCCCTCAACGATCCCCTGAACGCCCAGCTCTTCGGCGATCTCCGGCATCGACAAGCTCGCGCCGGCGTACCGTGCCACGGTCGTGCGCGACACGACACGTAGTGTCTCGATGCGGCTGAGCTCGTAGACCAATGCCTCGTGCAAGCCGGCGGCGAAGTACTCCTGACCCGGCTCCTCGGAGAAATCCTCCAGGGGAAGGACAGCGAGGGAGCGGATCGGCGCGGCGGACGAGACGGGCACGGCGGCGGGTGCCGACGCCACCGGTGTCTCCTCCGTCACCGTCCAGCGGATCATCCACCAGCCGACCGCGGCCACCGTGAGGAATGTCAGGCCCAGGAAGGCGACACGCGGCAGGTATCTGCCGGGTCGGCCGCGGCCCGCCATCGCGGACTCGAGGTCGGGCGTCCGCCTGATCCCCTTCGATGTGATCTCGTAGACCCAAGCCAGGGCGATCGCTACTGGGAAGCCGAGGAGTATCAGGAGAACCATGAGTCGCAGCCCCCACTCGGGGGCCTGAAAGGCGGGTAGCACGATCTCGCCGGCCTGAAGCAGGATGAAGGCGACCGCGGCGTAGGCGATGGCGACGCGTCCGACGTGCCGGCGTCTCAACTCGGCGATGAATACGGCGAATCGCGACGGGGTCTCGTTCACGTCCCACCTCGGCAGCTATGGTCCATGCGAGTAATATGCCCGACAGCATGGAGGCCATCAAGCGAGCCGCAAAGTTCTCACGTCCTCTCGCCGATGGAATCCCCCATCCTCAAAGATGCATCTGCCGGTAGATTCGTTGCCGTGGCCGCCTCGTATTGCCCGCCGCGGCCGGAGGCGCCATCCTAAGATTCCGCCAGATCATGATGCGGTCGCGGGCTCGTCCGCCATCTTGCCGCCGGCAGCATCGAGCAGCGGGAGGGACATCGGGCATGGACTTCGAGACGCAGGCACAGAGAGAGTGCTACGAGAGAGTGGCGCCGTGGGTCACCGAACTGTTCGGCGGCTCGGTGCTTCGGAAGCCCGACAGGCCGATCCTCGGCGTGATGCACGGCTCGGCCTTCGCACAGGTGGGCGTCTTCCCCTGGGGCGATGACGACACGATAATCACGACCCGCGCCTACGTTGTGACGGGCACGGAACTCACCGCCGACTTGATGCGCTACCTACTGGGAGAGAACGCGGGCATGCGTTTCGGGGCGTTCGGGGTCGACGACGAGGGCGACATCATCTTCGAGCACTCGATCGTCGGCTCGACGTGTGACCAGAAAGAGCTCGAGGCCTCGGTCATCCATGTGGCGCGTACGGCCGATGAGTACGACGACCGGATCGTCGCCCGCTGGGGTGGGGAGCGTGCGCTGGACCAGATAAGATAGACGCCCTGCGGGCGGAGCCAACCTTTGAAACCTTCTCGGAGTCTAACTACGTAGGGAAAGGTAAGCCTATCGGGAGGGACTGAACGCCTCTGTCTGCTGCCCTGGATCGACAGGAGGTCCAGGAATGGCAGTATCTATCGACAGAACGCGTGGCGCCCTCTCAGGCACCCGCCACGAGACTGCTAACGACAGGTTCAAGGAACGATGTAACGCCTGCCTCTGGGGCAGCATCATCCTCGCCACCGTAGTCCACTTCGGCGTCATCCGATTCTTCCCGACGCTAACCGCGGCGGACGTGGCCTTTGGGATAACGGAATTCGAGGCGATCGAGCTGCCGCCCGAGATCGAGATCCCGGCGCCGCCTGAGCAGATCCCGCGGCCGGCCGTTCCCGTCGTGGCGTCGACGCAGCTCGAGGAAGATGTGACGATCGCGCCGACCACGTTCGAGGAGAACCCGGTGGAGGCCCTGCCACCGCCGCCGTCCGAGGTGGAGCGGCTGATCGACCGGCCCGTCTTCACGCCGTACACGGTCGCGCCGAGGCTGGTGGACCCGCAGCGCGCGCAGCGCATCGTGGGACAGAAATACCCGGCGATCATGCGACAGGCGAGGATCGGCGGGACGACGAGGCTCTGGGCTTTCATCGACGAGGCAGGCGTTGTGAGGAGGTGCGTGGTCAGGGAGTCTTCCGGCTACGAGGAGCTCGACCGCGCAGCGATTTCGGCGATGATGGAATTCGAGTTCGAGCCGGCCCTGCACCTCGACAAGAGCGTGCCGGTGTGGATAGACATGCCGATCACGTTCACCGTGGTGGAGTCCGGCTACTGACATAGAGACAAGGAGAAACGACATGCCGTCGACAAAGATATTCGGTTCGAGCGCGGTATTCCTGGCCGCGACCGCACTACTGACCGCATCCGCGCCGTACCTGCTGACCGCGGACGGCATGCTCGAACGCTCGCCCGTGGTCAGCATGATGGCCCACTCGCAGCTTACGGTCGGCGACCGCCTCGCCGGTGCCGGCGCCTTCGGCCCGGCGATAGAAGCCTACGGTGTGGCGGCCGAGCTCGTCCGCGCTCAGGACAAGGTCCCGATCACGGAGCTGAGGCGCATCGCCAACGCACAGTACTACGGCGCCGACTATCGGGGCGCGGCGAATACCCTCGGACTGCTGGCCGATGAAGCGGCCGGCGTTGGTGATCTGCTAACGGAGTTCTCGGCGACCGCCGACGCGGCGCGAATGGCAAGCCTCGGACGCGCCGAGGGCTACGCTCGCTGGTACACGATCAGGGCCGAGCGGCTGCTCGATCGGCCGGGCATCGCTGCCGAGCTGCGAAGGCAGATGGAAGAGAGGCTCGAGACAACAGATCTAACGGTCTTCGCCCCTCACCTGACCTCCTGGCAGTAGATCCTGGTACCGGTGTGAACGAGGGCGCGGCCGGCCCGGTGAGGGGCGCGGGGCCGGCCGCGCCCCTCTTTGCTACTCGGCCTGCAGCGCGATCAGCGGATCGACGCGCAGCGCGCGCCAGGCGGGTAGCAGGCAGGCGGCGACCGCGACGACGGCGAAGAAGACGCTTACCGACACGAAGGTGAGCGGATCGGTGGGCTCGACCTGGTAGAGCATCTCCTCGATCAGCCTCGTCACCCCCCAAGCGCCGAGCAGTCCAAGAATCAGTCCGGCGGCCACGAGCAGGATGCCTCGCTTGAGCACCATCTCCACGATGTCGGCGCGAGCGGCGCCCAGCGCTACCCGGATGCCGATCTCGTGGAAGCGTCGCGTCACGTAGTAGGCCAGCACGCCGTACAGACCGACGGTCGCCAGCAACACGGCTACTCCCGCGAAGATGAGCAGGGCAACGGTTCTGATCCTGCGCGTTGACAGGGTACGCGAGACCAACCGGTCCATCGTTGCGACTTCGGCGACCGGGATGTTGCGGTCCAGGCTCCAGACCGCCTCACGCAGCGCCCCGGTCACGCTCTCCGGCCTTACCGCTGTCCGCACCGCGACCCGCATTGTGAACATGGGTTGCTGCATGTACGAGATGTAGAAGGCCATCAGCCGCGACGTGAGCAGCGTGCTCATCTTGATATTCGCCACGACACCGATCACCTCGATGCTGACCTCCTGCCCGAAATCGACGACAACTTGCCGGCCGATGGGGCTTTGGCCCGGGAACAGCGTGTCGGCCATCGCCTGGCTGATCACCATCACCGGAGGTGAACCGCCGTCATCGGTCTCATCGAAAACGCGCCCGACGACCAACGGGATACCCATGGATTCGAAGTAGCCCGGGTACACCGTCCGCGTGTACGCCGAGCGGCGGTCAGCCGGGTCGAGCGGCGGGTTGTCGGCCGCCCAGACGTCGATGTTGTTCCCGGGATCGCGGAACGGCAGCTGGCTCGCGAGAGCTACGTCCTCGACGCCGGGGATGGCGCCTACGTTCTCCGCCAAACGTGTGTAGAACTGGGTGCGCCGCTCCGCCTCGGAATAGTCCGTGCCCGGGAGTCGGATCTCCGCCGTCAGAAGGTTGTGGGTGTCGAAGCCGGGCTCGATACCGGCCACCCGATCAAAGCTACGCATCAGTAGCCCGGCCCCGACCAGCAGCACTACGGAGACCGCCACCTGCACGACGACCAAGCCGCTACGGAACCGGCTACCGCCGGCGTCCGTCGCTCTGACCCCCGCCTTCAGGTCCGACCAGACGTCATCGCGCGATGCACGGATCGCCGGCACGACCCCGGCCAGCAGGCCCGTGACCAGTGAGAGGACGAGTGCGAAGGAGAGCACCAGGAGCGGCAGGCCCGTTCCGGCACCGACCGGGTCTATCGAGAGCAGCTGCAGGAACGCGTCCTGGAGCCAGACGGCTACCAGCGTTCCCAGAATGCCGCCGGCCAGGGCCATCACCAGGCTCTCGGTGACGAGTAGGCGGGCGAGACGTGCACCGGAGGCACCGAGCGCCGAGCGCACCGACAACTCGCTGCGCCGCGTCGAGCCGCGTGCGAGCAGCAGGCCCGCCACGTTACCGCAGGCGATGAGCAGTACGAGCGCCACCGCGCCCATCACCAGCAGCAGGTTCTGACGGTAGCCCTCGACCAGCGCGCCCTGGAGACGCGTCAATAGCAGCGCCTTGTTTCGGTTGGAGTCCGGGTACTGGGCTTCGAGCTGCGCGGAGATGACGTCGACCTCGGCCTGCGCCTCCGCGATCGAGACACCCGGCTTGAGCCTGCCCAGCATGATCCAGTTGTGGAACCGCCGGGCGCCGATGAAGTCGGAGTCCGGCCGCATCGGACGCCAGACGTCCACGTCGTTGAAGTAAAAGTTGAAGCCGGCGGGCATGACACCGACGATCTCATAGGGCAGACCGTCGAGAACCAGCGTGCTGCCAATCGCATCGGCCGAACCGCCGTAGCGGCGCATCCAGAAGCGGTGGCTGATGATCACGACAGGCGGTCCGTTCGCCACCGCCTCGCCAGGCAGGAAATGCCTGCCCTGCGCCGGGTCGACACCGAGCGCCGGGAACAGGTCTATGCTCGCTATGATGCCGGATACCCGCTCCGGCCGGTCGCCACCGGTGACCGTATGGCTGCGCGTGAACCCCCAGAAAGCTGCGAGCTGCTCGAACGACGTGCTGAAGTCCCGGTAGTCCCAGTAGTCGGCGGCCGAGGCGAACGGGTTGACGTTGCCACCGAAGGTCGCCCTGCCCAGCACCAGGCGCTCGGGCTGCCGGTAGGGTAGCGGGCGGACCATGGTCATCTCCAAGATACTGAACATGGCCACATTCGCACCGATCCCGACGGCGAGTATCAGCACGACCACCGAGGCGAAGCCGGGAGCCCTGACCAGCGAGCGCGCACCGTAACGGACGTCCTGCCAGAATCCCATCGCACTGCCTCCGAGAGACGTTTCAGGCCGGTTGGGTCAGTCATATGGAACAAGGCAAGGGCCGTGCCCGGTGGCCCGCTGCGGCGCCGGCGCTGTAAGTCGCAGCCACATAACAGGATACAGGATCCACAGCTGTCCGCCCCCGCAATTGCCCCGATTGCCCGGCCACAGCGTGTCCAATTGCGAACGGCTCAGTGCCGGAACCGAACACCCGTTCCTCAACCTACACGACGGCAGAATCGCCGATAGCCCAATGCCGGCAAGCGATTCGGGGATCGCCCAGCCTGGCACGCGGTGTGCCTTAGCGTTGGCTGGAGGTCTATATGCTCGAGGGAGGTACTGAGGTGATCTCGCTGTACTGGGATAGCAAGTTGATCAGAGCGCTGGAACTGGCGATCGCGTTCGTGACCATCGTCACCGCACTCGTCACGCCGGCCTGAGCCTCGTGCTCCGACCCCGCGGGGCGTGCCGTCCTACTGCCGCAAGCTCTCGCTAGGCGAAGAGAAGCCCTGCTCGTAGTACTCGACAGACACTCCCACGAACTTCTCGAACGAATTCGCGACGTCCGGCTCGGCCGATTGGATCGGACCGCCGGCCACACACCGCCGTGCTCAACGTCCAGATCGGGGCCGACCGTTCGCTTCGCGCACGCCGGCGTGTCGGATGGGAACGCCGAAACGCCACGCACCCGGTATCGATTCCGCCTAACCAGCGGCCACCGACCTGGCACGCGGCGTGCCCAAGCAAGGGTGACAGCCAATCAGTGGTCCAGGGAGGTGCTCGATCGTATGCCGGATTTCTGGGAAAACCGGGCGTTGAGGGTCTTGCAGTTGGCGGTCGCAATCGTGGCGATCGTGGTCGCTCTGCTGACCTCCGCGTAGGACACCGGCGCACGGACCGCCCGGCGCCGCTCGAGCACGGCGCCGGCCGCAACCCACGTCAGCCGCTCGACTACTTCATGTTCCTGATGGCGCTCATCGCTGCGTCGTGCCGGACCTTGAGGGCATTGCTCACCGCGTTGTACTGCCGGGCTTCCATCTGCATCTGATTCTGCAGCGCCAAGAACTGCGGGTGCATATCCTGCATCTCCTGCAACAGGCCTCCGACGGCCGTGCCCAGTTGCTCCAATCGCAGGTCAGCCCCACGCTCCGCCGACTCTGCGACCAGCCTGTCCGCAATGCCGGCGAGCTCGGTGATCCCGGCGCTCAGCTCGGCGTACATGGCGGCGAGACGCTCGGCCGTCTCGACGATCTCGGCGTTGCTGCCGTCGAGCGCTGCGAGGTCCTGCGACACGCTGTCCATGGTCGCGGTGGCCCGCAGCTGGAGGTCGGCGACCTGGACCTGGCGTCGGACCTCCTGGGCCGTGGCGTGGTCGGCTCCGGCGAGCATGCAGAAGATGAGCGTGAACAGAGAGACGTTGCGCATGGCTACCCTCCCGGTGGCGAAGGCTGCTGACATATCCCGGCACAATCTCGCGGCACCCGCCTGCATGCCACAGGCTGAGTGTCACAGTGTTATCTTACCGACCGACGAGGACGAAATGTTCCAGTTTCGATGAAGACCAAATCGCTAGCGCCGGTGCATTGGGGGCGAACGATCGTGGCTCTCTCGTGCGCTCTGGCCTGCGGGAGCCCGTCTGCGGAGCGGGGCGTGGGGACCGGCGCCGGCGCATCGCCGAGCGTTCCCGATCGCCGCCACTACATCTGCTATCGGGTGTCGGGGCAGCTCGCGGTCGACGGGCAGCTCGACGAGCCGGCCTGGCAGGCGGCGGCGTGGAGCGAGTTGTTCGCCGATATCGAGGGATATGACCGGCCCGCACCCGACTGGCATACGCGCTTCAAGCTGCTGTGGGACGACGAGTTCTTCTACATCGGCGCCGAGCTGGAGGAGCCACACGTCTGGGCGACGTTGACCGAGCGCGACGCGGTGATCTATCGGGAGAACGACTTCGAGGTGTTCATCGACCCGGACGGTGACACGCACGACTACTACGAGATCGAGATCAACGCGCTGGGTACGGTGTGGGACCTGTTTCTGGCCAAGCCGTACCGCGACGGCGGGAAGGCCGAATCGGGGTGGAACATCGCCGGACTGCGCGCCGCGGTCTCGGTCAGCGGCACACTCAACGATCCTTCCGACCGCGACGAGGGTTGGAGCGTCGAGCTGGCGATCCCCTGGGTCGCCGTGGTCGAGCACGCGCCGGGCGGCCGCGCGCCGCGTGACGGCGAGCGTTGGCGTCTCAACTTCTCACGCGTGGAGTGGCAACTGCACGTAGTCGACGGCGTTTACCGGAAGGTGGTGGACGCGGCCGGCGGGCGGCCGCTGCGGGAGCGTAACTGGGTCTGGTCGCCACAGGGCGCGGTGAACATGCACCGGCCGGAGATGTGGGGGGTCGTGCAATTCAGCGGCCTCGTGGTGGGCGTGGGTCGCGCATTGTACCAACCACCGGCGGATGAAGCCGTGCGCTGGGCGCTGAGGCAGCTGTACTACGCTCAACGGTCATATTATAGAAAGCACGAACGGTACGCGGCCGATCTGGCCGAGCTGGGAATCGATCTCGTCGGCCGGGACGGATCGCCCTTGCGGCCCCAGCTCAGCGTGACCGCCGACGGCTTCGAGGCGACGGCAGCGGGCGACGGTCATGCCGTCTGGCACATTCGCCAGGACGGCAAGACATGGCGCGAGTGACCGGCATGGAGCGTTGAGGATGAAGCGACGCGATTTCCTCGAGCGGCTGGGCGCGGCGGCGGCCGGGCTCGGCATCCTGCCCGCTGCGACCCGTGCCTGCACGGAGCGGGACACCCCTGTTCCGGCGGTGAAGAACTGGACGTGGGTGCACGGCGGCGGCGAAGCGAGCGCCGACGAGTGGCGCCGCCGCTTCGCCCGTGTCGGAGAGGCGGGGATCCACGGGGTACTGGTGAGCGGCGGAGATGCGGAGACACTATCGGCCGCAGCGCACGCCGAAGGTCTCGAGTTCCACCGCTGGATCTGGACGCTCAACCGTAACGGCGACGCCTGGGTGAAGGAGAACCACCCCGAGTGGTTCACCGTGAGCCGGGCAGGCGAATCGAGTCTCGAGAAGCCGCCCTACGTCGGCTACTACAAGTGGCTCTGCCCTACGCGGCCGTCGGTCCGCGCCTACTTGCGCGGCGTGGTGGACGAGCTGGCGCGCCAGCCCGGTATCGACGGCGTTCATCTCGACTACGTCCGCCACTCGGACGTCATCCTGCCGGTGGGGCTCTGGTCGAAGTACGACCTCGTGCAGGACCGCGAGTATCCGCAGTTCGACTTCTGCTACTGTGATGCGTGCCGCGAGCGGTTCATAGAGGAGGCGGGTGTCGATCCGCTGGAGCTGGCCGATCCGACCCAGGACCTCGCCTGGCGCGAGTTCCGCTGGAAGAGTGTGACCGAGTTGGTCGACCTCCTGGCGGAGGCCGTCCACGCCCACGGCAAACCGATCAGCGCTGCCGTCTTCCCCACCCCGACCGTGGCCCGGGCGCTGGTGCGCCAGGCCTGGGACGACTGGCCGCTCGATGCGTTCTTCCCGATGGTCTATCACGAGTTCTACGAGGAGGAGCTGCCGTGGATCGGGACGGCGACGCGCGAAGGGGTCGAGGCGCTACCCGAGGGCACACCGCTCTACAGCGGGCTGTACCTGCCGAGCCTGGCACCGGATGAGCTGGGCGATGCGGTGCGGTTCGCCCGCGCTGCGGGGGCCGCCGGCGTGTCGCTCTTCCCGATGGCCCGGCTGAGCGATGAGCATCTCGCTCGGCTGCGGGTCGCTCTGCTGTCCGGTCCGGCCGGCTGAAGGGCGAATTGCCCGGCGCGGTTCGAAGCCACATCTTTAGCCCTCCGATAGCCCCTGTAACCCCACAAGCATTACGGGACTCCGGGACGAGTGAACACGAGCGACACAGCTCCCGACCCTCGCTCCGCTGCGGCCGAGTCGAGACACACCGCTCCGCGGCGATGGTCTCTGCAGGCCGCGGTCCTGCTCGTGGTGGCGGTCATCCTCGTCGCGGTCTGGCGGCCCTGGCATCGGGAGGACCCGCTCGCCGCGTTCGCGAACCTCCGCTTCATCGACTCGGTCGCCGTGCTGCCGATCGAGAACCGCACCGGCGATGAAGTGATGGAGCATCTCTCTGCCGGCATCACCGACGAGATCGTCGGGCGACTCAAGCAGCTGGGCGCCATCAAGGTAAGCGACCCCTACTCGGTCGAGCGGCTGCTGGCGCTCGAGCTCACGGCGAGCCAGCTAGCCGACTCGCTGGGTGTGGAGAAGCTCGTCTTCGGGGCGTTGTACGCGACGGCCGACGGCGTGCGTCTGAACGTTCGCGTCTCGAACGGCGCGTCCGGGGAGACGCTCCGGGCCTGGCGCTACGAGTGGAACGCCGACTACCGGTTGGGTGCGGCGCTCAATCTCGCCCAGGCATTCGTCGACGACTACGCCGACGCGCTCCCACTGGTCGCGGTGCCGGCGGGGGCGCCCGCGCCCACGGGCAGCCCCGGCCACGAGGCCTACTTGATCGGTCGAGCCTCGCTGGGCCGTCGGACGGCGGCCGGCCTGGCCCGAGCGCGCACCGCCTTCCGCGCCGCGCTGGCTCTCGACTCGGCCTACGCCGACGCCTATGCAGGGCTCTCCAGCGTCTACGCTCTGTCGCTCGCCTATCGCTACCGGATCGGGGTCGACGGCGACGGCTACCGCTCCGCCGGACTCGCCCTCGCCATGGCAAACCGCGCCATCGAGCTCGACCCCGACCTGGCCAGCGGCTATACGGCACGCGGGTACCTGGCGAGCCGCTGCTTCGCCCCGGTGGCCCAGGTAGCATCAGACTGCAGGCACGCGATCGACCTGGAACCGGGCGCCGCCGACGTCCTCAGCTGGTGCGCCCGAGTCCTCAACCAGCGTGGTGACTTCGACGCCGCTTTCCAGGCGTCCGAGCAGGCGATCGCCGTCGACCCGCAGAACGCCGGTCGCCGCCTGGCCCTGGCCTACGACGCGCTCGCCGGCGGCCGCTACGATCGCGCCGCCGCGGAAGCGCACCTGGCGGGCGAGCTCGAGCCCGAGCTGATGTTGCCACGCGCCATCGAGGCGCGCGCCCACCTCCTGGCCGGCCGCGCCCAGCGCTGCGCCGCGATGGAGCTCGGACCCCACGCCGCCCTGCGGGCGACCTGCCTGCACGAGATGGGCGAGCGCGAGGCAGCCTCCGCCATCGTCGACTCGCTGGCCGCAGCCGTCGTCGCCGGGACCCTGCGAGACACCGTCTTCACCGATGTGCTACGCGCCGAGGACCTGGCGACCTACTACGCCTGGATCGGCGATCCGATCGCCTCGCTCGAGTGGGTCAGACGCGCCTACAACCTGTCACCGAGCGGCGTCGAGCCGCGGGTGCTCGAGTCGCCGCTCTTCGATCGCGTGCGAGCGGACGAGCGGTTCAGAGACGAGGTCGAACGGATACGCGCCGGGATCTGGGACCGGGTCCGCCGCGCGAGCGAGACGCCCGGCAGCGAGTAGGTGAAACAACGCCCGGCGTCAGGCTCGCACCGCCAGGGCACCCGCCGCTCTCTCCCCAGCCCGCCGCGCGAGCCCGCGAAGCGAGGTGGCGCAGCGGCTTGCTGTCAATCGTTTGTCCAGATATATATTGGACAATCTATTGACAAATCCTCGACACGGCGCTAGGTTAAGCACACTAGCGCTGCGGTGTTTCGTTCACAGCGGAGGTCTCGTGTCAAGACAAGCGCGGGCAAGAGCCTTCTTCGGAGCGGCGGCGGCCGTTTCCTTCCTGCTGTCCGTCTACCTCTGGTTCAGCGGTCAAAAGGAGGCGGGACTGTTCGTCGGTCTCTGGGTGCCGTCGACGCTGTCGTTGGGCGCGTTTTTGTTGGCCGGGAGTGTCGAGGATCGTGTCTGAGGCAGCGGTATTCCTGTTCGGCGGCCTGGTGGCAGTCATGTGTCTGGCTGCGGCGAGCGTGCTGCTGGGAGGCGAGCGGACGAAGCGGCTGATCCGGGACCTTCGGGGGCGTGCGCTGTGGCAGGTCTCGGGGCTCTACCTGGTGGCCAGTTGGGTGGCGTTACAAGTGGTCGATGTCCTGGCCGACAACTATGGCCTACCCGATTGGTTTGCCCCTCTCGCGTTGGCGCTGATCGTGGTGGGACTGCCGGTCGCGCTGGCCGTCGCGTTCGTGCAGGATCGCAGCCGCGGTCCTGGTGCATCGGACAAGCAGCATGCGGCAGCCGGGAGCGAGGCGGCCGGTCGTCTGTTGACGTGGCAGAACGTGTTCGTCGTTGGGGCCATCGCTCTCGGCCTCTGGGGTGCCATCGCCACCGGTTGGCTGCTGACGGGTGGCAAGGGCGTCGCCACAGCCTGGTTGCTGGTGGGCGATCGTGGGGCTGTCACGGTGCCGGCGGCGGAGGAGGTTAGCCGCGAGGTCGGCGGCGCGACGATTGCCGTCCTGCCGTTCGAGAACCTGAGCATCGATCAGGAGATCGGCCAGTTCGTGGACGGAATCCATGTCGACGTCTTGGCGGCGTTGTCTCGGATCGAAGGTCTCTCGGTCGTCTCCCGCAGGTCGGTACAGCACTACGCACTCGGTGCGGACGATGCGCGGACGATAGCAGCCGGGCTCGGCGCGACGCTAATCCTCGAGGGCAGCGTGCGGCGGGCGGCCGACCGGGTTCGCGTAGTCGTGCACCTGATCGACGGGTCGTCGAATGCGCAGCTCTGGTCGGGGACTTACGACCGGGAGGTCGGTCTGGAGAATCCGCTGGCGATCCAGAGCGACATCGCCGAGCGGATCACTCGCCAGTTGGAGGCCGAGCTCGGGCTCCCTGCCCTGGACGGCTAGTCCTCGGGCAAGCAGGGGATCCAGTCGAGGACAGCGGGCAGACCCTCTAGCGTGACGAGACGCAGAGTGGGTTCTTCGGCCTGATCGATTCTCGTCTCCAGCAACAGCTCGCCGGCCTCGCGCAGGTCCTCGATGAAGGCCGCCGCCTCGGCACCGAACAGGTAGTAGGTCGGCCGACCGCTAGCGTCCGTCGTCACCATCCACCTGTCCTGTACGCGCCGGCCGCCGTCGACGCGGTGGGAGACGGCTTTCTCGCGCCAGCGGTCGGAGCGTTCGGCTGTGCGCACGCCCGGCGTCCACACAACGCTGAGTCCCCTGTCGGAGCAGTAGATGTGCATGCCGCTCGGCAGCACCTCCGACCACTCCGGGTCGAAGTAGCTGGCAACCCGGTTCACCCCAGGGATGCTGGCGCCGCTACCGCACTCGAGAACCCACCGCTGTTCTGCCAGCCCGGTCTCCCGGGTCTCGCAGACCGGCTCCTCGTCACCGCAACTGAGCAGAACCGAAGTAAAGAGTGTCGCCCAAACGGTTGCAGTGCGTCTCACAGATCTCCCTTTGCGACTATTCCGACCTCAGGCTCTCCACCGGATCGACCCGCGTCGCGCGCCAGGCCGGCAGGGCCGCAGCCGCCAGCGCCACGACCAGCAGACAGAAGCTGGTGGCGACGTAGGTGAACGGATCGAGGGGCCGGACGCCGAACAGCACACCGCGAGCTAGCTGCGAGGTCGCGGCGGCGCCGGCGAGCCCGAGCACCAGGCCGAGGGCGGCGAGCGTCATGCCGTAGCGGAGCACCCAGCGCACGAGGCGCGCCCGGTCGGCGCCCAGCGCCATTCGGACGCCCAACTCGTGGGTCCGGCGGCCGACCAGTTGCGACAGTACACCGTAGAGCCCCAGCGCGGCAAGCAGCAGCGCGACGGCGGCGAAGCCGCCCAGCAGGAGGGTGCGGAAGCGGTTCTGCGCCAGGGACGCCGAGACCACCGAACTCATCGCCCTGAGGTTGGAGATCGGGACGTCCGGATCGACACTCCAGATGGCGGCGCGGAGTGCCGGCGCCAGCGCCGCCGGCTCGCCCCGGGTCCGGACGACCAGGTTCATCGTGCCCGGCCCCTGCTGCGTGAGCGACCAGTACATGGTGGGTCGGGTCTCGCTGTCCAGCGAGCCCAACCGCACATCGCCCACCACACCGACGATCTGGAAGTAGACCGGCGGATCCCAGGGCAACACGAACTGGCGACCCACGGGATCGACGCCCGGGAAGAACTCTTCGGCCATGCGGCGGCTGATGATCCCGACGTTCGGTCCGTCGGGTACGTCGCTGTGGGCGAAGGTTCGCCCGGTGAGCAGCGGGATGCCCATCGCCTCGAAGTACCCCGGGTCGACAACGCGCCGCGTCGCACCCCGACGATCCGCCGGAGTCGCCGCCGGGTGTCCCTCGGCGTGCACGTAGTTCCAGGGTCCGAAGCCACCGATGACCGGTAGATCGGTGATCGCGCCCGCCGCCGCGACGCCGGGCAGCGCCCGGATCCGCCCCAGCGCCGCATCATAGAACTGCTGAGGCGGCCGCTCGGGCCCGTAAGTTCGCGGCAGCCGCACCTGCGCGGTTATGACCCCCTGTGGCTCGAAGCCCAGCTCCTCCTGCTGCAATCGTAGGAAGCTACGGATCAGCAAGCCCGAGCCGACCAACAGCATCAGCGACAGCGCCACCTGCCCAACGACCAGCGCGTTCTGCGCTCCCGGACCGCCGGCCCGTCGCTGGCCGCGGTGCCCCTCCTTCAGCGATTGAACCAGGTCGAGCTGCGGTGCCCGGAACGCCGGGGCGAGCCCGAACAGCAGGCCGGTGGCGATCGAGATCAGGAGCGTGAAGAGCAGCGCCGTGCCGTCGACGCCGACATCGGCGAGGCGCGGCAGCGAGCCGGCCCCCAGGTCGCGCAGCGCCTCGAGCGCGCCGTAGGCGAAGGCCACACCGAGGACACCGCCGCTGAGCGCCAGCACCACGCTCTCGGTGAGCACCTGCCGGGCGATCCGGCCACGCGACGCGCCCAGCGCGACGCGCACCGCGACTTCGCCCTCGCGGCCCGCGGCCCGGGCGAGCAGCAGCGCCGCGACGTTGGCGCAGGCGACCAGCAGCACGAGACCCACAGCGCCCAGTAGCAGCCAGAGCACCCCGCGCACGCCGCCGACGAACCTATCGTGCAGCGAGATCAGCGACACACTCCAGCCCTGCTTCACATCGGGATACGCTTCGGCGATCCCCCGGGCGAGCCCGACCATCTCCGCCTCCGCCCGCTCCAGCGTGACCCCCGGGTTCAACCGGCCGAAGAGCAGGAAGTTGTTATTGCCCCGACCCTGGGCCGCCCGGTCGGTCGGACGCATCGGCCGCCAGAGCTGGGCCCACGAGGGGAAGGCGAAGCCGGCGGGCATTACGCCGACGACCTCGTAGGGGTTCTCGTCGAGGATCAGCACCCGCCCGATGACATCCGGGTCGCCGCCGAACCGGCTCTGCCACAGCCCGTAGCCCAGGACGATCGGCTCGCCGCCGCCCGGCTGCTCGTCCTCGGCCACGAAGCCGCGGCCGATCACCGGAGCCACCCGCAGGGCGCGGAACATGTTCCACGTCGCCTGCGTTCCCAGCACCACCTCCGGCTCGTCACCGCCGGTGACCACGTAGCGCTCGGGGAAGACGTAATAGGCGGCCAACTCCTCGAATGCCGTATTGCTGGCCCGGTAGTCCATATAGTCCACCGCCGAGATCGTGTTTCTACTGCCGCTCGGAGTCCGGCCCCACATCCAGGCCAGGCGGTCGGCCTCCGGATAGGGCAGCGGCTCGAGCAGCACCGAGTCGACGACGCTGAACATCGCCGCGTTGGCGCCGAGACCGACACCGAGGATCAGCACCACGATCAGCGAGAAGAGCGGGCGCCGCGCCATCGATCGGAAGGCGAAACGCAGGTCGGACCAAAAGGATGCGAGCATGGAAGCCTCTCGGGTGGAAGGCACAGGAGCCTTCGAGCGTGAGCAGAATAACGATCTCCGCCGGCCTGCACTACGGCGAGCTGCCGACCGCGATTTCCTCGCTCAATTGGACACGCGCCGGCCCGCCAGGGTTGCAGCAAACGCCGCGAACCGCTGACACACGAAGCCGCCGAACTGCGTAGTACGACCCGTACCTAGATCGCCGGTGAGTCAGCGGACGCGTGCAACTCTGCGCCCGGCGCGTCCGTCTCATCTTACAGGACCCCGAGGTAGTCGCCGAAAGGAGAACAGCGATGAGAGCAGCAATGGTATGCTCGCTGCTGCCGGTGTTCCTGTCAGCAGCCGCGACCGGGTACGCCCAGGGAACCGTCGACTACCTGGTCCGGGTCGAGGACGCCAGCGCCCGACTCTACCACGTCGAGACCGTACTGCCCGCCAGCGGCGCGGCGACACTCGTCTCGCTCCCCTCCTGGACGCCGGGTGCCTACCACATCGACAATTACGCCCGCTACGTGCGCGACTTCAGCGCCAGCACCACCGACGGGACGCCGCTCCGCTGGGATAAAGTCGACAAGGACACGTGGCGCATCCACCACGGAAGCGCGCGGCGCGTCCGGGTGAGCTTCAACTTCTTCGCCGATGAGGCGACCCTCGTCGGTAGCCTGTTGCGGCCCGACTTCGGGTTCTTCAACGGCACCAACCTGTTCGTCTACCCGGAGAAGCGATACGACCATCCCGCGCGTGTGCGGTTCGAGCTGCCCGACGGTTGGCGCATCGCCACCGAGCTCATCGAGAGCGGCGAGCCCGGCGTCTACCTGGCCAGCGACTATCACGAGCTGGTGGACAACCCGACGTTCCTCGGCCACTTCGCCATCGACAGCGTGATGGCCGACGGGGTCTGGACGCGGCTGGCCGTCTACCCGGCCGACGCAATCGACGAAGCCGGCCGCCGGCAGATGATAGAGGCGTTGGGCGAGATCGCCGACTACACGCACGACCTGTTCGGCGAGCCGCCGTACCAGCGCTATACGACGCTCCTGTATCTGTACGAAGGTGAGCCGACCGGCGGCGGCGGCCTCGAGCACGCGAACTCACACTTCGACATCGGCCCGGCGGACTTCCTGCAGAGCGAGCAAGCGATCGCACAGTGGACCTACGGGCTGTTCTCACACGAGTACTACCACGCCTGGAACGTGAAGCGGATCCGTCCAGCCGAGATGTGGCCGTACGACTACGAGGGCGAGCAGTACACGCCGCTGCTCTGGGTGTCGGAGGGCTTCACCAGCTACTACGGCCCGCTGATCCTGGCACGTACGGGACTGACCAGCGAGGTCGGGTTCTGGAACACGATGCAAGGCAACGTGAGCAGCGTGGAGGGCCAACCGTACCAGGAGTCGGTCGAGGATGTCAGCCTGAGCACCTGGATCTCACCGATCCCGATCGGGGGCGGCTATTACTACAGCAAGGGCTCGCTGATCGGCCTGCTGCTCGACATCAAGATCCGTGACGCGACCGACAATCGGCACAGCCTGGACGACGTGATGCGCCGGCTGTGGCACGACCACTACGAGCGCGGCCGCGGGTTCACCACCGACGATTTCCGGCGCTATGTCGGCGAGCACATCGGCCACGACGAGATGGGGCGATTCTATCGCGACCATATCGACGGGCGCGTGGCGCTACCCTACGGCGAGGTCCTGGCGCTGGCCGGGATGAGCTTCGGCGTGGACACGATCATCGAGCCGCTGCTGGGTGTCTACTCGGACTACAGCCAGGAAGGCCGCGTTCTGGTGAACGCCACGGTGCCCGGCAGTTCGGCGGTCGAGGCGGGCCTGCAGGCCGGCGACGAGCTGCTCCGCGTCGGCCACGTCGCGGTAGCGGATGAAGGCTGGGCGCCGCGGTTCCGGGAGATCTATGCCGACTCGACCGGCGTGCCGTTCACCATCGAGTTTCTGCGCGACGGCGAGCGGATGACGGGAACCGCCCACATAGCCACACAGACGCGGCTCGAGTATCGGATCAGACCGCTGGCGAACGCCAGCGAGCGTCAACTCGAGATCCGGCGCGGTATAGTCGAGGGTGTGACGCGCTGACGGTAGTGCTCCGTGTACATAAAGGCCGAGCCCGGAGAGTGTCCTCCGGGCTCTTTCCGTTTAGGACCCGCCCATCCCGCGGGCGAACAGGTAGCCCACGGCCGCCACCGCGGCGGTGAGCACCGTGCCCCAGGCCATGTCCACGACGGCTACCAGCATCGGGAAGCCGCGCAGCGTCGCCAGGTTGGTGAGATCGTAGGCGGCGTAGGCGACGAGCCCGAAGAAGCCGCCCAGCAGCAGCGCCCGCACCAGCGAGCCGCGCTCCACGGCGGGCAGCACGGCGAAAACGACGACGCCGGCGACGAAGATCAGGTAGAAGACGACGGCGGCGGACCAGCGGACGTCGGGGCTCAGCAGGTGGCCGAGCTGCTGCCGGTAGAAGCCACGGGCGATGAGGCCCAGCCAAGCGAAATCGAGGATCAGGAACGTTACCAGCGACACGACGTAGGTCTGGATGAACAGCATGCTTTTCATGATGACTCCCCAGTGACAGGCAGCCCGAACCACCCAGCGGGTATGAACCGCCCCGCACGGCCGCGGCCAACCGCGCGGGGCGGCGTTAGTCAGCCGGTTTCACCCTGACAGTCGGCGGCTACCGCCAGCTCAGCCTCGCGCCGGCGGTATCGGCACCGCCACCGGCTCGCCCGGGTCCGGCCGGATGCCCAGCTCGTCGAGCCGCCGGTAAAGCGCCGGCATCTCGTCCTCGATGAGGGCGTTCAGCCGCTCGATCAGCCCCGGCGCGGCGTCCCACGACTCGTCCAGGCTGCGGAGCTGGTCTTCGGTCGGCCGATGGCTCGATGACTCGATCCGGTAATAAAGCCGACGGACGTCACGGCTCACATCGCCCAGCTCGTCGCCCAGCGTGTCCACCCGCGCCCGCAGCGACTCTACGTCCGTGACCAGGTCCTCCGGCACGTCGTCGCGCTCACCGACCAACGTATTCACGTCCGCCAGCTGCTCACTCAGCTCCTCGAGCCGCTGATTCGCCAGGTACAGGGGCTCGACCAGCTCGTAGAGCGAGCGGGCCGCGTCCCGGCGCTCCTCCAGCTCGGCCAGGTTGACGTCGACCCGGGGGTCCCAGGCGACTTCGAGCTCGTCGCTCTGCGTCGTGCCACCCACCTCGAGCCGAACCGTGTAGGTGCCGGGCAGTACCTGGATGCCGCGTGGCGCGCCGTACCAGCCGCGCCGCTCCTCCTCCGGCGGCTCGTAGGGCGGCTCGGTCCGCAGGTCCCAGGCGACCTGGTGCAATCCGCGCGTGCCCGGGCCCTCCAGCTCCCGGACGACCTCACCTTCGGCGTCCAGGATCGTCAGAGTGATCGTCGGCTCCTCGTCCGCGTCTCCAGCGCGACGACGGGCCTGCGACGCGCCGTCGCTGCCATCGCTCCCGGCCTGGGCCACCGTGGCCGCCGCGACGTCGCGGCCCAGCCAGTAGCGGATCACCGCGCCGCGCTCCGGATTCGTGCCGGCGAAGGCGCCCGCCGGCCGCGGCTCCCAGCTGGTCAGGTTCCACGCCACCGCGTCGCTCAACTCGAACAGGTGCAGGGGCCCGGCCAGCAGCTCATCGCTGACCGCCCGTAGGGGCGCCAGGTCGTCTAGTATCCAGATACTGCGGCCATGGGTGCCCAAGACCAGATCGTCGTCCCGCGGGTGCACGATGATGTCGTCCACCGGGACCGTCGGCAGGTTCGCCATCCGTGTCCAGTGGCGTCCGCGGTCCATCGTCGCATAGACGCCGATCTCGTTGCCGACGAACAGCAGGTCGGGGTCGGCCGGATGCTCGGCGATCACGTTCACCGACCAGGCCGGCAGTCCTTCCGTGATCCGGCGCCAGCGCCGGCCGTAGTCGTCGCTCACGTAGACGTAGGCCGCGTAGTCGTCGTTGGTGTGCCCGTCGAAGGTCGCGTAGACCCGGCCGACCTCATGGTGCGACGCCACGACCCGGCTGACGTAGGTCCCGCGCGGAAGGTCGGGCACCCGCTCCACCACGTTCGTCCAGTTCGCGCCGCCGTCACGGGTGACCTGCAGGTTGCCGTCGTCGGTGCCCACGTAGAGCACGGCCGGGTCGAGTGGCGACTCGGCGATCGTCGTCGCGTTGCCGAACGACGAGATCCCGTCGTTCTTCGACAGGATCGAGTCGGACTCCAGCTTCACACCCATGATCGTCAGGCTGTCCCGGTCGATCTGTCGCGTGAGGTCGGGACTCACCTGGACCCACGAGTGCCCGCGGTCCGGCGACCTGAACAGCAGGTTCGAGCCGTAGTAGACGACCGCGGGATTGTGGTGCGAGAGCAGGACCGGCGAGTTCCAGTTGAACCGCAGGTCCGCCTCGTCCTCCGACTCGAACTGCGCCTCGTACTCCGGCTTCGGCTCCGGCCGGATCGACTGCGACTCGTGGCCCGCCAGGTCGATGCGACTCAGGTACCCGTTCTGCGACTCGGCGAACAGAATCGATGGGTCGGTCGGATCGATCCGCGCGTAGAACCCGTCGCCACCGTTCACCTCGCCCCAGCGGCCATTGAGGATGCCGTTGGTCGTGTACGTCTCGCTCGGCCCGCACCAGGTGCCGTTGTCTTGCAGGCCGCCGCAAACGTTGTACGGCTCGGCCATATCGACACCGATCTCGTAATACTGGCCGAGCGCCATATTGTCGTACATCCGCCAGCTGGCGCCCCGGTCGAACGACGCGTAGACGCCGCCGTCGTTGCCCAGCAGCAGGTGATCGGAGTCGTGCGGATCGATCCAGAGCGCGTGATGGTCCACGTGCACGCCCGAGTACCCGTAGCTCTCGAACGTCTTGCCGCCGTCGCTCGAGATATAGAAGGACGTGCCGCCCAGGTAGATCCGCTCCGGGTCGGTCGGGTCGATCCGGATCTGCGAGTAGTACATCGGCCGCGGGTTCGTCTCGCTCATCTGCTCCCAGGTCGCGCCCCGGTCGCTCGACCGATAGACACCCTCCGCGTCACCCAACGTCTCGACGATCGCGTAGACGATCTGCGGGTCGCCGCGATAGATGTCGAGGCCGATCCGGCCCATGTCACCCTCGGGCAGACCCTCGGTCAGCTCCTCCCAGGTCGCGCCGCCGTCCCGCGTCCGGTAGATCCCGCTGCCCGGTCCGCCGCCGTTGAACCCGAAGTTCGTGCGGCGCCGCTGGTACATCGCGGCGTAGAGGATGCGCGGGTCCTGCGGGTCCATCGCCAGATCGATGGCGCCCGTATGCTCGTTTACGTACAGCACCTTCTGCCAGGTGGCGCCGCCGTCGGTCGTGCGGTAGATGCCGCGCTCCCGGTTCGCGCCCCAGAGGTGGCCGACCGCGGCGACGTAGACGATCTCCGGGTCCGTCGGGTGGATCTGGATCCGGCTGATGGTGTGGGTCTCCTCCAGCCCCATGTGTGTCCACGTCTTTCCGCCGTCCATCGACTTGAAGACTCCCATGCCCCACGGCGAGGACTGGCGGTTCTGCGGCTCGCCGGTGCCGACCCAGACGATGTCCGGGTTCGACGGCGCCAGCGTCACGTCACCGATCGCAGCAGTCGGCTGGTCGTCGAAGACCGGCTCGAAGCTGGCCCCGTGGTTCGTCGTCTTCCAGACGCCGCCGGTCGCCACACCGACGTAGAAGGTCGATGGGTCGGACTCATCCACCGCGAAGTCAGCCACCCGGCCGCCCATGGCGGCCGGCCCGATGGAACGGAACTCGAGCCCCTTCAGGAAGACGTCGAACGGCGAGCTCTCCTGGGCGCCGGCCGGCGACGCGTTGACGCCGAGTCCGGCGAGCCCGGCCAACATGAGGGTGAACGGACCGGCGGCCCGCCGGGCCACGCCACGAGCAAGACGGAATACGACCGCAAAGACGGACATTGGCTCCTCCCGGTAGTGGTTCGTGGAACACGGTCAATCTACGGCCTGACGCGCCGCAAGCGAAGCCCCGCCCGGCGCTCCCGGACCGGGCGGGGCAAGGCGGGCGCAGGCGGGCGGGCCGATCACTCGAGCGCGGTGACCACCCTCCCCAGACCCCGCTCCTCGAGCAGCGCGTTGAACGCCGCGACCTCGGTCTCGAGCAGCTCGTCGAACGCCTGGCGGTACGACTGCAGCCGACCCTCGAGCAGTGCCTGGACCTCCCGTGCCTGGTCGGTCGGCGGAAAGTCGGCGACGCTCACGGCGCCGGCCAGGTAGGCGATCTTGCCGAACAGCATCTGCGGCCAGCGGATCGCGTCCTGGCCGGTACCCGTGAGCTTCATCTGGATCAGGTTCTCCTCGACGCCGATCAGCTTCTCGTCGAGGGCATCGGCGGCGGCGACGACCTCGTCCTCACCGCCCTTGCCCTCCAGGACGGCCTCGAGGTCGTAGAGCTGCCGGCGGATCCACTCGATGCGATTGACCATCTCCGCCACGGCGTTCATGTCGTCACGGAGCTCCATCAGCATCGCCGTCTGGACCGCTATGTCCTCCTCTGTTCCCTCCGAGTTCGGGTCCTTGAGCACGTGGAGCTCGCGTGTATACTCGGCTCCGTCCACCTCGAGTGCCACGCTGTAGGTTCCCGGCGGCATCGTTAGCCGCATCCGGCCACCGCCGCGCCGCCAGCGCTCGTCGCCCAGGTCGACCCAGTCGGCGTAGCGCGGCTTCGTCCGCATCTTGATCTGCACCGTCGGCTCGGAGTCGAGGTCCCACCAGACACGATTGATCCCGACCTCCTTCGTCCCGTCCAGGGTGCGGACCGTGTCGCCGGCCGCGTCGAGGATCCGGATCTTCACTTCGCCCTGCGGCTCCGAGCCGAGCCAGTAGTTGAGCGACGCGCCGTAGGGCGGGTTCACGCCGGCCGACGGGTCGTTCCACATCGGGATCGGATCCGTTATGCCGCGAAAGCGATACGCCTGCCGGGGCTCGAACAGGTGGACGTCGGACCCGACGACCTCGGGCGTGAGCTGCTGGAGCGGGGTCACGTCGTCGAGGATCCAGAAGCCGCGGCCGTAGGTCCCGACGACCAGATCGTTGAAGTGCTCCTGGACGACGATCCAGTACATCGGTGCCGGCGGCAGGTTCGTCATCAGCGGCTGCCAGTTGTCGCCGTCGGCGAACGAGACGTAGAGCGCGTTCTCGGTCCCGAGGTACAGCAGGCCCGGCCGCACCGGGTCCTCGCGGACGTTACGCGCGTAGCTCAGCGGGCCGCGCGGGATCCCGTCGGTTATCCTGGTCCAATGCCGGCCGAAGTCCTCGGTCTTGTATACGTACGGATTGAAGTTGCCGACCTGATGGAGCTCGACGGCGATGTACGCCTTCCCGGCGGCCCACTTCGACGCGTCGATGTTCCGCACCACACCGTCGGGCGGCAGGTTCGGGATGTTCCGGGTCACGTTGGTCCAGCTCGCGCCACCGTCGCGGCTGACGTGGACCAGGCCGTCGCTGCTGCCGGCCCACAGCACGCCCTGCTGCACCGGCGACTCGTCGAACGCGTAGATCACGCAGCAGTACTCGACCCCGATGTTGTCGGGCGTGAGGCCGCCGGAGATCCCCATTCTCGTGGTGTCGGCGGTGGTGAGGTCGGGGCTGATGACCTCCCAGCTCTGGCCGCCGTTCGTCGTCCGGTGGACGTGCTGGCTGGTGACGTAGACGGTGTTGTGGTCGTGCGGTGAGATGAGCAACGGGAACGTCCACTGGAACCGGTAGCGCACGCCCGCGGCCGGCCAGCCGATCGTGCTCTCGGGCCAGACCTCGACCTGACGGAACTGCCGGGTCCGCTCGTCGTAGCGGACGACGATGCCGCCGACAGCGCCGGACCCCGAGGCGCTGGACCAGATGATGTCCGGGTCCACCGGGTCGGGCGTCGCGAAGCCGCTCTCACCGCCGCCCACCGTATGCCACATCGCCCGCGGGATCGTACCGCCGTACCAGCCGTAGAGCCGGCTGTTGCTCGGCCCGCGGACCGAGGGGCCGTCCTGGCGGTTGCCGTACACGTAGTACGGGATATTGTTGTCGACCGTGACGTGGTACATCTGGGCGACCGGCAGCTGGACGGCGAACCAGGAGCGCCCGCGGTTCTCGGAGATCGAGACCCCGCCGTCGTGAGCGACGATCATGCGGTCCGCGTTCGTCGGATCGATCCACATGTCGTGATGATCGAAGCCCGGCTCGGCCTCGTCGTCGGCGAGCTCGGACGTCCGGCCGCCGTCTTTCGTCACGCTGTACGAGGCGGCGAGGAAGTAGGCCTCGTCGGGGTCGTCGGGCGCGACGGCGCAGCGGCTATAATAGGCCGTTCGCCCGGCCAGGTCGCGGTCGTGGGTTACGAGCTCCCAATGCTCGCCACCGTCGTCGGAGCGCCAGAGCTCGCCGCTCTCGGTCTCCCGACCGTGCCAGGGCACCCCGTCCCCGGTCTCGATCAGTGCGTAGATTCGGTCCGGGTCCGCCGGTGTCATGCACACGGCGACCTTGCCTACCGGCAGCTCGGGCAGCCCGTTGCCCTCGAGGCGAGTCCAGCTGTCGCCGCCGTCCCGCGAGACGAACAGGCCGCTGCCGGGTCCGCCGCTCTCGCGTCCCCAGTTCTTGATGTCGATCTGCCACATACCGGCAAACAGGATGCGGGGGTTGTTCGGCGCCATGACCAGATCCGATGCGCCGGTGTTCTCATCCACGAACAGCACTCGCTCCCAGGTGAGGCCGCCGTCTTTCGTGCGATACACACCGCGTTCCTGCTGCGGGCTGTAGCCGTGTCCCACGGCGGCGACGTACACGATGTCCGGGTTGCTGGGATGGATGAGGATCCTGGCGATGCGGCCCGTACCCTCTAGACCCATGCGTTGCCAGTTCGCGCCGCCGTCAGTCGACTTGTAGACGCCGTTCCCGATCGAGACGTTCGAGCGGATGAACGGCTCGCCGGTCCCGGCCCAGACGATCTCCGGGTCGGACGGTGCCACCGCCAGCGCTCCGACCGCGTGGACGTCCTGGTCATCGAAGATGGGCTCCCAGTAGAGCCCGGCGTCGGTGGTCTTCCAGAGCCCGCCCGAGGCGGCGCCGGCGAAGTAGACCGTCGGGTCGCCCGGGATCCCGGCCACCGAGCTGACGCGGTTACCCTCCGGCCCGATGTAGCGGTACTCGAGCTGCTCGTAGCGCTCCGGTGAGATCTGCTGCGCTAGGCCCACTCCCGTGATAGCAAAGGTGAGCGCGAACGCCGCCAGGACTGTCCCGGCGGAACTGGTACGGCGCCCGGCAGGTCTGGTCATGATGACGACTCCCGGCTGTATGTGACGGATTGGGCAGATGAAGGTTGTTCTCAGGGTTCAGGCATCAATAGCACCGGCACCGGATGGCGGCAAGAACCGCGATCTCGAGTGCGCAACCAACCACCGCGGACGGCGTCGGCAGGCGCGTCGAGGCAGTCCGCCTCGACCTCGCGCTCCATCGGGCCTCGGCTATTATCGCAACCGCAGGCCCAGTACGTGCGCAGCGCCCGGGCCGACGAAGGGCTCGTGAGCGTAATACAGGGAGACGTTGTCGAGGGAGAACGAGAGGCCGAACGTCAGCGGTGACGGGTAGGCGGGGTCACGCTTCTTGACGCGGCGCACGCCGAGCCGGGCGGCGAGCTCCCATCCCTCCACCGGTATGTACTGGAACTCCACGCCTGCCGCGGGGATTACATCGCCGCCTCGTACGAAAGCCACATCGACCAGTAGCTCGAGCTCGACGAACGGCCCGATCGGTATGTCGCTCGCGCTGGCCCCGACGGTGACCCGCGTGGGCAGGGGCACGTCATCGCCCGCGATCTGGAGGTCGGGCCCCAGGTTCTGAGCCACGAGCGCGATCGTGAGATCGCCGATGTCCTTCGCGGCCCCGACATCGAACGCCGGCCGGCCGTCATGAGCACCGGGCAACCGCTCCTCTACATACTTCGCGGCCAGCCCCCAGCGCACCCCGATGACCGAGCGAGACACGGCCAGCGTGGCGGCGACGCTCGACGCGTCGAGTGAGCCGCGGGTCGTCAGGTCGCCGGGCTCGGCGGGGAATACGTCGGGTGTCGCACCGTAGTCGAGGTACTGGGCGCCGACGCCCACCGTCCACGACCCCGTGCGCATTACGCTGGAAAAGACGCCCAGCGTGCTCGCCCCATCGTAACGTTGCAGGGAGACTGTCATGCCGGTGCCGCGCTCGAGCTGTGCCGGATTGTGGAACAGCACCTCGCTCCCCCATCCGCCGGTGAACGCGTTTCCCAGCGCCAGCGCGCGCGCCCCCCCGGGTAGGCGCAGCACCAGAGGCGCCGTGCCCGCGGCTTGCGCGAACGCTTCGCTCGCCATCAACGACGCGGCGACTGCGATCGTGATCGCGCGGCGGCCGACGACCCGATACGCGCGGGGACCGTGTGGCAGGCTAGAGTAGCGACGCATCAGTGCTCGCTGAGGTCTGCAGTAATCAGAAACGCCGGATCCATGTTCGACAGCCCCACATCACTGACGACCACTGTGCCGGCGCGTGTGCGATCGAAGACGAACCGAATACTCCGGAGCTTCGCCGGGTCGAATCCGCCCGGTTGCTCGGCGAAATCGGCGAGCGGGATGACGTACGTTTGGAGAACCAGCTCGTACAGATTCCTGAAGGCGCTCTCGTCCCGACCCTTGCGACGCCTGACCGTGATCTCGAGCGGCTTGCGGGTCGCGCCGTAGCGGCTGAGCGGTAACCGCGCCGTCATGCCGTCCGCGTCCACGACCTCTACCGTCAGGTCCACCACGGTCGTGTCCGTCGCTACCGATGTCGAGTCAGCCTGTACGCGGATTCCTTCCGCTCGAACCTGCCCGTGCGTCCGCGTCCGCGTTTCTGCCTGCCCTCGTACCTGTGCCTGTTCCCGGGCTTGCAGCTCGGCCTGCGCGGTCACGCTATCCGACTCCGCCCCAGCCGAGTCCTCGGCGGCCTCACGGGGCCCCGGTTTGTCATCGGTGGGCGCGAGCGAGAACTCGAGCACCGTACCGCGGTCCACTTCCCAGTCGGCGCGCAGCGAGTCGCTGATGGTGACCGTGTAGGAGCCCGGCTGGCCCATCTTCGTCGTGTCGTCACCGGCAATACGGTTGTTCCAGCCGAGCCACACGGCATTATGCCCCATCTCGGCGTTGCGCCAGCGGAGCGGCATCACGGCCTCGCGCCACGTCGCCAGGCTATCGGCCTCGATCGTGACTCCCGGCACGCTGCCCGTCGTGACGTCGACATCCTCGCTATAGTCCGCCAGTGGCTTGAACCCGGCATCCTGGAAGCGTGTCGTGTACATGGTCCTGGGAAGCCACTCGCCGATGGCGCGGTGATCCACGAACATCGGCAGATACTCCGTCTTTCCCTTCAGCGTCGCATCGAGAAAGGCGGAGAAGTAGATCTCCGCGAACTCACGCTGCTCTTCCGGTTCGACCAGGCCCCGCAGGTCCAGGTAGCGCGCGCTGCGCGGCCCCCAATCCTGGTTCCCCCACACCGTGTTCCACTGCCCGTGGTTGGCGCGATACATCCAGACCGCCGATTTGAACCAGCGCCGGCCGTCGGTGAACTCGACACGCTGGTACTGCCGAAGTCCCGAGAAGGCCGACACGTCGGCGTCGTGCGAGCCCTGAACGACGAGGTAGTTCACGTTCTCCAGCGGGGTCGGCCGGCCGGTGGGTTCGTATTGCCCGTCGATGGGCGCGATGGCGATGAGCGCCTTGATGTTGAAGTCGAAGTCGAACTCGACGGTGGCGTCGTCGGGGTAATGCGTCAGCCGGTTGAACGCGCCGGCGATGGCGACGGCCTCGCCGCCCCGCGAATGTCCCACGAGGGCGATGTTCTCCATGTCCACTTTGCCCTGGAAGGGACTGCCCGCCGAATCATTGAAGCTACGCCAGGCGCGGAGATGTTGGAGCAGCATCCAGCCACGCGCGTCGTTCTCGTCGGACATGTAGCCGTTGAGGAAGTTCTCGTCCACCGACGCGAAGATGTAGCCGCGGCTGGCGAGCAGCTCTCCCAGATACTCGTAGCCCGGATCGGAGAACTCCTTCATGTTGTGGTTGCCGTGGACGATCAGCACCAGCGGAAACGGACCTTCCGCGTCCGGATACCACACGCGACCGTTCACCGGCAACGAATCGAAGTCGAAGCCCCAGTACCGCGCCCGTGACCTGCCCAGCGAGGTACTCGGCGCTTTCGCCAGCTCGCTTCCGTCCACCGGCTCGGTGGTGATACTCACCGAGTCCCGATACTCGGGTCGTTGCTTGTCCGTGCCACTGCCGTAGTAGAGGGTGCGGACATCGTACGGGCCCGGCTCGCCCGGGTTGGGGGCGGCGATGAGCAGCTCGGCCAGCACGCGGTCCGAGTCGTCGGGCGCGAGCCTCAGCGGCTGCAGGCAGGCCGCGCAGATCAGCGTCGCCGCGATGGTGCCGATCGCGGACCGTCTGCTCACCCGCCGAAGTCGAGATCTGTGGTAGGGCCTGAGCATTTGGATACGGTGTTTACCAGTTCGACACCTCAGCGGCGCGTAGGGTTGGAGCGGCGGAGACGGATAGTACGGCAAGGACTCCGCCTTGCAGAAATCACCGATCCTGGGAGAGAGCCGATCGCAAAGCTGCGACCAGCCGCTCCAGCAGTTCGCCCGCCGGCGGCCTGTAGCCGGTGGTGCGTAGCACGGCGACGCCGACCTTCGAGTCGAGATCGAACAGCAGCTCGGCGTTGTATCCGGCGACCGAGCCGCCGTGCCCGACGACATTTGCACCGTCCTGCTGGCCGATGAAGAAGCCGAGCCCGTAGCTCTCGGCCGGCGCCTGCGGCGTCAACACCACGGCGCGGCTCGCCGCCGACAGGATCGGGACCTGCGAGGTGCCCATCATGGCGGCGGCGAACTTCGCCAGATCACCCACCGTCGAGTAGATGCCGCCGTTCGGCACCTTGTAGCCGCGGCCGAAGTGCTCGCGCGTCGCCCGCTCGGCGCTCACTTCACCGGTCTCGCGGTCGCGGCTGTAGCCCACCGAGAGGCGCGCCGCCAGCTCCGGCGTGTTGACGATGAAGGTGCTGCTGGTCATCCCCAGCGGCTTGAAGATCTGCTCTTCCACCAGCGTGATGAACGGCACGCCAGCGGCGCGCGAGCTCGCCAGCCCGAGTATCCCGAACCCGATGTTCGAGTAGGAGTACTCGGTACCCGGCGGACTCCTGAACGAGGTGTGCGGAATCGACTCGAGGATCTTCTCCTCCCAACGATAGATCGAGCCCGATGCCGCACCTCTGAGATCCGGCTCGCGGACCAGGCCCGCCGTGTGGCTCGCCAGCATGCGGAAGGTGATGGGCTGCATGCCGGCGGGCGGGTCGGCCAGGTTCGCCAGCTCGGGGAAGTAGTCGACCACCGGGTCGTCGAGCTCGAAGATGCCGCGCTCGACCAGCTGCATCATCAGGACGGCGGTGAACGACTTGGAGATCGATCCGGTGCGGCCGATCGTCTCGGCGGTGCAGGCGGTCGTGTTCTCGATGTCGGCCCAGCCGTAGCCCTTCGCCCAGATCACCTCGCCAGCGACGAACACGGCGACCGAGGCGCAGCCGGCGGCGTCCTCGGCGACGCCACGGGCGACCTCGGCGTCGAACTCGGCGATCGCCGCCTCGAACGGCGTGAACTGCGCCGCGGCCGGCGCGGCGGCCAGGGCTCCAAGAAGCGTCAGCGCGATGAGTGCGGCCGGGATCCGGCGACGAAGTGTCCTCTTGACCATAGGGCATGTCGCTCGCTGGGAGAGGTGAATAGGTACGCCACATTCTGCCATCAGCGGCGCGCCGCCGCCATAGTCGGTCGGACCGTGTCAGCCCGGGCGAGAAAACGGAGATGATTGACTCACGGCCGGCCGGTTGCACGGCCGGCGTCGAAGAGCCTGGGTCGGTTCTAGGCGAGGTCGACTGGCTGAGGTAGTCCCCAATCGTTGCGAGTCCCAAGCGCCGGGGCGCTGCGACGCTTGGGCACGGCGGCGCTTATGACGAGGGCGCAGTATATGAGCAGCGCCAGCGGGAACGCCCCTGCCCAGGCGGCGCGGCCCTTCAGCGATTCTAGTCTGTTGGCCATTCTGCAATCTCCTCCTGACAGATGTTCTCCACCCGAGGATACATATATCGGGCCCAAGTAAACGCCCGTTTTCCATTGTGTATCAGGATTGTCTAGGTTTGAAACCCGCCCTTCGATAGCGCCGTAGAGACCGTGGGATGGCCGCCGCACCGCCATCCGGCTCCGCACAGCCAGAGACACCGTCTTCCGAACGAGCGATTCAGCTATGGCCGGTCTCAGCCAGGATATCCGCTACGCACTACGTCTTCTTGGCCGGTCGCCGGGCTTCACGGCGATCGCGGCGATGACCATCGCGCTGGGCGTCGGGCCGACGACGACGATCTTCAGCGTGGCGAACTCCCTGCTGATCCGCACACCGCCGGGCGTCCGCGATCCGGGTACGCTGGTAACGCTCTTCGCCTCGTACGAGGAGGGCGCCCGCTTCGCGACGTTCTCTTACTACGCGTTCGAGGAGTACCGGGACGGTCCCAACGGGCTGGCCGACCTGGCGGCGCTGGAGACATTCTCGGCCAGCATCTCGGCGGGCAGTACCGGCGAGCCGGAGCTGGTTACGGGCATGCTGGCCTCGGCCGGCTACTTCGAGATCCTCGGCACACGGCCGGCGCTCGGTCGCTTCTTCCTGCCGGAAGAGGACGACGTGCCGGGCGCGGGTCAGGTGGTCGTACTGGGTCATCGGCTGTGGCGGCAGCGGCTGGGCGGCGACTCATCGATCGTCGGGAGGACAATCAACATCAATCGCCAGGCGTTCACGGTGATCGGCGTGGCCGAGGAAGGGTTCCAGGGTAACGTGGCGGCGCTGGAGTTCGGTCTCTGGGTGCCCATCACGATGCGCGAGAGCCTGACGGGGCTGGGACTCGACCGGACCGCCACGGGGATCACCGCCGTCGCGCGGCTGCAACCGGGCCGCTCGGTCGAGCAGGCGAAGGCGGCGCTGGCGGTGACGACGGCGCGGCTGGCGCAGGAAGACCCGGAGTCCTTCGGGAAGCTGACGATGGAGGTGGCGTCCTACTCGTCGATGATCGAGGAGGCAAGAGGACCGGTGACGCTATTCATGGCGTTCCTGCTCGTCGTCTCGGGCATCGTACTGCTGATCGCCAGCGTGAATGTGGCCAGCATGTTCCTGGCGCGGGCGACGGTTCGCACCCGGGAGTTGGCGGTGCGGTTGGCGATCGGTGCTCGCCGCGCGCGCCTGGTGCGCCAGCTCGTGGTGGAGAACGTACTGCTCTTCGTCCTGGGCGGCGGCGCGGGAATCCTGCTGGCCTACTGGGCGACCGGCGCGCTGGCCGCGGTGAGACTGCCGGTCCCGGCGTCTATGAACTTCGACTTCACACCCGACGCTCGGGTTCTGGGCTTCGCGCTGGCGCTTGCCCTGGTCACGGGCATCGTCTTCGGCCTGGCGCCGGCGCTCCAGCTGACGAGGCGCGACGTCACGGCGGCTCTCAAGGGCGGTCGCGGCGCTGAATCGCGAGGCGGTACCCGGCTGCGCAACGCGTTCGTGGTCGCGCAGGTCGCCGGCTCGGTCGTCCTGCTCGCCGGGGCCGGAATGTTCCTGCGGGCGCTGGGCCGTGCCGATTCCGTGGAGTTGGGGTTCGACCCGAAGAACGTGCACGTGATGACGGTGGACCTGTCGGTGCACCGCTACTCGGAGGTTGAGATCAAGGCGTTCTACCGCGAGCTGGAGGGGCGGGCGGCGGCGCTGCCCGGCGTTCGGTCGGCGGGACTCACGACCGTGCTACCGCTGGGGTTCCTGAGCATCTATCAGACCTTCGAGATCCCGGGGCGCGCGCCAGTGATGGGGGACGGCCTACACTCCGCCTACGTGAATAGCGTTTCATCTCAGTACTTCGAGACGCTACGCGTCGGCTTGCTCGCCGGTCGCGGCTTCAACGCGAGTGACCGAGAAGGTTCGCCACCTGTGGTCGTGATCAATCAGACCGCGGCGCGGCAGATCTGGCCGGGCGAGACTGCTCTGGGTAAACAGATCAGCGACGGGCGCCGCACATACGAGGTCGTGGGGATCGCCGCCGACGGCAAGTATCAGAGCATCGGCGAGAGTCGGCGCGCGATGATCTACAAAGCGTTTCCGCAGATGCCGTCGTCGCTGGCGACCCTAGTGGTCCGGACACCGCCCGGCGCTCCACGCATCGACCGGCAGGTCCGTGAGCTGGCGCTGGCGCTCGACCCCGACCTGCCGGTGCAGACGAACGCGCCGTACACCGAGGTCATCGGGGTGTCGCTGCTGCCCAACCGAGCGGCGGCCGGGACGACGGGCGTGCTGGGGATCGTCGCACTGGCGCTGGCGGCGGCCGGCCTGCTCGGCGTCCTCTCGTATGCGGTCTCGCGTCGCACGCGGGAGATCGGGATCCGCATCGCGCTCGGCGCGAGCGCCGCCGACGTTTACAGGTTGGTGATGAAGGAAGGCGCACGCTTGACCGCGATCGGACTGGCGATCGGCCTGCCGCTGGCATTCGCGGCGGCGCTGCTCATCCGCAGCATGCTGTACGGCCTCAGCCCGGCGGACCCGCTGACCCTGGTCGGCACGGCGGCGCTGTTCGTCGTGGTCGGGCTCCTCGCCAGTTACCTACCGGCGGCGCGCGCGATGCGGACCGACCCGATGAACGCGCTGCGAGCGGAGTAGCGCTGACGGCGGTACTAGCCCTTGGGGTGATTCTCCAGCTTATCCGTGTGGCAGGTTCCGCAGTCCATCTTGCCGAAGGTGCTCTCGACCGCGCTTCCCCGGGCGTGGCATCCCAGGCACGGGAGCGCAGCGGCAGTAGGCTGCCGAGCCGCGGTGAAGCTGCCGTCGAGCTGCGCGTTCAGGACATCGACGGTGTACTTGGCCACGGAGGCGGCGAGTTGGGCGCAGCGGTCGCCGAGCTCGGGAGAGGACGCATCGAAGCCGGAGGCATCGCACCACCTCGAGATGGAGACGTGACAGAGGGTGGAGCCGGCGACGGAGCCCGGCACCTGGAACCTGGCTTCGGCCGGCACGTAGTTCGGCAGTGCCTCCTGCTCATAGAAGGCGAAGACCTCGTTGATGGCGGGGCCCGGGTCTCTCGATACCAGATAGATGGCCATGGCCGCGCCGTTGAGGGTGCCGCATAGGGTGCCCCACCCCGCCACACCGCCGCCGCCGTAACGCGTGACCGTCGTGGGGTACGACGTGAAGGGCTCGCCGACCTGCTCGGCCAGCGCGTCGACGATCGTGCCGAACACCGCGTACATGCAGCCGCCCCGGAACGTGTTGCGGTACGCAAGGTCGCCCACGTGCACCGGATCGAGCCTCACGTAGGGCAACGGCTCGTGAACGACCCTCTCCCCCGAATCCGGGGCACGTGGCGCCCGTTTCGTCTCGGATTCAGACGCGCAGGCGATCAGGGACGGGCCCACCAGCCCGGCCGCCAGACCTCCACCAATCAGTGCCAGCGCACTTCTACGGTCATAGTCCATGTCGTTCCTCTGCTGTCGGTACATGCGCCGCGAAAATCGCCGAACGCGAATGTGCGAAATGGAGGCCAGGCGCTCAAGCGCGGGAGCTTGTCACCTCAACACGCGCCGGGCACCGACCCAGCGGCCGAACCACCAGTCGTCGAACGCGTCGTCGTAGGGGCTCAGCGAGCTGACCCGCACGCCACCCGACGTGGTCGAATGGATGTAGCGGGCGTCGCCGATGTAGAGACCGACGTGGCTCACGGTCGAGCCGCGCTCGGCGAACAGGAGCACGTCGCCCGGCTCGAGCAACCTGAGGTCGCGCGGCACGTGGCGGCCGGCGCGGGCCTGGTCGCGGCTGACCCGCGGGACACCCACGCCGTGGTTGCGGTAGGCGTACCAGATGAGGCCCGAGCAATCGAAGCCGTCGTCGGCGTTCGTCCCACCCCAGCGATACGGCTCGCCCATCGCGTCGACTGCGGTGGCGACGATCTGCTCGGCCAGTACGTAGGAATCGGCGGAGAGCGGCTCGGCCGGCTCGCCCGACGTCGGGACCGGTGCCGGTAGTGTGGCGGCGCTCGGCGCGGATCGTGGCGACCGCGTCGTTCCCGATCCGCGGCTACCGCTCCTGCCGCTGGCCCAGCGCACCGAGATGCGGGCGCTCAACAGCCAGCCGCGACGATCTTCGTCGTCGAGGTTCCAGAAGCCACGGAAGGATTCGTCCTCGGCGAAGCGGGTCGCCTCGATCGCCAGGCCGAGCCAGCTCAGGGCGTTGTATTCGACGCCGGCGCCGGCGTTCCAGACGACGACGATCTCCGAGCCCTCGGACCGTAGAGCCAGGCCCACGCCGCCGACGGCGTACGGGACGAGCCGGCGCGACCCCGCCCGGAACAGACTGAGCTCCGGGGCGAGCCCGTACAGTTCCCCGGCGTCGCCGCCGGCTAGGACAGCGAAGCCCTTGAGGTTGAGAGCGAGCGGGCCTGCCACGCTGCGCCACAGACCGGCCGCAAAGAGGGAGGGATTGGAATCGGAGTCGTCGACCGACCAGGCCCCGAGCTGCAGGTCGAGGGCGCGCTGGGCGCGCGCCGCGTCGGGCCGAAGTACACAGGACGCAGCGACGCCGAGAATCAACACGCGCCACAGGCGAGTGTCGCTCCGTTGTCTCACGATGCCCCCCTTCCCCACTGGCGCGTCCCGTGACGTACTCTCGAACCCGCGAGACCGGGCAAGGTTCCCGGAAACGCCGAGCCCGGAAGGTATCCTCCACACTCCTTCCGCGGCTGTCAACACGCTGCCAACCCTGGCCGGTCCCTCGCTATCCAACAGGCTGAGCTCGGTGCCTGAGCCCTACACTCACGAAGGAGATCTCCGCATGACCGGGTTGCTGCTGGATCTGCGATACGGGCTGCGCCTGCTCTACAAGCGGGTCGGCTTCACAGTCGTCGCGCTGCTGACCATCGGCGTCGGCATAGCGGCCACCACCACGGTCTTCAGCGTCATCGAGGGCACGTTACTACGGCCCTGGCCATTCCCCGGCTCGGAGCGAATCGTCGTGCCGCTGGCGACCCAGCCGGCGCGGGGCCAGGTCTGGAGCTCGATCAACTACGGCGACTACGAGGATTGGCGCGAGGCGGGCGTCTTCGAGCACGTCGCGGCGTACTTTTCCACTGCAGCCGACCTGGCCGACGGATCCGGTGAGCCCGAACGCATCCGCGTGACGCAGTTCAGCGAAGATTACTTCGCCACCCTGGGCGTCGCTCCGATACTGGGTAGGCTGCCGGCGGAGGAAGACTACGGGCCCGGCGCACCGCTGGTGGCGCTCTTGTCGTACGGGCTGTGGCAGAGCCGGTTCGGCGGCGACCGTCAGGCGGTCGGTCGCACCATGCGTCTGAACGGCTGGCCGGCCACCGTGATCGGCGTCATGCCGGCGGAGCTGGACGTCCTGGAGAGCCCGTTATTCGTGCCGCTGCGTGCGTCGCCCGCGGCGCTGAGGAACTGGCGTGATCGGGACAACTACATGTTCGGAGCGCTGGCGCGGCTGCGACCGGGTCAGACGATCGACGAGGCGCGCGTCCGCCTGCAGACCATCGCGGCGCGTATCGAGAGCGAGTGGCCGCGGCTGCGGGAGGGGATCTCGGCCGACCTCGCGCCGCTGAGCGAGCGGCTCGTCGGCGACGAGACGCGGACGATCCTCTGGGTCATGATGGGCGCGGTAGCGTTCGTTCTGCTCATCGGCTGCGTGAACCTGGCGAACCTGCTGCTGGCCCGGGCGACGGGTCGCGGTCGCGAGCTGGCGATCCGCACGGCGATGGGCGCCGGCCGAGCGCGGCTTGTCGGGCAGCTGCTGGTCGAGAGCGTGGTCCTGGCGCTGGCGGGCGGCGCGCTGGGCGTGCTGCTCTCGCTGGGCGGGATCCGGGTGCTCGTTTCGCTGGCGCCGGCCGACGTGCCGCGCATCGAGGGGGTGGGTCTGAACACCGCGGTCCTCGGCTTCGCGCTAATGGTGTCGCTGGCCTCGGCGCTCATCTTCGGCCTGCTGCCGGCGTTCCGCGCCACGAGCCTCGGTCCCGCCCGGGCGCTCGCCGACGCTGCGTTCGGTAGCACGCGCGGGCAGCGCGGCCGCCGGACCCTGGGCGCGCTGGTCGCCGCCGAGCTGGCGCTCGCAGTCGTCCTGCTGGCCGGAGCGGGGCTGATGCTGCGCAGCGTCGCCGGCCTGCGCGACGTCGACCCCGGCTTCGAGGTCGAGAACATGCTCACCTTCCAGATAACGCTACCGCCGACGCGCTACGACAGCGGCCGGCCGGTGGCGGACGCCTACGCGCGGTTGCGCGAGCGATTGGAGGCGCTGCCCGGCGTCGAGTCGGCGACGGTGACGTCGGCGCTGCCGCTGGGCGGCGGCGGGTTCATCCTGTTCCGGGCGCACCTGCCGGAAGGGCGGCCCGAGCCGCCGGAAGGCGAGGAGGTGCGGGCGAACTGGGACGTCGTGCACCCCGGCTACTTCGCGACGATGGGATTGCCGCTCATCGCGGGTCGCGGATTCAGCGAGGCAGACGACGAGGGCTCGGTCCCGGTGATGATCGTAAACCGCGAGTTCGCGCGCATGATGTTCGGCTCGGTCGCCGATGCGCTCGGTGCGCGGGTCCGCTCATGGCGCGACGAGAACATCTATCGTGAGATCGTGGGGATCGTAGAGAACGTGCGCTACTTCGGCGCCGGTGACGAGATCCGCGGCGTCGTCTACGTACCGCACCGGCAGGTCACCTGGCGCAGCATGGCCGTCGCCGTGCGCACCGCCACGGATCCCGAGAACGTGGCTGGCGCGGTCCGGCCCGCCGTCCGCGAGTTCGACCCGAACGTAGCCCTGGCCTCGTTCACGACGATGGCGCAGACGTTCGAGGACTCGGTCGCCGAGCGGCGGTTCGCGGCAACCCTGCTAAGCAGCTTCGCCGCAATCGCCCTGCTGCTCGCCGCCATCGGGATCTACGGCGTGCTATCCTACGCCGTCGCACAACGCACCCGCGAGTTCGGCGTCCGGATGGCGCTGGGCGCCCGGGCGGCCGACGTGCGCGTCATGGTCCTGCGTCAGGCGGCGGTCAGCCTGCTGATCGGCGTCGGCCTCGGGCTGGCCGGCGCCATCGCCGTGACCCGCGTCATGTCGGGCATGCTGTTCGGCGTGACGGCGACCGACCCGCTGAGCTTCGGTGGCGCGATCGCCGTGCTCGTGGCGGCGGCGCTGGCGGCGAGCTGGATGCCCGCCGTGCGGGCGACGCGGGTCGACCCGATGGAGGCGATGCGGCCGGAGTAGTCCGAGACCCACAGTATCGCCAGAAACGCCGAGCCCGGAGGAGATCCCCCGGGCTCGTTCCGTGATAGAGCCGGCATGAAGCTCGCGCTACCGCCGCGCAGCCTCACAGACCGCGTAGACGGTAGCGCGAACGTCTCAACCACTCCTCAACCGCCCTCCGGTAGCGGCCGGGCCCGATAGTGCTCGTACAGGTCCCGGTGCCGGTTCGACATGTCCACCGGGATCCCGTTGATGAACACGTACTCGAACTGCGTCCGGATCTCCAGCGGGTCGCCGTCCGTGATCATCAGGTTCGCCAGCTTGCCGGGCTCGATCGTGCCCAGACGGTCGGCGACGCCGAAAATCTCTGCCGTGTTGATCGTCACCGCCCGCAGCGCCGCTTCGTACGGCAGTCCGAACGGAACGGCGTTCGCCACCTCGTAGGGTAGCGTCCGGGAGTCGGCGGAGTTGAAGGTGCCGAAGCAGATCTTGACGCCCGCCGCGTGCAGCTCGCCGGCCAGTGAGTTCGGGTAGTGGTACGGGTCGTCCTGCTCGGACGGCAGGGTCTGGGTCGGCCCGAGGATCACGGGGATCCCCTTCTCCGCCAACAGCTCCTTCACCTTCCGGCCGTCGCGCGCGCCGGCGATGATGATCCGCAGGTCGTAGCGCTCCGCGAACTCGATCGCGCTCTCGATACCCAGCTTGTCGTTGGCGGCGACGATGACCGGCAGCTCGCCGCCGACTGTGCGGGCGAGGTGCTCGAGCTGCAGGTTGCGATCGAACTTCGTGGGATCGCCGTTCTCGACCGCCTGCTTGTAGTGCTGCGCCGCTCGGAACCAGCTCTCCAGCTCCTCGATGCGCTCGTCGTACTCGCGCTTCGCCTCGCCGTACGGCCGAGTGGTGATCTGGTAGGTGGCGAAGTCGAAGCTGCGGGTCTGGATGGTCGGCCATTGCATTATCATCGCGATCGACGGATCGATCGCCATCTCCTCGACCGTATACCCGTCGAGATGGATGAGCGCCGCCTGGCCGGGGATCCCGGCACCGCCGCCGCCGCGGAAACCGCCACCGCCGCCCGGCGCCGAGAGCGCGTAGGTGATCCCGTTGGCACGCGCCACCGGGATGTGCTCGCTGGCCGGGTAGATCGCATCGTAGGCGCGCAGGTGCGGGTTCCAGTTACCCAGCTCGCTGGCGTCCTCCGTCGCCGGGACCGATGAGATCTCGGTGAGACCCAACCGGGTGTAGGCGTCCACCATGCCGGGATAGACCTCGAGGCCCGTCGCGTCGATGATCGACGCGCCGGCCGGTACGCTGACGTTCGCACCTACCTCCGCGATCGCGCCGCCACTCACCACCAGCGCGCCGTTCTCGATCGGCGCGCCCGCCAGGGTGTGGATCGTGGCGCCCCTAATCACGTAGGCCGGCGCCGGCTCGACCCGCGGGTCGTGCTGCGCGGACGCGGCACGCGCCGAGAAGCCGATGGCGATGGCGATGGCGATGGCGATCGGGACGCCCTTCGTCATCGTTGCTTTCTGTCTATTCACTTTCTCACTCCTTGATTCGCTATCCCTAGTTCACAGGCTACCGGCCACCGGCCACCGTTTACCGGCCACCGGCCACCGCCCGAAGGGCTTCCTTCTCGGCCGCGATCGCGGCCTGCCGCTCGGCGTCGCGCTCGACGTCGAAGACGATTCGGCCGTCGACGATCGTGGTCAGCGTCCTGGCGTAGGCGGAGAGCGGATGGTTCTCCCAGATCACCAGGTCGGCGTCCTTACCCACTTCGATAGAGCCGACCCTATCCTCGATCCCGAGCTGGATCGCCGGGTTGATCGTGACCAGCGCCAGTGCGTCGTTTTCCGACATGCCGCCCCACTTCATCGTCTTAGCGGCCTCCTGGTTCAGGTGTCGGGCCTCCTCCTGACTGTCGGAATTGATCGAGACGAGCACACCGCGCTGCGCCAGGAGCGCGGCATTGTAAGGAATCGCGTTGTAGGCCTCCATCTTGTAGGCCCACCAGTCGGAGAAGGTCGAGACGCCGAAGCCGCTGGCGGCGATCTCGTCGGCCAGCTCGTAGGACTCGAGGCCGTGAATGAAGATGGCGATGGTGAAGCCGAACTCCTGCGCGAGGCGGAGCATTGCCAGCGTCTCGTCGGCCCGGTAGGCGTGCACATGCACGACGCGCGTACCCTCGAGCACCTCTACCAGCGGCTCGAGCTTGAGGTCGCGGGCCGGCGGCACGGCGTTCCGGTCGCGGCTGCGCTCGTATTCGTCCCAGGCCCGCTTGTATTCCCGGGCGTCGACGAACGCCCGGCGGATCACATCCATCACACCCATCCGCGACGCCGGGTAGCGTCGGTCCTGGCCGGGCAACACCGATGAGTTGGAGCGCTTGACGTTCTCGCCGAGCGCGAACTTGATGGTCGGCAGCGCGCCCTCGAAGATGAGCCCCTCAGCGTCCTCGCCCCAACGATGCTTGATGGTGGCGTTCTGGCCGCCGATGGGGTTGGCGCTACCGTGCAGGACGTGGGAGGTCGTGATACCGCCCGCCGCCTCTCTATATATGTTGATGTCGGAGGGGTCGATGACGTCCTCGATGCGGACCATCGACGAGACGGCAATGCTCCCCTCGTTCGTCGCATCGCTGGCGAGGTGCGCGTGCGCGTCGATGATGCCGGGCGTCACGTACTTGCCCGACGCATCGACCACCGTGGCACCGCGCGGGACGCTGACATCGGTCCCGACGGCGGCGATCCTGCCGTTACGCAGGACGACGGAGGCGTTCTCCAGCGTTCCCTGGGTGACGGTCATCACGGTGGCGTTCTGGATGACCAGGGTCGGCGGCGGTGCATCCCAATCGATCGTCGCCATAGCGCCGGCGGCGGGAGCGACATCGGCGGCCGCCTCCCCGGCCGCTGGGGCCGCCTCCTCCGCCTCCGCCGGCTCGGCGGCGGCGACTGCGGCGCCGGCCGTCTTGGTGCCGGTGAATTCCTGTGAGAAGCGGCCCATGGAGACGTTGCCTTCCATCTCCTCGCCTTCGACGGTGCCGGTGTAGACGGCCTCCATCGAGCGGCCGCCCATCGACATGGCGACGGTGAACGAGAAGTCGTGACCGCTGACCCAGCCTTCGCTTATGCTCGCTTCGCCGCGGCTGCCGCTCACGCTGCCGGTGAGTGTTCCATCCTCGGCCATAGTGAGCTCGGCCGTCGACTCCTGGGTCCCGCGCGGCGACTCGACGGTCAGCGACCAGCTGCCGGTAAGGTCGACCTCCGGTGCCTCGGTCGGCTTCTCGGCCTCGGGCTTCTCGAACTTGTGGCCTTCGACAAAGACGATCTGCACCTTCGAGTCCTCGTCGAAGATGTCGCCCTCGGTGACCACGAGGTTGGCGATCTTGCCGCGCTCGACGCTGCCCAGCCGGTCGGCGACGCCGTAGATCTCGGCCGCGCCGAGCGTGAGCGCCCTGATCGCCGCGTCGTGCGGCAGGCCGGCATCGATCGCAGTGCGAACGCGCTCCAGCACATCACGCGGTGACCCGAGGGCGCCCGAGTAGAAGGCGAACGGCACGCCGGCCTCGTGGAGCGCCTTAGGAGTCGAGGGCGCCCAGGCCCGCGTACGAAGCGAGGCGAGCGATTCCTCGGCATCGGGGTCCACGTCGCGCGTCCGCTCCGGCCACCTCAGGTTCACCAGGACCGGTGCCCCGGCTGCGGCCAGCTCGGCGGTGACCGCGTAGCCCTGCTGCGCGCCGTAGACCACCGTGCGCACGCCGAGCTCGGAGCCCAGCGTCAGAGCCCGCACGATCTCGCGCGGATCGTCACCTGGGATCAGCACCGGCCAGCGCTCGGCGACCGCCCGGCCCAACGGCTCGAGCGTCGGGTCGTAGACCGGCCGGTCGAGCCCCGCCGGCCGCGCCCGGTCGGCGGCGGTGGCGCGGGCATAATGGGCGGCATCCAGGAACAGCTGCTTGTGGTAAGCGATAACGCCGAACAGCGAGCTGGGGTAGCCGCGGGTCCCGCGCGGCGTCTGCAGGTTCAGCCGCAGCGCCGCAGGTGTCCGGACGACCAACTCCGCCGGTAGCCCGCTAGCCAGGCTCACTACCGCACCCTGCCCCGTCACGAGCCCATCGGAAGGGACGGTCATGACGGTGGTGAAGCCGCCTTCGCGCCACGATTCGATCCGCGAGTCGTCGGTCGACAGCGCGTCAGCGGCCGCCCGCGACGAAAAGGTGGCCGGCCGGTCCTCCGGGCCATCGGATGTCGAGGCCGTCGCGGCGGCCATGAGCGCCGCTGCCCGGGAGGCGCCGGCGGCAGCCGCCTGTTCCTGCGGCATCCCGATATCGGTGAGCGCGTCGAACAGACCGGGATAGACCGTCAGACCCTCGCCGTCGATCACCCACGCCTCAGGCGGTACCGTCACGTTCGTCCCTACCGCCGTGATCAGGCCGTTGGCGATAACCACGGTCCCATTCTCGATAACGGGGCCGGAGACGGTGACGATGCGGGCGTTGGTGACGGCGTAGTAGGGTGGCGGGTTCGGTGTTGCGCTCGGCGCCTGGCCGGCCGCCGCCGCCGGCAGCACGGCGAGCGCCGTCGCCAGGGCAGCCGCGGCCGCGAGGGCCGAGAGGACACGGCGTCCTATAATAGATGACGCCGCGCCCACGGGAGTGGACGGATGTCTCATCGCTTCCCCTTCCGTGGCTGGTTGTGTTTTGTCCCGGGATTGGGGCCGCGCCGACGTAGCCGGCGCTCAATACCATAGAACAGCCGAGCGCCGGCGACCGTTGAGCCGACAGCCGCCAGTCCAGCGCCAATGCCGCGCACCTGCCGGGACCCGCACGGCCCCGGCAACTGAAACTCGCCGAGCCGTCCGTGTGTTGTAGGATGAGAGCTCAGACGACAGGGAGCGCGTGATGACAGAAAAGCGAGAGCGACGCGAGGTGGCCACCTTGGCCGGCGGCTGCTTCTGGTGCCTGGAAGCGGTGTACGGGCAGTTGCGCGGCGTCGAGCGCGTCGAGTCGGGCTACGCCGGCGGCCACCTGCCCGACCCGACCTACGAGCAGGTCTGTAGCGGTTCCACCGGCCACGCCGAGGTCGTGCAGATCACCTTCGACCCCGACGTCGTCTCGTACCGCGAGCTGCTGGAGGTCTTCTTCACCATCCACGACCCGACGACGCTCAATCGGCAGGGCGCCGACGTGGGGCCGCAGTACCGCTCAGCCATCTTCTACCATACACCGGAGCAGCGGGCGACGGCCGAGGCGCTGATCGCCGAGCTGGAAGAGCAGCAGGTGTGGCCCAACCCGATCGTCACCGAGCTGGCGCCGCTCTCGCAGTTCTATCCGGCCGAGGACTACCACCGCGACTACTACCGGCGGAACCCGGGTCAGGCTTACTGCCGGGTCGTCATCGCGCCCAAGCTGGCGAAGTTTCGCAGCAGCTTCCAGGAGAAGCTGAACGAGGTGTCCTGAGCCGTCCCTAGTAGCTCACCAAGCGTTCGGGCAGGTCGGCCGTCGGCTGCGGGAGCGCCGACCTGTTCTCCGCGTACGCGATCACGCCTCGTCCCGCTCCTCTACGAGCCGCTGCCGCGTTCACAGCTCGCCGAGTATCGCGGTGACCGACGCGCGGAAATCCGGAAGCTCCGTATCGATGATCGCCCAAACCTCGTCCAGGTCGATGTCGAAATACTCGTGGGCGAGGACGTTGCGCAGGGCGGCGAACTGTCGCCATGGCACCTCGGGATGCCGGCTCTGCAGCTCGGGTGTAATGCCTCGCACCGCTTCACCGATGATCTCCAGGTGCCTTACGATCCACACCTGGACTAGCTCGTTCGCCTCGAACTCGGCTCGCCCGCGGGCCGCATACCTATCGATCCGCTCGATCGCTTCGACGACGTCGAGTAGCCGCTCCCGGTCATCCCTCACAGCGGCACCGCTTCTTCGAGCACACGGTCGCGCACTCGACCCCGCAGGCTCGATTCGGTGGCCACATCGACCTCGCAGCCCAGGGCATCCTGCAGATCGACCAGCAGCCCGGCCCGCTCCAGCAGGCTGTGGCCCGCCTCCATCTCCACCAGAAAGTCCACATCGCTCGCCGCCCCCGCCTCGTCGCGTACCACAGATCCGAACACCCTCACGTCCACCGCACCATGGCGCCGGGCGATCATCAGGATCTCATCCCGCCGCCGGCGCAGCTCGCCGAGCGTGACGGCTCGCCTCGCGCCCCCTCTCTCCGTGCGCCACCGGCCCCACGGTCTCAGCAACCTCCGGCGCCGTAGCCGGTCCCGATGTCTCAACAGCCGCAGCGCCTCACGCACGACCTCGCTGTTCGACGTGTAGAGCCCGCTCTCCACCTTCTCCGTCACGAAGCGCTCCAGTTCCGATGTCAGGGAGACGTTCATCGGCGTGTGTCACCTCCTCCGCGCCCGGCGTGGCGTCGCCTGCCCGGGCAAAACTAAGACGAGGCGTGGTGCGATGTCAAAAATTGCTAATTGTTGATACAAGCCCCGCGCCCTCTAACTCCTTGTGCGACAACAAACTATGGTAGCAGCCGCGAGTGGACGGCGCCGTCACTCGGCGCGCAGCGCCTCGAGCGGGTCGACCCGCGTGGCGCGCCAGGCCGGCAGATAGCTCGCCGCGAGCGCGACGGCGACGAGTAGCAGCGCGATGGCGGCGAAGGTGACGGGATCGGTGGGGCTCAGCCCGTAGAGCATCCCGCGCAGGAGCCGAGTGAGTGGGAGGGCGAGACCGAGGCCGACGGCGAGTCCGAGGCCGACCAGCTTGAGCGCGCTGCGGATGACCAGGCCGCGGACCGAGCCGGTCCCCGCGCCCAGTGCCATGCGGATACCGATCTCGCGGGTGCGCTGGGTGACGGCGAAGGCGAGTACACCGTAGAGTCCCATCGCGGCCAGTAGCACGCCGACGGTACCGAAGACGCTGGTGAAGAGTGCGGCGGCACGGCTGGGCAGCATGGCGATGCCCATCAGCTCGCGGTACGCGAGGTTGGCATCGACGGGGAGCGCGTCGTCCAGGTCGCGGACGATCTCGCGGAGCGCAGCGGCAAGGCTGGTGCTAGAGCGGTCGAGCCGCAGCAGCACGACCGGCGACGTGGTGGGCCACTGCTCGTAGGGCACGTAGACCATGGCGCGCGGTTCCTCGGTCGGGGTACGGTATTTCGCGTTGCGTGCCACGCCGACGATCTCGAGCTCGACATCGTCCAGGGTGGCGAGCCGTATCCGCTTGCCGAGCGGGATCTCATCGGGCCAGTTGCGTCGTGCGAAGGTCTGGTTGACGATCGCCACGCGCACGGCGTCCTGGCGGTCCGCCTGTGTGAACGGGCGGCCGCGGTCGAGCGGGATGCGCATCGTCTCGAAGTAGGCGGGTGTGACGCGGGCGACGTCGGTCTCCGGCCGCAGCTCCGCGCCGGCCGGTGGCCGGCCGACGATCTCGAACTCGCTGGATCGGGAGCCGAGGGTGACCGGCGGCATGTCGGTGGCCGTCACCGAGGCGACCTCGGGCAGCTGCGCGGCACGCTCGGCGAGCTCGTGGTAGAAGGTGGTGGCCCGCTCCGGCGAGTAGCCGAAGTACTCGGTCTCGAAGCTGAGGACGTGCAGGCCGTCGGGCTCGAAGCCGAGGTTCAGCGTGTCGACGCGCGCCAGACCGCGGGCGAACAGGCCAGCGCCGATGAGCAGCAGCGCCGAGCCCGCCACCTGCGTCACCACGAAGGCGCTGCGCAGCCGCGAGCGGGGCGTGCCGCCGGCGGCTGAGCCGGCCCTCAGCGTCGCCTGCAGGTCCGGCTTGCTCACGTGCAAGGCCGGCGCCAACCCGAAGGCGAGGCCGGTCAGCAATGCCACCACGAGCGAGAACGCCAGGGCCCAGAGGTCCGGTGCGAAGTCGAAGGCCAGCGGCACATCGACGGGCAGCTGATAGGCGTTCATCAGCCGAGTCACGTAGAGCGCGATGAGCACGCCGCCGGCGCCGCCGAGCGCGAACAGTAAGAGGCTCTCGGTCAGCAGCTGGCGGACAACGCGCCGCCGGCCGGCGCCCAGCGCCAGCCGCATCGCCATCTCCTTGCCGCGCCCGGCGGCACGAGCGAGCAGCATACCGCCCACGTTCAGGCAGGCGATGAGCAGCACGGCCCCCGCGATCAGGAAGAGGAAGAGCGAGAAGCCCATCGCCGGCCCGAAGGCGCGGCTCCCGATCGGCCGGTAGGGGTGCACGTCGATCCCGTGGTCCGGGTTGCCCTCCGGATACTCGGCCCGCAGCACCGCGCTCACCCGGCCGAGCGCCGCCTCCGCCTGCTCGATCCCGACGCCCGGCGCGCGGCGCCCGAACGCGTCGATCCACAAGTCGCCGCGGGCCTCCAGATCGATGCCGTCGATCAGCGCCGGCGCCACCTCGATCGGCAGCCAGACGCCGACGTCCAACATGGCGTTCGGTCCCCGGAACCCTTCCTCGGTGATGCCGATCACGGTGAACGGGATACGGTTGAGCCGCACCGCACGCCCGACGATCGTCGAGTCGCCGCCGAACCGCCGCGTCCACGTCCCGTGGCTCAGTACGACCGCCCGCTCGGCCGCCGCCGTCCGATCATCGGCGAAGAAGCGGCCCAGCGCCGGCCGCACGCCCAACATGCCGAAGAAGTTGTCCGAGACCAGGAGCCCCACCAGCATCTCCGGCTCCGACTCGCCGGTGATCACCACCGCGCTCACCGCCGTCGCCGCCAGATCGCTGAGACCCGTCTCCGCCGCGCGGTAAGCGCGGTAATTCGGGTAGGAGAGCTCGTGGTACGACGAGCCGTCCTCCGCCACACCGTCCACCCGCACCAGCCCGCCCGCCTGCCTCACCCCGGGCGGCGGCCTCAGCAGCACCGCGTTCACCGCGCTGAAGATCGTCGTCGTCGCGCCGATCCCCAGCGCCACCGTCAGCGCGGCCAGCAGCGTGAACCCGGGCGATCGCTTCAGGATGCGGGCGGCGTAGCGGACGTCGCGCAGGATGCTCTCCATGGCCGGAACCCTCCCGTTCGCCGCCGCGACGGCCCAACTCACCGGGCCACGCGGCTCCGTGGCCGGCGGCGCGCGCCCGTCGCGTTCGGCTGTCTCGCTATCTAGCAGGTCGCTTGAGAAGTCAGGAATACTCCGCCAGGGAGGCGCCGGGGGACCGACGAGCGAAGCTGGGGTTAGCGACCCGGCTCCGATTTCTACGTCAAGTCTGCGGTTGGGCAACCCGATGCTCTCGCGGGCTGCACCGACCCCGACTGCCGGGTCGGCCGGAGCGAGCGGTTCCCCGGCGCCGACCCGATTCCACGGACTTCTTTCAGCGACCTGCTAGTCTCGCTGTCTAGACGTACGGCGGCGTCGGCGGGGTGGTTTCGGCTACTCCAGGCCCGCTCGCCGCATCAGGTCGGCGAAGCGCGGGTCGGCGCGCAGCGTATCGGCGGACGGGTCGACCGCCAGACGGGCCACAGCGGCCGGATCGTAGGCGATGGCCCGCTCCAGGTAGTCGAACGCGAGGTCCAACTCGCCCAGCACGCCGTAGACCAGAGCGATCTCCTTGGCCAGCGCTCCCTGTACGGGCACCCCCTCCAGCGCCTCGAGCGCCAACTGCCGCTCTCCGGCCAGCGCATAGTTGTACGCGAGCCCCACCCGGGCGATCGGGCCGTCCTGGCTCAGCTCGACCGCTCTCTCCATCGCGGCGATCCCGTCGGTGAATCGTCCTAACAGCCCGTAAACGGCGCCCAGATAGTAGTAGGCCATCGCGTCGTGGGGCTGCAGCTCGAGGATCCGCCTCGACTCCTCAAGGCAGCTCTCGTAGTCGCGCGCGAACAGGAGCGATGTCGCCAGGCTGGCGCGCGCCGCAATCGACACCGGGTCCAGTTCCACGGCCCGGCGCGCCTGACGGATCGCCTCGTCGTGACGCTCGAGGCTCAGCAGCACGATGGCGGCCCGCTCGTGCGCCGCCGCGCTGCCCGGATTGAGTTCGATGGCGCGCTCCAGCTCGTCCAGCGCCTCTTCGAAACGCAGCTCCCGCTCGAGCAAATGCCCGCGGGAGACGTGCGCCTCGGCCAGCTCATCATCCAGCTGCAGCGCCCGCTCCAGCGCGCTCTCCGCCTGCGGCAGCGCCTCCGCCGCCGGCATCACAGCGATGTTCGCCAGGTTCAGGTAGCTGTCGGCGAGCCCGACGTAGGCACGCGCGTAGCCGGGATCCGCCACGATGGCGGCCTGGAAGAGTTGGAGCGCGCTCTCCAAAGCCGGCCTCTCGAACGCACGGGCCTCGAGCAGATAGCGACCGCGAGTGTAGAAGTCGAACGCCTCGAGGCTCCGCGTCGGACTCCGCTCGATCCCGGCACGGACCTCCGGCGCCAGCGTCGCCTGCAGCGCCGCTGCGATCTGCCGCGCTACATCGCTGCGGATCGCGAAGATGTTCTCCACCGTCAGCTCCTCGTCGTAGCTCTCCGCCCACAGATGCCGGTCGCTCTCCGCCTCGATCAGCTGCACGCTGATCCGCACACGCTCGCCCGCCCGCTCGACGCCGCCCTCCAGAACGGTCGACACACCCAGCTCCGCCGCGATCTCGGGCACGCTCTTCTCCGTCTCCCGGTACCTCATCACCGAGGTCCGCGAGATCACCTTCAGCGACCCGATCTTCCCCAGCTGCGTCAGGATGTCCTCGTGCATCCCGTCGGTGAAGAACTGGCTGCCCTCCTCGCCGCTGCGGTTGACGAACGGCAAGACGGCGATCGACGCCTCGGCCGGGCCGCCGTCCCGGCCACCACCGAACAGCAGCCAGCCCGTGGCCACCACACCCCACAGCGCCAGCGCCACCAGAACGCCCAAAACACCGCGACGCCCCGTCAGCAGCACCCGGCCCCCCGGCGCCGGCGTCGCCCGCGGTGCGCCCGCCTCGGCCTCGGCTTCCGCCTCGGCCGCGGCACGCGCCGCCGTCCCTTCCTGCACGAACGCCGCCGCCAGCACGATCGGCAGCCCGATCACCAGCAGCGCCAGGGCGAGCGGCGGGAACCACTGCGGCAAGCCGAAGTTGTTGGCCAGCACATCCACGACCTGCAGCGCCAGCCACGAGCCCAACAGATAGATGCCAAGCACCTGCCACAGCGAGCGGCGGTGCACTTCGTGGATCAGTCGCTTGAGTCCGTTCATGGCGCCCAATATAGGACTTGACGATCGGCGGTGCGACGCCGCCGGCGAGGCGTGGCCCGGCCGGGAACCGCCGAAGCTGGACGAATCGGGCCGGCCGATATATGTTGGAGTGAAACATGTTTGAGCCCTACACATGGAGGCCGACTTGTTCAGCCACGCACTGAAGAAGGGGAGCGTCGAGCTGCTGCTGCTCTCGCTGCTCGAGGACGAGCCGCGCCACGGCTACGAGATCGGCAAGCTGATCGAGGAGCGGTCGGGCGGCCGGTTGACGTTTCAGATCTCTTCGCTCTACCCGATCCTCTGCCGGATGGAGGGGCGGGGATGGATCGCGGGTCGCTGGGTGGAGAAGCCCGGGGAGCGGCGCCGGCGGTTCTACCGGCTGACGAAGAGAGGTGTGGAGGCGCTGGCGGCGCAGCGGAAGACGTGGAAGGAGTTCACGAAGGCGGTGAACCTGGTAGTGGAGCCGAGCCATGCGTGACTGGAAGCGATATGTGCGTGAGCATCTGGAGCTACCCGGCCTCGATGGTGAGCAAGAGGCGGAGGTCATTGAAGAGATCGCCGTTCATCTGGAGGAGCGCTACGGTGAGGCGCGGGCGCGAGGCGTTGGAGAAGAGGAGGCGGAGGCGGAGGCGCTGGCGTTGATGGGCGATTGGAGCGATCTGGCCGGGGACGTCCAGAGCTCGAAGCGATTCAGCAGAGCGACACGAGTCGAGCACCGCATCGAGGACCGGGAGCACGCGATCCGCGAGCGGGGCGGGTCATGGATCCCGCTGGCCGACATCCTGCGCGACCTGCGGCTCGCCGTTCGCCGACTGCGCCGCGCGCCGGCGTTCGCCGCGGTGGCGGTGCTGACACTGGGGATCGGGATTGGCGCGAACACGGCGATCTTCAGCCTGGTGAAGGGGATCCTGCTCGATCCGCTGCCCTACCCTGAGCCGGAGCAGCTGGTGGCGGTGCTCAACACGGCTCCGGGTGTCGGCGAGGAGGAACTGCCGCAGTCGGTGGCAGTGAACTTCACCTACGAGGACGAGGCCCGGTTCATCGAGTCGATCGGGCTGTACAGAGGTTCCAGTGTCACGGTGCTCGGACACGGCGAGCCGGTGAGTATCCCGGCGATGTACATGACCGAGGGGACGTTGCCGACGCTGGGCGCCCGGCCGCTCTTGGGCCAGCTCTTCAGCGTCGAGAACGCTACGCCGGGCACCCCATACACCGTCATCCTGAGCTACGGTTACTGGCAGAGTCAGTTCGGCGGGGATCCGGGAGTCATCGGCCGCACGCTGAACATCAGCGGACGGGCCCGGGAGATCATCGGTGTGCTGCCCCGGGGCTTCCGATTCCCGTCACACGAACCCGAGGTGTATCTGCCTTACCGCTTCAATCGTGCCTCGCTCACGGTGAGCAACTTCGTGTACTCGAGCATCGCGCGACTCAGAGAGGGAGTGACGATCGAGGCGGCCACCGCCGACCTGGCCCGGCTGGTGCCGGTGGCGGTGGAGAAGTTCCCCGGCGGCGTGACCCTGGAATTCCTGGAGGAGGCGCAGGCGGCGCCGCTTCTGCGGCCGTTGAAAGAGACGATCGTGGGCGACGTGGGTGACGTGCTCTGGGTGCTCTTGGGGACGGTGGGGATCATCCTGCTCATCGCCTGCGCCAACGTGGCCAACCTGCTCCTGGTGCGGGCCGAGTCGCGCGAGCGGGAGCTGGCAGTGCGGGCCGCGATGGGCGCGAAGCGTCGCCAGGTCGCGGGGCAATTTCTGCAGGAGAGCGTACTGCTCGGGCTGTTGGGCGGCACGGTGGGTCTGGGGCTGGCGCACGCGGGGCTGCGGCTGCTGGTCGCCATCGCACCGTCCGACTTGCCGCGCCTCGACGAGGTCGCCCTCGATCCGGTCGTGCTCCTCTTCACTCTATGTATCTCGATCCTCTCGGGGGTCTTCTTCGGGCTCTTCCCGGTCCTGCGCTGGGGGCACGCGGATCTGGTGAACGCGCTCAAGGAAGGGGGGCGCGGCTCGGGCGCCGGTCGCGAACGTCACCGGACACGGAACGTACTCGTAGTGGGACAGATCACTCTGGCGCTGGTGCTGCTCATCGGGTCGGGCCTGATGATCCGGAGTTTTCAGGAGATCCGCCGGGCGAACCCGGGTTTCCGGAATCCCGAGGAGGTTCTCGTGCTGGCCGTCTCGGTCCCCAGCTCCGCGGCGCAGAGCCCCGACGAGGTCGTGGGTACCTACGAGCTGATCGCGCGCCGGGTGGCGGAGGCCCCGGGCGTGACCTCGGTGGGACTATCGAGCTCGGTCACCATGGACGGCCGGGGCGGCTACGATCCCATCTTTGTCGAGGATTTTCCGCTCCCCGAAGGTCAGCTACCGCCGATTCGCCGCTTCAAGTGGATCGGTGCCGGATACTTCGAGACGATGGGCAACCCCATCATCGCCGGGCGCGCGCTCACCTGGACGGACATCCGCAATCGAGCCCGGGTGCTGCTGGTCACAGAGAACTTCGCCCGCGAGTACTGGAGCGACCCGGCCGCCGCCATCGGCAAGCGGATCGGCACGGGACTGACGCCGGGGAACTGGCGCGAGATCATCGGCGTCGTCGGCGACGTGCGGGACGATGGCGTTACGCAGGATCCGGTGGCGACTATATACTGGCCCATGTTGCTGGAAGATTTCTGGGCGGAGAACCGCGGCGACGCGGCGTTCGTGCAGCGGACCATGTTGTTCGCGATCCGTAGCCCGCGGGTCGGGACCGCCGCCTTCCTACGTGAGATCAAACAGGTCGTCTGGTCGACCCTGCCCGACCAACCGCTCACCTTCGTCCGCACACTGGACGAGATTCTCCGGGTTCATATGGCCCGTACGTCGTTCACACTGGTGATGCTCGGCATCGCCGCCGCCGTCGCCCTGCTGCTCGCCACCGTGGGCGTCTACGGCGTCATCTCGTACGTGGTCAGCCAGCGGACCCGCGAGATCGGCGTTCGCATCGCGCTGGGCGCCGCCTCATCGACGGTGACCGGCATGGTGCTCAGGCAGGGGCTCGTGCTGGCCGCCGTCGGCGTGGCCCTGGGGCTCGCCGCCGCCTACGGCCTGACACGGTTGATGGAGAACCTCCTGTTCGGGGTGAGCGCGCTCGACCCGCTCACCTACGTGCTTGTCGCCGTCGGCCTGACGGCCGTGGCGCTACTGGCGAGCTACCTGCCGGCGCGGCGCGCGGCGGCGGTCGACCCGATGGAGGCGCTGCGGGCGGAGTAGCTACTCGCCGACCGGCGTCTGCGACACCGTCTCCGGCACGTAGCGAAAGATGATCGCGGCGGCGAGCAGGGTGACCACACCGGCGACGAGGAACGGCAGCTCGAAGAAGAAGACGGCGAGCAGGCCGGCGGCCAGCGGCCCCAGCGCCAGACCCAACCCGAACCCCATCGTCAGGATGCTCATCTGCCGGCCTTCGCCGCCGCTGCGCGACAGGTCGGCCGCCAGCGCGAAGGCCGGTGCGGCGATACACGCCGAGGCGACGCCCTGGACGAGCCGCAGGCCGGTGAGCTGGACGGTGCTCGCGACCAGGCCGAGCAGCGCCGTGGCCGGTGCCATGAGCAGCAGGCCGGCGACGATCAGCGGTCGGCGACCGACGCGGTCCGAGACGCGGCCCAGCGGGATCTGGAACAGCAATCGGCTGACCATGAGGGCGGAGAAGGCGACGGCGAACCCGAACGCGGTCTGCTCGAGTCGCTCGTTGAACTGGTTCTCCAGTGTCGAGAGCATCGAGAAGTCGGCGGCCATCACGAAGGTCGCGAAGCCGGCACCGAAGATGCCGGCACTCATTAGCTCACGATCGAAGACTCGGAAGCGACCCGTCGTCTGCGGCGGCGGATCGACACGCACGTCGTGCACCCAGACCTGCACCAGCAGCAGGCCCAGCAGGATGAATGCGGCACCGGTACAGAAGGCCGCGTTGAAGCCGAAGTGCTCGTAAACGAAGCCGCCGATCAGCGGGCCGGTCCCGAACCCGATCATCCGCGTCGTGCTGTACACGCCCATCGCGCCGCCGCGCGTCTCCTTCACCGTGATCATCGCCATCAGCCCCATCGCCGCCGGGACCGTCATGCCGATGGCGACACCTTGCAGTAGGCGGAGGGCGAACAGGTCGGTGTAGTGCCGCGCCCAGATGAAGCCCAGCGTGGCCGCCGCCATCAGGACGAGACCGGCCTGGATGATCACTTTGCGCCGACCCAGCCGGTCGCTCAAGGCGCCCATCGCCGGTTGAACCGCGGTATTCACCAGCCCGTACAGCGAGATCAGCAGGCCGACCCGGACCGTCTCCGGAATCCCGAACCAGTGGACCGGCATCCGGGCCACGTAGAGCGGCAGGATTATGAACAGGATGCTATTGCCGAGCGCATCGCCCAGACGCGCGACCGACAGCGCGAGTACAGCCTGGCTCGCACCGATGCTACGAGCTACCGATCGGATCATCAAACCTCTCGTGTTCGGATCATCCCGGTCCAAAGACGCGCCGCATCACCCTGGGCACCGCCGGCTTCGCGGTCCCAGGCTCAAGTCTATCGCGGCCGCCGGCGTCTGACGCCTGTAAGACCGCCTCTAACAGGTCGCTGAAAAGGTCCCTGGAGTCGGGTCGACGCTGGGGGACCGCGCTCTCCGGTCGACCCGGCAGTCGCGGTCGGTAATTTCCGCGAAGAGATCGGGCAGCGCACTTGCAGACTCGGCCCAAGGATCCGATCGTTCGTCAGCGACCTCCTAAACTAAACGGCGACAGCGACACCCGTCCAACCTGGATCGAGCCCAGGCGCACAGCGCACACGACGTATCACTCGTGGCGCGCTCGCCGATTTCCCAGGTTGGTCGCCGCAGACCGACTTGCAGAAGCACGAGGTCCTAGCGATCATGAAGTTCGCCTCGTCAAGCCAAGGTACGTTGGCCGAGCCGGCGTCTGAAACGCCTGCGGCGCCCCCTGGTGCGGCGTAGCTGGCTGCCGTACCTTCCAGTCCAATAGCAGGTTGCTGAAGAATGATGAAAGTACTCCGCCAGGAAGGCGCCGGAGTCCACAGACTTTTCCAGCGACCTGATAGTCCTTGAGTCTCGACAGCACCATCCAATCGGCTGTCACCTGCCAGCGCGCGAGGGCACATTGCGAACTCCTCACCTAACTACCTCACTTGCGTTGTTCCTGCTGTTGGTGACGACGGCCTTCGACTGTGGGGACCGAGGAAACCAGGAGACTCGCCCGGGCAGCTCAAGCGCAAGTGCAACGGGAGGTGCCAGCGCGATCGCTGAGTCACTGCAGAGCGCCGGGCCGTCAGGTGACCAGCCGTCTGGGGAGCTTGCAGCGCCCGCAAGAGTGGAAGGCGCCCCCGGCGTCGCGACCGAGTCGCCCCAGGACTACAGCGAGCTCATGGTTGCCGTGGACCAGGTCTGGTTGCTGGTGGTTGACCCGGCCGGACGGCGCAGCGGCTTCCCCGCCGCAGGGGCGGAGAGCATCACGGAGATTCCGGGATCCTACGTCTATCGCGACGCGATCGACGACGATGAGTCGGGAGAGCCCGACCCGGCTTTCACAATCACCGTTGGCTTTCCCCAACCGCAGGAGGGCACCTACCGCATCGTGCTGATCGGCAGCCAGACAGCCGAGGTCACGCTCCAGGTCCGCGCATACTCGACTGACGGTACCCGGCAGCCACGCATAGACTTGCCGCTGGAACTGCCGGCCGCCGCCAGAGCCGAGTTCGACCTGCATTTCTCTCCCGCGCCAGGCTCCACTCCTCGACTGGAACGTGCCACGCCGCCCTAGCGGTTGTTGTAGGTCTGCAGCATTATCGGGCGCCTTTGCCGAGCCTGCCGTCTTGCAGGCGGATCGCTCGCCGCCGGCCAGGGCACAGACGATGCAGTGCCACGATACCATTCGGTCACCCAGCTGCGACTCGTCTGCCGGCCGGCGATGGTCGGCGGCCGGGAGCGGTATAAGCTCCGAGGGAGAGGCGAGAACCTCATGCCGAAACTCGGGGAGTATGGTCTGAAGAGGGCGTTACCCTTGGCGTTGGCCGTTGCCTTCGCTGCCGCATGTGAGGTAGGCGACGGCGGGGACGGCATGACGGGGGTCGGCATCCGGACTACGCAGGATTCCGCGGCATTTCTGACTAGTCCTGCGGCAGAGCAGCGCTCGGCGGCAGCCCTGCAGGCGGGAACCGTCCTGGTCTTCCAGGGCGAAATGGCGACTATCACCATCATCTCAGCTGAATGCGCGAGCGTCGGCAGCATCCTATCGGTGTCCGGAGTGCTCAGCGGCGTCGTCTCAACGGACGCATGCAACGGTGTGGGCGCCACGCTGGTCCTCGGACCTGCGGAAACCGACGGGTCTTTGTCCTTCGTGCACTGGGACCCACGTTTTGGGCCCGGGAGCTTCAAGGTCAGCGGCAGCCATCCTTCGTACATCGTATACATGGAGGACGGGTACGGTGACGGGGACTACGACGACTCGGTGCTGTCGGTTCAGCTCATCACGAATTGCAGCTACAACGTAACGCGGCTTAGCCAGGGTGGCGCGTCCGAATGGGCCAAAGATCAGTATGACAGCCTTGAAGGCAAGACGATCAGCCAGAAGGGGTGTGCTCTCACCTCCCTGACGATGGCGCTCAATTTCGCTGGCCTGGACATCGATCCCGGTCAGCTGAACGAATGGATGGTCGAAGCGGGGTCTTTCAACCCAAAGGGTCACGTATTGTGGGCAGATGGCGCACGTCAGCAAGCGGGTGACACACGGCTGAAGTGGGGCCATGTCCCCGAGGGCGTCACCCTTGGCCAGCTAGCGCAACAGCTATGCGCAATTGGACACCCGATAATTCTCGCGGTCAAAGGATCGTCGGGCGAGATAGGAACTCACTTCGTACTGGCGACCGGCGTGGAGAATGGCCGCATCAAGATCGCCGATCCCGGTCACTATGATAGAACCTTCTTGGACCACGATGCCTACGACAACGAGTTCGAGCCGCGCGGCTATGTCAAAGATCCGCCCGGAGACATCAGCGCAGTCTACGTTGCCGTAGACAATGCGTACTTGCTCGTGACGGATCCCTCGTTCAGGCAGACCGGTCGTCGCTTCAACGATGTGGTTGTCAGGGAGATTCCCCAGTCAGCGTTCTACCTTGATGCCATCGATGACGACGTGACCGGCGAGCTGGATACAGACTGGACATCGGCAGTCAGCATCATTCAGCCGCCGGAAGGCGACTACATCATTATTCTCAAAGCCACCAAGCCCGGAACTCACCTTCTGCAGGTACGCGCTTACTCACCGGACGGGACCCGACAGCAGCCTATGGACATCCCGGTGACGCTCGACGCAGGAGAGGTACAGGTCTTGGACCTGGCCTACACTGCTTCTCCAATCATCACAGCGGAATTGGACGTCAAGCCGGGCAGCTTTCCGAACTCGATCAATCCGAGAGCGAATGGCGTGATTCCTGTCGCGATCCTCACTTCTGGCGGTTTTGACGCGACTGAAGTCGACGCGTCCACGGTCGAGTTCGGGCCGGGCAAGGCCACCGCGTCACATGGGAGAGGCCACATCGAGGATGTAGATGGTGATGGTGACCTCGACATGCTCCTGCACTTTAGGACGCGGGACTCGGGCATCCAATGCGGGGACGATGTCGTGAGTCTGACTGGCAAGACCATGAGTGGAGCGACCTTCGAGGGAAGTAACTCGATAGAGACGACAGGCTGCGACTGAGCGGTTCTTCATAGCTGGCGCGCTTGCCATTCTGCTAGATTGGGGTTCAATGCCTTGCCGGTCCCAGGCTGGTCGATAACAGGGAGTCGTCGAATGAACCGATCGCGAGGGGTGGGCGTTGCCGCGTTGCCGCTCGGCCAGCGTGACCCAGCGTGTCGGTCAGGTGAGACTCATCGGCGGCAGGCCCGTGTTCGATGCTGACGACCCGGAGCGCGCTTACGGTGAGCTGGTCCACGCACTGGCCGGGCTGGTGACGGCGGACTTCAAGGTGAGCTGGGTGAGCCAGTAAACGGCGCGAGCGAAAGGGGAGCCGTGAGATGACCCGATACATCCGCGCAATCGTTATCGTCTCGGCGCTCGGGCTGGCCCTGGGGACAGCGGCGCTCGCCCAGACGCCGGAGGCTGAGGTCGTCGCCGTCGTGCAGCGCCTGCTCGACGCCATCAGCGATCGCGACAGCGCATCGTTTCGCGCCCTCGTACTGCCCCAGCTGCAGAACCTCGTCGTCCACACCGAGGACGACTCGGTCAGGCTCGTCTGGCGCGAGACCGAGGGTTCGATCCGCAGCCTCGGCGGCCCGGGCCCGGAGTATCTGGAGCGCATGTGGGAACCCACCATCCTGGTCAGCGACCCCATCGCCGCGGTCTGGACACCCTACGACTTCTATCGCGACGGCGAGTTCAGCCATTGCGGGATCGACGCGTTTCATCTGGTGAGGACAGCCGAAGGCTGGCGGATCGCTGCTATCATGTACACGGTGGTGCGACCGAAGGCGCGCTGCCCCGAAAGCCCGCTGGGTCCGCCGGGCGGGCCGGACTGAGATTCGGCTACTGTAGCCCCAACCGTTCCAGCAGGTCGGCGAAGCGCGGGTCGGCCTTGAGCGCCGCGGCGGTGGGATCGGAGTTGATGTAGGAGAGGCTGCCGGGATCTTCCGCGTAGGCGCGTTCCAGGTACTCGAAGGCGCGGTCCAGCTCGCCCAGCTCGCCGTAGACGATGGCCAGCTCCTTGAGCATCTGACCGCGCGGCTCCACCCGCTCCAGCATCGCCAGCGCGTCGGCGCGGCGCCCGGCGCGCGCGTAGGCCCACGCCAGACCGGGAGCGTTGAACGGGTATGCCGGCCGCAGCTCCAGCGCCCGTTCCAGCGCGGCGATCCCCTGCTCGATGTCCCCGTTCAGAGTCGAGGCGAAGCCGAGGCTATACAGCGCGCGCGGGTTGTCCGGCTCAAGTTCGAGGACCTTGCGCGCTTCGGCGATCCCGCCCTCGTAGTCGCCGGTGAACCAGAGGCCGCTGGTTAGCGACAGCCGGTAGCTGATCGATAGCGGGTCCAGCTCGACCGCCCGGCGCAGTTGGGCCACCAACTCATCGAAGCGGCCGACATCGAGCAGCAGGCGGGCGTAACGCCGGTGCGCCTCCGCCGAGCCCGGGTTGAGCTCCAGCGCACGCAGGTGGTGGTGCTCGGCATCGGCGAACCGCAGCTCCGACTCCATCACGTCGGCAAGCGACGTGTGGGCCTCGGCCAGCGTCTCGTCCAGCTCCAGCGCCCGCTCCGCCGCGGCGCGTGCCGCGGGCAGCGCCTGTTCCGCCGGCACGTAGCCGCTGTTCCAAAGATCGAGGTGGATGTCGGCCAGGCCGGCGTACGCCGGAGCGAACTCCGGGTCGGCTTCTATCGCCTGGCGGAACAGCTGCGCCGCGCCCTCCAGCGCCGCCTGCGTGCCGCCGTCCGGCTTGTGGTGCAGATAGCGCCCGCGCGTGTAAAGATCGTAGGCCTGCAGGCTCTCCGTCGGACGCGCCGCCAGCCGCACCTCGACCTCCGGCGTCAGCGTCGCGCTGAGCGCCGTAGCGATCTGGCGAGCGATGTCGCTCTGGATGGCGAATATGTTCGCCGTCGTCAGCTCGGCGTTGTACGTCTCGGCCCACAGGTGGCGGTCACTCTCCGCGTCGATCAGCTGCACGCTCACCCGCACACGCTCGCCGGCCCGTTGCACGCTACCCTCGAGCAGCGTGGCGACGCCCAGCTCGGCGGCGATCTCACGGACGCCCAGCTGCGTATCCCGATACCTCATCACCGAGGTGCGCGAGATCGTCCGCAGCCCGGCGATCTTCGACAGCTGGGTCAGCAGGTCTTCGTGGATCCCGCTGGTGAACGCCTGGCTCTCCTCGTCGCTCTGCAGACTGATCAGCGGCAGCACGGCGATCGAGCGGAGAGCGCCGGCAGGCGCCGCGCCGGGCACCGGTGCGGTACCCGGACCGAAGAACAGCCAGCTGGTGGCCAACACCCCCCACAAGGCGAAAGCCAGCAGCCCGCCCACGATCGCGTTCTGCCAGGTGAAGAGCCGCGCCCCACCCGCCGCCCCCGGCTCGTCCTGCGGCGTCGCCTCGCCGCCCCACCGCGTCAGCCGCCGCTGCACCAAACTGGTGATCAGAACGATCGGCAGCCCGATCACCAGCAGCGCCAAGGTGAAGCGCGGGAACCAGGCGGGCATCTCGAAGTTGTTGGCCAGAACATCCACCACCTGCAGGGCGATCCACGACCCGACAAGATACACCCCCAGCACCTGCCACACCGACCGGTGCTGCAGCTTGTCGATGATCCCCTTTAGTCCCAACATCGGTTCACCCTTGGCATCCGCCCACCACTCGCGCCGAGACGAGCGCCCACTCCTCAATCCCTATCGCTTCCAGCCCGCACCCCTCATCGCCCGCCGCGGCTAACTGCTTTCCAGCCGAGAAAATAGCAGGCCGCCTCGGCCACGCCAGGCAATGGCGCCGGCGCCGGGCGGCGCTTGTCCATGATATGTCTAATATATGTCTAACTTACCTCGACGCAACCTCGACAAAGACCCCCTGGCCGACCGGCGGGTGCCGGCGCCCCCGAGTCTGGGCGCGGTGGTGCGGGCGGTGTTGCGGGTGCGCTGCGGATGCGGCGCGGACGGGCCGGGGGGATCCTGGGGTCAGCCGACCTTGTGTACTCCTGGGCCGGGGCAGTAGGTTGGATGCGCCTGATCGCCGGCCCCCAAACCCAAGAGTGCGGCAGGAAGCGCTACCTCGAGACCCGGGAGGTCCCGCCCATGTGGTTCGAGTACAAGAAGCGCGTCGCTCCGATCTACCAGGACGAGACGTATCGTCGGCTGTTCGCCACCGCCTCTGGCCGTGACCGTCCGAAGGGCGTTGACAAGCTGAAGAAGATGAAGCTGAAGGGGTCGGACGAGGTGACCGGTTGGCGCCGGTGGTTCGGCACGGGCCCGAAGCGAGGCCAGACGGGCGGATCGCCTACGCCGCCCTTGTAGGCGCAGTCGAGCTGTCGATAGGCGCGCGGCCCGGAGGTTGATCCTCCGGGCCTTGTGCGTGGCGGAGCGCGGTTCGAGAGTGCTGCGGCCCGCTCGTCGCGAAGCAGCTATACGGCCGCACCATTCGGTCCAGTCTCGGGACGGAGTGACCCGAGCGGCCGCTCGCCGGGTTGTTCGGTGGAGGGGCGCTTCGCACGTCTTTGGCGGACGCGGCCCTTCACGTGCGCCGCCTCACCCTACGGTACGCTTCTAGCAATCAGGAGCGAAGAAGCCACTGATCTCAGTTGTCCTTTGACCTTATGACAGAGGCCCTTGGTGTGCCTCTTACCCTGGAGGGTGCGATGGGGGCGAAGTTACGTGGATTGAGTCTGCTGCTGTTCGGCGGTGCCGCGCTGGCGTGCGGCAGCGACGGGGTCGGGCCATCGCCCGATGAGATCGCCGGCACCTGGACGGCAACGAAGATGGAGTACGTCAGCGTATCGCAGCCCGTCCAGACCGTCGACCTGATCGACGAGGGCGGCACGGCAACGCTGGCCCTGAACGCGAACGGCACCTACACCTTCACGGTCACGCCGAACGGCGAGCCGCAGACGGTCGACACGGGCGACTGGGAGCTGGACGGCGACATCATGACCGTGCTGCCGGACGGGACGACCTTCCAGCTACAGTTCGACGTCGCACTCGCCGGGAACACCTTGACCCTGACCGGTGCCGACGCCGAGTTCGATTTCGGCAGCGGCGATGAGGACGCCAAGCTGAACCTGGAACTGGTGCGCTGAGCGCCCGTTCAGGCGACCTCGGCCCGCCGCCACCCGATCCACACCCGCATTCACCACGCGCCGTGCAGATGACCTGCACGGCGCGCCACCTCACACGCCCCTCACCCGCCCCGCGCCCGCCCGTCTTCTGCCCTCCGCCCAGGCGCGCCACGGGGCCGAGCGGTTGACTTCCGGGCGCCAACCGCTATACTGTATATAGACGGCATATACAGTAGATACACGCCGCCCGGCCGCCGCGGCCTCGCATGCCGCCACCGGCGCCCGGCGCGGCCGACCCGTCAGCGACCCGACGCTGGAGTCCGCCGATGAGGATCGTCATCTCGAACGCATCGCCCGACCCGATCTACGAGCAGATCGTGGGACAGGTGCGGGCGCAGATCCTGAGCGGCGAGCTGTCGGAGGGCGAGCAGCTGCCGTCGATTCGGCGGCTGGCGCGTGACCTCCAGATCAGCGTGATCACGACGAAGCGGGCGTACGAGGAGCTGGAGCGCGAGGGTTTCATCAACACGGTGGGCGGCAAGGGTACGTTCGTAGCGGCGCAGAACCCGGAGTTTCTGCGGGAGAAGCGGATGAAGGCGGTGGAGGAGAAGCTGGCGGAGGCGGTGGAGCAGGCGCGGCTACTCAACGTGGGTTCGGACCAATTGGTGGAGATGCTGCGTCTGCTCTACGCCGAGGACGAATGATATGGACTACGCACTGGAGATCGATGGAGTCGGTAAGCGCTACAAAGGATTCGCGCTGAGTGAGGTCTCGTTGCGGCTGCCGCGCGGCTACATCATGGGGCTCATCGGACCCAACGGCGCGGGCAAGACGACGCTTATCAAGCTGATCCTCAACCTGGTGCGTCGCGACGGCGGCGCCATCCGGGTCTTCGGCCTGGACAACCTGGCGGACGAAGCGGCGGTCAAGGCGCGGATCGGGTTCGTGCCCGACGAGCCGCGCTATCACGATGACGCCCGACTGGGGGAGCTGGCCTCGGCCGTCGCTCCGTTCTACGCGAAGTGGGACGAGGGGCGTTTTCGCAGGCTGGCCGGAGAGTTCGAGCTGCCGCTGGAGAAGAAGTTCAAGAAGCTGTCGCACGGGACGAAGACGAAGTTCGCGCTGGCGGTGGCGCTGTCGCACGGTGCCGAGCTGGTGCTGCTGGACGAGCCGACCACCGGGCTCGACCCGGTCTTCCGGCGCCGCCTGCTGGACACGCTGGCCGGACTGCTGCAGGACGAGCGCAGCTCGGTGCTCTTCTCGTCGCATATCACGACCGATCTGGAGCGGACGGCGGACTTCGTGACGTTTCTAAAGGACGGCCGAGTCGTCTTCTCGGACCGGATGGACCGGTTGGCCGAGGAGTGGGCGGTGGTGAAGGGCGGCCGCGAGATGCTGGACGCCGACGCCCGCGCCTTCCTGCAGGGTGTCCGCGTGCGCCCCCACGGGTTCGAGGGGCTCACCTCGCGAGTCGACGAAGCGCGCCAACGGTTCGCTAACGGGTTCGTGATCGAGCGGGCGTCGCTGGACGACATCATGGTGCTGTACGGAAGGGAGGTCGCGAATGACGGCTAACGGGCTCCGCCAGGACTGGCTCCAGCTACGGCGCGACCTCATCCTGCACCGCCGCGCACTGCTGCCGGCGGCGCTGATCTTCGCCGCCTTCCAGGTCTACTTCGTGATCGCCATCCAGCATCCGACGCTCTGGCTGGTCTTCACCTGCGTCTACCTGTCGTTCTTCACGGTGATCCCGCCGAACCGCGACGACAGGTTCGGTGCGACGGCCTGGTCGTGTACGCTGCCGCTCTCGCGCGCCGACGTGGTGCGGGGCCGCTATGTGACGGGCTGGGCGCTGGCCGCGGCGCTGTTCGTCACCGCCCTCGCCTTGGCCACCTTCGTGCCCGGCAGCAAGATCCCACCGGCCGTCTTCATGGACCCGGACCGCCTGCTGCTGGCCGCAGCCGTCGCCACGTTCATCATCGCCCTGCTGCTCCCCTTTGCCCTCCGCTTCGGTTTCATCGGCGTGATGCTGGTGGCGGTCGCCCTGCAGATCGCCGCGGCGCTGCTGTTCGTGGTGGCAAAGATCACGGGCGGCCAGAACAGCGTCGAGGGCGGCATAGCCGCAGCGTTCCGGGCGCTGGCCGCCGGGGTCGCGGCACTCCGCGCCACGCTCTCTGTCCCCGTCTTCCAGCTGACGCTGTTACTGACGCTGGTCCTGGTGAACTGGCTCAGCTATCGGTTCAGCGTGGCGCTCTTCCGGCGGCGCGACCTATGAGCGCGGAGCCGACCTGCGTCCTCGAGCTGGACGGGCTCTGCAAGCGATACCCCGGTTTCACGTTGGCCGACGTATCGTTCGCGCTGCCGCGCGGCTACATCATGGGGCTCATCGGTCCCAACGGCGCCGGCAAGACGACGACGCTGAAGCTGATCCTGGGTCTGTTGCGCCGCGACGGCGGTACGATCCGCGCCTTCGGCCTCGATCCGGCCCGCCACGGCGCCGCGGTCCGCTCGCGGATCGGCTTCGTCCACGACGAGCCCCACTTCTACCGGCACCTGACGGTGGCGGCCAACGCCGCGCTGGTCGCCCGCTTCTACCGCACCTGGGAGTACGAAACCTTCCAGCGCCTCGCCGTTGCCTTCGAGCTGCCGCTGGATAAGCGGTTCGGCGCGCTGTCACACGGCAACAGAACCAAGTTCGCCCTGGCGCTCGCGCTATCGCACCGGGCCGAGCTGGTCGTGCTTGACGAGCCGACCTCGGGGCTCGACCCCGTCTTCCGGCGCGACCTGCTCGACACGCTGACCGAGCTGCTCCAGGACGCGCGGACCTCGATTCTGTTCTCCACGCACATCACGTCGGACCTGGAACGGATCGCCGACTACATCACGCTGATCCAGAACGGCCGCATCGTCTTCTCGGCGGCGAAGGACGAGATCCTCGAGCGCTGGGCGCTGGTCAAAGGCGGACGCGACCTGCTGGCGCGGCTGCCGCGCGGCTACTTCCGCGGTATCCATCGCGGCGCACACGGGTTCGAGGCGCTGACCGATGACGCGGCGGCGGTCCGCCGCGAGCTGGGCGACTCGGTCGTGATCGAGGCGACGACGCTGGACGACCTCGTGCTCTATACGACGGAGAGCGAGGCCGATGCTTAGCCTGGTCTGGAAGGACATCGTGGCGGCGCGCTGGCTGCTGCTGCTGGTCATCCCGCTGGGCATCGTCCAGGTCGCCGTGATGTCGTTCCTGCCCGTCATCTATATAGTGGCGGTCCTCAGCTTCGCGGCCCTGCTGGCGCTCGGCTCGATCGCCGTCGAGGAGGCGCAGCGCACGGAGCTGTTGTGGAACAGCCTGCCGGTGTCGCGCGGCCAGCTCGTGGCGGCGCGCTACCTGACGGCGCTGATCGGGATGGTGACCGGGCTGGCGCTGGGCTGGGTGCTGGCCCAGGCGATGGCGCGGCTGGCCTCGAGCGGCGCCGACGGCCCGTCGGCGCTCATCGGCCTCGACGCCCACGCCCTCCTGTTCGGCCTCCTGGCCTGCGGTGTCGCCGTCTTCCTGCCACTCTACTTCCGGTTCGGCGCCGGTCGGGCCCTGCTCTTCTGCTCGGCGATCGCCGTGGCGACGCTGCTGCTCGTCTCCCTGCTGGCCGAGCTCATCCTGTCGGCGAAAGGTTACCCGAGCCCGATCTCTGACCCCGAGGCGTGGCGTGCCGCGGCGCCGGCGCTGATGAGGCGGCTGACCGAGTGGTTGGCGCCGCGGTTCGGGCGGCTGCTCGCCCTGTTCCTCGGCGCCGCGGTCATCGTGATGGGCGTCTCGCTGCTCATCTCCAGACGCCTGTACGAGGCGCGGGACTTGTAGAAGGTGACCGAGCGGTCGGGTCTCAGTGGACGGCAGGCGAACCGGCGCGGCGGCCGGTTCCGCAACCCATGGCCGATCGCGTCCTCGCATCGGTTCGGCGGCTTCCTGCGCTGGGTGCTGTTCGAGCGGCTGACGCAGAAGCTGCCGGCGGACCCGGACCCGTCGGTCTTCCAGGTGGCGGAGCCGGCGTTCCGCTCACCGCGGGCGGCAGCGGCCGAGCTGACGGTGACCTGGGTGGGTCACGCGACGGTGTTGTTGCAGTTGGGCGAGCTGAACGTGCTCACCGATCCTCACTGGTCGAAGCGCGCCTCGCCGTTGCAGTCGGCGGGCCCGGCACGCTGGGTGAAGCCGGGTGTCGCGTTCGACGACCTGCCGCCCATCGACCTGGTGCTGATCTCGCACAACCACTACGACCATCTCGACGACCGTACGGTACGCCGGCTGGCGGCGGCGTTCCCCGACGCCGCCTGGCGCGTGCCGCTGGGGCTCGCCGCCTTCGTGCGCCGGCGCGGCGCCCGCGACGTCGAGGCGCTGGACTGGTGGCACGAGACGCGGTTGCGCGACACAGTCGTGACCTGCACGCCGGCGCAGCACTTCAGCGCCCGCTCGCCGTTCGACCGCAACAGGACGTTGTGGTGCGGCTGGGCGCTGGCGCGTCAGGGACACCGCGTCTTCTTCGCCGGCGACACCGGCTACCATCCCGAGTTCGCCGCGATCGGCGAACGCCTCGGCCCGTTCGACCTGACGCTCTTCCCGGTAGGCGCCTACGAGCCGCGCTGGTTCATGGGCCCCGTACACATGAATCCCGAGGAGGCGGTCCGCGCCTTCCAGGACTCGCGCGCCGGCTGCGACGAGGGCGTCATGGTCCCGATCCACTGGGGTACGTTCAAGCTCACCGACGAGCCGATGGACGAACCGCCGCGCCGCACGATCGCCGCCTGGACGGCGGCCGGGCTACCGCGCGACAGGCTGTGGCTGCTGGAGCACGGCGAGTCGCGGCGGCTGGCGGCCGACTCGGCGTCGAACCCCGAATAGCGGAGCGCCGAACCCGGCCCGTCGGACAACTCGTTGACCGGGTCCCCGGCGGCGGGCTAATTTGCTTGTCCTTCTAGGCCGCGGCGGGGTCTCTCCAACAGGTTGGTCGTCTCATGCGCCTCACACCATTAGTTCTATTCGTATCGCTCGCCGGCACATCAGCTCAGAGCGACGAGCCGCTGCGCGTGATGCGCGCGACACCTCGTGGCCAGGTGACGTCGGCCGAGGTCGTTCGGGTCACCTTCGATCGGCCGGTTGCCGCGGGTCTCGGCGAAACGGTGGACCCGGACCGGATCTTCACCATCAGCCCGCCCGTGGATGGGAGGGTCGAGTGGCGCGACCCCGTCACGCTCCGCTTCACGCCCTCGCAGCCCCTGCCGCCGGCCGGCGAGTTCATCGTAACGATCTCCACCGACTTCCAGGCCATGGACGGCAGCCGCCTGGCGGAGCCGTACCTGTTCACGTTCAAGATCGCCGGTCCACGCGTCATCGCCGGACTGCCGGTCGGCCGGCACAACCAGCCGCCGAATACCGTCTTCGAGTTCGCCCGACCGGACCAGCTATTCGATCTGCTGCTGAGCGCACCGGCGACCGAGGCAATGCTCGCCGACCTCACGTCGGCGGCCTACCTGTCGTTCGCGCCGGCCTGCGGCGGCCCCGACCGCGTGGCGCTGCGAGTGAGCGAACAGCGGCCATTGGATCTCGAGTCCGACCACTGGGTGTTCACCGCGCAGGCCCGCTACGGCGATTACGCCGGCGCGAACGCCCGGCGGCTGCGGGTATTGACGTTGAGCCCGACGGAGCCGCTGCCCTACGACTGCCGGGGGCAACTCAACCTTCCCCACGCCCTGGATGTCCCCGACGGGAGCTTGGTGAGCTGGGTCTTCCACACCTACGGCCCCCTGCGGTTGGAATCGGCCATCTGCGGGAGGCGAGGTGCGAAGTACTGTCCCACGGGACCCGCGGTCCTCTACTTCGGCACCCCGGTAAGCGGTGCCGAGCTGCAGCGTCACGTCGCCCTGTACCCTGATGTGACGATCAGCGTCCACGACACGCTCGCCGAGCGCGACTTCTGGCACGTAGACGCCGAGCTGGCGCCGCGGACGAGCTACGCGGTCGTTCTGGATACCGCGCTGACCGACGTGTTCGGCCAGCGGGTGAGCGGCGCCACGGTGGCCGGCATTACGACGACGGGCTACGCGCCGAACCTCTCGTACGGCCGCGGCGGCTGGCTGGTCGAGCGGAGCGGGCCGCGCGGATTCAGCGTGACGCACATCAACATCGACACGCTGGTGGCAATGGTCGCCGGTGTGCCACGCTCCTACGAGCACCGCTTCCTGTGGCGCAACTGGTGGAACTGGTGGGAGCTCTGGGATTCGGTCTCCGCCGACGCCGCGCGCCGCCCGTTCCCGGTGCCCGGCGATCGCGACCGCAGCGTCATCACGCCCATCCGCATGCCGGTGTCCGATGCCCGCCGTGCCGACGCACCCACACTGCTCGCCGTACGGTTCGACAGTCCGCAACTCGACACGACCGAGACCGGCTGGCGCTACAGCCGTCCCGTGAGCGTCGTGCAGGTGACCGACCTGGGCATCCACGCCCGCATGGGCGCCGAGGAAGCCGCCGTCTGGGTGACGGGCGTGAGCGATGGGCTGCCGCGACCGGGCGCCGCCGTCACCCTGTACGACCGCGAGGGTAAGGAGCTGGCCCGCGACACGACGGACGCCGACGGCCTGGCTTCGTTCGGCGAGCTCGAGAGCCCGGACCCGCGAGACCGCCGCGACCACCAGGGCTACATCGCCGCCGTGCTCGAGGACGACCGGGCGCTGGTCACGGCCGGCGGCTACGATCCCTTCCTGGCGCCCTGGAGCTTCGGCGCGCGAGCCGCCTACGGCAGCGAGCGGGCGCCCGTCGCCGGCGCCGTATTCACCGAACGAGGCATCTACCGGCCCGGCGAGCGGGTCTACGCCAAAGCGATCGTGCGGCGCGGCCCGCTCGGTGACCTACGCGTCAGCGCCGCCGACTCGCTGCGCTGGCGCTTCGCCGACCGCGAGCGCGAGGCGCTCAAGGACACGGTGATCGCGCTGAGCGAGTTCGGTACGTCGGATCAGGCACTTCGCCTGCCGACCGACGCACCGCTGGGGCAGTACCAGGTCACGATCTACGCCCGGGAAGCCGGCGACTGGCAGACGGTCGGTACGACCGGCTACCGGGTGGCCGAGTACCGGCCGCCCGAGTTCCTGGTCGACGCGACGACCCGCGACGAGGACCTCTTAGCCGGCGACACCTTCCACGTCGATCTGGAGGCGCGCTACCTGTTCGGCGCGCCCATGGGTCAGGCGCAGGTGAGCTGGACCGCCCGTGAGCGCCCGACCTCCGCCAGGTCGCTCGATATCCCCGGCACCGACGGCTACTACCTCGGCATCTGGGTCGGCTGGGGTGAGGAGCCCGACCGCAGGGTGCGCACGCTGGCACAGGGCCAGGCGGAACTCGACGAGGGCGGCCACCTGCGCCTGGCCGCCGAGATCCCCACACCGCGTAACGGGGGCCCCGCGGAGACGACCATCGCGGCGACGGTCGTCGACATCAACCGCCAGGCCGTCTCCGCCTCCGCGTCCGTCATCTCGCATCCCGCGTCCTTCTACATCGCGGCCCAGCCCGCCGGCGCCCGCTACTTCTGGCGAGCCGGCGAGCGGCAGGAGATCGACCTGATCGCGGTGCGTCCCGACGGCGAGCGGGTGGACGGCGTTCGCATCACGGGGGTCGCGGTGCGGCGCGAGTGGCACCGCGTGCGCCGGCAGCGCGGCGCGCGCTACGAGCTCGTCGGCGAGTGGGTCAGCGACACGGTGGCGACGTGCACGACGGTGAGCGCCGCCGAGCCGGTCGCCTGTCGCATCACGCCGGCCGAGGCGGGCACCCACGTCCTGACCTTCCGGGCTACGGATCGAGCGGGCCGCGAGGCGGTCACCGGGTTCTATCGCTGGGTCGTCGGCCCGGACTGGGTGCCGTGGTACGACGATACGCAACTCAAGATGGACGTGATCGTCGACCGGGACCGCTACGAGGTCGGCGACACGGCGACCGTGCTCTTCGCTTCGCCGTTCACCGACGCCGAGGCCTGGGTCACGGTCGAGCGCGAAGGCCTGATCGAGCAGCGGCGACTGCGCGTCGCTGCAGGCGCCACGACCCTGCGCTTCCCGATAACCGAGGCCTACGCGCCCAACGCGTTCGTCTCGATGCTCGTGGTTCGCGGCCGCAGCGCGCCGCCGGGGCCGCCCGACGATCCGGGCCGGCCCACCATCCGGGTCGGCTACGCCGAGCTGCGCGTCGCCCCGGAGGTCAAGCGTCTGAGCGTCGACGTGCGCCCGCTGCGGCAGGAGTACCGGCCGGGCGACAGCGTTCGCGTCGCGCTGCTGGTCCGTGACCGGGAGGGCCGCGGCCAGCGCAGCGAGGTCACGCTCTGGGCGGTGGACGAGGGTGTCCTCGCGCTGACGGGCTACGAAACGCCCGACCCCATCGACCTGATCTACCGGCCACGCGGCCTGGGGATGCAGCTGACGAGCAACATGGTGGCGATCGCCGAGCAGATCGCCGAGGAAGCGGCCGTGGCCAAAGGTGAGCCGGGTGGCGGCGGCGGCATGGATGCCGCCGGCATCCTGCGCTCGCGGTTCCAGACCACGGCGTTCTTCCTCGGCTCGCTGGTCACCGACGGCGACGGACGCGCCGTGGCCACAGCGAAGCTACCCGACAACCTCACCACCTTCCGGGTCATGGCCGTGGCCGTAACCCGGGGCGACCGATACGGGAGCGGTGAGTCGTCGCTGCTGGTCACGCGGCCGCTCCTGGCCCGGCCCGCGCTGCCGCGCTTCCTGCGCCCGGGCGACGAGTTCACCGCCGGCGTCGTCGTGAACCAGCGGCTGGGCGACACGCCGACCGTCGAGGTCGAGGCCGAGGTGGAGGACGTTCGACTGCTGGACCCCGCAGAGCAGCGGGTGATGCTGGCCGCCGGTCGCGGCGTCGAAGCCCGCTTCCGCTTCCGCGGTCTGCCCGACGCCGACAGCGCCACGTTCCGCTTCCGCGTCTCCGGCGCCGGTGAGGCGGACGCCGTGCAGCGGCGGATCCGCGTGCGGCCCGACTATCACCCGCGCGCGCACACCGTCTCCGGCGTGCTCTGGGACACGGCGCAGGCCGAGCTGGTGCTACCCGGCGACATCGACCCGGCCCGCTCGCGCCTCGAGCTGAGTCTCGGCGGCTCGCCACTCGCCTTCATCCAGGGCGCGCGCCGCGAGCTGCGCCTGTTCCCCTACTACTGTTCCGAGCAGGTGGCCAGCGTCGCGCTACCGCTCATCGCGCTCTACCGAGCGGAGCAGGCGCTCGGCGCCAAGCTGCTCGAGAGCAGCGACCCGAAGCCGGAGATCGAGGAGGCGGTGAACATCCTGAGCCGCCGCCAGCGCGCCGACGGCGGCATCGGGTTCTGGGATGCAAGCTCCTGGACCACGATGTGGCTCACCGCCTACGTCGGCGAAGTGCTGCTGGAGGCCCGGTCCGCCGGCATCGCCGTGGACGACTCGGCACTCAGCCGGCTGGCCGACTACCTGCAGGCGAGCCTGCGCCGGGGGACGCGCGTCGGCTCGCCGCTGCAGGGCTGGTACCGGCGCCATCCGTCGATCTCGCTCTCCGACGACGTGGCAGCCGTCGACGTGCTGAGCCGGCTGGATCGTGCCGACCTGCCCAGCGAGAACTCGCTGCTGGGCCGGGTGGGCCAGATGGCGTGGGAAGACCGGGTGCGCCTGGCCGAGGTCATCGCACGACGCGATCGTGCGGCGGCGCGCCGGTTGCTCGAGATCTTGTGGACGGAGGTCGAGATCGATGGCCGACGCGCCGTGCTGCCCGACACCAGCATGTACAACCGCTTCTACTTCTATTCGCGAGCGCGACCGCTGGCCCGGCTGTTCACCGCGACGCTCGCCGTCGACCCGGGCCATCCGCTGGTAGCGCCGATGCTGGCCGGGCTCGTCTCACGGGGCCGCATCGCTGCGCGCCGCCGCTGGACGACCCAGGATTACGGCGCTACCGTCCTCGCCCTGCTGCGCTACGAGGGTTTGCGGGCGGACGGCGATGGACGGCTGACCGTCGCGGCCGCAGGTCGGCGCATCGCTGCGACGCGCATCGCGGGGCCCGAGCCGTTCGACACCGTCATGCCGCTCAACGGGCTGCTGAGCGAACGGCGGGACGGGGGCAAGGCGCTGGACCTCTCGCTCGGCGCATCGAATCGCGGCAGCCCGGTCTTCTACTACGCGACCGTGCACGAGGTGCCGCAGCAGCGGCCGGTGCGTCCCGGCGACGCCGGCATCCAGGTGGAACGCTGGTACGAGCGCTACGACGAGCCGGGCGTCCCGATCATTCGCGTCGAGGAGGGCGACCTGGTGCGCGTGCGACTGCGCATCACCGTTCCGCGCGAGCGTCACTTCTTCGTCCTCGACGACGCGCTGCCCGCCGGCCTCGAGCCGGTGGACGTGAGCCTCGAGACGGAGGCGAACCTGGTCGGCGCCGATCTGGAAGCCCGCGCCGACGAGGACTCGTTCGACGAGTGGTGGTACGGGCGCTGGTATCACGGCTACTGGTCGCCCTTCGACCACCGTGAGCTGCGGGACGACCGGGTCGTCTACTTCGCCACCGTGCTGTGGCCGGGTACGTACCAGGCCAGCTACCTGGCCCGCGCCACCACGCCGGGCGAGTTCATCCGACCGCCGGCCCACGCCGAGGAGATGTACAGCCCCGAGATCAACGGGCGGAGCGACGGCGGCGCATTCACCGTGCGCGGAGCGGAGCGCTGAGGTCGCTGCGTATGACGAAGCTCGGCCGACTCGCCAGCGCGCCCTGGCGGCGCCTCGGCCCGCGGCTCCGAAAAATCGTCCTGGCAGCCGTCGCCTGCCTGGCGACGCTCGCCGTCGCGACCGCCGCCTGGATCGCCTGGCCGCTGCCGGCCGACATGGCGCGGCCCGGCCCGGTGCCCAGCGTCACGCTCCTCGACCGCCACGGCCTCCCGCTTCGCAGCTCGCGCTCGCCCGACGGCCAGCGCGGTGGTTGGATCGCGCTGGACGAGGTCGACCCGGACATCCTGCGCGCCTTCCTCGCCACGGAGGACGAGCGCTTCTACGAGCACGCCGGCGTCGACCTGCGCGCCGTCGCCCGCGCCGCGCGCGACAACCTGGCCGCCCGCCGGGTCGTCTCCGGCGCCTCGACCATCTCGATGCAGACGGCGCGGCTGCTGCGGCACGTGCCGCGTAGCTGGCTCGGCAAGCTGCGCCAGGCGCTCTGGGCCCTGCGGCTCGATGCCCACCTGGACAAGCAGACGATCCTGGAGGTCTACCTGAACCGGCTACCGCTGGGTCAGGGCGCCGTCGGCGTCTCGGCGGCGGCGTCGCTCTATTTCGACGCCTCGGCGTCGGACGTGAGCCTCGGCCAGGCGGCGATGCTGGCAAGTCTCGCCCACGCGCCGTCGCGGGACAATCCGCTGGTATCGCCGGGGCGCGCCGCTATGGGGCGCGCCCGCGTGCTGGAGCGGCTGGGCGCCCTGGGCTACGCCGGCCCCGCGGCCATCGCCCGGGCCCGCGAGGAGCCGCTCATCGGCCGCCGCGACGCGGCCTTCCTGGCGCCTCACTTCACGACGCGCATCCTGCTATGGGCGGAGGAGGCGGGCTCGACGCCCGACGGCGAGTGGCTCACGTCGATCGATCTGGTGCTGCAGACGGCGCTGGAGTCGGAGGTGCGGCACACCGTGGACCTGCTGGCGGAGCAGCGGGCGCGGCACGCCGCGGCCGTGGTCCTCGACAACGTTAGCGGCGCCATCCTCGCCTGGGTCGGATCGCCCGACTTCTGGGCCGACTCCGCCGGCCAGGTGGACATGGTGGTGTCGCGTCGGCAGCCGGGCTCGGCGCTCAAGCCGTTCCTCTACGGACTCGCCTTCGATCGCGGCTACACGCCGGCGTCCGTCCTGCCCGACATCCCGCGGGCCTACGACACGCCCGCCGGCCTGTATGAGCCGCGGAACTACGACCGCCGCTTCCGCGGACCGGTACGAGCGCGCGAGGCCCTGGCCAGCTCCTACAATGTCCCGGCCGTCGAGCTCGCACACCGGCTCGGCGTCGGCGCCTTCCTCGCCACGTTGCAGCGCGCCGGCTTCAGGTCGCTGGACCGCAGCGCCGAGCACTACGGCGTCGGCCTCGCCCTGGGCAACGGCGATGTGACGCTGCTCGAGCTGGCGAACGGCTACCGCGCGCTGGCCGGCGGCGGCGTCTGGCGACCCTATCGCTGGCGGGCGCCGGGCCCGGAGACGGTCCCGTTGCCGGCCGACGCCGAAGAGCGGGTGATGTCCGAGGCGGCAGCCAGTCTCGTCCTCAACATCCTGGACGATCCGGTCGCCCGCATCCCCGCGTTCGGCGTCGACACACCGCTCGAGCTTCCCTTCCCCGTCGCCGCCAAGACGGGTACCAGCCGGCGATTCACCGACAACTGGGCGATCGGCGTGACCCAGAACTTCACCGTGGCCGTCTGGGTCGGGAACTTCAGCGGCCGCACCATGGCGGGCGTGAGCGGGGTCAGCGGGGCCGGCCCGCTGCTCCAGCGCGCGATCCTCGCCACGGCGCGCCGCTATCCACCGGGGACCCTGGCCACGCCGGCCGACGCCGGCCTCGTCCCGATCTCCATCTGCCGGACCTCCGGGCTCATCGCCGGACCCGAATGCCCCCACGCGACGGAGTGGTTCGTCGCCGGCTCCGAGCCGCAGCACGAGTGCGACTGGCACCGCGGCGGCCGCACGATCCTACCCGCCGAGTACGCCGAATGGCTGGACCGCACGCGGGAGGCCGACCCGTACCGGCGCGCCGCACTCGCGATCGAGGCCCGCAGCACCGACGTCCGCTCCGGCCGCTTCCAGATCGTCTCGCCCCGCGACGGCGACCGCTACACCGCGCCCGTCGGCGTCGAAGCCCGCTACGCCAGCATCGCGCTCCGTGCCGTGGGCGGCACCGAGGCCAGCGTCGTACGCTGGTGGGTCGACGGCGTCGAGGTCACCACACCGCGCTGGCGACTCACGCCGGGCCACCACACCATCCGGGCCCAGTCGGCCTCCGGCGCCTCGGACGAGGTGAGGATCTACGTCGAGTGACGTGTCGCGCCCGCTGAGCGCCGTACTCGACCGCCCATCGTCACGGCAATTCCCTGACCGGCCCGCCTCCCGATCGTACGTGGCAGACGCCCGACCGACCCGACCGGCCTCCCGCTTGCCTGTGCAACGGCCGGTGGACGCGACGTCTACCGGGTAGCCCGGACCATCGCCATCCCTACATTGGCCACTACGGGAGAGTGCCGACCGATGAAAGCTCGAATTGCACGCAACGGTTTCCTGGTTCTGCTGGCCGCCGTCTTTACGATCGGACTGACCTTCGTGACGGTGGAGTTGCCCTACCTGATCGACGAGTTCCTGCAGAACACGATCACCACGCCGGGTCTCGATTCGCACGCCAGCGAGATGAGCGTGCTCAAGACCGAGTTGTTCATCTCTCATTTCAAGCTGCGACTGATCGGCTACATTTGCTTCGCCTTGATGGCCGCGGCCATCGTCGCCGGCTTCGCCACCCGCAGGACCGGGCTGGCGGCTCTGGGCGCCGTCGGCTTCATGCTACCGGTCTTCGCCCAGTTCGCCGCCGTCATGTTCTTCCTCTCCGGACTCGGCATCCTGAACATCTTCTGGCTGCCCGTCCTCGATATATCGTACGAGTTGCAGACACTGGGGTCGGTCATCCGGGCGCCCTACGATCTGCTACGCTGGCTGTTCGGGCTGGTGGGCCTGAACGGTTACTGGCCGATCGTCTACTTCTTCCTGGGCGGCGGCCTGCTCGTCTTCTTCTTCGGCACGCTCGCCTGGCTCTCCGCTCGGGCGCGCAAACAGTACGTGGCCGACTTCTGGGTCTACCGGATCTCGCGGCACCCGCAGTACCTGGGCTGGATACTCTGGAGCTACGGGGTCTACCTGCTGCTGCTGCAGGGTCGCTACCCGAAGCGCTCGTGGGGGATCGACGCCAGCCTGCCGTGGCTGCTCTCGACGCTGGTCATCATCGGTGTGGCGATGCTGGAGGAGCTGAACATGCGGCGCCGGCACGGCGAGGCGTACGAGGCGTATCGGCGGAGCGCGCCCTTCCTGTTCCCGCTGCCGGCGTTCGTGGAGAGGCTGTTCGCGCTGCCGTTGCGCGTTCTGTTCAAGAGGAGCCGGTACGAACGGAAGCGGGAAGTGGCGGCGGTCCTGTCGCTCTACGCGGTCCTTCTGATGGGTGCGTCCCTAGTGTTCTACGGCGGCGGCTGGAAGCGTACGACAGCGCTCGTCACGCGCTCCGCGGACGCGGCCGAGATCGAACAGCTCGCCGTCCGCCTGGTGAGGGGGCCGAACCGGCTCTCTCACGGACGGTGCGGGGATTGCGAGCGGCTGGCGGCCTACGGCGAGCCTGCGGTGGACTACTTCATTCCAATGCTCGAGAACGAGCAGGCCGAAGTGCGAATACTCGCCGCCGAGTATCTGGGCAAGATCCCGGCCGAGCGATCGGTACCGGCGCTGCTCACGGCCCTCGACGATCCCGTAGCCGACGTTCGGATGAGTGCGCTCAACTCCCTCGCGGCTTGCAGCCCGCGCGACGCCATCGAGCCGCTGATCCCGCTGCTGGACGACCCGGAGCGCTACGTGCAGCTGGCGGCCATGGGCACGCTGGCCCGGCTCGGTGCCCAACAAATCATCGCGCACGTCGAGGAACCGCTGCACAGCCCCGACGCGTGGGTGCGCGTGGCGGCGGTGGAAGCGCTGGGCGTCTTGGGCTCGGCCGATGCCCTACCGCTCGTGCTGGAGCGGCTGAACGACGAGCGGGCGTGGGTGCGCCGGTCGGCCGTCGCGGCGCTGGCGAAGATCGGCGCGCCGCAGGCACGGGAAGCACTGGAGCGTGCGTCGCGGGAAGACGAGGACTGGGAGGTACGGCTCTACGCGGCGGAGGCGTTAAAGCAGCTCCGGCCGCGGTAGGCGGAGCCCGGCAGGTGCGATGGACCGCTAGCCGGTACGCCGGCCGCCTGCTACGCGGGCGGCGGTCGCCAGTCCAGCCTCTCGAAGCGGGCGAAGTCGCGATCGGTCGTCAGCAGCTCGCTACCCGACTCGATGGCGAGGGCTGCCAGGTAGGCGTCGGCCACGAGGTTCCCACGCGCGTCCGCCGCTCGACAGAGGCGCGTGAAGATCGACCAGTGACGGTCGCCCGGCGCCAGCACGAAGCAGTTCGGTTGCGAGCGCAGCGCCTCGGCGAACTCCAGCGCCTGCCCCAGCGGCGTCGGCGGCGCGAAGATGCGCGGGTGCGTGACGACGCGCAGGAACCCGCTCAGCACCAGGTCCGACACCCCGAAGGCGCTGTCCGAGTAGACCAGCCCCTCAAGCCAGGCCCGTAACCGGCCGTGCCGAGGCGCGTCCTCGCGATACGCGTGCACCAGGACGTTCACATCAAGCAGGATCATCGCCCCGCTCCATCAGCTCCAGCAGCGCCGCGCCGTCATCCAGGTCCACACCCGGCTGCAGCCCTTCACCGCAGAAACTGGGCAGCGGCGTCCGCTGCTGCTCCGCGAGCCGCCGACGGCGGGCCAGCAGCTGGCGCAACGCCTGGTGGATCACGGCGGTGAAAGTCATTCCCTCCTCCGCCGCATACTGCTTGACGTCTCTGAACAGGTCGTCATCGAGTCGCACCGTGGTCCTCATATATCTAAGCATATTACTTATATGCTTATATGTCAAAGCCCGCCTCGTCCCGCCCACATAACATCCGCGGCCTGCAAGAGAGCACCTCCATCATGGCGGCGAAGATCGACCAGCTGGTCGCGGACTGAAATACCCCACCGCCCCCGTTGATCGTCCGTTGATGGCGAGCCATCAGATTCACTCCGACCGTTGCTCGCTGGAACGCGGCGAGCTTACAATTCACTCGGGAGCGGAACGGGTGGTCTGTTGATCCTCACAATCCCGGAAGTGCTGCGGGAGAAGCTCGGGCCGGAGGGCGTCCGGGCGCTGGCAGATCTGTTGAACGAGGCGAGTGTGCAGACGCGAGGCGACGTGATCGAGATCGCCGCGAGTCGTTTCGAGCGCCGGCTGGCCGAAGAGGTGGGCGCGCTGCGCTCGGAGTTCCACGCCGCGCTGAGCTCGGAGATCGGCGGGCTACGCACCGAGCTGCACTCGGAGATCGGCGGATTACGCACCGAGCTGCACTCGGAGATCGGCCGGCTGCGTGCGGACATGGGCGCCTTCGAGGCTCGGATCACCCGCTGGATGTTCGTCTTCTCGATCGGCCAGATCGGCGTGCTGTTGAGTATTCTCTTCGCGTTCTTCCGCCCGTAAGACTCCCCGGCAGCCGGCCACGCCGAGCCGGGGTGCACATCCAGTACTCCCACCTGAGCCTGGTTACCGTGCCTCCGATGGCCTGGCGGCTCTTGCGGACGACATATACGTCGAAGCGATGAGGTGAGCGACGATGACCGACTGGCGAGCGCTGTTCGAGCGTGTCGATGCGCGGCTGTGCGCCTGGATGGCGCGTTACGGGGTTCTGCTGCTCCGTCTCAGCCTGGGCATCATCTTCCTCTGGTTCGGTGTTCTCAAGTTCTTCCCCGAGCTCAGCGCCGCAGAGAGCCTGGCCACGCGGACGATCGGCGTGCTCAGCTTCGGGCTCGTACCGCCCGAGGTCTCGAGGCCGGCGCTCGCCGTCTGGGAGTCGGCGATCGGGCTGGGGCTCGTTCTGGGTGTGTACATGCGGCTGACGCTGTTCCTGCTCTGGCTGCAGATGCTGGGCACCGTGACGCCGCTGTTTCTGTTTCCCGGCGACGCGTTCAGCCACTTTCCACTCGTGCCGAGCCTGGAAGGTCAGTACATCATCAAGAACCTGGTGCTGATCAGCGCCGGCATCGTCATCGGCTCGGCCGTGTGCGCCGAGGAGCCCCGTGCCGAGCCGGCCTGACACCGGCCCCAGCGTCGCCGCCTCCGCCCGACATGGCTTCTGAACGAGCGGCCGCCGACCGGGTCGAGGGCCTCGAGCCGGTCCTCGAGACCATCCGGCTGTCGGCCCACGTCCTGACCGACGACCCAACCCAGCTGGCCGGGCAGCTGCTGGGCCGGCTCTCCTCCGCCACGCAGGACGCCGTGGTGAAGCTGTCGAGCGAAGCGCGCGCCCGGGAGTCGGCGGCCTGGCTGCGTCCCCTGTTCACGACCCTCACGCCGCCGGGTGGCCCGCTGCACCGCACGCTGACAGGCCACCGCGGCGAGGTCACCGGCCTGACGGTCACGCCGGACGGGCGCTACGCGATCTCGGGCTCGCAGGATCGGACGCTCAGGGTCTGGGATCTGGAACGGGCGGAGACGGTGCACGTGCTGGAGGGCCACCAGCGTGCGTCGTGGTCGCTGGCCGTGACGCCCGACGGCCGCCGCCTGGTCTCCGCCTCGTACGATGGGACCGTACGCGTCTGGGATCTACGCCACGGCGAGTCGTTGCACGTTCTCGAGGGTCACGAGGGGGAAGTCGCCGCGGTCGCCGTCACGCCCGATGGCCGCCGCGCCCTCTCGGGCGGCCAGGACGCGACGCTCAGGGTGTGGGATCTGATGCACGGCGCGCCGCTGCAGGTACTGGAGGGCCACGAGTCAGGAGTCGCAGCGGTGGCCGTCACGCCCGACGGCCGTTGCGCACTCTCCGGCGACCAGGACGGGACCCTCACGCTGTGGGATCTGGCACGCGGCACGACGGTCCGCGTCCTGGAGGGCCACGGCGGCAGGGTCAGCGCGGTCATCCCGGCACCGGACGCGCGGCACGCGATCTCCGGCTCGTGGGACGGCACGTTGCGGGTCTGGGACTTGGAGCGAGGAGCGCCGGTCCGCACGCTGGAGGCCGAGGGACGTCAGGTGTGGTCGGTGGCCCTGACGCCGGACGGCTGCCGTGCCGTCTCGGGGGACGGCGACTTGACGCTGACGGTCTGGGATCTAAAGCGCGGCGCGGCGCTGCAGACGCTGGAAGGTCATGCCGGCAGGGTCTTCGCCGTGGCCGTGACGCCGGACGGGCGCTACGCGGTCTCCGGCGCGCAGGACGCGACGCTCAAGGTGTGGGACCTGGAGCGGGGAGAGAGCTGCCACAGGTTCGAGCGCCACGCCGGCCGAGTCGTCGGCGTCGCCCTGACAGCGGACGGCCGTCGCGCAGTTTCCGGCGCGATGGACGGCTCATTCAAGGTCTGGGATCTGGAACGGGGCGCCGTGCTGCAGACACTGAAAGGCGAGGCCGAGCCCAGCTGGGAAGCGGGCGTCTGGACGGTGGCGATAACGCCGGACGGACGCCTGGCCGTCTCGGGCCGTGCTGACGGGACGATCATACTGTCGGACCTGGAAGGAGGTACGGTGCGACACGTGCTGAAGGGTCACACCAGCTCCGTCCGGGCGGTGGCGTTGACCCCCGACGGCCGCTGGGCAGTGTCGGCCGGCGATGACAACGTCATCCGCGTCTGGGACATGAGGCGCGGTGAGGAGCAAGGCAGACTCGCCGGTCACACCGACAGGATCCTCGGCCTCGCCGTGACACCGGATGCACGTTACGCGCTCTCGGGCTCCCGCGATTGGACGCTCAGGATGTGGGACTTGAAGCAGGGCCGGCAGGAAGTGCTCAGTCTGGAGGACGAGCGCTGGCGCCCCTGGAACGCTTGCGCCGTCGCCGCAACCGCGGACGCGCGCTCGGCGCTCGCCGCCGGGTTCGCCGGAAATCTGACTGTGTGGGATCTGGAGCGGGGCGAATTCGCGTATACCCTCGATGGCCATACCCGCAACGTACACGCCGTCGCCCTGACGGCGGACGGGCGATACGCCGCCTCGGCCGCCGGTGACATGACCGTCAAGGTGTGGGATCTGACCGACCGCAAGCTGCTCGCGACATTCTCGACCGAGGGCGCGCTACACGCCTGCGCCTTCGGCCCTGACGGCCGCACGATCATCGCCGGCGAGACGACGGGTCGCGTCCATTTCCTGAGGTTGGAAGGCGTGGAGCCTTCGCCTAGCCCGGCGAACGAAGGCACCTAATAAGTCTATGCGACCGAGAACGACCGATGGCCCGCAGGTGAAGCGGCATATCAGAAGCCCGGAGGATTTCCTCCGGGCTTCTTGCCCAATGGACACGCCTACGATCAGGCTCCATGGTGCGCGATGAGCACGGGCACGTCGGAGGCTCTGGCGACCTTGTCGGCGACGCTGCCGAGGAAGATGCGGGCCAGCCGAGTGTGTCGGCGCGTGGCCACGGCGACGAGGTCACAGCCGAGATCGTCAATCGCATCGAGGATCCCACGCGCCGGGTGGTAGGCGAGCGCGACATGCGTCTTCACGCTCGGGCCTCGCTCGAGCTCCGCGGCCGCTTTCTCGAGGAACGACTCGGCCTCCTGCTTACGTTGCTCCGTGATCTCACGATCCATGGCCGCCGCATGCGGTAGGTAGGGCGACGACAGCCCGGCCGGTACCGACACAACGCGCAGCAGCGTCAGCTGTGCGTCGAATAGTCGTGCGAACTCGACCGCCTGCTCGACCGCCGCAGCCGCGGCCGCCGATCCATCGGTCGCCGCTAGAACGTGCTTGAAGCTCGCATCGGGCGGTGCCGCGTCGGGCTGCGGCCGGACCAAGAGCACGGGAAGCTTGACATGGTGCACGACTTCGTCGGCGACGCTACCCAGCCAGGCGCGCTCCAGACCAGCTCGCCCGTGGGTCGCCATGACGAGCAGATCGGCATCGGACTCGACTCGCTCGATCAGGCTGTGCGCGACCTCGCCCTCCAGCCGCTCGGCAACGGCCTCGAGCCCCCGATCCTGGAGTCGGCCGACCAGCTGGTCCAGATAGGCCGCCTCCTGCTGGCGATGTTGGCTCTCCCATTCGTCGAACAGCGGCGTCGGGGCGAAGGTCCCCGAGTACCGCGCCAGCGACGTATGCACCAGTACGACGGTCAGTCGGGCGCCCGCACGCTGTGCGATGGCGCCGGCGTAAGGAATCACCTGCTCCGAGAAGCTGGAGCCATCGACCGGTACGACCACTCTCGAGTACATGGACCACCCTCCGTGGCTGCGTGTTGCTCGCGCCCGCTTCCCCACTTCAGCGCGTCGCCCGCCCTACGGGCGCTCCGGCGCTCGATGCGACCGGCAATCTACGGCGACCAAAGGGCGCGTGCCACGACCGCCCGACCGACCGGCGGCCCGCCTACCGGCCGGCGCCCGGCGGCCTGACAGCCAGCGCTCGCCCGCCCCGCGCGTGACCTTTCACCCCCCTCGGTCGTCATCACTACGAAGGACACATCCAACTCAGATGACAGCGAGAGCGCCGCCGCACGGCGCTGCAGTGCAACCACGGAGGAAGCGATGCGGTCACAACTGCGATATCACGTGTACGGGCTGTCGGCGCTGGCCCTGGCGCTGACGCTCATCATCTTCGCCTGCGACTCGAGCACCGGGCCCGGGCCGGACGACGACGCCATGCTGCTGGTCAACGACGCCGGGACCCGGCTGACCCTCATGCTCACCGACGACCCGGCGGAGCTGAGCGAGGCGTGGGTCGAGATCACGGGCATCTACCTGCAGGTCGGCGAGCACGAGCGGCTGGGCCCGCGCTACGGCGACGGCGACGGTGAGGGTGACGGCGAGCGGGTCTGGCTGCTGGAGGACGCGGCGGCCTGGGTGGACCTGCTGACGCTGGTCGACGACTGGACGGCGTTGGTGGAGGGCGTCGAGATCCCGGTGGGCGTGTACTCGCAGCTCCGCTTCATCGTCGAGGGCGCGGCGATCGTGACCGCGGGCGACGGCGCGGTCTACGCGACGTCGGCCTCGGACCTCGAATCGCTGAACGCGTACCTGGTCGGTGAAGGTATCGAGCCGCTCGCCGACGCTGACGGCGGGCTCAGATGCCCCAGCTGCAGCCGGACGGGGATCAAGGTCCGGTTCCCGGGCGGTGGCCTGGTGCTCGACTCGGGCGACAACATCGTGCTGATCGACTTCGACGTCGCCGATACGTTCGGGCACGAGGCGGGCTGGTCGGGCCGGTGGATCATGCACCCGACGCTCAGGGCCAGCGACTTTCCGGGCGGCGGCGCGATCGGCGGTACGGTCGGCCTGGCCGAGGGGCTGACCGAGCTGGGCGCCTGCGGCGCTACGGGTGAGCGGCCGATCACGTTCGAGGACTTCGTGCCCACCGCCGAGCGGTCGGGCGGCCCGCTGCGTCAGGCCGACGTGGACGAGAACGGCGACTACATCATCGAGATGCTACCGGCCGGACTCTACAGCCTGGGCTACCTGGCGGAAGTCGATGTCGATGTCGGGGGCGCGACCTGGACGATCGGTTTCACGGCGACGCACCCCGACCAGGTGGGTGTGGCGATCGACGTCACGGCGACAGCGGACTACGAGATCAGCGAAGTCAGCTGCGCCGCCAACGACGGATAGCAGCAGCCCGAAGCGGCGCGCCGGGCACCGGGCACGACCCGGGCCCGGCGCCGCGACCTGGATTCGATCGGTCGCCCTTCTATTATATGAGCGAGCTAACGACCGTATCCGAGACGACCAGGAGTGCAGGGACGGCAGACGTGCCGGGCATAGATAGACCAGTGCGCGCGGGGAGCGCGTTAGCGGGTGACGGGCGGCCGAGCGACGCCGACGTCGTCCGCGCCGTGCTGAACGGTGACGCCGACGCCTACACCGTCCTGGTCCAGCGCTACCAGGACGCGCTCTACCGTCACGCCCAGCAGATGACTGGCCGGCCCGACGCCGCCGCCGAGATCGTGCAGTCGGCGCTGGTCAAAGGCTACGAGAAGCTGGACAGCTGTCGGGACGCCGACCGGGTCGGCGCCTGGCTGTTCCGGATCGCCGCCAACCAGACGAAGGACTACCTGAAGGACCGGCGTCGCCGCGACGTGCCGTTACAGGACGCCGAGCCGCTGACCCGCGACGTCGATCCGGAGCACGATGCGCAGCGCGTCGAGCTGGGCGACCGCATCGGCGCGGCGCTGGCCCGGCTGACGCCGGACGAGCGGCAGGCCTTCGTGCTCAAGCACGTGGAAGGGTACTCGTACGAGGAGATGGCCGAACTGCTGGCGACCTCGGTGGGCGCGCTGAAGATGCGGGTCCACCGCGCGCGCGAAGCGTTGCAGCCGTTGCTGGAGGTGTACCGATGAGGAAAGAGCTGCAGGCATATCTGGACGGCGAGCTGAGCAGGGAGCAGCTGCCGGCCGAGCTCCGCGCCGAGGCGGACCGCTGGGACCGCCTGCTGGCCGACGTGCGGACGACCGTCACGACCGAGGCGCCGGTCGATCTGCGCGAGAGCGTGCGCGCGGCCCTGGCCGCGCGTCGAAGGCGCTCCGCCGGCCGCCGCGCTTTCGACTGGGCCCTTCGACCGCGGACGGTGCGCATCTCGCCGCTCGCCGGTCTGGCCGCGGCGGCGGCGCTGGCGCTGTTCATCGTCTGGGGGCGGGGCGGGCCGCCGGCGGCGCCGGGCCCGGAGTCGACGGTCTACATCCAATTCGCGCTGGAGGCGCCGGGCGCGCGCTCGGTGGCGGTGGCGGGTGACTTCAACCGGTGGGCGCCGGCGGTCGAGCTGTCGGACCTCGACGGTGACGGTTTGTGGACCGGCCGGGTCGCGGTCGAGCCGGGCGTCTACCAGTACATGTTCGTGATCGACGGGTCGGAGTGGCGAACCGATCCCAACGCCGAGCGCTACGCCGACGACGGGTTCGGCGATCGCAACGCCGTGGTGGTGGTGGCGCCGCCGGCGACGAGTTCCTGACCGACGAGGCGCCTTGACTGTCTCCCGGGGGCGAACCCTAGCAGGTGTGATGATGATCGCGACGGCGATGTCGATCGGGGCGACCGAGGTCGCGGCGCAAGACGCGAGCCTGTACGTCGATGCCGGCGTCTCGCACGCGCGGCCGCCCGCCGACGTCACCGGCGACCCGGCTACCTACGCCATGCTGGGCGGCCGCTTCGTGCTCGGCCCGACCTTCGGCTCGGCCTACGGCGCCCAAGCACTCGACGCCAACTCCGCCGACTGGCTGGGCGGCACACTCGGCGCCGCCTGGCGGACCGGCGGCATCGGCGGTCCCGGCTTCGGCCTGACCGGTAGCGTCGTCGCCTTCACCATCGGCCGGCCGACGCGCTACGACGCGGCCACGGCCCGGCTCGTACCCGAGGCGTGGCTGCCGCTGGGCGCGTCGACGCTGCGGCTGCGCGGCTACGGCGGACTCGGCCGCTCCGAGGTCGCCGACCCGGACGGCGGCGGTGGCGGTCCGCCGACTTCGGTGATCAGCGATCTGTGGGCGTACGGCGGCGGCCTCGAGCTGGCCACACCACTGAGCGCCGGCCTATCGACCCACGCCTGGGCGGGCGCCGAGGTCTACGAGGCCGCCGACGGCACCTTCCTCGCCGGCTACGTCGGCGGCGGCGGCAACCTGGGCCGCGCGCGCTGGAACGTGCGGGTCAAATACTGGGACACGCCCGGCGGCGACGAGCTGGAGCTCCGCGCCACCCTGTCGATCGGGCTCACCCGCGGCTGGACGGTCGAGTCGGCAGCGGGCCGCGCCGGGCCCGACCCGCTGCTCGGCAGCCCGGCGGGCATCGACGGTGGGCTGACCCTGGTCTGGCAGCCGCTGGCGCGGCCGGCGTCGCCGCCGCTGATCGCGCTGCAGCCGAGCGGCGACTCGACGACCGTGCTGATCCAGCTCGAGCGCGACGACGCCGAGTCGGTCAGCGTAATGGGCGACTTCTCCGCCTGGGAAGAGGTCGCGATGGAGCGGCGCGACGGCAGGTGGATGATACGGCTGGCGCTGCCGCCGGGCATCTACCACTTCGGGTTCCGCGTCGACGGCGCGTGGTACGTGCCGGACGACGCGCCGGGTCGGGTCACCGACGACTACGGCCAGCTCAATGCGACGCTGGTCGTGCCGGGCCCGTGACCCGAGCGGCCGGATGATCGTCTATAGGTTGAGAGGCTCAACCGCAACTGAGACGAGATGAGAATCATGCGCTGGACAATACTAATACTTCTGCTACTCGCCTTGCCCGCCGTTACCGGCAACGCCGCGGCGCAGGACGACCCGCTGGCCCGGGTACGCCAGGCCTACCCGACCGCCACAGGCGAGATCGAGGCGATCATCAGCGACGCGGAATCCGCCGGCGCGCCCGCCGACGCGCTCGCCGCCAAGGCGCTGGAAGGCGCGGCCAAAGGCGTGCCCGCCGAGCGCGTGGTGGCCGCGCTCCATCAGTACAGTCTGCGACTCCGCGAGTCGGTCCAGCTGCTGGGCCGCGAGCGCGGCGCATCGTCCATCATCTCGGGCGCCGACGCGCTGCGCCGCGGTGTGCCGGCCGAGCAACTGCGAACGATGGCGATGGAGCATCACGGCGACCTGACCGTGCCGCTCATGGTGATGGGCGACCTGATGGAGGCCGGCGTTCCCGCCGGCAACGCCTACCGCGTCGTGTCGCGCGCCATGATCCAGGAGCACAACCACGAAGAGATGCTGGCCATCCCCGGCGCCGTGCGCCAGATGATGCGCGCCGGCCAGGGCCCCGGGCCCGCCGCCGACGCCGTCGGCCAGGCCATCGGTAGCGGCCAGTTCCACGGCGCCATGCACGGGCCGCCCGTGCCGCCGGGCTCCGGACCGCCGGACCACGCCAACTCGGAGCGCGGAAAAGGTAAGGGCAAGAGTTCCGGCTAACGGCGGACAGCGCGGTCGAGCCCATATAGACGCCGAGCCCGGAGGAAATTCCTCCGGGCTTTTTCCGTGGCGAAACTGCTCGTTGGCAAACGGTGAAATCGATATAGACTCGCCCAGCCCAGGCGGTCAAGAAACTCCTGGCATCCCGCTCGTCCCATCGATCGCAGTGGCGTGCCGCCGGTGGGAGTCGAACCCACACGACCTCTCGGTCATCCACTTGGCACGTGGACGCTTCTGCCAATTCCGCCACGGGGGACCTTCACTGCAGGGTGACGAACTCGGCAGTTTCTCGTGCCAGCAGCCACGCGGCGGGTCAGACCGCCAGCTCGCGCAACCGTCTCACCAGCATCACCATCGCCCAGGTGTCCTGCTTGCAGTACTCCAGCAGATCGCGGCGTAGCTGCGCCCGCTCATTGACGGGGATCGTTTCCGCTTCCAGCAGCAGGCGCGCGAGCTCGACGCTCGCCACGCCGCCCTCTTTGATCGGCAGCTCGTCGTAGGAGAGCTCCGGTACCAGGGGAGTCAGGACGTTCTTGAGGCCGAAGCCTCCGCCGAAGTCGGGGTGGTAGACGTGGTCTCTGATGACGGTGGGTAGGTCGATCAATTTTTCCTTGATCGCGTCGAGCGGGCCGGCCAGCTCCGGAACGTTCCGCTGGAGGTGCTCGATGCAGCGGCGCTCGAAGGACGTGTAGGCGACGATCCGGTCGGCGGCGCCGCAAGCCTGCAACAACGCCTGCGCCAGGCCGGGCCGCGGGTCGTCGGGCCCTTCGGCGAGCCAGCCGACGTGCGAGGTCGCGCCGTCGGCGGACTCCTCGTGGTAGCTGAACTGGACCGGCACCGCGCCCCAGGGCGCCAGGCCGGGCCAGACGGGGATCGCGCGACCGACGGTCTCGAAGTCGAGGAAGCCCAGGCGCCCGGAGAAGGGCGCCAGCGCCTCGGCCAGTCCCGGCTCCACGATCAAGGCGCCTTCCTGGAGGGCGCGGAGCTGCCGACGCGCCGCCGCCGAGATCTTCCTGTCGGGCGGGATATCCCAGATCGAGTCGATCCCCTCCTGCATGTACTTCCACGCCGTCTTGCACTTGACGCCGTAGAGCGTCCTGATGTGGTCCGGCGCGTTCGGCCAGCAGCGACCGACGAACGGGCACTCGTCCGGCACGAAGCAGCACGGCCCGATCGGCGTGTCGGGCCGCGGACCGTTGATGGCCTCGAGCTGTCGCTCGATCTCGTCCGCTATGCCCGGCAGCAGCTCCTCGACCTGCGTCGTGACATCGGTGCGCCGGAACAGCTCGCCGACGGGATGGCGGTACTCGCCGTTCAGGTGCATGATCTCGACGCGCGCCACGTCTATACCGCTGCGTCGCAGCACGTACGTCTGGATGGCCGCGTCCGGCAGGTGCTCGTCCTTCTGAGAGTTCGAGGCCTTGACCTCGATCAGGTTGTACCCGCCGTCCGTGCGCTCCAGCACATCGACCGCCGCATACACACGGTCGGCCATGAAGCTCGCCTCGAAGACGACCGGCGCGCCCCCGGCGAGCGCCTCGGCGGTCGCCGCGACCCGGGCGTCGAACTCGTAGTAAGGCAGATCGATGAGCACGCCGCCGGGGAACCGCGTGCGCGCCAACTCGCCCACCTGCCCGCCCTGGTCGAGACGGTCCTGGGTCGCCGGGTCGTGTTGCAGCTCCGGCGCATCGCGCTCGTGCACCTTCCACCAGAGCAGCCGGTGACAGCGGTGACCCGCGACGTAGCGCGATTTGGATAGCCACTGAGTGTAGGCGCTGTCGGGCATGTTGTACTCCCAGTTGACTTGCGGCCGACTTCTTCAGCCCATGCTACCCGGCCCTCGACCCGCCGTCCAGGCCCGCTGACCGAAGGCCGGCCCTGACTTCAAGCTAAGCGCGGGGTCTGACAGCCGGTGACGCGAACGTGCGGCGCGCCGGCCGACGCGCCTAGCGCCGCCTTTCTGCTGCTGCCACTCCGTTGTATCTTGCCCCGTCTCGTTTCAGGAGCTTCAAGCCGCTCGCGGCATTCGCGAGCCTCGCGCACCCGAGCCACCGCCGGCGGAGTCGTGTTCGCTACCTTCCTGGCTACGCTGACCCAAGTCCACTGGGACATCTCACGCGAGATCGTCCGGATCGGACCGATCCCGCTGCGCTGGTACTCGCTCGGCTGGCTGCTGGCGTTCCTGGTCGGCTACTTCATCGTCCGCTGGACGTACCGGCGCGAGGGCAAGCCGGAGCGCGACCTGGACTCGTTACTCATGTATATGGTGCTCGGCGCGATCATCGGCGCGCGGCTCGGGCACTGCCTGTTCTACCGGCCCGGCTTCTACTTGACCCACCCGTTGGAGATCGTCGCCTTCTGGAAGGGCTTCAGAGGTCTGGCGAGCCACGGCGGCGCGCTGGGCATCCTGGTATCGCTCTACCTGTACTCGCGCCGTCACCCGGACCAGCCGTATCTGTGGCTGCTCGACCGGATCGCCGCACCCACCGCGCTGGGCGGCTGCTTCATCCGACTGGGCAACCTGATGAACTCGGAGATCATCGGCGTGCCGACGGACGTCCCGTGGGCCTTCGTGTTCACGCTCGTCGACCCGCTGCCCCGACACCCAGCCCAGCTCTACGAGGCGATCGCCTACCTGCTGACCTTCGCGCTGCTGCTGAGCGTGTACCGCAGAAAGGGAACGGCTCTACCCGGGGGAGTGCTCACCGGGCTGTTCCTCACCTGCGTGTTCGGCGCCCGCTTCTTCATCGAGTTCGTGAAGGAACGGCACGCCGAATACGCCGCCGCCCTGCCGCTCAGCGTCGGTCAGCTGCTCAGTATTCCCATGGTCGTTGTGGGGTTGGGGTTGCTCGCGCACGCCTGGGACAAGCGAAGGGCTGCTTAGCCTCGACCCGAGCTCAGGTCAACTGCCCTGACGCGCCCGCCCCAGGACCGCGAGGATGCCGTCTACCACCCGATCGGGCGCGTCGGTGTAGAGGTTGTGGGAGCTGTCCTCGATCAGAACGAACTCACCGCGCTCCGACTTCCGCGCGAGCCGGCGACTCTGGTCGATCCAGAACCGCTGATACTCGTCGGCGAGCTCGCCGAACTGGGGCGCCGGCCGCCCGGATGCGACGACCAGCAGCGGCGTACGACCGAACGACTCGATCCGCGCCGCCGCCGCGGCGCTCGCCCCGAACATCTCGCCATGCTCCGAGGCGAGGGCGCGCAGGAACTCGCCCTGCCGGCGCGCCTCGGCGTCCGGCTCCGCCAGCAGGCGCGCCGACTCCTCCTGCCACTGCGTCGTCATCCCGTCCGCCATCTCCCGCAGCCCGGGAAAGCCCTCACCGCCGATCCAGGCCAGCGGCGGCGGGTCGAGCAGAACCAGCCCCGCCACGTCGTCCGGGTACGACGCGGCGAAGACCTGGACGTTCAGTCCGCCGATCGAATGGCCGACCAGCAGGTAGGGCCCGTCGACCTCGGCCGCCGCCAGCAGCGCCTGAAGCTCCGCGGCGACCTGCGCGCTGTGCCGCGGGAACGGACCCGGCTCGCTGGGCGGATAGGCGGCCCGGTCGTAAGCACAGCTCCGTGTCCGTTCCGCCAGACGCGGGAGCAGCGGATCCCAGCCGGCGGCGCGGTCGCCCAGTCCGGCATCGATCACCACGGCGGGCGAACCAGTCCCCAGGCAGCGGATATGCAGCCGGTGGGTGCCGACGCTCACCAGCGCGTCGAGCTCGGAGGAGCCCTGGTTGCCGCAGGCGGCGAAGCCGGCAACGAGGGCAGCGCCCAGCAGCGTCGAACCTTTCATGCGCCGTCCTCTCTTACTGATCGTTGCGTTCCGGGTCGGGTGGGATCTGTCTTCGGACCGCTTCCATCAGCCGGCTGACGTCGAAGTAGAGATGGAAGGTGGAGTCGGAGTCGGCGCTCTGGACCTCGAGCTCGTCGCAGGCGACGCCGCCGCACCCTATCAGCGCCTGGCTGACAAGCTGCAGGCCGTGCGCGTACAGGTAGAAGTACTCCTCGGCCAGCACGACGACCACCATCGGGTCATCGGGCGAATCGCCGGCGCCCGACCTCTCGATCGACTCGAGCAGGCCGCTCAGGACGTATCCATGATGATCGCGCCGCGCCGAATCGCCCAGCGCGTCACAGGCCGCGAACGCCGTGAGGTGCGCGTAGGGGTAAACGTACGACGAGTCGAGCATGGCGTCGGCGAGCTGCAGCGCCTGCTCATTGTGACCGGCGTACAACGCCGCCCGGGCACTGTCCTGCAGTTCGTCCAGCGCGAACCCGTAGGGCATGTAGCGCGGCGACTCGACGTAGGCGTACCTCAGCGAGTCGAAGTCGATGCCAAAGTCCCCGGCCTCGAGCCGCGCGACCAGGCTCTCGTATCGCGACCCGGCACCGGGCGGCGACACGGGCTCGGGCGTCGTCGACGGACCTGTACTACAGGCGAGGACGGCCGCCAGAACCGGAATCGGGGCGATGGGTCTGAGCATGTTCATCGGCCCTCCGAGGGGTGGGGAGACAAACCGCCGGGAGAGGAGCAGACGATGGGCGGAAAGGTCACGACATGTCCGTCAGTCCTTCGGCCATCGCAAGGGCATCGAGTACGGCTTCGGCGATCTCTTCGTCCTCGGACTCGGTCAGGTCGCCGACGACATCGGCTACCTCCTCCGGCCGGATGATTACGGCGGCGTCGATGGCGGCCAGGAGGAGTGGCTTGTCGACCTCCTCTCCGGCCAAGACAAGGGCGCGGATGTGCGGCCAGGCGCCGTCCACCGCCCAGTTGCCCGCGGCGTGCACGGCCTCGTAGCGGAGCGCCGGGTCCTCGGTGTCCAGCACCTCCACGATCTCGCGGTCGAATCCCTTCACATACGACATGCAGAATACGGCGGTCAACTTCCACTCGGCGTCGCCGCTGTGGTAGGCCGCCCGCACCGCCCCGGCGTGCCACTCCGCCTCGCCGCGCACCGACGCCTCGAGCGCCCGCCGCCGCGCCTCCTTCGGGGCGCCAGCGTCCAGGTAGACCTCATGCAAGCAGTCCCGGATCGCCTGCGCCACACCTCGGGAGACCGGAGGGCCCTCGAGCGCGTCGAACGAGTTCAATTGCAGCTCGGCGAGCGTCGGGCCGAGAGCGATCGCCGCGGCGCCCCTCATCGTCTCGGCCTCGCCGGGGTCGCGGATGATCTCGAGCAGTGCGCCAGCCAAGTCGTCGTTCATGACGGTGGTGCTGCCCGCCACCTCGGCGGCGACCAGCCGGTCGGCGTCGTCGCTCGTGTCGCTCCGCAGAGCGCCGAGCAGCGTCGTGCCGGCATCGCTCGGCCAATCCCAGGGCGGCAGCTGCGACATCGTCTTCAGGTCCATCGCTCTCCCTCCTCTAGCTCTCCCCCAGAGGACTCTGCGGTGAGCACGGCTGCCAGCGGACAGGAGAAGCCGGGCACGACGTCCTCGCCGTCGAGCGCGCCGTCCGCGCCGATCACGGTCACGCTGCCGTCAGCGCGGAAGATGCGCGCCTCGCGTCGCCGCGGATCCAACAGCCAGGCGAGCCGCGTGCCCGCGGCCAGGAAGTCGCCGATCTTCGCCAGTGCCTCGCCCGGGCGGTCGTTCGGGGAGAGCAACTCGACGATCAGGTCCGGCGCCAGCTCGGCATAACCGACCTCCGGGATCCGCTCCAACAGTTCGCGGGAGACGAACGCCAGGTCGGGGCCCCGCACCGTGTCCGGATCGCGATCGATCTTGAAGCCCGTGCCCTGCGCAGATACCAAGCCCAGTTTCTCCTTGCGAACGAAAGCGCCGAGCTCGATGGTGAGATTCGCTGTGACCACCCCGTGGAACGTGCTCGGCGGCTCGCGCACCACCAGGTGGCCCCGGACGAGCTCGAGCACCTTGCCCGGGACAGAGGTCCGAGCCAGCTCCTCGGCGGTCATCAGCTTCTGCGTTGCGGTCATGCCATTCAACCTAGCGGCTCCCCAGGTGGAAGGCGAGCGAGATCGCGCGTGAACGTCGAGTTCTTCCACGGCACAATCTATGACGGGGTCGTCATCGCAGGCTCAACGCCGGGCGCTCCGGGCCAGGCTCCAGGAGTGGTTCGAGCCCGCGGGCTGCACGGTGATCGCTCTCCGATCAGCGGCGCCCCGGTGCCTCTGCCGGCCGTGAAGGTCGGGCGGCTGCGCAGGGTTGGAGGTCCGGCGCACCGACAGTACATTCGCCGGCATGACGAAGGCTCGTCGTAGCAGGAAGCCGCTGCTTCGCGGTCCGGAGGAGTGGAAAGCCGAGGCCGGCGAATCGTTCAGCCAGTGGGACCGCTGGCTCCTGGCCGTGCTCGTCGTCGATCACGACGGTGCGTGGGCGTCTCTGGAGACGGCGCTCGAGGTGCGGCGCCGCGGACACGAATTCGAGCGAGAGGACGCCGAGGCGAAGCTGTGCCAGCTCGCCGACCTGCGGGCGCGGGTCCAGCGGGCCGGCCTCGCTCCCGCCCATCTGCTGGGCGATGACCTCCAGGACAAGCGACTGCTTCGCAAGGCACGCACTAAGGTGTTCGACCAGTACGTCGGTGATCGTGCCAAGACGAGGGCGATGCGCGAGACCCCCCGAAGGGTGCTCGGCGAGCGTGCCCGCCGCGGGAACTGGGCGGGCTTTCCAGTCTCGCCCTCGCAGTTCGAGCGCGTCTTCCTGGATGACGTCCGAGCGCGCCCCAGCTACTCGCTGAAGGCCACGTTCGGTCTCGAGCGACGCCTGGTAGCGGCGTCGTCGGCCAGCTGTTCCAGGAGAAGCTTGCCGAGTACTTCGCGCTGTCGTGGCGCGACGCCGGGCTCGCCGCCGAGACCTACTACAGGGACTTCCTCCAGCTCGCGACGTGGGAGGAGTACGGTCTGACGTGGCGCCGGCTGGGGACGTTCTTCGAGGCGGTGGCCGACAAGGACGTCGATCGCGTCGGCGACATCCTGCGCAGCATTCGCGAGGAGCTGCTCGAGGCGCGTCGACCGCCGGTACTCACCCGCCGCCCGGTCGAGCCGCACGCTCGCCGCGCTGGAACGGCGCACGCGCTTCCCTGCCCGCTCGTCCCCGAACCCGTTCGTCGCGGCGATGGAACGGCTTCTTTCCCGGCCACACGAAGTGTCGGGCGTACGCTTCCTCGAGCTTGCGGTCGCTGGTCTTGGTGAAGCGGAGCCGCGTCTTCGGCCCTTTGCCCCAGCGCCTGTAGACTGTCGTCGAGGGCACGAGGTTGATGTCGTGCGCGTGGAAACGAAGGATGCGAAGTAACCGGGAGAGGCGCGTGAGATTGCAGTTGATGACGCGCTCGAGGTACGGTACCCGGCCGCGCCGCCAGTCATCGACGTGCTTCTCCGTGAGCAGGCCCATCTCGACCAGCACATCCATGGGCGCTACGACCTTGCTCCGCTGGAGGATTCGATTGACCGCACGGACGATCCACGGATAGAGCGGATCTTCGCGGTAGTTCTCGACGGTAACTCTAGTCATCTCCGCTGCCTTGCTATCTCACAGCCCGAGCTCCCGCCCGATGGCCCGCGTGACGAACTGGTCGGGCAGCGCCTCTTTCTCGACGAGCTCGCGCAGGCGCTGACGCGCCTCATCGCGACGCCCGGCGTTCTCCGCCGCCGTCATCGTGTTCGCGTACGCGGCGCAGACATCGGCGGTCGTGATATCGTAGCCGTAGCCCTCCACGAGCCAGTGGAGCGCTGTGATTCCCGCCTCCATGGCGAAGGCGGGGTTCTTCTCGGCGAAGTCCCGCGCCGCGCGGGTCAGCGTCCGCGGGTCGCACGGCGATCGCCTGGCCAGTGCTACGGCTTCGTCGAACAGCCCGGCGGATTTCGCCGCGGCGAACCACTTCCCTTCAGCGCCCGGCGTCAACTCCACGAGGTCGGCCAGGACGGCGGCCGGCTGCTTATGCGTATACTTCTTCAGCACCGCCCGGAACCACGCCAGGTAGGTGCCGGCGCGGTTGGCCGTCAGCCCGTAACGACGATAGGCCTCGTCGGCCAGACCCGAGGACAGCAAGATCTCCTCGCAGGCGCGGTCGATGTCCGTATCGCTGGCCCAGGGGCTGCGGCAGCCCTCGGCGTAGCGGACGGCCTCGGCCTTCTTCCCCTGCGCCGCGAGCGCCTTCACCGCCCAACGTTTGTACGGCCAGAACGACTCCGCCTCCAGAAGGTCGACGATCTCGTCGTAGCGCTCGGCGGCGAACAGTGCGCTCAGGCAGGCGGCAGCAGCGTGGAAGTGGCCGCGCGTCCGTCTGTCGGGGCCGAGCGCCAGGCGCGTAATGTCGATCAGCCGGTCCGCCCAGGCCGAGGCCGCCTCCTTCGACGCACACAGCTCACCCCAGTAGTCGGCGAGCAGCTCGATGTACGGGATCTCGTCGGCCGCGTGCGCCTCGAACAGCCGCTCCAGCCATGCGTCCCGCTGCGCGCGGTCGGCCGGGGCCTTCGCGATGATGGGGACGAGATCCGCGATGGCGTTGTTGACCGCGGTGCCGATGGCGCCGGAGGAGCCGTCCACGTGCTCGAGCGCCGGCGAGACCTTCTCCAGGAACAAGACCGCGCCGTCGGCGGCCAGCGTCGGGTCCTTGCGCGCCACCCGCTTGATCTCGGAGACCGCTTCTTTCACACGCTTAACGGCGGGCTGCGACTTCCAACCGAAGGTGCCGCGCCGAAATCTATTCCTGAACTCCCACTTGTGCTTCCCGCTTCCCCTCGTCATGGGCCTCGACCCCGGCACATCGGGTCCTGGCGGCCCTTACATGGAGGCACCGACCCGCGGACCTATGTGCGCGTTCACACTGAATGGAACCGAACCGTGGTAACGTAGCAGTGGCGGCCGGAGAACGAAACCAAGCGAAAGCGCTCAACCGTCGGGGAGCCTGTGACGGGACAACTGTTCGACCGTGAGCGAGACCGGCCTCTGCCTCGACACCCTGTCGAGTATAGGCGTGACGTCGTCTGCGGCGGAGGGTGTAGTGGGCGGCCGGCTCGCGCTCCGGGGGTTGACGACTCGGCGCGCCCCCATTAAACTGCTCGCCGCAGAACGGGAGTCGCGTCCCGAAAGTGAGTCGGCCGGCCCGGCGAAGCGGGCCGGTGATCTCGGAGACGCGGCTTTTTTTGCATCCGGGCGACGCGGTCCACCGCCGCCCGAGTACGTAGCGGAGGAGAAGGCTCGAGTGACGACGAGATGCACGACACATGAAGTCAGCCGGCGAGGGTCACCCCGAGGGACGGGGCGGCTCAGCGGCGGAATGACAGTGTCGTTTCAACGATCGCGCCCGTGGCGGATCCGTTGTGCGGGCTCCTGGCAGCTCGTCAGCGACGGCCGGCGACAGCCATCGCGCGCAGGAATGATGGCAGGCCCGGGGCCCTAGCGCCCCGCTCCGAAACGCGGGTGTCCGATCACGACGCCCCACCTGCGCGAGAGCCGGGTGGGGCGTCGGCGTTTCGAACAGGCGCCGGCGGCGCGGCGGGCATCGCGTCCGAACGCCGAGATGCGACGCGACTCCCGTGCGAACGGGCCGCTTGTCCGTCCGTGCCGTCGGCGTCCAAACCGAGCCGGATCGAGAAGGAGGAGTAAAGAACATGAAGCTAGGAGAAGCGCTGTCTCTGCGCGCCGATATCCAGAAGCGGATGAACCGGGTCCAGGCCCTGCTGTCCGACAACGCCACGGTGCAGGAGGGCGACCGTCCGGCGGTCGATCCCACCGACCTGCTGGCGGAGTACCGCGGTCTGGCGGCGGAGCACGAGATGATCGTCCGCAGGATCAACCGAACGAACCTGGGCGCGCGCATCGAGCTCGGTGCCGAGTCGCTGACGCTGGCCGACGCGGTGATCCGCCGCGAACGCCTGGCGCGCGAGGCCGGCGTGCTGCGCGAGATGGCCAACCGGGCGATCCCGAAGGCCAGCCGGTTCCTGCGAACCGAGCTGAAGCACGTGCCGACCATCGACATCGGCGGAACCATCGCCGAGGCGGACCGGCTGAGCAAAGAGCACCGCGAGCTCGATGCCCGGATCCAGCAGGCGAACTGGGAGGTCGAGCTCAGCGACTGACGGTGCCGACCGCCGGAGCGACGCTGGCGGGCGAGCGCGTGCGCCGCAGCGGGGCGTCGTACCGCTGATCCGAGACTTGAGACCTCGGCGCGCGGGGCAGCGCCATCCGACCGTGTAGGCCCATACGGCGAACACGGGACCGCGTATCGGGCTTCGGCCAGGACCGCGTACTACCGACGTGCTGACGTGAGCGCGCGCTCCGGCGACGGCACCAACTGTAACCAGAAGAGCGGCGGCCCGGCCGCCCGCAGAGATCCGCGGATGGGGGAGCGGAAGCGAAGCAGATGCTGAACCGACTGAAGCCGTATATGAACGAGCCCGACGACGGGTCGGCCGGCGACTACCACGTGGTGCTCGCCGACTTCGAGCCGTTCTACGTGTCCGGCGCGGTCGCCGACCGTATCGGCCGAACCCTGCGGCGCCGCTGGCCGCCCCGCTGGATCCGCTTCACCGACCTCGTGGGCTCCGACGTCCAGCTCCGCACCCGGCTGGTCCGTTCGGTGCAGGAGTGCACGGCGGCGCAGCGCGCTGCGGCCCGGGAACTGCGCCGCGCCCAGCACCGGGAGGAGCGTGCGGACCGCCGCCCGTGGGAGGACGACCCCTGGTGGTGAGACTCAGGGCGGCCACGGAAGTGCGTCGCTCGCTGGCACTGCGGCGCGGGGTGCACCGATTCTGGCGGTCAGGTCGCCTTGCCCGCTCGCCAACCCAACAGGGTCAGCCGCCCGGCCAGCGTAAACATGAACAGTCCGATCAGCGGGCCGATGTCGAACAGTCCGCCGTCGGCCGGCGGCCAGGGGAAGGTAGCGGCGTTGAGCCCGATGAGCGCGACGCCGAGGACCGCCGACGCGAGCGCCCAGCCGAGCCCCAGGCCGCTGCGCCGCCGCATCGCGACGCCCAGGAAGACGAGGGCGACGCCGACCAGCATGTCCCAGGCCACGTCGAGCCCGAGATCGATGAGCCGCAGACCGCGCCGCACCGCACGCGCCGTCACCTCGTCGAGCTCTTGCGTGAACTCGCCGACCCCGGCGCCGACGGTGAGCTGCACGATGACCATCGCCAGGACGGTGGTGAAGGCCGCAACGCCGAAGACGAAGGCCAGCCGGTTCGCCGCGCCGTCGCGTTCCGCCGCGATGTAGTTGTAGAGGCCGTAGCTGTAGACGATGCTCAGGACCGGCCAGGCGCTGATCAGGAGCAGCGCCGTCGACCTGGCCAGCTGCGTCTCGGGCCACGGCAGTGTGATGATCAGGACGTAGCAGACGACGCCCAGCAACCCCGCCAGTCCGCTGAACAGCCAGAGCCTAGCGTTCGACATCGCGTCCATGAAGGACCCTCTCTTCTGCTGTTCGGCGCGCCGTGTCCGTGTGTCCCGACGCCCCGGTTCCTATGCTACCCGGCCGCAGGCGATAGCGCTCGAGCTTCTCTTCCACGGCCTCCCGGATCAGAGCCGCCACGCATGTGCCTCGCTCGCCGGCGATCCGGCGCAGGCGGTCGAGGAACTCTCGCGGCAGCGAGATGGTGATGCGCTCCATCCTCAGCCAGCCTCTTCCCTCGCCGCCGCTCGGTGAACGCTCTCGATGCGAACGGCGCCTTCTCCTGGAAACACCGCCACCAGATGCAGCTCGCCGCCTAGCGCTTCCACAACGTCGCGGAGCGTGCTCACCAGCATGTCCTCTCTGCGCTCCAGCCTCGAGACGTTGGACTGAGCCACCTCGAGACGGTCCGCCAGCTCTTCCTGAGTGACCTGGCGCGTCTTCCGCAGCTCGTTCAGGTCCATCGCTACCAACAGCGCCAGCGCTCGAGCCTGGTTGCGCTCACGGCGTGCCGGCGACATCGCCGCGCGAAGCCGGCTGAACTTACGCGCCATCGATCAGCCTCTCTTTCCGCAGTTCTTCCAGATGCTCGTCGTACAGCAGATCGGCGCGAGGTACGAACTCGTCGTACCACCGATCATCCCCCGTCTTGCGGCTGCCGATCAGCAAGATCGCCGTCCGACGTGGGTCGAACGCATATAGAACCCGATATGGTTGACCCCGATGCTGTATTCTCAGCTCCCGCATGTGGCTGTGTCTGGAGCCGACGACACTCGTACTGTACGGAAACCGCAACTGCGGTCCCCGCTGCTCGAGAATGCGCACGACAACGTCGATTGCATCCTGTTCCGCTTCGCTAAGCTCGTGCCACCACTGACCGAACTCCTCCGAGTACTCGACTTCCCAAGGCATCGCAATATACTCTTGATAGCATATGCTGTCAATCGCATATCCCGACCGCTCGCCTGTCCGTCGCCGGGCGCTCGAATGGTGCCGTTGGATCACGACGACAGCCGTCTCGTCCCGGCCCCGACTCCTACTTAGCTCGTGTGCTTCATCAAAGGATCAATTCGCAGGGACGTACCAGGCTAGCTCGCCGCGCGGCGTCGCCGTTTGCGGCCTCGCTCGACCCTGACGTCGGCGTTGCCCCAGCGGGTCAGGAACGCCGTGATGAACTCGTGCTGGTGGGCGGGCTCGGCGGCGAGCGGGGCGAGCGCCATGGCGGCGGAGAGCGCGACGTGGTAGGCGGCGGCCTTGGAGCCGGCGGCGCGGCGGTAGGCCGGGTGCGATTCGTTGACCCAGACGGTGGCCTCTACCAGCCGGGCGAGCTCGGGGCTGTCGGGCCGCGCCTCGAACTCGATCCGCAGGGCATAGCGGGCCGGACGCCGCGGGCCCTTCTTACCGGTCGGCGGCTCGATGACGCCCGTGCTCTCGGGGGTGGGTGGCTCGGGTGGCGGCTTCTCGGCTCCGGCCGACTCGCCCTCCGGCCCGGCATCCGCCGGCTCGGCCGGCTCGGGCGGCTCGACCGCGACCTCCGCCACGGCCGGAGCCGCCGTCCGACCGGGGGCGCCGCCGGTGGGTAGGGCGCGCTGGCCGCCGGCGCGGCGCTCGACCAGCGCCGAGAGGAGCGGGAACTCGTCGGCCAGGTCGACCAGCACGGCCTCGAGGTCGCGCTCCACGGGACCGGCCGCGCGGCGCCGTTCTTTGTCGCGCCGGTCGCGCAGGTCGCCCCAGGCCGCCAGCTGCTGGGCGACCGCCTCCTGGATCGCCTTGCGATACGACAGGTAGATCGCGCCGCGCTGGCCGCTGCGGATGAAGTCGCCTTTGCTCAGCGTCAGGCATTCGGCCAGCCCCGGCGCCTCGATCACGCCGCCCACCAGGTCGGGCGCGTCGGGCGTCACGCCCAGCCAGTCCCAACCGCGCTTGATCACCTTGCCGAACGTGCTGATCGCGACGCCGCGCCGGTCCTCGGCGAGCGGCGCCTCGTCGCGGACCAGGTAGCCGACGGCCGACGGCTTGCGCTTGCGCGGCAGCTTGACCGCGATGGGCGCCGTCTCGCGGGCGCGCCACGTGCGCTTGCCCAGCTCGCGACCGTTTACGACCAGGCGCACGCCGCCCTTGTAGTGCTCCGACAGGAACTCGTCGAACTGCGGATCGAGCAGCGGCTGGTAGTGCTGGTACAGGCAGGCCTCGACGTAGGCGGCGTCGAGCAGCGGCGACAGCGAATTCTCGACCGTCAGCCGCACCGCCGTGCCCCGCTCACCCACCAGACCCGGCCGCTCCTTCAGCCACTTCCACGGCGCCCGCTGCCTCGACTTCAGGTGCCAGGTCGTCGCCGCGTGCACCTTGCCGCGCCGCGTCTCGGTCAGCACCTCGGTGCAGACCAGGAGACCCAGCTTGATGCCGACGCCGGCGAACCCGATCCCGCGCCCGCGCGTCTTGGTCGTCGCGGCGATGTCGTGGTAGCGCGCCAGCTGGCGCCGCTGCATACCCGAGCCGTCATCGACGACGGTGAGCGTCGACGCGGCCTGATCGGTCGTCAGCGCGATGGTCCGGGCGCCCGAGTCGAGCGAGTTGGCCACGATCTCCGTGACGATCGTCTCCTCGATCGCGCCGGGGTACGCGTCGCGCAGGTCCTCGAGCAGATGCAGCAGGTCGACCCGAGTCTCGCCCATGAGTCACTCACTCGCCGGGGTCATCCGACAGGCTCTGACTACAAGGCTGGAACCGGCCGGCCGTTCCCGCAAGGTAGGCGATCTTCATGGCAATCGCCTCTATCTAAGGCGCGGAAGGAATCGCTCGGCCGAGCCCCGCTGAACGTGCGCTCAGTAAGCCGGGCGGCGCGCCGGCCAGCGTTGCCCGATCCATCAAACCACGCGCCACCAGGGGACGGCGAGTATCCGGTCGGTCAACCAGAACACGTCGTCGCCCGTGTACAAGAGCAGTCCGCCCTGCGCGCGGCGCGAGTACTCATCCAGGAAGACGCGCAGGTTCTTGACGTCGCCGAGGCCCACACGGCTGCTGCTCTTGACCTCGACGGGCAGGATGTCGCTGCCACGCTCGATCACGAAGTCGACCTCCGCCCCTTTCGTCGTCCGCCAGTAGAGGATGTCGGCGCGCGCTTCGCTGCAGTCACGCCAGGCAAGAAGGTCGGCGAAGATGAGGTTCTCGAAGTGCGCGCCGCGCGGCTCGGTCGCGCCGGAAACCTCCAGCGCGAGCCCCGTGTCGCTCCAGTAGGCCTTGGGCGATTTCGTCAGCCGTTTTGTCCGGCTGACCGAATACGATTCGAGTCGCACGAGTTGATAAGATGTTTCCATCAGGTTCAGGTAGCGCTGGGCCGTCGAAGGCGCGAGCGCGACGTCACGGGCCAGCTCGGCCTGATTCATCAGATTGCCCGTGCGCAAGGCGACGGCGCGCATGAGCCGGCGGTAGTCCACCAAGTACTCGATAGACGCCAGTTGCCGCACGTCGCGCTCCAAATACGTATCGATGTACCCGCGGAACCAGTCGCGGCGCGCGCGCTGCTCCGCGATGTGACAGGCTGGGACCGGGTAGCCTCCCCTGCGAGCGACAGCTTCCCAGTCCGCAGGCGGACCGGGGATCTTTTTGAGGACCTCCGGCCACTCAGGCGGCCGCGTTTCGAAGAAGACGCTCCAGTGGCCGGCTGTCGGTAGCGCGAGCTGTTCACGTCGAGTCATCGGCCAGAGCGTGAGGTACAGCGCGCGGCCTGCCAAGCTCTCGGAGACCCGTTGCAGCAGAAGCAGGTTGGCAGAGCCGGTCAGAATGAAGCGACCCGCTCTCCGCTCGCGGTCGACCGCTCGCTTCACGGCCAGCAGCAGGTCAGGCGCGCGCTGCACTTCGTCGATGGTCATATAGGTGGCTCGCCGCAGCAATGAGTCGGGCTCGCGCTCCGCCGCCTCGGCCGTCTCCAGGTCGTCGAGCGTCACATACAGCCGCTCATCCTGCTGGAGGAGGTCGCGGACGAGGGTACTCTTCCCGGTCTGCCGCGCTCCGACGATCGCGACCACCGGGAAGGTCTCGAGCGCCTGCCGTACCCGAGGCAGCAGCGCGCGCGGGAGCAGAGCGGGCTGGGGTTGGGTCTCGTGATCTGCCATACGTTCTAGCGGGCCGGCGTGGGGTGAATATCACCTACGCATTGGGTGAATGTCACCCACACGATGGCCGCCCCTCTCCCTCACGTCAAGAGGTTTCTCCAAAGCCGCTCACAGCGCACCCAAGGTAACCCAAGGTAACGCGTTGTTATCAAGAGACTCCCAACTCGGGCTGGATCACGCCAATTGCGGCCGCATCTCGGCCCGGGCGATTCGCACGAGGCGTTCTTCATGCCCGATGCCCAGGACAGCCTCGCGCAGTCTGTTCGTTTCCTCTCGCGAGACGACCGCCCTGTGGGTGGCTGGATTGCGGAGATCAGACAGCCGCCCCAGCTGGTGAGGCAGCTCGCCGAGTAGCCAGTTCGTGTCGGTGGCGTTGAGAGCCTTCCGGGCGCACACAAGTAGAAGGGCCCCGACTGATTGCCGGGGCCCCGACTACCTCCTGGCGCCGCAAGATCGTTGGTCTAGCGGCTGTCCTTGCCCGTGTTGACGAAGCGGATGCACTGACCCTGGTTGCGGAAGCCGTACATCTCCCAGCCCCCGTCCTTGCAGGCATCCTTATCGGGCGGATCGCCGAAGCAGGCCTGGACGGTGATGTCCTGGAAGCTGACGCTGTGCGTCGCGCCGTAGCCATAGATGCCGTAGAACACCTGCTGTTGTGTCATGTCGCCGGTGAAGGTCATGCCGGCGGGCGACAGCTCCATGGTGCTCCAGTTGCCGTCGGTCTCGAAACCCTGATCGAGGCCGTTGATGCTCATGTACGCCTCGCCGTTTGCACCATCCGATGCCGACAGACTCAAGACGATCTCGTAGGTCCCGCCCGTGTTGTACGTCCCACCGTCCACGGCCAGCGGGTTCTGCGCCTGCCATTGGTCCACGCCATCACGGTCGAACCACACGCGGTGATTCGCCCAAGGATTGGAAGGGCTGGACGGCAGGTCATAGTCACCCTCGCCGTGCCCACCTGCCTTCTGCAGGATCAGCTTGTCGTCCAGGTCCTGGCTGGGAGAGCCAGCCGGGTCCGGATCGAAGGTGTTCGCCGCCCAGTCGTAGTCAGTCGCGAGCCACACGCCAGCCCCTTCAACGTCCCAGGTCGGATTGAAGTCGCCGTAGCCGACTTCTCGAATGCCCAGCTGGGACCAAGCGTGTGCTCCAGCATCATCGACCAGGCCGGTAGCGTCATACGTCGCCGATACCGTCATGTCACACTTCTCAAGATCCCAGACATGCGCGAAATGACCGGCCTGGAACCCACCTGTGAGCGTCACATCGCCATAGGACATGGAAACGGGCGACGCGGTGGATATCCCGAACTCGGGGCCGTCCGGACGCACATCCGGCGCCTGGAGCTCGCCAGCTCGGTCGCAGGCGAATAAGCCCAGCATGCACGCGACGGTGAGACCGACCGCCGCAGTACACGGGATGCGAAGTCTCTTCTGCGTAACCATGGTTACCTCCAGTTACAGCGTGCTACCTCGAAGACGAGGCATGTCCCAGCCGGGCCGCGCGCCCGTTTGGCACGGCTCGGGATACGGGCTGGCGAGAGACGTTTCGGCTAACCGCTGGCGTTACAGGCTGAGTTCGATGCCGGGCTAAGATAGATAAACGGCGTCAAAAACCTCGCTGTCAGCGTGAGACTGGCGGAACGGAGCTCGCGAGTCGTGGGCGCACACCGAAATGGATTCTCGTTATTCCAAACGCCGACTAGGCTTATTCCTCGCCGCTTCCCGCTGAACACACTCGAACCGGCCGGCGTCCCCGGCGGCATGTTGCGCGCACGACTCCCTCGCCGGGGTCATCCAACAGCCTCTCACTACAGGGCTGGAACCGGCGGGCCGGTGGCGCAAAGAGAGGGCTTCCCGTCGGTCCACCGGCTACCTCGATCGCCAGCACCGCCACAACCCGCGGCGAAGCCACCGGACAATATCGAGGGGGTCTGACAGCTAGGCCCCCGCGCACGCCGGCGAGCTCGTTCTGTCAGAGTATTGGCTTAGGCAGCCAAAAGGGGCGCCAGCTCGTCGGCGCTCATCGGATCGAGACCCAGTCTAGCCAGCGCCGCATTGATGTCGTCGAGGGTCACCCTACCGGGTCCTCCGCGGCGAGTCCACACGGCCCAAAGCCGCCGCTCGCCGCCGCCCGAGCGTCGCCAGTATGCAGGCGGCCCTCCCCGGATCCTGGGCGGCCCTGTGGCGCGGGCGGTTGACACAGCGCTGCCGGCCCGATATTCTGAATATCAGAATATCGGAGGTCCGGGCATGGCACGGGAAACTACCAGGGTCGGTAAGCGCGGGACGATCGTCATCCCCGCAACGCTACGCAGGCGGCTCGGCCTGGAGGAGGGCACACTGGTCGTCGCCGAGGAGTGCGAGGGCGGGATCCTCATCCGCGCTGCTGTCGCATTGCCGGTGGAGACCTACAGCCCGGAGCGCCGCGCCGAGTTCCTCCTCTCCAACGCCGTGGACGACGACGACTACGCCCGGGCTGTCCGTGAGGTTCGGAAGCTGGGCCTCGATCCGGAGCAGATCCCCCACCGCAAGCCCGCCTCCTGAGGGTGGACGTCCTGTTCCTCGATGCCAACGTTCTGTTCTCCGCCGCCTACCGCCGGCGGAGCGGCCTGGCGCGGCTGTGGGCGCTGGGGGACGCGACCCTGGTGACCTCCGGGTATGCGGTGGAGGAGACGCGGAGGAACCTGGAGACGTCATCCCAAGAAAGGAGGCTGGCCGGGCTGCTGCGGTCAGTCCGACTCGTTCCGGAGGCACCGGAGCGCACGCTTCCCGAGGACCTCCAGCTTCCGGACAAAGACCAGCCGATCCTCCAGGCGGCGATCGCCGCCGGCGCCACCCACCTGCTGACTGGCGACGTCACCCACTTCGGTCCCCACTACGCTCGCACCGTGGCCGGCGTGCTCATCGACAGCCCCGGCGGATACCTCCGGCGCCGCGATCGACCCGAGCCCGGGTAGGACTCACCTCTGCAACCCGGCAGGGGGTGAAACTCCACCGCTCCCGCTCCCATGCGCGGCGTCACCGCATCAACCGCGCATCTCAGCGTGGGGCGGGCCTCCAGATCGTCCCGAGACCGCCGCGAGATGGCCCTAACGGTGCGTCCAGTAACCCGGGCGACGCTTGTGATGGACTACAGCAACGATCTCGAGATCCGCGGCGAGTCGGTAGACCAGCGTGTGGGGTAGCCCGTGGGAAAGACGTAGCGCCGGCAGCCGTGCCCACCGGCAGGCCAGCGCTCTGGAGTGGATGCGACCGCCGCAACAGCCTCCCTAAGAGCCAGGAGAAAGCCGCGAGCCGCCAAAGCGCTCCGCTCCGCATACCAATCGCGGGCTGACTGGGCATCCTCGATGGCCTCCGGGTGCCACCGAGGCTCACTCGTAGCCACGGAAGAGGCGTTCCCTAACCACCGACCATGCGACCGTCTCCACGGCTCCCGCCTCGAGCTCCTCGACGCGGCGCTTGATCACCGCCTCCCAGGCCTCCTCCGCGCCCGGCTCCGCCTCACCGTGAAGACTCTCGATCAACGCGCCGGCCAGCGCTGCCCGATCCTTCTCGTCCAGCCTCAGCGCCTGCCGAAGTAGCTCTTTAACCGTGGTATGCATGGCCGTGGCGTAGCCTCTCTTCCTGGAACCGGAGCCGCCCTGGTGGAGCCCCACTACCTTACGACCGCCTCGGTTGAGAACTTACCAGGTCCGCAGTGAGTCCACACGGTCCAGAGCCGTCGCTGGCCTCCGCCGAGCATAGCCAGTATGCATGCCGCCCATCATCGGAGTGTCAATCACCCGCGTCGCGCCACGGCAGCGTGACGATCAGGATTCCCCGAACGCCGCGTGAGCGCCGCTGTGCCAACGGAAGCGACAACCAGGTTCGGGAGCAGCCTGGACGTCTCCGCCTTCATACGGGGATGGCCTCCTCGCGCGCGTTGGCGAGGAAGGCGCTCGTGCCGCTCGCCCAGTCACGCTCGGAAACGAAGACGCGCGAGATGGCGACGCCAAAACCGAGCGAGAGCTCCGAAATCAGATCGGCCGTCCGATCCACTTCCGCCGCATAGTGATCCACGTCGTCCAGGACGACGAGGATATCGAGATCCGATTCGGCGCCCCCTTCACCCCGGGCATACGACCCGTAGACGTAAACACCCTTCAGCCGGTCGCCGTAGATCTGCGCCAGGCCCGCTTTCAGTTCGCGTAGCAAAGTCCGCAGCGGATCGCCCGCCGCCGGCCACTCGCCGCGCTTGCCCCACTCGCCCGCCTCGCCCCCCTCGCTGGGGCCTTCCCACAGGGGTCGGAGCTGCGTCTCCAGCAGCTGCTCCGCTTGTTCCCTTCCCCGCAGCGGATAGTGCCAGAGGTCCAACGCGAGCTGCAGCGCGCTCACCACCGGCAGCCCGCGGCGGCGCTCGAGCGCCCACCAGACGGAGTCGCTGTAGTACGGGAGCATGATCACCAGTCCGCCCCCCTCCGCGGCTCGCCAACCGGCGGTGCGCGCAACTTCGCGTGCCAGCGACTCATCGCCCTCAAGATAGAGATGGATGCGCCGCCACTCCGCGTGAGGCGCCACCAGCGAGGCCCCGGCATGCAGGCTCAGCGCCCAGTGCCGCTCCTCCAGCAGCCGCCCCAGTCGTGGCAGGAACCTCTGCGGGTCTCCGATCGGAGCCTCGAAGGCGAGCTGGCGGTTCCGACCCCAGTCGTACCCCCACGTCCATCGCTCGAACAGGCGGCGCGGATCGGGAACCCGAGTCCGTGAACAGCGGCCTTCGCGTTGAAACTCTACGAGGCTATCGGTCGCCAGCTCGCGCACGACTCGCGAAGCCGTGGACGGGCTGACACCGGCCGCTTCGGCAAGCTCTCTTATGCCCCAAGCGCGTGACGCCCCACCCGACAGCAGCACACGGCAGACGAGAGAGCTGCGATCGGCGAACGGGTCGATCAACCCGACCCGGGCCACAGCGCGGGGCGGTGGCTCGAGGTCCGACCGGTCCACCAGCAGGCCGGGCAGGTCCAGGTGTACCACACCGGACAGGTCGACGAACGATCGCCCGGCGCTTCGCAGCCGCCCTCGTAGATCTTCCGAGCCGCGTCGGAACACGCCCACTTCGGGCAGCCGCGCCGTCGGCCCGACTTCCCTGACCAGCCCATCGCCTTCCCGGGCCTCGGCGCCCGGCAGGAAGCGCAAGTCGATGCTGTAGCCCCAGCGCGTCCGCAGTCGGGCGGGTGCGCCCTCGGGATCCACAACAGCCAGCTCCCGTAACGTCACCCTGTCACCCAGGGCTCGCTCGATCAGCGCGATCGCCTCCTCGACCAGAGCCTCGAACCCGTCCATTGTTGCACACAGCTCCTATTGTTGCACAGTGATGCAACAATATCAGGTACGTGCAACGATCGGTCAAGCCCGCTCGGTGTGGGGGCGAGGCCGGTCGCGTGCCGCCCGCCGGGCGCTCGAATGGCGCCGTTGGCTCACGACGTGAGCCCTCTCGACGCGGCCCCGACTCCTACTTAGCTCGTCGGCTTCATCAAATGGTCAATTCGCGGGGATGTACCAGGCTAGCTCGCCGCGCGGCGTCGCCGTTTGCGGCCTCGCTCGACCCTGACGTCGGCGTTGCCCCAGCGGGTCAGAAACGCCGTGATGAACTCGTGCTGGTGGGCGGGCTCGGCGGCGAGCGGCGCGAGCGCCGCTCCTTGTCGTGCCGGTGTTCGGTGTCTCGGCGTCAGCTCTTGGACCGGACGGCCCGGCCACGCGAATGAAGATCGAACCCTACGGGCACCTGTAGAGCCTGCCAGGTCCCCGGATATAGCCAGGGCGCGCCTGACCAGGGCTCCGCGGCAACGCTTAGGACAGTCAGCTTCGACCTGGCCCGCCCCGAGCTCGAGGAGTCAGAGTCGATGGGGTTCACGATTACAGAACGATAACTTCCCGTCCCTTGACAGGACCGACCGAAACGCAAGGGATCTCGACGCGGCGTTGCTTGAAGTGACCAACGTGTGTGATGACACGAATACACGTCCGGCTGTGGCCGGTTCGGCGCTCGGTGCTCAGACAAACGAGGGCTAGCCTTAGCTGTAGCGCCTGTCCACGCCATGCTGATCGACAGCACCGCGTGAGCGCTCGTCTTCAGCGCGCCCAGCCGGCTGGCCGAGCTGGAAGGCGCATATAAGGCGTTGGCGCTCCCGTCACTCGGAAGCCACGGCCTCCCCCTGAATCACACCACTGTCGATCCACTGAGACACTTCATGCGGAAGCTGTTTCCGAGCGTACGGGATCTGACTTGATGAAGATCCTAGCATCTCCTGAAGAGCGACCCGCGACATGAACCCCTTGAGATTGGCGAGGTGCTCCCTCGTCCTTGCAAGGTCGGTGAGACGCCGTCCGGCACTCAGGTGGGACACACCGTTGTTGTCGAATACAATATCATCAGATGTGAGCACATTGTCATCTGCTGGGAAACCCAGGAGTGAAACCGGAGAGAGTATCTCGCAGGACACCGTCGCCTGAGCATACGGCAGTACCAACGCACACCGTTCGTTGAATACAAGTCGCTGACCATAGACCATGAGGGCAACAGTATCCCGCAACTCCACAAAGTCCGTCCCGTGGACCGCGCCGAGCACAAGACATCTCTCGAGGCGGACCTCGGTTCCGTGTACGGAACCACGTATAGCGCAGTTCTCCAGCCGAATGTTCTTCCCACACACATCGCCAGCTATCAACACCCTGCCATCGGCACCCCGAACGTAGACAACGTTGCGTGAGCCGATACTCGAGTGGAAGCGAGTGTCGCCCTTGGCAATGACTTCTAATTCCTCAGACGCGTAGACCGCGCGTTCGATCTCGACCGGACCCTCAACTTGCACCAGACGTCCAAATACACCCCCCGTAATATGGGCACCAGGACGTACGATCAATTCCCTATTGAGCTCCTCGACGCGGCCAGGGAGAATGTTGCCATCCCACCGCCCTTCAACTACTACCCGCTTTTCGGTCTCGACTGTCTTGTCCATTAGAGTTCCGCCTGGTCGTTGGAACTGGAGGTGCAAAGAGATAGAAACCGTGTACTATGACACCTCAGGTCTCTGCTCCCAATATCCCGCATGGTGTGACAACAACCTCCTCAGCCTCAGGGCCTCGCTGTCGTTCTCGACTACCTCGATTGACCGCCGCTTCGTGTAACGACACATCGAGTTGTGTGCGAATCGCTCCACAATTCCCATATACCTCGTCCCAGGGTGGTCGATTCTCAAGCCTATGCGTTCGCGTGCGCCCCTTCCCTCCGATGACTTCGCCAGGGCCAAGTCGATAAAGGCCGCCTTGTCCTGCAACGCCCGTAGGATACCGCCGAACTCCTCGATCGGCTCCAAATCATACCCCGTAGGTTGTTCGAACTCTTTCTTCATGCGCGAGGGAGGTACTACCATTGCCCGAGTAGATCCACCTTGATCCGCGATCTCCACTACGTAGAACGGGATACCGTACGCTTCGATTCCCAGCTCACCGTCGCCGCCAGAGAGTTCAATCTGCTTCTCTTGGATTGTTCCTTGGACGGCTTCCCTCTGCTCTATGAAGCTGACGATGTCATCATGCGTCTGTTGGAGTAGACTCTTAAGAGCAACCTCACGGTCACGTACCGCGGATGCTGTGACATCCAGAAAATCCTCGAACACCTGACCGAGGCTCTCAGCTCTTGCTTCGATATGTCGATCGTGGTCCGTGTCCAAGAGTTCGAGCACGGGGCCGAGCAGCTTCTCAACTCTCTTGTTCCGGACCTCAGACAGCCTGTCCACGGCTCGCTGGAAATGCCCTTTAAGCTCCTTCAGTGACATCTCGTCCTGCTGCAGATCCGTCTCAAGAAGACGGCCCTCCTCGTCAATCAGCTGCTTAAGCGCAGCCAGCTCTCCTATCAGTGAGAAGATCTGCATCTCCCCCAGCGCGTCGGTGTGATCGTGCATGCTGGTAGCCAGATGCTCGAAGCCCTTTTGCAGCTGTTCCAGCTGTCCACCCAGCTGCTCTCTGATACCGCTATTGATCTGCCTCAGTTCATTGAGAAGCTGAGTCGCGTCACGAATGTAAGGGGTACTCTGTCCCGCCATTGGTCCGATGCCTCTTATGTAAGGTTTTCCCGTGACAGTCGCGCCTTGCGACGGGCACTCTTGATTCGGAGCTGCTTGCAGGGGTTGATGTTGTCGAGAGGGCCCTTGTGCCGTATGGCGTCTCGTTCTTTCGGGCTCATCAACATCACCTGCGTCTGCATTTCTGATTCGACGCGGATGTCCTGCAGCGCGTCCAGCTGTTCTCGGTGACGCCGTTCTTCCTCAGCTCGCCTAATCTGCGCGGCCGAGTATGCAGCCTCGTCCGCGTTCGCGAGCATGACTTGGAACTCCTCGAGGTACCTCTTCTCAAGGCGATTCACGCGCTCAGCGACATCATTCCTGATCTTCTGGCTCTCGGCGACGAACTCCAGCTTTCGTTCTTTGTGGAGCCGTTCGTACTTCGCGAGCACGCCTGCAATCGATGTGACCTGTGCCTCTAACGCGGCAGCTCGCGATCTAAACTCGCGCAGCGATCCCAATCGCTTGCGACGCTCCTTCTCGACGTCGGATCTGGCACGTTGGACCGCGACGCCTTGTTCCTTCTCGAGTTGGACGAGCTGGTTCTCTATGTCCCGCTCTATCCTGAGTATCTCCTCTCGCAGTGACATATACACCTGGTCGAACAGTGGGTCGAATACTTCATCCTTGAATCTAGTGACGAGAATACTCTTATCTTCAGGTACACTGGTATTACAGACACTGCACCGAAGGGGATAGGGGTCGGGGCTGAGCTCAAGCGAAAGAGCGGTGGATCGCACCAGAGCTCTCGGCCCTTCTTCGTCATCAATGCTGTTGCAGTGCGGACAATAGGCTGTGTGGGCGGGCCAGGTGGCGGTGTGCGTGGCCGAAGTATAGATGTCATAAAGAAGCCCAATGCTGGATGCATGAGCTTCCGTGAGCCGATCCGTCATCGAGCCGAGCAGGCTTTCCAGTTCGGCAAGGACATCATCAATGTCATACTGTTCGCCCGATTTCGCTAATGAATAGACACCCTCGATACGCGTGTTGACTGCACTGAGGGGGGAGGCCCAGTCAGCACTGATCACAGGGCCAATGTCCGTGTCCTCCATGGCACCGTCCAACCGTTCGAGAACACCTAGAAGCGGATCGGACCGTCCCACTGCGCTTACGCTCAACCGTTGCTCTGTGCTATCGGCCAGGACTTGCCGTATCGAACTCAGACATTCACCGATATTCCCGTCTATCCCGAACAGAAGCTGGCTATCCAGGCTGTATTTCTCATCCGGTCCCTCGAATACTCGGAGGTCGCCGGATAGCTCCTTAAGACCAGATGCTAGCTCGTGGAGCCTGTCGGGGTGATTGAGAGTCCTTAGGGCGATCGTTTCCTCGGGTACGCCGCCGCTTAAGTCGTAAAGCACGGCCTTGCCGCCCAACGGGAGGCTGATGCCGGCCCAGTAGACCTTTGAGATAGACTTGACTCGGGCGGAGGGCCGAACGGTCTCCGCTGAGCGCACCAGTAGCAACGTCAAGACGGCAGTAAGCAAGATCGGTATAAGGAGCCAAGTCTGGGGACCCGCTACCGCAAGTGCGATCACACTTCCCAATCCTCCCACTCCCGCCGCGTATAGGGCCCACCCTAGTCTGTCTCTCTTCCTCTTGAGCGCATCCTCCCAGAGGGTTCCCTCGGCCCACGATGCGACCTTGGAGAGGTCGTCATCCGCTAGGCTCGCGTCCGAGTCGGGCTCGAGGATACTGCCAGGCAGGGTCTTCAACACGAGACACCCCCGCTCCTGATTAGAGGTGGTCACTCACGCTACCAGAGCGCCTATGCACTCTGCAGCTTTCCACTTCCACAGTTTGGGCAGCACATTCTAATACCACCCATTTTGTACGAAGCACATTCCTTGCAGAACTCCCGCCCGCAGTCCTTGCAGCGATAAGGATTGTTCCGCCACGTGAGCTTCTGTCCGCAGTTGAAGCAGTTGCGCTTTCCCATTCTGACTCCTGGCTCGGTGTACTGACCACGCGGATGGCTTCAGGACGGTCGGCGGAGTTCCATACGGACCCGGTGGCTCGCACTGGCAGATTAGAGGCGGCCGTGTTGAACCCCTACCGCTGTCCTTTTCTTATTTTATGTCACGCGCGACGTGAGGCCCGCTGTCGTCTTGGTGCGGCGGATCGGGTGAACTATCGGGTAGGCTATGCTGCAGGCGTCAAAATAGCGTTAGAAACCACCCCCTTGTGCGTTATTGCCCGACGAAGTGAGTGCGATCACTGCTCCTAATCTTTTGCGGTAAATACACTTGGACTGTTGGACGACAGTACTCCCCTCTGCCCGTGCGGCGAAGTTCGCAAGATTGGCGGGAAGGCAGAGATCAGCTGCCCACCCAACGCACTCGATCAGTCAGCGTGTGAGACTGCCCAGATCGGGTAGGGCTGGTCCTAGGAGGTGGCTCTCGCGGAACGGCATCCAATACGGGCCCCATCTCATGGCACGTGGGCTCCGCTAGTCGCTCAGCCTCCTGGCCGCGAAAATCCGCCTGACCGACTCGTTCTCCAACGCGGCCACGACCGGCGGCGAGGTCTCCTCGTTCTGGAGAAGCGCGATGTGACGGTCAAAATGTCTGGGCTTATCGTTCAACTACGCGGGCGTCGCTGCTCGTAGCCGAGGATCTCCTCGTCGCTCCGCTCGTCGGGGCGGGGCAGCCGCGCGATCCGTCTAACCACCCCCAACCCTCTCCGACACGAACTCTCTGATAGCCCCGCTCACATCACCCCTGCATCAATGGTGTCCTACTGAACGATCCAAAATTCAGTTTGGCTGAGCCCTGGTCTAGCTCGCCGCGCGGCGTCGCCGTTTGCGGCCTCGCTCGACCCTGACGTCGGCGTTGCCCCAGCGGGTCAGGAACGCCGTGATGAACTCGTGCTGGTGGGCGGGCTCGGCGGCGAGCGGCGCGAGCGCCATGGCGGCGGAGAGCGCGACGTGGTAGGCGGCGGCCTTGGAGCCGGCGCCGCGCCGATAGGCCGGGTGCGATTCGTTGACCCAGACGGTGGCCTCGACCAGCCGGGCGAGCTCGGGGGTGTCGGGCCGCTGCTCGAACTCGATCCGCAGGGCATAGCGGGCCGGGCGCCGGAGTCGAGGGAGTTGGCCACGATCTCCGTGACGATCGTCTCCTCGATGGCGCCGGGGTACGCGTCGCGCAGGTCCTCGAGCAGATGCAGCAGGTCAACCCGAGTCTCGCCCATGAGTCACTCACTCGCGGGGGTCATCCAACACCTCCTGACTACAAGCCTGGAACCCGCCGGCGGTTCCCGCAAGTGAGGACGCCCGACCGGTTCTCATAGCCCAGACGCCTCCGTGTCCGCTTTCCGGTTCACCGATTGCCAATGCGCTTTCCGACGCACGGATGTAGAAGGGCCCCGACTGATTGCCGGGGCCCCGACTACCTCCTGGCGCCGCAAGATCGTTGGTCTAGCGGCTGTCCTTACCCGTGTTGACGAAGCGGATGCACTGACCCTGGTTCCGGAAGCCGTACATCTCCCAGCCCCCGTCCTTGCAGGCGTCCTTCTCTGGCGGGTCGTCGGCGAGGCAGCCTTCCACGGAGATGCTTTCAAAATTGACGCCGTGCGTCGCGCCGTAGCCATAGATACCGTAGAAGACCTGCTGCTGCGTCATGTCGCCGGTGAAGTTCATGCCAGCGGGCATAAGATCCGCAGGGCCCGCATGCCAGTTGGGAACGTAAAAGCCCTGCGGCTCGCCGTTGACAGTCATGTAGGCCGTCCCGGCTGTCGCGCTTGTCGACGTCATAGTGATTGCCACATCGTAGGTGCCGCCGGTATTGTAGGTCACGCCGTCGATGGCACCCCACATGTCGGCTTGCCACTGGTCGACGCCGTCACGGTCGAACCAGACGGCGTGGTTGGCCCACGGGTTCGGCGGCACCAATGGTAGATCGTACGACCCTTCGCCCATTCCACCGCCTCGCTGCAGGATGAGCTTGTCATCCATGTCCTGCGTGGGTGCACCGGTAGGATCCGGATCGAAGGTGTTCGCGGTCCAGTCGAAGTCCGTGGCAAGCCAGACGCCAGCGCCTCCTGTCATCCACGTCGGGTTGAAATCGTTATAGCCCACCGCTCGAATGCCGAGCTCGGCCCAGGCGTGGGCGTCGCCTCCAAAATCGTCCACCAGGCCATTACCGTCATAGGTCGCGGAGAGCGTCATGTCACACTTGGTGAGATCCCAAGCGTGCGGGAAATGACCGGCCTGGAACTCACTGGTGAGCGTCACATCCCCATAGGACATGGAAACGGGCGACGCGGCGGACATCCCGAACTCGGGACCGTCCGGACGCACCTCCGGGGCCTGGATCTCGTCGCCTCGGTCGCAGGCGAATACGCCCAACATGCAGGCTACGGTGAGGCCCACCGCCGCAGCACACGGGATGCGAAGTCTCTTCTGCGTAAACATGGTTACCTCCAGTTGCGGCGTACTGCCTCGAAGACGAGGCATGCCCGAATCGGGCCGCGCGCCGGCCTGGCACGGCTCGAGATACGGGCTGGCGAGAGACGTTTCGGCTAACCGCTGGCGTTACAGGCTGAGTTCAATGCCCCAGCAAGATAGGTGTCGAGCGTCAAACAGGCGTCAAAAACGTCACTCTCAGCGTGAGACGGGCGGAACGGACCTCGCGAGCAGTAGGCGCACGACGAAATGGATTCTCGTTATTCCAAACGCCGAGTAGGCTTCTTCCCTCGCCGCCGGCCGCTGAACGCACTCGAAGCGACCGGGGCCCCCGGCGGCACACTCCGCGCATAACTTGCTCGCCGGGGTCATCCAACAGGCTCTCACTGGAGGGCGGGAACTGGCTGCTGTCACCTGCCGCTACTTCTTCTTTCCCTGCTGTTGCCCGGCTGAGCCAGTGACAGCATGATGGAACGTGCTGGACGGCAGGTACCTCGCGACTTCTGGAGTCCTCCTTGTCGAGATCGTACAAACCGCCTCGACGAAAGCGGCTGAAACGCTTCCTGACGCTCGTCGGGCTGGGGCTCGTGATTTGGGTTCTCTGGCCGGGGGTCGATCAGCGATCCGACTACGTCGATGTGATCTTCTTCGACGTGGGCCAGGGCGACGGGATTGCCGTAAGAACATCCGAAGGCAAGACCGCCGTTATCGATGGCGCACCTGTTCGGCGACTTCGCGACTTCGGTATCGATTCCATAGATATCGCGATCGCATCTCATGCACACCAGGATCACATTGGCGGTTTGGAGTGGGTGATGCGGGAGATGCCTGTGCGTTACTACATGGACAACGGCGTTCCCCACAACATATCGCCGTACGTCAACATCATGATGCTGCTTCAGAACTCGGACATCGTCTACCTCAATCCCTCCGCGCGGACGCTCAATCTCGGTAGTGTGACCCTGAGGATCCTTCCGCCCCCACCTTGGGCCGGCGATGACCAGAACAACGCATCGATCGGGATCGTCCTCGAGTACGGCGAATTCAAGGCCCTGCTATCGGGGGATTCAGAGATCCCTGAGCTCAACTACTTCCTGGAGCTGGGCGTGCCCGACGTAACGCTACTCAAGGCTCCCCACCATGGGAGTCGCAGCGGCGTGTCTCCCGCGTGACTATCAGCGACCAAGCCCGAGGTCGTCGTAATATCCTGCGGGCTCAACAACCCGTTCGGTCACCCACATCCTTGGGCGCTCCGGTACTATGCCGCCGTCGCTTCGGACATCTATCGAACCGATTGGCATGGCGATGTGGTCGTCCGAGGTTACCGCGATGGTTCATACGAAGTTCATGCAGGCAAAGGAGGTGTCCTGAGGTGAGCAAGGCCCATTTCTATGTCGTCGACCGCGTCGAAGGTGAGCACGCTGTGCTCGTAGGTGACGGCGGGGACGATCACGTGGTGAAACTGAGAGACTTGCCTCGGGACGCCAAGGAAGGGGCGGTGTTTCGTGTCTCGCGCGACAGCAAGGGCAACCTCGACTGGGGAACCGCGGAGATCGACGAGCGGGAGGCCGCGCGGCGCAGGCGGATGGCTGATGAGGTACTGAGAGATCTACGCAGGCGCGACCCGGGTGGCGACATCGAACTCTAGCCCTTCTTACACGGATCGCCAACTGACTTCACGTCGCCGCTCACATACGCCAAGCCCGGAGGAAGTCCCTCCGGGCTCATTCCGTGACGGAATCAGACGTTGCGAAACGGGTATTCTAACCTAGCCTAGCATGGTTCTCCAAGTCAAGGACGTGATCCGGACAAAGTTCCGTAGTTCGGGCGTGCCCCCGGTGGGACTTGAACCCACACGACCTTTCGGTCACCCGTTTCGCAAACAGGCGCGTCTGCCGATTCCGCCACGGGGGCACCTTCACTGCAGGGTGTCGAACTCGGCAGTATCTCGCGCCAGGAGCTACGCGGCCCCACAGACCGCGTGCAGCATAACGTCATGGCCTCAACAGATTCTCAAACAGGCGGGCGAGCCGAATACGCCGAGCCCAAAGGTCAGCTCGCGGGCAGCTCGAGGGCTTTGTTCGGCTTCGTGAAGTGGAACTGGAAGCGGATGGTGCCGGCCCCCAGCGACCGGGCGGCCGCCGAGTAGAGCTCGGCCTGCAGGCGATAATCCTGAGCCTTCTTCTCGACCTCGTCGGGTCTTATGTCGTGGGTCTTGAAGTCGATGATCCAGGTGTCGTCGGAGCGTGGGCGGTAGAGGTCGAAGGCGCCGGCGTGCCATTCCAGACGACCGACCAGGTGGACGAACTCGAGCTCGCGGTGGTGCGGGTCCTCGGTGTACCACTTCCACTCTTCTGAGGATATGACGTCGCGGATCTCGCGCTCCAGCTCGGCCCGGTAGTCGGTGCCGCGCCGCAGGCGCTCCTCCAGCTCCGGCGCGTCGAGGGCGCCGATCGTGACGTCCAACAGGTCCGCCAGCTCGGCCTCCTCCTGGATCTGCTCCAGCACGTCGTGGATCAGCACACCGCGGAGCCACGCCGGGAGCTCGCCTTTGCGCTCCGGGTCTTTGACAAAGAAATAGCGCGGCGTCAGACCGTACCGGTACCTGAGCTCCCATTCCTTCTCGCTGCGCTCCCGGGTCATGAGCTCGGTGGCGGAGCGGATGAAGCGGAAGGGCGGCGGCGCGATGGGCGCGGCGTACTTCGGCAGCGCGTCAGCCTCGTTGAGCGCGTCGAACCACGCCAGCTCGGGCTCAGCCGGCCTGCCGGGCACGGCCACCTCGGGCACCGCCTGGCTGACACTGATCCTTTCGAGCCCCTCGGCCAGCCAGCGGGCGTGCCAGCTGAGCTTGTCCTGCGTGGGGCCGGTGACGATGAGCCGGTCGCCAGACCGGGTCGCCGCCACATACAGGAGCCGGGCCCGCTCGGCGGCGTTCTCCGCCGCCTCACGCTCGATCAAGCGGGCGGAGCGCGGCCCATCCTCTTTCGACTTCGGACATATGATGGGGCCCAGCTCGCGGTCGCTCCAATACGTGCTCCACAGCCCGTGCGCCTCGTGCTCCTCGTGCGTATCGACCAGGAAGACCACCGGCCACTCGAGCCCCTTTGCGCTGTGGATGGTAGAGAGCGTGACCACGTTGTCACGCTTGCTGTAGAGCGGCGCCTGCGGGATCCCCTGGTCCTCCTGCTCGCGACGAGCCCAGAGCTCGAGGAACGAGCCCACCGTATGCTCGCGGTGGTTCTCCAGCAGCCGCAGGAAGCGCTGGATATTGGCGAGCTTCGGCTTCGGCTGGTCGGTAAGCTCGAGGTGGACCCGGTAGCCGGTGCGATCGATGGCCTCTTCCAGCAGCCGGTCCAACGGCCAGCGCGAGCGCATGCGAACCGCTTCCTCCAAAACGGCGAGCCCGGTCGTGAGGGCCTGGCGCTCGATCTCGACGATCTCCAGGTGCTCGGACGCCGGATACCACTCCCCCTTGGCGCTATAGTCCTTGGCGCGCTGGAACAGCGTGCGTCCATTAACCGAGCAGTCGAGCTGGAGGCGGGCGATCACCTCGTCACGCAGGCCGACGAACGGCGAGCGGAGGTAGGCGAAGATCCGGAGGTCGTCACGCGGGTTGTCGATGGCGCGAAGTACGTTCAGCAGATCGAGGATCTCCAACCGCTCGGCCAGCCCCGTATCGCCGCTCAGGTAATAAGGGATGCGATACTCCCGCAGGACCGCCTCGTACTCGGCCAGGCCGGTCCGTGTGCGGAAGAGGACGGCGATATCGCCGAACCGGCAGCGCTCGAGCTTCCGCTCTTCGAGGTCATACACCTGGGTGCCACCGGCGCCGTCAGCGTGGTCGCCCACGAGCTGGAGGATACGCGCCGCGACGCGCCGCGCTTCATCGCGGCGCCGCTCCGATGCGTTGCCCTTGGGGGTCTCCATCCAATCGACGCCGCCCAGCGGCACGGGCGCCCGGTGCGGCTCGAGCTCGCGGTAGGCGACCCGCGCCCGCGCCGCCACGCGATCGAGCTCGGCGTCGCACTCGCCCATCGCGTTCCCGCAGACGTCGTTCACGAACTCGACGACGGCGGGGTCGCTGCGGAAGTTCCGGGTCAGAGGATGCGGGTCGCGGGCGCCGCAGACCGCAGCCTTCACATCGTTCCAGACCGAGACGTCGGCGCCGCGGAACTTGTAGATGCTCTGCTTCGGGTCGCCGACGAAGAAGAGCTGCGGCCTCGGCTTCTTCTGCTTGCCGGCTTTACCCGGTTTCAGCCCCGCGATGGCGAAGCCGATGTCGCGTTGCGCGTCGTCGGTGTCCTGGAACTCGTCGATGATGATGATGCGGTAACGCCGGCGCAGGCTCCGCAGAGCGGCCGCCCCGCGCTCGCCCTGCAACAGTTCGCGCGTCTTCAGTATCAGGCTGTCGAAGTCGCGCACATTCTCCCGGGCCTCGTACTCCTCCCAACGGCCCTTGGCCTCGAGAGCCAGCCCGTAGAGGGTGGAAAGGAATTCCCAGGCGTCGTCGTCCTTCGGATCCCAGGCCCCGGCGAGCTTCTGGAGGGCCGCGCGGTCGAGCCCGTCGCCCTTCTGCCAGCCCTCGTATCGGGCCCAATGCCAGCGCAGGTCGCGGAGCGCCATCCGCACGAAGTCGATGGCGCCTTTCTGGTGCGTGCTCCGGCCCCGCAGGCCGCAGCGCATCACCAGCTCGCCGGCCCCGGGCATCTCTTTCTCCAGCCACTCGAAGATGAGCTCCTTGATCAGCTCGTCCTGCGCCAGTTGGGCCTCGGCACCGTCGAGCACGCGGAACGAGGGGTCGAAACCGAGGCGCAGCGCATGCTCGCGTAACAGTTCGCCGCAGAAGGCGTGGATGGTGCCGATGGACGCGTAATCGATCTGCCAGCTCAGCGCGTCTCCGCCCTCGGCCGCCGCGATCTCCTTCCTGAGCTTTCGCTTGAGGTCGTAGGCGGCCTTCTCGGTGAAGGTGATGGCCGCGATCTCGCGCAGCCCGCAGGGGTCCGGACAGGGCGAAATCTCTTCACCCGTATCTTCGTTGATGCCCACCGGCAGGCCCAGCAGCCACTTGATCTTGCCGATGACGGTGGTCGTCTTCCCCGTCCCGGCGTTGGCCTCGAGGAGCGCGTGGCCTTCCTCCTGGATAGCCAGCGCCTGCTCGCCGGTCCAGACGAACTCACTCATCGAACCGGCACCCGCCTTCCTCGTAACTGGCATCCACGCGCCGCACCTCGGGGCCCGGCTCCCAATCCGACCAGTCGGAGCCGGCTGCCTTCTTCGCCTCGAACTTCCCGGCGTGCACCCGTTCGGGGATGCTGAAGACGAAGCGGAGGGCCGAGCGGTAGTCGTCCGAGTCGTAGTCCACGACGCCGGAAGTGCTGGGCTTCGTCTTGCCCGGTTTCCTCAACTTGCGATAGACGCCCAGCTCGACGTGCTTCTTGAGGATCGTGCGAAGCGCTTCCATGTAGAGGGGGATCTGGACGGCGGAACCATCGCGGTATCCCTTACCGGTGGGCGCCGAGCTCCGCTTGTAGTCCGAGATCCTGTAGCGCACCGCCTCGCCGGCGCCCACCTCGTCCACGCGATCGATCATCCCGCAAACGCGGATCCGGCGCTCGGCACCCTGGAGATCGGCGCCGGCGAGGTAGACGGCCGGGTGTTCGCTGTCGTCGAACCCGAACTCGTACTCGCAGGCGAACGGCCGCTCGCCGTTTCGCGTCATGTACGTCAGCTCGACGCTCAGGTAGGCCCGCAGGTCCTCGAGGATCTGGCGCCGGGCGACGGCCCACAGCGCCTCGTGCCCGAGCCACACTTCGCCGCGCTCCTGCCGTGCCCGCCAATCGCGAAGGACGTCGGCGGCGATGTGCTCGAAGGCAGCCTGGGCGTCGGCGTCGAAAGCGGGCGGCAGCGCGCCGCCGATGTACTCGCTCATGTACGAGTCGAGTATGTCGTGCATGACGCTGCCCTGCTCCCGGGCCGTGGTCTCTTCCTCCGCCTCTTCCTGACCCTCGCAGAAGAGGACCTTCTTCAGCAGGAAGACGAACGGGCAGTCCCCGTAAGTCTCGAGCGCCGAGGCCGACCAGCGGTAGTCGGGGTGGAAGCGCTTGGCAAGACGGTCGAGGACCACCGGGTCGCGCAGCTCTCCGTTCCAGGGGCCTAGGGCGCCGGGCTCGCGGCCGTTGCCGCCGCGGCGCTCGCGCTCGGCGACGGCGTTCAGCACCGCCTGCTTCACCACCACGACGTTCTTCACCGCGACGGGCGCGCCGGTCCCGCTCTGCATCGCCGTGAGCAGGCGGCCCGCGGCCCCGCGGTGGGCGTGCGACTCGGTGAGCGGCACCTCGGGCAGGAACTCGGTGCGCGGGATCTCGTCCTTCTCGTCGTGCGGCGGTACGAGCAGCGAGGGCAAGAGCGGCTTCCCATCGGCATCGGCGGTCCGGTAGGTAATGCAGACGTTCCGGCTCGCCGTCACGGCGCGCCACAGCGCCCGCTCGCGGTCCAGCGTCAGCTCGCCATAGGCGACGGGTATGCCGCGGCGGTTGAGCTCGGCGCGCTCGTCGTCGGAGAAGATGGGGCCCGGCGCCGCGCGCCGCGGGAACTCGCCGTCGTTGGCGTGGACCAGGAAGGTGTGGGCGAACGGATAAAGCGCGGCCTCGTGCGCTTCGAGGATGCGGACGCCGGTCTGCAACGGCGTGGAGATGGCGATCTCGTTCGACTCGAGGAAGCGGCGTAACCGGACGTACCAGTCGGCGGGCTCGAGTTGCTCGTCGGGCCCGATGCCCTTCCACTGCTCGAGTAGCTTGGCCAGCATCTCGACCGCCTGTTGGTCGAGCCGCACGAACTCGTAGTAGCGCTCGTCGGCGCCGTCGATGGCGCAGACGCGTTCCCGGAAGCCGAAGGTCGTACCGGGGTCGAGGAGGTCTATGGTCTCGTCGATCCAGCTGCTCAGCGGCTGCGCGTACCGGAAGCGGCCGACGGTCGTGCGGAAGCGGCCGAACTCGTCGCACTGGTCTCTCAGGCGATCGAAGAAGATGCCGTAGCGCGCCAGCGCGCCCCGGTCCCTCCCTTCCGAGCCGGCCTCCGCTTCCTGCCGCTCCGCCTCGTCCCTGAGCTGCCGGAGCCCGGCGACCCAGTCATCGAGGGTCTCGAGGCGCCGCTCTTCCGCCAGGTAGTCGATGTGGAGGAGGTCGATGTCGAGATCGAAGTAGGCGCTCTCCAGAACGCAGCGCAGCGGCCGGTAGCGCCAGTTGGTGGCGCCGCCGCGGAACAGATGGAGGATCGCCTTGAGGGCGGGCACTTCGATAAGCGGCCTGCGGTTGCGCGCCGTGGCCGGGATACCGGCACCGCTCAGGATCTCGCAGGCGCGGCGCGCGTCCTCGCGCCCCGTGCGCGCCACCACCGCTATGGTGTGAGGATCGACACTCTCGTCGATCAGCAGCCGCTTGATCCGCGCCGCCACCCAGTCGAGCTCGCGCCGGCCGTCCGGCGCCGGCTGGACGAGCGGTTCCCCAGGCGCTTCGCCCTCGAGCTCCTCCGCGCACTCGAACTCGTCGTTACCGCCCTCCGTCGCCGGCGGCACGTACAGCGTCACCTCGACCTCCGACTGCGCCGCCAGCGCATCGACGAACTTGCGGCGGCTGCGGAGCGAGGTGACCCCGTAGATGTGCAGGCGCCCAGCGCCGCCGATCGCGCCCGGGAGGCCGCCAGCAGCGATGCGGTCTGCCAGGATCGAGTGGATCTCGCGCGGGTCGTACAGCTCGTCGGCCGCCAGCGTCTCGCGATACGCACTGTAGACCGCCACGACCCAGGCATTCCGCTCCCGGGCGAACTCATCCTCGCCGATGTCCTCGAGTGACTTCTCGAGCCGCTCCGGCGTGACTCCCTCGGGCAACAATTCGCCGAACAACGCATCCAGCGCCCCGACGATCCCGTGCCCGTCCGGGCTCCCCTCGTCGATGCCGATCTTCGTGCCGTGCTCCGCCGCCAGCCGGGCGATCAGGGCGCGGCGCCTGAGCAGGCCGATGGGCCCCTCGCTCACGCCGAACAGCTCTGGCAGGTCGGAGAAGAAGGCGATGGGCGGCGCCAGCCAGCCCTTCACGCCACGGCGCGCAGCCTCCTCGAACAGGAGGTCACGCTGGATCCGGTGGGTGAGCCAGAGGTAGGTCGGATGTCCCTCGGGTCCCGTCCCCGCGCCCTGCTCGCCGATGACGCGGTCGGCACAGGCGGCCCAGAGTGCGTGGTTCGAAGAAGCGCGGACTAGGGCCGCCGGCAAGGGGCCTCCTTCGGTGGTCGGCGATGGGTGTCAGAGGCGGCTATAGCGATCCTCGATACGGTTGAACCGTGTGTCACGTTGTGAATAGTACCTTGACCCTCTGACATATTCCTGACTGCACCAGCCATAGCCGTGGCGGCAGCAGAGGAACGGGCCACAATTTGGGATCGAGAGAGGGACGAGCAAGCGTGACCACCGACGGCGGTACCGCGCCAATGCCAGACGATCCGGAGAGCCGAAGATCAGGGCGTTGCCCTGCCCTTGTTCAGTAGCCCGCCCTCGACGAGCACATCATTCAAGGTATCAGAGTGGCTGAATCGCTTTCCGTAGCTCCTCCAGGTAGGTCCGAAGATTTCTCGGTTCACGTCTCGGCTGCAGGATGCGGCGTTCGAAATCCCGATGCACGTCCAAGAAGGTTTCGGCAAGCGATGCCAAAGACGGCATGGCACCAGCGTGGAAATGGAAGCCACACAGTGCTGTCTCGCGGGTTTTAGCACTGCCGCCGCTGCAATTGTCCACGAAACTGCTGCTGCCCGACGGGATCAGCACCGTCTCCACAGCTCTCGTGAACTGATCTCTCAGATACTGTCCGAAATACTCCTTTGTCTTTAGCTCGCTCGGCTTTGTCGTCTCCGTGTAGTGTCGCAGCTCCAGGTACGGGTATCGCTCCTTGCCCTTGCGACGAGTATCCAGTCTATAGAACAGTTTCCCGACAGTCCGGTTGTAACTTGTGCCGCCGCATTCTTTACGGGTGAGGCGCAACTGTGTGAAAGGAGCACCACCCCGATTCCGCCCCGAGAAGAGCCGATCGAGAACAGCATCCCCGAATACCACCACAAAGAACTGGTGCTGCACAATCTCGGCCACACGGTCATTCCACTGGCGCTCGTCAGCGCGACCTCCGACGTACAGGTCCCAACGTCCTGGCTCGAACCACGGGTCGTAGGTCACATGCATGGCATTCAGCCACTCTGCGTAGTGATGCACCAGCCAATCGGATGGGCCATCGAAGCGGCTCTCGATCTTCTCAAGCGCCTTACGGACGGCCTCCCGATCCACTGATAGATACGGATCTGGAACACGCACGCGCTGTATGTGGCGGGTCGAGTAAAGGGTAAGTCGAGCTTCATCCAGCTGATCCTGTCCAAGCGCACCATGCTCGCGCAAGCTTTCCAATCCTTGGTGATACCGATGAAGCTGTTCCAGCTGGGTAGTGCTCCTCAGCTTGGTCTCCACGCCCCACAGGATCTTGCGATTTCCTTCGCAGACGACCGCTAATAGATCGATACGGCCGGTCTTCTTTGGCAGTGGATACTCGCGTGCGACACCCGTCACGTGGACCGGCTCGTGGGGAACAGCACCCGAGAGCAGGCCCACGGCGAGCAAGGAGTAAGGCCCGCCGGGCTCCTTTTCGCTAGCGGCTGATTCCAGGACCCAATGAACGAAGGCGCCGTGTGACAGTTCTCTGGTAGCGCTCTCGAACAGATTGGGCTTAGAGAGTCCGAGCCCCATGGTGGACCTCCTGTTCAAGATAGAGAGGGTCACATCTGGCGAGGGTCGCCTTGCGTCGACAGGGCGGTTAATGGATGCCGAACGTCGGAGGGAGGGATGAGCGAAACGTACCGCTCGACAAAATACTACCGATTATGACTGAGTCTGTCCACCCCACCTGCATCAGCTGCCCATAGGTATTCGGCGCTGTCTGTCACGTTTTCGACTTTCGGCATTGGGGCACTATCCAGACCTGGTCAGCAATTCATGAAGAACATCAAGGTGGCTGCGGATGTCCAAGTGCCCTTCCTCGCGCGAGGTATAGTCGCGACTTTTCACCGCTTGTTTGCGGTCTCTGAGCATTGGCCCAATGATCCTGCCGCACAGGCTCCACCCCGCGCGACGAGGCCGGTCTGCTGGGCCGGTTGACAGCTCGTGAGCCAGAGCGTCACGACCAGCAGACGCAGCTTCATTATCCCCACAGGCTCCCTCTCGCCTTGCGGAACTCCTCGCGCACGACCGACTTCTGAAGCGTGAGCGAGATCTCAGCTGTCGTGAACGGCTTCGCCAGGCAGTCGTAGGCTCCGTGCCGCATCGCCTCTATCGCCGGGTCGCCATTCGCATAGGCGTACATGATGATGACCGGCGATCGCCCCCCGGATCCATGGAACCGCGAAAGGAACTCGGTCGGAGCGAGGTCGGTCACATGCAGGTCGTAAAGTATAAAGTCCGGTGCGTCCTCGAGTGCCCGGTGCAGACCCTCCTGTCCGGTCGCCGCACCGGTTACCGAGTGGCCTTCGTCACCGAGCACCGCCGCCAGGGTCTCTCGCACCCCGGAGTTCTCGTCCACTACCAGGATATCCATCGTTTCTCCTCACTCACTGCCGACGTGGCGTCGCTACAATTCCTCGGGCGGCTGCACGACCCAGCCGTACCGTGCCAGGCGGATTTGGGCGCGTGCCTCCCACAGGCTGCCGACCCGCGCGATCTTGGCATGGCGCAAACACCCGCGCTCATCCGTATTCGGCTCGTAGACCACGCCCGCCTGGAGCTCTCGACGATCCACGCACCGCAGCCGCAGCCCGTCATCCAACACCTGGGCGGAGAGGACGAGACCCAGCGGGTGGAAGAACTGGCGGTTCGCCTCCAGCAAGTACCCTTCATCGACGAAGGCCATCTCGTCCAAATAGGGCGTGACGGCGGGCCAACCATAAGCCCGGTAACCCATTTTGATTCCTCCTTCGCTGCGTTCGTCGTGTTCGCCGCCTACCACTCGCCGTCGCGGACCGGGTCGCCGTCGTCGCCGAGAAGCACCAGCTGCGCCTCATCGACCTCGACCGGCGAGTCGTCCTGCTGGGCGCCGAAGCCCTTCTTCTTGTCCATATCCTTCACCGACTTGACGCCGCCGAGTATCTCCGAGCCCGCGACGTCACCCTTCCCCTCGTCGTAGAGCTCGAACCAGGGGAGCCCGTACTCGGTGTAGGTGCGCGCCGTCACCGGAGTGGCCGGCGGCTCTTTGCCGGTGATCTCGCGGAACATCATGCTGTTCACGATGTGGACGTAGACGCGGCCGTAGTTCTCCAGGTCCCAGGTGTCGTGCCCGTACTCGTCCGGGTAGATCTTCTGCCGCATGCGGCCGCCGGCGGCCAGCCCCATCGCCGAGCTCTCGCAGCAGACGTCCATCGGGGCGGAGGCCGCATAACGCTCCTCCATGGGCGGCCGGTCGGGGAAGCGACCCGGCTTCGGGTCGTAGACGACCAGCTGGATGCCGCCGAACTCCTCCTTACCCGTGACCTGCCCCTCCACCGTGTAGCCCATGCCCAGCGGCATGGCGACGAACTGCCGGATGTAGCCGTCGCCGGCGTTGATCCCGTCCAGCCACGGCTGGTCCGGGCAGACCACGTAGTCCTGCCGGGTCTTGGCCGGCCTCAGGCGCCAGCGCTTACCGGTGATGGCGTTCACCTTCCCCACCGCGATCTTGACCGCGCAGGGCCGCCAGTAGGGCGCGTCGAAGTTCAGCCACAGCGCCTCGCGCTGGTACATGGGGATGAAGACGCCGCCGCGCTTCTTCCACTCCCTGGGCACCCGGTCGGCGTAGTCGTCCACCCGGCAGACCGGGAACTCGCCCAGCCCCGGCGGCAGCGGGTAGGTACTGCCGTCGTCGGGGATACGGAGCGTGCGCTGGAAGCCGACGCGGAAGTGCTTGCCGATGCGGATCGTGTCGTTCTCGAGCTTGACCTTGAGCACCCTTCCCTCCTCGTGAGGCGGCGTCGCGGCGGGTCTGATTCAGTCGTCCACTCCGCCGCAAACGGCGGCGGAGCTGCTGAACCCAATATCGAGGAGGGGTCTGACAGTGGGGGGGGGCCTAGAGGTCGTTCTCCTCGGGCTCCCAATTGTCCCGGGAGCCTAAGAGTAGGCTGCTGATCGTGCCTCGTGCACGGGAGGCAAGGATGATCGCCCGTTCAGACAAGACTGACTCTCGAGATTCTGACATGAGGCGTGCGCCGTAATTAGCGCGGCTGGCGGCCGTGCCATGCTCAAGGGCAACTCGTCCTCCCGTCACCGGCCGGTCAGTCCCCTGCCCTGAATCCGCCGTACGCTTCCCTCCCCGACGTGACGCTTGACGAAGTCGCGGGAGAACTGGTGGGGAAGCGGCTTCGTGTATCCGCATCGATCCATGACCTCGGCGAGCGACATCACTCTGCAGTCGCGGTCCAACATGGCAACCGCTTGGATGGCTGGACCGTCGGCCGTCACGAACCTCATACTCTCATCCGGGTTCTTCAGCAGGTACGCGAGGGCCTCGAGCTCTCCATCATCCAGCCGCTCACGAAAGTCGGGCGTGAAGCGCTTGCGGAGCGCGTCGATCTCCGCGGCCGACATGATGACCTCGCGAATTCGGTGTCGCTCTACTTCGGCGGGAAGATCAATCTCGATTCGTTGATCCTCAAGGGTGACGTAGAAGACCGCCTCCACTCGTACGACCACCGACGGCAGGAGGAGTTCGTATGCCGAAACCAGAGCTTCCCACGCATCGAATCGCAGTGCCGCGAATACCGCCCCCGCATCAAGCAGAAGCAGCCGTGGCTTGCTGCTCATTCTCCTGCGTCATGACGATAGCCCCGGCTTCGCTGACAGATACTTCCAACATGCGCGCCAGGCGTCCGAGCGAAAGCTCACCGCGACGATAGGCGTTTAGTGCCAGTCTCCAGTAGCGTTGCGGGAGCGGTCCCTCGGGAGTGGATCCCCAGTAATCCGGCATGGTGCGACGATCCTCTTTCCGGAACTCAGGATCGTTCAGAATCCCTTCGGCCTCCTCCTGGGTGAGTTTGCCCATGAGACGAAACCGCCACACGAGTGCCTCAGTGGACACTTCGAATTCGCGTGCCATCTCGACCAGATCGCCATAATCGATCTCACGCTCGGCAAAACGCTCCCGATGCTGCGCTTCCATTTCTTCCGCTGGTAGTAGCAGGTGAGATGCGAACGCGTTGGCCAGTCTCTCCACGTGCTCGTGCCATCGAGGCTGATCTCCCTCTCTGCTCCACGCCTGCTGGGTAGAGTCCCATGTAACCAGGTGGAAAAGCTCGTGCGCCAAGTTGTAGTTCCGCCGCCATGGCGCCTGCCCGGCGTTCATCAACACCGCGTAGCCAAAGTCACCTCTGGCGGAAGCGGCCGATTCGTCCTCCCCAAGCGACTCGAAGAACAGCTTGATTCTGAAGCCCTCCTGAAGCACAGCGGCCAACGACACAGCCGGCCGACTTCCCAGATCCAGGACCCTAGCAACGCTCAGCGCCATCCTCGCCACATCAGCAAAGCTCGTAGCTTCGGGATCCAGTTCCCGCTGCGGCAGCTCCGGCGGCGGCGGCAGCCCGTTCCACTTCTCGAGCAGCGCAAAGCGATGCGCCCGATCCAAGAACAACTCCTCAACATCCCTGGAACCAGCCGCGCTCTCACGCCGCCACATTACGCGAGCCGGGGACTCTCTCTCGCTTATTCCCAGCAAGCGATCCACCGTTGTACGCAGGGCATCGGCGATCTTCACCAATTCCCATGCCTTGACGTCGCGCTGGCCACGCTCAATGTCAGATACGATCTGCGCGACTGAGAATCCTACGGCGGTGGCCAAGTCGGCTTGTGTGAGTCCCAAGGCCTTGCGCCGCGTTTGAATCTCTCGTGCCAGATCTGTAGTTTGAGCCACGATGTCTCCATTCTGTTGAGTCATCTGCTCAACAATATACTGGAAACGCCTGGATATTCAAGATTTTCTTTAGTGCAGCGGTGGCCTTCTTGGGCCCCAAAACCTTAGCGCGTAAGCGTTATTACTGTCTGTGGTCTTTCGTACGGGCACTGAGGCGGAGGTTGTCGGCCCACTCACCCTGCGGGTCGTAACGGTCGGCTCACTGACCTTGAGCTTACCTCGGCACGCCCCTGACCGCTGGGCCTGGGGTCGGTGCGCTGTCAGATCCCCGCTAGTCGTCCACCCGGCAGACCGGGATCTCGCCCAGCCGCGGCGGCAGCGGGTAGGTGTTGCAGTCGTCGGGGATAGGGAGCGTGCGTTGGAAGCTGACGTGGAAGTGCTTGCCGATCCGGATCGTGTCGTTCTCGAGCTTGACCTTGAGCACCCTTCCCTCCTCGCAGAGCGGGGTGGCGGCGGGTCTGATTCACTCGTCCACTCCGCCGCAAACGGCGGCGGAGCTGCTGAACCCAATATCGGGGAGGGGTCTGACAGTGAGGGCCTTGGTGGTTTCTCTCCTGGGGATCCGGCTCGGGCAGCCTATCCTCTGTCACCGCGCCCATACTCAGCTCACAGCCGTGAAACCCTCGCGTTGGAAGTCCGGATCGTAAGCGAAGACTTCATCGACGGCATGCCGGCGGGCCACGAGAAACGAGACCGCGTCCACCAGACTGAGGCTCTCGCGGTGTCTGTCGAGGAGAAGCTCCAATCCCTCGTCGTGGAGCTCGGCGTCTACCCACACGATGTCCAGGAGAGGCGCGAAGTCCTTGCGGAACTCGGCCACCGCGTCCAGTCCCACGCGCCGGCCCAGCAGGGCATAGAACTCGACAAGCAGATACGACGAGCTCACGAGGGCTGCCTCACGCCGCTGCAGCGACTCGAATGCGCTACGGGCGGGCGCGTGGTTCGCATCGCTCTCGACGAGCAGAGCGTACAGCGCCGAAGTGTCGACAAAGACCGGGCTCATTCGATGCCCTGGTCGAGATAGTCGTCGTGTCGGCCGGAAACGTCCCGCGCACCCTCGCGATCCCGAAACGCACCCACCAGCCGGGCGGCCCGGCCGTAGTCGTTTCGGCGCCCTGGAATCTCGTCATGGATCGCCCGGTCGATGCAGCGCCGCACGATCTCGGCAACGGAGACACCCTGCTCGCGGGCGGCGCGTCGTAACAAGTGGAGCTGCTCCTCGGTGAGCTGGATCTGGGTCCTGATCATGGTGAGAGTGTAATCACTACATGATGGCATGTCAACTCCCCCTTACACCACGATCCTCTGCGGGCGGTTCGCATTCCAAACTTATCGGCGGATATCAACGAGTTCTCAACGGAAGAGCCACCGGCGGTCGAACGACCTCGGCCTCTGGCTTTCAAGCCCCCAGTGCCTGGCCGAGCCACCCCCAGTATTCGTCGCCGCCCCGCTCGGCCACGTTTCCGTGCCGCGCCTGGGGAACCAGTAGGAACTTCCCTTTCCGCAGCGCCGCATCGAAAACGCTGCGTCCCATCCAGGCCGGAGCAAGCTCATCGTCACCCCCGCACACGACCCACACGGGAGCATCGATCGTGCGGACATCGTCCACAGGCGCGAAGTCGATGCGTGAGATCAACGGCAGGAGCCATGAGAGCGGCGGACCGAGTGCCAGGCGGCCGACGTCGTCGACCGATGTGATGGCAGCTTCGAGCAGCACGGCCCGGGCACCCTGCTCCACCGCCAGTTGCGTAGCCACGCCGGTACCCAAGGAGTGGCCGTACAGGATAACCTCACCCGGCGGCAGGCCGTAGCGCGCCTGGACGAGGGCGCGCGTTGCTCGAGCGTCTCGCATCACTCCCTCGTACGTCGGGCGGCCCGGCAGCCCGCCGTAGCCGCGGTACTCGGCGAGCAGCACGGACCGACCAGTGCGGGCGGCGACCTCTCGCGCCCAATCGATCCAAGAATCGGCGAGGTCGCCGTTGCCGTGAACGACAGCTGCCGCGAACACGACAGCGACGGCTAGTAGAACGCGGCGGACAGACGCCAGCAGGCTACGCATCACACGTCGCTCACTCAAAGGGCCCGGGACCCTCCTTCACCGCGTAGACTATTCGCCGTCACTGGCGGGGAGGGAGGTAACGAATATTCTCGATGAGCATTCTGCGCAAACGCTGCCTGCGCTCCTCTCTCGCATCGGGCTGTCGTTCCTCAGGTTCCATCGTACGTCGCAAGTAACGATCCCGGAGACGGAGGCGTCGACGTCGCTCCCTCCAGCGCAGAAACCGCTTGATCACAAAGACCTCCTCTCCCATTCAACAACCGGCATCAACGACGCCGAGGCCACAGAGGGTACTTCGGCGGTTCGTAGATCCGCGGTGGGTCCGTCGCGAGGGGATTCCGGGCCGACTTGTTCGAGTACGGGCTTCCGTACTGTCCGTACGGGTTGTTGACCGACGTGCTCGAATAGGGGCTGCCGTAGCGCCCGTACGGGTTGGACACGGACTCCGGGTCGTACCGATTGGCGTTCAGCCTGCCGAGGTACGTCCCGTCCGAACTGTAGAACCGTGCGCCATCCACGGCGTACGGGTTCCGCGCCCCGGTGGGGCTGTAGCGGCTGCCGTACGGCCCGTAGGGGTCAGCCGGCGAGCGGTAGTCGTAGGCACTGACGGGATTGGACGTGCTGCCCTGCAGGTACAGGTTGGTCGAGTACACCCCGATGTAGGCCGGGTCTGAAGCGGTCTGCGCCCAGGCCTCAGGCGCTGGGAACAGTGCCAAAAACGCAGCGAGAACCGTAACACGCATCCTTCTTCCTCCAGTAGCTGGATCGGCGGGACACCGGAGGAATACTAAAACGGGGGTATGACAATCAGCCTGGCGCCGGAAGCCAGTCTGTCCGCCCCCTGGCGCCGGTAACCTGTTATCCAGTTTACAGAACCCAGCGGAGAGTTGCCGGCGAGCCGGGAGTCGGACTCCCACCCCGCGACTCGCGCTGCCTAGGGAGGGCTACGAACGCCAAGCCCGGAGGAGATCTCCTCCGGGCTTCTTACGTGGCGGAACTGCTCGTCGGCGAATCGGTAGCTCAAGCTAAGCTCGCCGGATCTCAGCGGTCAAGCCTCATGATCTAGCGAGTCTGTGCGATGCAATTGGCGGCGTGCCCCCGGTGGGATTCGCGTTGAATGCGCCCGCGAGCGGGTGCATTCATACATGAGCGCCGCTCTGCGGCGCGAAATCTCCACCCACACGACCTTTCGGTCACCCGATTCGCCGTCGAGCGCGTCTGCCAATTCCACCACGGGGGCACCTTCGCTGCAGGGTGACGAAATCGGCATTAGCTCGCGCATCCAGCTACGCGGCCTCACAGGCCGCGTAAACCATACAGCATTGGCATCAACACATCCTCAAGCGCGGCGCGGGTCTGCTCGACGCAGGTCCAGACCGGGTATCAACGAGCGAGCCCTCGACTTCGCGGGCGCAAGAGCCGCGCCTGCGCCGTCCGCCGGGGCGGCGTTCCACAGCGCGCCATGCCTACCAGCGAGCATACTGTCTCTTCTAGTACTGTGTCCCGACCCAGGATTCCGCCGGCCGGTCCGCTCTGGCTTGCTCGCCGGTCAATCCGAATGCGTGCGGGTCGAAGGTGTAAATGCGAAAGTGGGCGGCCTCCCCGGTGTGGGTTCGATCCACGCGGCCGGGTCAGGCGAAGGACCCCAGCCGATAGCCGTGAGGACGGAAACTCTTCCTTCGACGAACAGCTGGCGGTTGACCGCACGGCCTCCAGCGGCTCTCGGCCCTTTGAGCGGCGTGTTAACAAGCGCCTGGAACGCGGGTCGTTCTCTCAACTCGCGGATGTGCCATCCCTGCTGGCCTACTTGCCCACAGCAACGGTATGACCGAGCGGGGCAGCGGTCGCGTCGTGTGATGGATGCCGAACATCTCGGGGTGACCGCCCTCACTGCCCGCCCATTATCCTCGCCCGGCGGCCTCGTCATCCGGGTCATCGGACGAGAGCTGGGGTTATGATCGAGCGCCCGCTCCATCCACGCCGAAAGCGGAGTCCGACAGCAGCCCGCGATGCTGAGAGCGCGCGGGATCCGGCGGTCTCAGCGAGAGCGCCGCTCCAGCCGGTCGAGCAGCTCCTGGAGCCGCCGGATCGTCTCCTCGAGCCCCTGGCGCAGCGCTTCCACCAGCTCGGCATCCGCCGGCGCGATGTCCGGCTGCGTCAAGACCGCGGCCTCCGCCAGCGGCGCGACGGCCGGCAGCTCGCCGACCAGCGCGGCGACCGACGCCTCGAGCGTCTGGTGCATGACCACCCGGCGAGCGTCGACCAGGATGATGCGCCGGAGCTCCGGGAACTCCAGGGTCTCCGGCTTCAGGAAGACGGGCTCGGCGTACAGGATGGCGTCGCCCAGCGGGATCACCAGCAAAATGCCCCGCGAGACCTCCGAGCCGACCTGACCCCAGAGCGTGAACTGCTCGGAGATGACCGCGTCGTTGTCGATCCGGGCCTCGATCTGGTTGGGGCCGTCCACGTGCCGGCCCGTCGGGAACCGGTAGAGCAGCAGCTCGCCGTAATGCTCGCCGTCGCTCCGCGCCGCCATCCAGCCGACCAGGTTGTGCCGGTTGTCCGGCGTGAACGGCTGGATCAGCAGGAACTCCTCCTGCTGCTCGCCCGGCAGCCGGGCCACGATGTAGTAGGGCCGCAAAGGAGCGGATTGGCCGAACGACGTCTGGACCGGCACGTCCCACTGGTCCTCCTTGTTGTAGAAGACGACCGGGTCCCGCATGTGGTACTGCAGCAGCATCTGCGTCTGGATAGTGAACAGGTCCAGCGGGAACCGGACGTGCGCGCGCAGGTACTCCGGCATCTCCTCGCGCGACTTGAAGAGCCCCGGGAATATCGCCTGGTAGGTGCGGATGATCGGATCGTCGGGGTCGAACACGTAGTAGTCCACGCTGCCGTCGTACGCATCCACGACCGCCTTGACGCTGTTGCGGATGTAGTTGAGCCGGCCGTTCCACCGCGTCGCGTAGGGGTAGCGGTGCGTGACCGTGTAGGCGTCCTGGATCCAGAACAGCCGGCCGTCCGCCACCACCACGTACGGCTGGCGATCCCTCATGAGGAACGGCGCGATCGCGGCGACGCGCTCGGCCACCGTCCGGCGGTACTGGATGCGGCTGTCCCGGCTGATCTCGCCCGAGATCAGGATGTTCAGGTCGCCGAACCGCCAGGCGTAGAGCAGGCGGCGGAAGAACGAGCTCAGCTCGACGCCGCCGTCCCCGCCGTAGCGGGTGTACTCGGGCCCCTCCGGGCCGGGATAGTTGAACTCCTGCATCCCGCTGCGGGCGATCACGTGGTCCAGGCTCTGCAGGCCGTAGTAGATCTCG